>WNFV01009106.1_pt1 | contig 11068 bp, 9 predicted proteins | sample 5400101 | NCBI WGS metagenome assembly WNFV01 (sample SAMN13153361, study PRJNA577476) | soil metagenome | isolation source: 115 cm soil or saprolite under grassland replicate 1 | place: USA:California | collected 2016-06-15
AAGCCCTTTGAACGAGACCTCGCCGGACGACGGCTTGACGAAGCCGCTGATCGAGTTGAGGAGGGTTGTCTTGCCGGCTCCGTTGGCGCCGATGATGAACACGGTCTCGCCCGGCGCGACGCGGAGGTCGATCCCGTCGATCGCCCGCACACCCCCGAACGAGACGCTCACGTCCCGGCAGTCGAGGATCGGCTCACCCGGCACGAGCTCGGGTGGCGCCAACGTCGGCTGGGCGGCCGGAAGCTCCTTCGGCGCCATGACGATCGGGCGGCGAAGGAGTCGGACGCGCTCGAGCAGCGACGCGATGCCGCCCGGGAGGAAGAGCACGATCACGACGATCAGCCCGCCGAAGAGCCCGAGGTGCAGGTCGCCGTAGCGCGCCCACAGCTGCTCGCCGACGAGCGACAGCGCCACGGCGCCGATCATGGGCCCCCAGATCGTCCCGATCCCGCCCGCGAGCACGAACAGGATCGCCTGGAGGTCGATCGTGGGGTCGAACGCGGCCTCGGGGTCGACGAAGCTGCGATTCCACACGACGAGGCCGCCCGCCACCGCAGGCAGGATCGCGCTGAGCACGAACGCCGTCACCTTCGACCTCGTCGTCCGGACGCCCATCGCCCTCGCTGCGTTCTCGTCGTCGCGAATCGCCATCGCCCGCAGGCCGAAGCGGGACCGGGCGGTGACGAGGTTGAGGAGGAAGGCGACGACGGCGAGGGCCACCATCACCGCGTAGACCTGCTTCTGCGCGAGCACCGCCGGCAGCGCCAGACCCGTGCTGGCGCCGACGAACTCCCAGCTCGAGCTCGCGATCGACATGATCTGGACGAGCCCGAGCATCCCGAGCGCGAAGTAGATCCCCCGCAGCCTGAGCATGACCATGCCCAGCGGGACGGCGACAAGGGCGGCGAGCACACCGGCCGCGAGCGAGGCCGCAAGCCAGTTCCAGTGCCAGTGGACGATCAGCAGCGCGGTCGCGTAGCCGCCGAGCCCGAAGAAGGAGACGTGGCCGAGCGAGACGTAGCCCGTGAAGCCGCTGATCAAGTTCCAGGAGTAGGCGAGGACGACGAACATGGCGATGTCGGTCGTCAGCTGCAGCCGGTAGCCGGACTCGCTGAAGCCGGCCACCGTCGCGGCCGCGAGCACGAGGCAGATCAGGGCCGCGTCGGTCGCAGGTGGCCTCCTGCTCAGCGGCGTAGGCGTGCCGGAGCCGCCCGAGAGCGGAGGTGGCGGCTTTGCCGGCACCGGAGCGGACATCAGCGTGCGACTCGCGGCTGGAGCCCCTGCGGGCGGATCAGCATGATCAGCAGCATCGCGACGAACGGCAGGGCGCTCTCGACGCTCGGGCCGAGGTAGTAGCCACCGAACGACTGCGCGCTGCCGAGCAGGAAGGCGCCGAGGGCCGCGCCGAGGTAGTTGCCTAGGCCGCCGAGCGTGATCACGACGAACGAGAGAACCGTGAAGTCGTCGCCGAGCTGGGGCGCCACGGGCCGGACGACGACGAGCAACGTCCCGGCCGCGGCGGCGAGCGCCGACCCGGTGGCGAACGCGATCATCCTCACGCGGCGCGTGTCGATCCCGCAGCTGACCGCGCCGATCGTGCTTTGCGACGTCGCGCGGATCTGCTTTCCCGACGGCGTGTAGGTCAGCCAGACGTACAACGCGGCCGCGAGCAGCACGGCCAGGGCCGAGGCGACGAGCCGCGACTCGTCGATCGTGATCGACCCGATCCGCAGCGAGGACTGGAGGTACGGCAGCGAGAGGTACTGGGCTCCGAAGACCCGGAGCGCGACGTTGATCAGGATGTACGACAGGCCGTAGGTGAGCATCAGGGAAAGGAGCTCTCCCTGGACGCCGGTCGCCTTGATTCGCTCGATCAGGAGGCGCTGAAGGAGGGCGCCGAGGACGAAGAAGGCAGGCGCGACGGCGAGTGCCGAGAGCAGCGGATTGACGCCGTACGCGTCGTCGAGCCGGTAGACGACGAGGCCCGCGACGACGATGAAGACGCCGTGGGCGAGGTTGACGATCTTCATCACCCCGAAGACGAGGTTCAGCCCCTGCGCCATCAGCAGGTAGAGGCCGCCCAGGAGGATGCCGTTGACGGCGAGCTGGACGACGATCATGAGTAACGCGGCACGACTACTGCCGGTACGGGAGCTGGAGCGGGGCCTCGGCGACCGTGGGAGGCCAGACGAGCTTCGGCTTCCCACTCTGCCACTGCATCAGGTAGGACTTGTAGCCGACCTGTCGACCCTCGTCGTCGAGCTCGAAGTGCCCCGCGACGGTGTTGGTCCGTAGCGCGAAGATCGTGTCGCGAAGCGTGGCCTGGTCGAGCGACTTCGCCTGCTCGACCGCCTGCTCGAGCAGCTGCATCGCTCCGTAGCCGAGCGCGACCTGGTAGACGGGACTCTCGTGGTAGCGCCGCCGGTAGGCCGCCACGAACTCGGGGTTGCGGGGCCGATCGAGCGTCGGCCACCACTGCGTGTTCCCGATCACGCGGTTCGCGAGCGAGCCGAGCGCCTTCTGGAACTGCGGCTCGACGACGCCGATGCTGAGCGCGAGCAGCTTGGGCTTGACGCCTTGCCGGTTCAGCTCACGGGTGAGGCTGACCGCGTCGGGGACATAGGTCGTTCCAACGATCGCCGCTGCCTGTGCGGGCTTCGCGGACAGGACCATCGACGAGAAGTCGGATGCGTCCTTCGGATACCGCTGCTCGTAGACGATCCTGATCCCGAAGGCCTGGGCCCGCGCCTTCAGGCCCTCCGCGATCGCTGCCGTCGACGGCGTGTTGTTGACGAACAGGGCCATCGTCCCGTAGCCGCGCAGCTTGCAGATGTCGGCGATCGAGGCGAGGTAGCGCTCGGACGGCGCGATCGCCTGGATGTTCCAGTGGGTGTTGGTGAAGATGACGCTCGCGGCGGCGAACGGATCGATCATCACGCGCTGGAACTTTTCCGCGACTGCGGCAACGGCCTGGGTGATCGCGCTCGAGTACGGCCCGACGATCAGGTCGACGCGGTCCTCGGAGACGAGCTTGTTGTAGAGGCGGACCGCGGTCGCGGGGTTGCTCTGGTCGTCGTACACGACGAGCTGCACCGGCCGGCCGAGCAGGCCGCCGCGGCGGTTCAGGTCGTCGACGTAGAGGCGGTAGCCGCGCAGGCCGTATTGGGCCACGCTTGCGTAGACGCCCGTCGCCGAGATCGAGGCGCCGATCCGGATCGCCTCTTTTCCGTGCGACCGGCTCGGGCCGATCAAGCTCGGCCTGGCCGTGGGCGTGTTGCCGGCACTCGCCGTCGCGGCAGCCGCCGACAGGGCCAGCAGGCCCGCGAGCACCGCGATCTTGACTTGAGCCCTCATTCCTTCCTCCGCGCCGCCACCCCAACGGCGCGCGGACCCTACGGGTGGGAAGATGGCCTGTCCCGCTTTGGGCCCTTTTGGTCTCTATGGTCCTACTGGTCTCCGCCGCAAGCCGGAGCGAGGACCAAAATGCGCCGGACGGACGTGACGAGCGATCAATTGCCAGCAAACGTGGGAACCAGACCGGCGCGCGGCGAAGCGAGCCTCGCGCGGCAGCTCTTCGCCCTACAGGTGGTCGTCGTCGCGATCACGGTCGCTACCCTCGCGATCGCGTTGCTGCACGACGGCAGCCTTGGAAACGCTGAGCTGATCACGCTCGCCGGGATCGCCGCGCTCGTCGGGACGGCGCTCTCGCTCCTCCTGGCGGTGTGGGTGAGGCGGCAGACGCTCGGCCTCGACCCGCGCGCGATCGCAAAGCTCTACCAGCACAACAACGCGATGCTCCACGCGATCCGGGAGGGCGTGCTCGTCGTCGACGCCGAGGGCCGGCTGGTGATCGCCAACGACGAAGCGCATCGGCTGCTCGAGCTCCGAGCCGACGCCGAGGGCAAGCTTCTCGGACACAGCGTGCCCCAGGGATCGCTCCGCGCTCTGCTCGCGTCACAGCGGGCGACGCGTGACGAGACCCACCTCGTCGGCGACCGGATCCTGATCGTGAACCAGAGCGAGGCCCACGTCGACGGGAAGCTCGTCGGCGTCGTGACGACACTGCGAGACCGCACCGAGCTCGAGGCCCTGCTGCGCGAGTTCGACACCGTCCGCGGAATGGCCGAGTCGCTCCGTGCCAAGGCGCACGAGTCGGCGAACCAGCTCCAGGCGCTCGTCGGGCTGATCGAGCTCGGGCACTACGACGAGGCCGTGCGATTTGCGACCGAGGAGGTCGAGATCGCGCAGGACCTCCTGCACCGGCTGCAGCAGCGCATCAACGAGCCTGCGCTGCTCGCGTTGCTGCTCGGCAAGACCGCCGTCGCGAACGAGCGCGGGATCGACCTCGAGATCGCCGGCGAGCTCGAGTTCTCTGTGCCGGGTCTACCGCAGGTGATGCTCGTGACGATCGTCGGCAACCTGATCGACAACGCGATGGACGCCGTTAGCGGGGTGCCCTCGCCGCGTGTCGTGGTGACACTCGAGAGCGGCTCCGAGGGGTCGGAGGTGGAGGTGCGCGACAACGGGCCGGGGATCCCGTCCTCCCGCGTCTTCGAGCCGGGCTGGACGACGAAACCGGCAGGCGCTCACGGCGCCCGCGGCCTCGGCTTGGCGCTCGTCAAGCAGTCGACCGCACGGCTCGGCGGGACTGTCTCCGCCCGCAACGACGGCGGCGCCGTCTTCACCGTCAAGCTTCCGGCCTCTGTGCCCCTGTCCCTGTCCCTGGTGTCGATGGAGGCTGAATGATCCGCACGCTCGTGGTCGACGACGACGTTCGCGTCGCCGAGGTTGTCCGCTCGTACGTCGAGAAGCTGCCCGGCTTCGCTGTGGTCGCTGTCGCTCACCGCGGCTTCGAGGCCCTCGAGATCGCGGAGCGCGAGGAGCTCGACCTCGTGCTGCTCGACTTCTATCTTCCGGACCTGAAGGGGCTCGAGGTCTGCCGTGCCTTGCGCGCGCGCGCGCACCGACCGGTCGACGTGATCGCGGTCACCGCGGCACGGGACGTCGAGACTGTCCGCGGCGCCGTCGCGCAGGGAGTCGTCCAGTACCTGATCAAGCCGTTCACGTTCGCGACCTTCCGCGACAAGCTCGAGCACTACGCGGCCTACCGGGAGCGGCTGCAGAACCGTCGCGAGGCCGACCAGGACATGGTCGACGGGCTGTTCGGGACCCTGCGCGGCTCGTCGGGCGGACGCCTGCCGAAAGGCCTGTCTAGGAGCACGTACGACCTCGTCGCGGAGGTGTTGCGGAAGTCCGGGGAGGAGCTCTCAGCGATCGAGGTCGCCGAGGCGGCGGGTCTCTCGCGCGTCGCGGTGCGGCGCTACCTCGAGTACCTCACGAGCCAGGGCCTCGCGACCTTGACGATGCGATACGGCACGAGAGGCCGCCCGGAGCATCGCTACCGCTGGGGCTCCGACAAGCCCAGCGACGCGACCACGAACTGACGCGACCGAAATCCGCGCGGCCTCCGTCCTTTCCGGCCATGGCCTGGTGTCAGACCAAGGTGACGAGAGGTGACGCCTCTTCCACCGGCGTCGGACCAAATAGAAGGCTCGACCGGCGCCAAGGCCGGTCGAGCCCTTTTCTGGTTCGCCCTCCCGGGGTTGGCCCGGGGCCGGACTGTCAGCTTCCCTTGGTTGCCTGCACCGGTGGGAAGACGAGGTCAGTCCAGGCGCTCGGCCGCTTGCTCAGCAGGCCGTTGTTGTTCATGAAGTTCGAGAAGCGCATGAGACCGCGGGGGCGTGTATCGAAAGAGACAGCCTTCGCGGTGAGCCACTTCGTGAACTGCGCTGCGCTCGGGTCGCCGCCCGCTTCGGACGAGAGCAGCTCACCCGCCTTCTTCGGGTTCGAGTGGATCAGGTCGTCCTGCGCCTTGATCGTGTCGTAGAGCCACTTGGCGAACTCCGTGTTCTGGTCGTACCACTTCTGCGTCGCCGTCAGGCCGACGAACGTGTGGGCTCCGAAGTACTGCGAGCTCCTGAGGACGATGTGCGCACCCGCGCTCAGCTCCTGGAACTGGAACGGCGGGGAGGTCAGGTGAGCAGACACCTGGCCGGTGAGCAGCGCCTGAAGGCCGTCAGGATGCTCGAGCGAGACGATCGAGGAATCGAGCGCCTTCACGTTCCCGAGCTTGACCAGCGCTGCCTTGCGGAGCACGACGGCCTGGATCGAGTTCGCCGACGGCATCGCGATCCTCTTGCCCTGGAGGTCGGCGACGGTCTTGATCGCCGGGTCCTTCGCCATCAGCCAGAGATCGGCCTCGGACAGCGGCGCGAGGAACTTCCAGTCGATTCCCCTCGCATAGCCGGTGAGGAGCGGACCGACGCCGATCGCGCCGAGGTCGATCTGGCCGGCGATGATGCCGTTCGTGATCGGAGTGGCCGAGGAGAGGATCTTCCAGTCGACCTGGATCCCCGGGTAGCGCTTCTCGATCAGCTTCTGCTCCCGGATCATGATGATCGGCGCGTAGCCGACTCCGGGCTGATACGCGATCGTGACCTTGCTCGGCACTCCGGAGCGCGACTTCGTGACCGCGCTTGCTCCGGTGGCGACGACCGCGGCGAGCACGACCGCAACGAGCGCGAACAGCACTCCGACCCGCGTTTTCCTGCCGTACTTCTGCACCTCGGAACCTCCTTAGACGTTTGCTTTCATGCCCCAGCGGATGACTGTTCGCCGCTCGAGCAGGGTGAAGATCAGGTCGAAAGCGATCCCGATGACCGCGATCGTGACGAGGCCGACGAAGATCTTCGGCGTGTCCAGATAGAGCCGGGCGTCGTTGATGTAGAAGCCGAGGCCTCCCTTGTCGCCCGCGACGCCGAAGACGAGCTCCGCCGCGATGAGCGTGCGCCAGCCGAACGCCCAGGCGGTCTTGATGCCGGTGATCGCGTAGGGCAGCGCCGCAGGTGCTAGCACCTCGAGCACCAGTCGCAGCCGTGACAGGCCGATGTTCCGGCCAACAGAGACGATCGCGGGATTCACCGTCTTGAACCCCATCGCGACGTTGATCGCGATCGGCCACGTGACGGCATTGGCGATCACGAACAGCAGCGCGTTCGTGTTCAGTCCGAACCAGAGCATGGCGAGCGGCAAGACCGCGATCGCCGGCAACGGGTTGAGCATCGCCGTGAGCAGCGTCAGCAGGTCGTCGCCGACCTTCGTCCAGCTCGCGAAGACGACGAAGAACGTCGCGAGGAGGATGCCGATCGTCATTCCGGTCGCGAGCACCTTCATCGTCGTCAAGGTCGGATCGACGAGGTCGCCGCTCGCCCAGCCGTGATAGAGCTCCTTGGCGACCACCCACGGGTCCGAGACGAGCAGCGGGTTGACGTGCTTGAACTCGATGTACGCCTTCCACAGCCCGATCAGGCCGACGAGCAGGAGCCCGCGACGCAGCCACACCGGCAGGCGACCCCACGAGTTCTTGACCGGTCGACGCTTCGGTATCTCCCGCCGCCCGGTCTCGAGGGCTTCGGCCGGCGCGACCGCGCTAGCTGAAGACTGCAAAGTCATCGTCATCCTCCTCCTCGTCCTCCTCGACGGCGAGGAGCCGGCGCAGCCGGATGCGCATTGCCGCGTACTCCGGTGACTCCGGCCCGCCGATGCCGCGGACATCGATGACCTCGTCCAGCCTCGACGGCGCACCACGCAGGATCACGATGCGATCGCCGAGGATGAGCGCCTCGTCGATCGAGTGCGTGACGAACAGCAGGGTCGTATGGGTGCGGTCGAGGATCGCCCGCAGCTCACGCTGCAGACGCGCGCGCGTCAGCGCGTCGAGAGCCCCGAACGGCTCGTCCATGAGCAGGATGAGCGGCTCGAGGGCGAGGGCGCGCGCGATCGCGACGCGCTGTTTCATGCCGCCCGAAAGCTCGTGCGGATACCGGTCGATCGCGTGCGTCAGGCGTGTCAGCTCGAGGAACTCACGCGCTCTGTCTTTGGCGTCGCTCCGGCTCCAGCCGTTGCGGCGGAGCGGGTAGGCGACGTTGTCGAGAACGGTGCGCCACGGGAAGAGCTGATCGAACTCCTGGAAGACGAACGCGCGATCGGGGCCCGGGGTAAGCGAGAGGGTTCCGTTGATCGAGACCGTGCCGGACGTCGGCTGGAGATAGCCGCCGACTGTTTTCAGCAGTGTCGATTTGCCCGATCCCGATTGGCCGATGACGATGACCTTCTCGCGGCCCTGCACCTCGAAGCTGACGTCGTCGACAGCGGCGACGTAGCCGCGCGTCCCCCAGTAGCCGATCTGGACGCGATCGACCTTGAGCAGCGCGCCGTTCGAGGCGCGTGCTTCGCTTGCGTATGGGAGGGTTGCGCTTGTCATGGGCGTGAGCATGCGGCCGGCTCGACGCCATGTCGTGGTTGTGGTCGTACTGGTCTAAGCGGTCGTTCTGTTTACGAACGGAAACTGAGCGGCTCAGCTGCCCTTAGTGGCGTAAACAGGCGGAAAGACGAGCTGCGTCCAGCCGGTCGGCATCTTGCCGAGGAAGCCGTTCTGGTTCATGAAGGCCGCGAAGCGCATGAGGCCGCGAGGGCGCGTCGTGAAGTGGACGGCCGGGTTGACCATCCACTTCCTGAACTCCGTAGCGGTCGGCGATCCTCCCGCCTCGGCCGCGACGATCGTCGCCGCTTTCGCCGGGTCCTTGTTGATCAAATCAGCCTGCGCCTTGACGAGCTTGTAGACGTCGTTGCAGAAGCTCGTGTACCGGTCGTAGAACTTCTGGTTTCCGGTCAGCCCGACGAACGAGTGAGCGCCGAAGAACTGGTAGCTCCTGAGCAGGACCCGGGCTCCCGCCTCCTGCTCCTGGAACTCGAACGGGGGTGAGGCTAGGTGCGCCGAGACCTGGCCGTTGAGCAGTGCCTGCATGGCGGCGGGATGATCGAGCGAGACGATCGAGGAGTCCAGCGCCCTCGCATTGCCGAGCTTCACGGACGCGGCCTTCCGGAGGACGACCGCCTGGATCGCGAGCGCGGAGGGCATCGCGATCTTCTTTCCGACCAGGTCGCCGAGCGACTTGACGCTCGGGTCCTTGACCATCAGCCAGAGGTCGGCCTCGGAGAGCGGCGCGAGGTATTTCCAGTCGTTGCCGCTCGCCCAGCCGAAGAGGAGCGGCCCGACGCCGATCGCGCCGAGGTCGATCTGTCCAGCGACCATGCCGTTCGTGATCGGCGTCGCCGAAGGAAGCAGCTTCCAGTCGAACGTCGTCTGCGGGTAGCGCTTCTCGAGCAGCCGCTGCTCCCGGATCATGATCAGGGGCGCGTAGCCGACGCCGGGCTGGTAGGCGATCGTGACCTTGGGAGGCGCCGCCGAGCGCGAGTCGACGACCGCGCTCGCCGCTCCAGACAGGACGAGCACGAGCGCCGCAAGGGCAACGAGCGCCGACGTTCGTGCGGTCCCGGCCGAGGTTCGCACGTCGCAAATGCTACTTGCTAACTAGCGGCGGTCCCGGTCCAGCGATAGATGTGCTCCGGCCGCCCGGTCGTCCCGTAGCGGAGGCTCAGCTCGACCGAGCCGAGCGAGGCGAGATATTCCAGGTAGCGACGTGCAGTGCCGCGGCTGATGCCCGCTCGGTCGGCGACCGCAACCGCGGTGACCTCGTCGCCGGACTCGCGCACAGTGTCCATGACGGTCCTGAGCGTCGGCCCGGAGATCCCCTTCGGGAGCCCGCTCCGGCCCTGCGCGCGCAGCAGCGAGAAAAGGTGGTCGATGTCGCCCTGGCTCGCCTCCTGCAGCCGCTCGAGCCTGTGCTCGAGTGCGGCGTAGCGCTCCAGCCGTTCTCTGAAGGTGTCGAACAGGAAGGGCTTGACGATGTAGTGGACGACGCCGCCTTGCATCGCAGCGCGCAGCGTCTTCACGTCCTTCGCCGCGGTGACCGCGATGACGTCCACCGCTTCCCGGTCGTTGCGCAGGCGCCGAATCACCTCGATCCCGCTCATGTCGGGGAGATAGATGTCCAGCAAGACCAGGTCCGGCCGGAGCCGGCGTACGCTGTCGAGCGCCTCCTGCCCCGTGTGAGCCTCGCCGACCGCGCTGAAGCCGCGGACGCGCTCGACGTACGAGGTGTGGATCGAAGCGGTCATGTAGTCGTCGTCGACGACGAGCGTCCGGATCACGGCGCGCCCACCGCCTCGACCGCCGACTCAGAGGGGAGAAACGCCGTGAAGAGCGCGCCGCCTTCGTTCGTCACGCTGACGAAGCCGCCTTCTCGCCGCCGCACCGTCTGGCTGACGAGCGCGAGCCCGAGCCCGCGGCGGCCGGTGCCCGTCGCGACCTTGGTCGTGAAGCCGTCGCGGAAGATCTCGTCGACGACCGCCGGGTCGACGCCCGGCCCCGAGTCGTGCACCTGCACGAGCACGCCGCCGTCCTCGCTCCGGATCGTCACCTCGATCCACCCGCCGGTCGTCGAGGCTACCGAGTCGAGCGCGTTGTCGACGAGGTTGCCGACCACGGTGACGAGGTCGCGCGCGTCACGGTAGTCCTCCGGCAGCCCGGTGTCGTCGCTGATCCGGAGCTCGACGCCGCGCTCCGAGGCGACCGCCGCCTTCCCGAGCAGCAGCGCCATGATCGTCGGCTCGCCGACGCTCTCGACGATCGAGGCGACGAGCGCCTGGTGGACGAGCGACGAATGGTTGATGTAGCGGACGGCCTCGTCGTTGCGGCCCAGCTCGATCAAGCCGGCGACGACGTGGAGGCGGTGCGAGAACTCGTGCTCCTGCGCGCGCAGGGCGTCGGCGAGGCTGCGCACGTCGTCGAGCTCGCGCATCAATCCCTCGAGCTCGGTGCGGTCGCGGAGGGTCACGACGGCGCCGACGGTGCGCCCTCGCACGGTCACGGGCATCCGGTTTGCGACCAGCACGCGGTCGTCCACGAGCACGACCTCGTCCGGGCCGGCGACGTTTCCAGCGAGCACCTTGCGCGCATGCCCGGGTGGGACGATGTCGACGAGCCGCTTGCCGAGCGCCGAGTCGTCGACCGAGAGCAGCCGTTTTGCCTCGTCGTTGACGAGGGTTACGCGGCCCGCTGGGTCGGTCGCGACGGTGCCCTCGCGGATGCCGTGGAGCATCGCCT
>WNFV01009110.1_pt1 | contig 11065 bp, 11 predicted proteins | sample 5400101 | NCBI WGS metagenome assembly WNFV01 (sample SAMN13153361, study PRJNA577476) | soil metagenome | isolation source: 115 cm soil or saprolite under grassland replicate 1 | place: USA:California | collected 2016-06-15
CCGCGGCTTCGCGGCGAAGAAGAAGGCGAAGTAGACTTCCGACTTCCGTGAAGCCGCTGCGGACGCTCCTCGGCGTTCGCGTCGGGTTGCCCGGCGGGATCGCGGCTTACTGGGTGGTGCAGGTCCCGGTGTACCAGCGCGTCAATGGGATCCAGCTGACCGCGGACTACAACCTGCTCGGGGGAATCCAGGCGCGGTTCTAGTAGACCGGGTCCTCCAGCGAGAACCCGAACAGCCCGGCGAACGCCTTCGGATGCAAGCTCGCGGCGTGGCGGGGCAGCCGCTCGTCCACGTGCGCGACCGTCTCGATCTCCGAGAACGTCATCGCACGCATCAGGACGGCCGCCTGCGCTTGCGCTCTTTCCACGGCAGAGACCGCAACCCCGGCGTCGCTCGTGAAGGACACGTTGCCGCCGCGCGCGAGCGCCTCGGCATCGGCTCCGAGAAGACGCGAGTAGAGCGCGACGTCGACCGCGGCGGCGTCGAGGTTGCGCCAGGCCTCCGACCGCTCCGCCGGCCACGGGAGCGCGTCCGGCCGATCGCGCAGGACGAAGAGCGCCGGCTTCTCCGGAAGGGTGACGAGCACGAACGCGGGACGGAGACGCGAGAGCTCTTCGAGAGCGGCCAGCGCCTCGCCGGCCGATGAGAACTCGCGCGTCTCGAAGAAGTCGCTCGCGGTGTAGACGAGGTGGCCGGGGTTCCAGTCCGGGAGTCCGGAGAGGATACGGTGAACCGGGCGGACGACGAGGCCGGGAGAGCCGGCGTCCAGAATCGCGCAAAGCTTGTACTTCGCGCCGCTGAACTTCGCCGTAGCCGGATCTTTCGAGTACTCGACTGCCGCTTCGAAGAGGTCCTCTCCCTCCGCCAGGATCGCCTCCACGTTCTTCACCAGTCCCTGCAGCTCGACGTGCGCCGCGAAGTCGGTGATCCGGTAAGCGTCGTGCCGCACGCCCGCGGAGTCGAGCGCCGTCAGATCAGGCCGCCGGGTCGTCGCGAGACGAGCGGAGAGGGGAGCGCGGGTCAGAAAGAGCGCGGGCGTGAAGTCGGACCGGAGAGACTTCACGAGCGCGAGCGATCTCTCCCGACGAGCCCGATCCGGCTCTTCCAGGCGGAGGAGCGAGCCCTTCCCGGCTTCCTCGAGCCGCACGAGGCCGACGAGCGCGTCGCGGACGAGCGTCGCGCCATCTTGGACGAAGGTCTGCCGGTAGCTCCAGAGGCCGGGCCGGCGCTCTTTGTCGAGGATCCCGCCGGCGAGCCAGTTCTTGAGGGTCGTTGCGGCCACTTCCGGATCCTCGGCCGACGTCAGGCGCGCGATGTTCCCGGGCGCGGGCGGCGGGGCCGCAGCGGCCGCGTCGGTGTCTTGGGGCGGAGCGATCAGCGAAGCCAACCCTCTCTCCGCGATCGTCGCGCGCGAGTAGCGGATCGAGCGGAATGGACGCAGCTCCACGGCGGCGCGATTCTAAAGCGGGAGTTACACTCTTTCGCAGTGATCACGATCGCGCGCGCGGTCGACGGCTTCGAGGGATACATCGCCGACGCGCGGCGATTTTCCGAGCGGACCGTCCGCGCCTATCGGAGCGATCTCGACCGGTTTGCGAACTTCTGGGAAAGAGACTTCGGCGAAGGCAGCGCCTCGACGACTCCGCTCTCCCGCGTCGACGTCCTTGCGGTGCGGTCCTACCTGGCATCGCTCCATCGCGCCCGTCTCGCGAGCCGGTCGCTCGCACGCCACCTCTCGACGCTGCGCTCCTTCTTCCGGTGGGCGTGTCGCGAGGGGCACCTCGAGAAGAACCCGGCGCGGGCGCTCCCTTCGCCGCGCCTCCCGCGAACACTTCCCCGGGCTATGACGCTGCCCGACACGGAGCGCCTTCTCGCCGCCGACGAGGACGGACCGTTCCCGGAGCGCGACCGCGCTCTCTTCGAGCTCCTCTACGCGACCGGTTTGCGGGTCTCCGAAGCGGCCGGTCTCGACCTCGAAGACGTCGACTTCGCATCGCGGCTCGCGCGGGTCGTCGGAAAGGGGAACAAGGAGCGGATCGCGCCGTTCGGCGAGGAGGCCGGTGAGGCGCTCGCGGCGTACCTTCCCGAGCGTGCGAGGCGGCGGCGGGAGAGCCGCGCTCGAGAGCTCGAGGCCGGTGAGCCGCTCTTCGTCAACGCGCGGGGCGGCCGGCTGACGACGCGGTCGATGGCGCGGCTGCTGAAGCGCCGTCTGCGCGCCGCCGGACTCCCCGCGGAGATCTCGCCCCACGCTCTGCGGCACTCGTTCGCCACGCATCTGCTCGAGGCGGGAGCGGACCTGCGCGCCATCCAGGAGCTTCTCGGCCATGCGTCTCTGTCGACGACCCAGAAATACACGCACTTAGACGCCGCACGGTTGAAGGAGGTCTATCGCCGGGCCCACCCGAAGGCGTGAGGGAAAACGCGGTATTCTCATTTTCGAATGAATCCGGGCGAAAAATGGCATTCCACAACCATCGTCTGCGTCCGCCACAACGGAAAAGTGGCGATGGCCTCCGACGGGCAGGTCACCCTCGGCACCACGATCATGAAGAAGACCGCGGCCAAGATCCGCCGGCTCGCGGGGGGCGACGTGCTGGCGGGATTCGCGGGTTCCTCGGCCGACGCGTTCGCCCTCTTTTCCCGGTTCGAGGCGAAGCTCGACGAGTATCGCGGAAACCTGGAGCGCGCCGCGATCGAGCTCGCGAAGGACTGGCGGACCGACAAAATGCTGCGCCAGCTCGAGGCGCTCCTGATCGTGGCGGACCGGAACGCCTCGCTGCTCCTGTCCGGAACGGGAGACCTCATCTCTCCGGAGGAGGGCATCCTCGCCGTCGGATCGGGCGGCCCGTACGCGCTCGCGGCCGCGCGGGCGTTGCTCAAGCACTGTTCGAACCTCTCGGCCGGGGAGCTCGCGCGCGAGTCGCTCGCAATCGCGGCTCAGATCGACATCTACACGAACGACAGCATCACGCTGGAGGAGCTCTGAGGTGGTCTTCCTGATGCCCGGCGAAACCGCTCCGGGCGAGACGGCGGCACCCGCCCCGAAGGTCCGATCTTCCGCCGGCGCCCGTACCCCGCGCGAGATCGTGGGGGAGCTCGACAAGTACGTCATCGGCCAGGGCCGCGCCAAGCGGGCGGTCGCGATCGCGCTGCGGAACCGGTGGCGTCGCCAGCAGCTCGATCCGGAGATGTCGCGGGAGATCCTCCCCAAGAACATCCTGATGATCGGCCCGACTGGCGTCGGCAAGACGGAGATCGCGCGCCGGCTCGCGAGGCTGGCCGATGCACCGTTCCTGAAGGTCGAAGCCTCGAAGTTCACCGAGGTCGGCTACGTCGGCCGCGACGTCGAGTCCATCATCCGCGACCTGACCGAGGTCGCCGTCCAGATGGTGCGCGACGAGAGGACCGCCGAGATTCGCGATCGCGCGAAGGCGCGCACCGAGCAGCGGCTGGTGGAGCTCTTGATGCCGTCGTTCTCCGACTCGGACATCGAGGAAGCGCGGAACCGGCTCCGGTCTCTGCTTCGCGAGGGGCGGCTCGAGGAGCGCCTGGTCGAGGTCGAGGTGATGGACAAGACGTTCCCGTCCTTCGAGATCGTGACCGACAAGGGCGTCGAGGAGATGGACATCAACGTCAAGGAGATGCTGCCCGGTCTCTTCGGCGGCAAGAAGAAGCGGCGCAAGACGACGGTCAAGGACGCGCGCGAGATTCTCCAGGCGGAGGAGGAAGGGCGGCTGGTCGATGCGGGTCAGGTGGCGCGCGAGGCGGTCGACCGCGCGCAGTCGAACGGCATCGTTTTCTTGGACGAGATCGACAAGGTGGCCGGCCGCGAGTCGGGAAGGAGCGGCCCCGACGTCTCGCGCGAGGGTGTTCAGCGCGACCTTCTCCCGATCGTGGAGGGAACCGTCGTCAACACCAAGTACGGTTTCGTCAAGACCGACCACATCCTGTTCATCGCGGCCGGCGCGTTCCACGTCTCCAAGCCGTCGGATCTCACCCCGGAGCTCCAGGGACGCTTTCCGATCCGCGTGGAGCTCGACTCGCTGACCGAAGGGGATTTCGTCCGGATCCTGACCGAGCCGGAGAACGCGCTCTTGAAGCAGTACCGCGCGCTCCTCTCGGCGGAAGAGGTCGATCTGACTTTCTCCGACGAAGCGGTCCGCGAGATCGCCCGCGATGCCGAGCGCGTCAACCGCGCCCTCGAGAACATCGGCGCACGGCGGCTCCACACGATTCTCGAGCGACTTCTCGAAGACATCTCGTTTGCCGGACCGGAGAACGCCGGCCGCGCGATCTCGATCGGAGTGGAGGACGTCCGGGCCGCGCTCGCTGATCTGGTCCGCGACGAGGACCTGTCCCGTTACGTCCTGTAAGAAGCGCCGGCTCGGGCGAGCTGCGCTCGCCGTTTTGCTGCTTCCGCTCGCTCTCGCCTGCGGCAAGAAGGGGGACCCGGAGCCGCCGCTCCCGCGCGGTCCCAAAGCGATCTCCGACCTGGCGGTCGAGCAGGAGGGCTCGGACGGCGTCCTGACTTTTTCCTACCCCGACCGGCTGATGAACGGGGATCCGCTTCGCGACATCGCATCGCTCGAGATCTATCGGGTCGTGGATCCCTCTCCCGCGCTCGTGACCACGCGTCCCCCGGTCGCGCACGCGCACGGCCCCGCTCCGGCGGGGGACCAGGCTCCCGGCTCCGCGGCCCGCCGCGAGGCCGCCAACGTGCGCCTCGCCGAAAGCGCGTTCTTCCACGAGGCGAAGCGCGTCGACCTCCTTGCCGTCGCGGCGATCGCGCAACGCACGAGCGGCGCCGCCGTCGTCTACCGCGATCCGCTCTATCCGCTCCTCTCCGCGGGAAAACCCCCGAAGTCGCTCGCGTACGCGGTCGTCTCGGTACGCCGCGGCGGCGAGCGCAGCCCTCTCTCGAACATCGCGACCTTCTCGCCGGACGTCCCCCCGGGGCCTCCGACGATCGTTCGTGTCACGCCGGACGAAGGACGAGTCTGCATCGAGTGGCTGCCGCCGGAGACGGACCTGCTTGGCCGGCCGGCAAAGGTCGGCGGATACCGCGTGTACCGCCGCCCGCTCTCCGCAGAGGAGTACGAGTCGCCGCTGAACGCCGACCCGATACCGGGAACCGTGTACGTCGACATGACTGCGGCCTACGGGTCGAAACCCGTGTACACGATCCGCGCGACGATGCCGGGAAAACCGAAAGTCGAAGGCATCCCGGCGCTCGAGGAGGGGTTCGATTACCGGGACGTCTTTCCTCCCGCGGCGCCGGCGCGACTGGATGCGCTTCCCGAAACCGGTCTCGTGCGGCTGCTGTGGGACCCGGTTGCCGCGCCCGACCTCGCGGGCTACGTCGTCTTCCGCGCCGAAGGGGACGCGCCCGCCGTCCGCCTGACCGAGAAGCCGATCGCCGACGCGTTCTACTCGGACAGCGCGGTCGCGCCGGCGCGGCGATACCGATACACCGTGGTCGCAGTCGACACGGCCGGCAATGTCAGTCCGGCTTCGCCGGAAGCGGTCGCCGAGACGTTCTAGACTTCGGGTAGTGGCCATTCCCGAACACTTCGTCAAGATGGCCGGCGGAGGAAACGACTTCCTCCTCTTCGAGGCGGACGGCCGCACGCTGTCGGAAGAGGACCGCAACCGCGTCGCGCGGGTGTGCCGGCGCGGACTCTCCGTGGGCGCCGACGGCGCGCTCTTTCTCTCCGGCGGGGAGCACGGCCGGATCCACCTCGACTACTACAACGCCGACGGCGGCCTCGCCTCGTTCTGCGCCAACGGGACGCGCTGCGCCGCCCGCTACGCGGTGACGCGCCGACTCGCGGCGGACCAGGAGCTCGTCCTCGAGACGGGCTGGGGCAACATCGGCGCGCGGGTCAGCGGCGAGTCCGTCACGCTGGCGCTCCCGGACGTGATCGCGCCGGACGAGCCGATCCTCCTCGAACCGAAAAGTCCGAATCCGACGGCCGGGCTGCCGCCGAAGGGCACGCCGATCCACGTCGGAGTTCCGCACCTCGTGATCTTCGTCCGCGACGACCTCGCGACCCTGCCGATCGAGCGGCTGGGGCCGCCGCTGCGCCGTCACTCGCTCCTGCCGGAGGGGGCCAACGTCAACTTCGTCCGGGTCGCGGGACCGCAGAGGCTGGAAGTGCGGACGTGGGAGCGCGGCGTCGAAGCGGAGACGCTGTCGTGCGGCTCCGGCGTCGTCGCGTCGGCCCTCGTCGCGGCTCTGCGCGGCCACGCCGAGCTCCCAATCACGTGCGCAACGAAGAGCGGCGTGGATCTCGTCGTCAGCGCGCGGCGGGAAGGGGACGTCTTCGCGGCGATCCGGCTCCTGGGCGACGCCCGCGAGATCTATCGGGCGCAGATGACCGAGGAAGCGTGGCAGGAGTGACCGCCTGAAGGTCGTCCGGTTCGGAGCTCCCGATGCGCCGCCGCTGCCCTCGAAGATCGTCGCGGTCGGGCGCAACTACCGCGACCACGCGGCGGAGCTCGGAAACCCCGTTCCCGAAGAGCCGCTCCTCTTCCTGAAGGCGCCTTCGTCGCTCGTTTTCGACAACGGGGAGATCGTGCTCCCTCCCGAATCCGCGCGAGTCGACTACGAAGGGGAGCTGGCGCTCGTCGTCGGCCGCCGGATCAAGAGCTGGCGGCAGTCGGACTGGTTGGACGCGCTCGCCGGCGTGTGTTGCGCGAACGACGTCACCGCGCGCGACCTCCAGAAGAGGGACGGCCAGTTCGCGAGAGCGAAATCGTTCGACACCTTCTGCCCGGTCGGACCGGCGATCGTCACGGGCCTCGACCCTTCCGACCTCGCGATCGAGACGCGCGTTAACGGCGGAGTGAAGCAGTCGTCACGGACCTCGGACATGGTCTTCTCGCCCGCGTTCCTCCTCGCGTACGTCTCGCGGATGATGACGCTCGTTCCCGGTGATCTGATCCTGACCGGCACGCCCGCCGGCGTGGGCCCGCTCTCCGCCGGCGACCTCGTCGAGGTCGAGATCGAGAACGTCGGCGTGCTGGCGAACCGCGTCGCCGCTTCGGAAAGTCGCCGGACCGTCTGAATCAGGCTCCGGATCTCCACGGAAGCAAGCGTCTCGAGCGACAGCTTACCCGCGAGAGACTCGAGAAGAGCTTACAGACACCCTCCTGAAGATCCGGTCTACCGGCGATCTCGACGAGCGGCGCGGACTCAATTGTCGAGAACTTCCAAGCGAAGACGGCGGCGTTGGAAAGATTCGGCCAAGAGCTTCGATACACCGCGAACTGGTCGGCAAGGAAATGGGTGCTCACCGGGTAGCCCTGCTGCTCGAAGCCCTGGAGAACCGGGAGGAGGCCTTTGCCCGCAGGAATTCGGGACGCCAGAGCAGAGAGCAATCCGCCGAGCCGTCCCTGCCAGGCGTCCTCTTCCCTCATCTCCCCGAGAATCGTCGTGCCGACGGGATAGAAGTACGGCGTCACCAGATCGGTGAACTCCGGACGAAAGTACCGATCCAGAAAGTCGGCGTTCCAGACGATCGGGTCGAGCCTCGTCGGGTACAGAACGAGTTTTTCGGGGAAGAGCAGCTTCAAAGTCGAGTAGGCCTGCCGCTGGACCTCAGGTGTCGTGAATCCCTCGGTCACCTGGGCGTCCCAGAAATAGAAGCCGGCGAGACTGCGTTCGGAGCGGATTTCGTCCATTCGGGCGACGTCGCGAGAAAGAATCGGGATTTCGTCGGTGGTCAGGAACGCAAGGTAGGTCAGCCCCGAGGCGGTGGCGAGATCGTCGGTCTCACGACTCGGTGGCCGGAGCGTCGCGACGACGTTGGCGCCAAGATCGCGGATCGCCCTCCACGCCGCCGCGTCCTGATCGTCTCTTTCGAGAACCGTGACGCGCAGGCCTTGAGCCGGAAGGACGATCGGTACTCGCGGATTCTGGAACAGAAGGGCGGGACCCGGAGCGAGCAGCGCTGCGAAGAGGTACAGCGCCTTCACCTAAAGTTCCCCGAGCAGGGTCTCCGGCAGACCGCCGAACGCGCCGGAAGACATGAGCAGCAGCACGTCGCCGGCGCGTGCCTCACGGCGCAGGATTCCCGGGATCTCCTCGAGGCTTTCCGGGGCGTACGCCGGTTTCCCGTTCGTCGTGAACCGGTCGAGCACTGCGGCACGATCGATGCGCTCCTCCGGCTTCAGGCGTTTTGCGTGGAAGATCGGGCCGATCACGAGCGCGTCGGCGGCGGAGAACGCGTCTCCGTAATCATCCTCGAAGAGCTTCCTTCCGGCGGTGTTCGAGCGCGGCTCGAAGAGCGCCCAGAGCCTGCGGCCCGGCCATCGGGTGCGCGCGGCCGCGATCGTTCCGGCGACGGCGGTCGGATGGTGGGCGAAGTCGTCCACCACAACGATCCCGTTCTTCTCGCCCTTGACCTCGAGCCTTCGCCGAACGCCCGCGAAGCGCGGGAGCGAGCGCCCGATCTCCTCGACGGACAGCCCGAGGCCGCGCGCGAGCGCGATCGCGCCGAGCGCGTTTCTCAGATTGTGGATTCCGACGAGAGGCGAAAAAAGCCGGCCGGCGGCTCGATCGGACTCGAGCAGCGTGAAGCGGGTTCCCTCCGGCTCGAATTCGACCTCCGTCGCCGAAAAGTCCGCGGCCGGGTCGGCGAGGGAAACGGGGACGATCCGCGCGCGCGCCGCGGGGAGAATGCCCCGGACGCGCTCGTCGTCCACGTTCGCGACGACCGTCCCTTCCGGCGGCACGATCCCGACGACCTGGCGGAACGCCTCGACGACCGAGGCGAGGTCGGGAAAGAGGTCCGCGTGGTCGTACTCGATGTTTCCGACGAAGAGGTGCCGCGGCTGGTAATGGAGGAACTTCGGTCCTCGGTCGAAGAACGCGGCGTTGTACTCGTCCCCTTCCAGGACGAAGACCGGGCCTCCGCCCCGCCGGTAGCCGCGACCCAGGTTCTTCATTTCTCCGCCGATCAGGAACCCGGGATCCCGATTCGAATCGAGCAGCAGCCAGGCCGTCAGCGCCGAGGTCGTCGTCTTGCCGTGCGTCCCCGTGACGACGACCGAGGTCTTGTCGGCAAGCAGGTGTTCGCGGATCGCCTGTGGCATCGAGAGGACAGGAATCCGGCGTCGATGAGCTTCCCCGGCCTCGACGTTGTCGCGGAGCGCGGCATTTCCGACGACGACGCAATCGCAGTCATCGGGCACGTGCTCGCCCGCAAACCCTCGCGCGACCGGGATTTGAAGCGAGTCGAGGAGCGTGGACATCGGCGGGTAGAGGTCGAGGGCGCTTCCGGTGACGCGGTGGCCTTCCTCGGCGAGGAGGGCCGCGAGCGGCGTCATGGCGGTGCCACCGATCGGCACGAGATGAATGCATTTCCGTTCCGCCATGGGCCCTTCGCAAGAGGCGGGAATCGCCGGCAAAAGCGCCGGATTCTGGAATTTCCGCCGGTAGTCCCGAGTTTGACCGGTTCGGCATACTCTAAAGCACCCGTCGAAACAGGAGGATCGGAAATGCGTCAGATCGGAAGGTTGGCCTGCTTCGTCGCTGCGGGCCTTTTCGCAGTCACGGCTCTCGAGGCGCAGAAGCAGCCAGCGCCCAAGCCGGCAGCGGGGAAAGCGGGTGCCGCGGCGCCCAAGATCGAGGTGACGCCTGAGACGAGGGACGCCGGCACCGTCGCCAAGGGTCAGATGGTCGAGGCCGTCTTCACCGTCAAAAACACCGGAGGCTCCGACCTCGTCATCTCCGACGCCCGCCCGTCCTGCGGGTGCACCGTCGCTTCGTTCGACAAAGTCATCAAGCCGGGCGCCGAAGGAAAGATCCAGTCGAGCGTCGACACCAAGAGCTTTTCGGGACCCATCTCCAAGTCGGTCCTCGTGGTTTCCAACGACCCGGAGCGGCCCCAGATGAACCTCTTCATCAAGGCGATGGTCAAGCCGTTCGTGGACGTTCTGCCTCAGGCGTTCGTCCGCTTCTCAGTCATCAAGGGGGACAACGCGAGCCAGGACGTCGTTCTCATGTCCGAAGAAAAGGGCTTCCGGCCGACGATCGCCGAAACATCCCAGCCGTACGTCAAGGCGGAAGTTCTGGCGGCCGGCGACAAGGACAAGATCCCCGGCCGCCCGGGCGAGCAGTACAAGGTCCACATCACCGTCCTGCCCGACGCTCCGGAAGGACTGCTGAATGCCCCGATCCGGGTTGCGACCGGCGTCACCCAGCAACCGACGGTCGAGATCCCGATCTCCGGAATCATCCGGCCGCGCGTTTCGGTCACTCCGGTGACCGTCAATTTCGGCAACTTCACCGCGGGCAAGGACCCGATCACGCGCAACATCATCGTCACCAACAACAAGCCCGCCGTGCCGGTCAAGGTCGTACGCGCGGAGGTCTCCGTGCCCGGATTCATCACCGACGTCGTACCGACGCAGGAGGGCGTTTCCTACACGATCGTTGTCAAGGCGAGCGACAAGGTCAAGAAGGGCGCTCTCGAAGGGACCGTCAAGCTCTTCACCTCCGACAAGGAGCGCTCGGTGATCGAGATTCCGCTGCGGGGGGAAGTGCTCTAAGCGTCCCTCCTGTCATCCCGAGCGAAGCGAGGGATCTGAAAACGAAAGCCCCGGGAAGCCGGGGCTTTTTTGGTTCTTTCGGCCAAAGACGAGAGACGCTAAGTCGCCACCGTCACCCAACTGCGGGCGAGCTTCGCGAGCTCCGAGCCCGCTGTGGGCCAAGCATGAAGTATGGCGGGGTCGAAGTCGGCACCGTTCGGCCAGACCAGGGTGTGTGCCTCCTCGTCCAACCGGACGGCGTCGAAGAAATTCGGGTCGGCGAGGGGGCCATAGATTTCTCCCGCCAGCACCGGTCGAAAATCGATGCTCTGAGTCGTTCCGTCTTCGAAGTGAAGGCGGAGCGTGAACGGCGCGACCCTTTCGAATCCAGTTACGCGATGAATTTCATGCTGCAAAGCCGCTACCTCAGAGGCTCGATCTTAGAAGGCGGGCGGCCCGACTGCAATGATCTCCAGCAGTCCATCAGCTCTCGCCGGTGAATTTCTGCCCAGGCAATCGTGAGCCGCTCCTG
>WNFV01014054.1_pt1 | contig 11062 bp, 12 predicted proteins | sample 5400101 | NCBI WGS metagenome assembly WNFV01 (sample SAMN13153361, study PRJNA577476) | soil metagenome | isolation source: 115 cm soil or saprolite under grassland replicate 1 | place: USA:California | collected 2016-06-15
GCGCTGAACGGGTCGGTGATGAACTCGATGCGGATCCCGGCGGCGATGACGACCGCCGCGATCGCGAGGTGGCCGAGCAGCTGCCACCGGGCGCGCAGGTCGAACACGTCGTCGAGGAACCCGATCGCGAGCGCGACCGCCGCCGCGAGCGCCGTGAGCGTGAAGCGGGGCGAGCGCACCTCCTCCGGGATGAGGAACGGATGGCCGGCGAGCCGGTCGATGAGCCAGAACGCGAAGATCGCGGCGCCGAAGCCGAGCGCGATCGCGACGCCGCCGGGACGCGGGATGGGATGCGGATGGAGCCTGCGGCCGCCCGGCACGTCGAGGATCCGGAACCGATGTGACAGCGCGCCAACGGCCGGGCTCGCCGCGACTGCGACCAGGAACGCGACGATCGTCGAGCCCAGGAAGAGGAGGAGCACGGCCGGCACCGCATGACGATACGCTTCCGATGCGACCGCTTGACGGCGGGTCCGGCGGGGCTATCGTGCCGCAACTGAGACATGAAACAGGTTTCAGTTAGGCGGAGCGCGTCCCGAGCCCCCCGGTCGGATCTCCCGGCGCCGCGCGTCATCCCCCTCACCCCGCGCGGCCAGCGCACGCGACAGGCGCTCCTCGACGCGGCCGAGCGCGTGTTCGGCGAGCTCGGGTTCCACAACGCCGGGATCGTCGAGATCACGCAGAAGGCGAACGTCGCGCTCGGGACGTTCTACCTGTACTTCCCGGACAAGCGCGCGATCTTCCGCGACCTCGTGCAGACGCTGAACGAGCGGCTGCGCACGACCATCCGCGAACGCGTCGACGGGATCGCCGACCGGCTCGAGGTCGAGGTCGCGGGGTTCGAGACGTTCTTCCGCTTCGTCCGCGAGCACCGCGACCTCTACCGCGTCGTCCTCCAGGCGGAGACCGTCGACGAGGACATCTATCGCTGGCACTACCGCACCCTCGCGGACGGCTACGTGCGCGGGCTGAAGGCCGCGCAGGCGAAGGGCCAGGTCCGCTCGGACATGGATCCCGAGACGCTCGCGTACGCGCTCATGGGGATGGCCGAGGCGCTCGGGATGCGCTCGGTGCTCTGGGAGAAGAAGCTGCCGAGCGCCGCGGCACGCCGCACCATCCGCGCCTTTCTCGAGACCGGGCTTGGCGGCAAGCGCACACGGCGGCGTGCGAAGTGACCGCCGTCGGACTGGTCGACGTAGAGGCCTACTCCCCCGCCGACGTGCAGACGGCGGAGGAGATCGCGGCGCTCTCGGGGATCCCCGCCGGCGTCATCCGCGAGAAGTTCGGGCTCGAGTGCAAGCGGATCGCGAAGCCCGACGAGCACGCCTCCGTGCTGGCGGCGAACGCGGCCCGGCCGATCCTCGAACGCCAGACCGGCGCGATCGACGTCCTGCTCTACATGGGCAGCCCGTACCGCGACTACCCGGTGTGGAGCGCCGCGCCGAAGGTGCAGCAGCTCCTCGGCGAGCGAGCGGAGGGCGCGCTCGCCTTCGACATCCAGGGGGTGTCCTGCGGCACGCCGATGACCATGAAGGTGGCGAGGTCGCTGCTGGCGTGCGACGGCGGCGCGCGGCAGGTCCTCCTCGCGGGCGGATCGCGCGAGCACGACCTGATCGACTACGCGAATGAGCGATCGCGCTTCATGTTCAACTTCGGCGCCGGAGGTGCGGCAGCACTGCTGCGGCGCGATCACGGGTCGAATCACGTCCTCGAGACCGTGGGGCTGACCGACGGGCAGTTCGCCGACGACGTGATGGTGCCCGCGGGCGGATCGCGCGAGCCGACGAGCGAACGGACGCTGCGCGAGCGCCGCCACTCCCTCGACGTGCGCGACCCCGCGGACATGAAGCGGCGCCTCGATCCGATCTCGATAGACCGCTTCGTCGCGGTGACCACCGAGGCGGTGGAGCGCAGCGGGTACCGCGTGCGCGACATCGCGCTCGTCTGCCCGATCCACACGAAGCGCTCCGTGTACTCGCAGGTCATGGACCGACTCGGCCTCCGCGAGGACCAGGGCGTGTACCTCACCGATCACGGCCACATGAGCGCGATCGATCCGCTCGTCGGCCTGCATCGCGCGCGCGAGCAGGGACGCCTTCACGACGGCGACGTCGTGGTGCTCCTCGCCGCCGGCACCGGCTACTCCTGGGCGGCGACCGTCATCCGCTGGGGTCGAGCGCAGTGAGGCGTAGGTCAGAACTCGGCCTGCGGCCATCGCTCGCGACACCGGAGCACGGCGCGTCCGCGTGGCTGCGACACCGCGCGCACCTCAGCGGCGGGCGCGAGGCGATCGCCGACGGTGCGACGCGCCTCACGTACGACGAGCTGTGGGATCGCGTGAGACGCGCGGCCGGTCTGCTGCGCGAGCTGGGGATCGGCCGTCAGGACCGCGTCGCGACGCTGACGATGAACTGCCACGAGTTCGTCGAGCTCTTCTACGCGACCGCGGAGGTCGGCGCGATCCTCGTGCCGCTCAACTGGCGCCTCGCGGCGCCCGAGCTCGACTACCAGATCCGCGACGCCGGCGCGCGCGTGCTGTTCGTCGGGCTGGAGCATGGCTCGCTCGCGGACCAGCTCGCGGCCGACCTGCCGCTCCGCGCGCGCATCGACCTCGGCCAGGAGTACGCGCGGCGGCGCGGCGCCGCGGAGGCGATCGACGGCGGCATGGATCGCGCGCGCTTCGCCGATCCACACCTGATCCTGTACACGTCGGGGACGACGGGACATCCGAAGGGCGCGGTGCTGACGCACGCGAACACGTTCTGGAACGTCGCGAACATGGGGATCCCCGTCGCGCTCACGGAGCGCGACACCACGGTGACGGTCCTGCCCATGTTCCATTCGGGCGGCATCGGCCTCTACACGGTCCCGACCCTCACGGTCGGCGGACGCGTCGTCATCGTGCGCAAGTTCGAGGCGCGCGAGCTGCTCGGGATCCTCGAGCGGGAGCGCGCGGCGCTGTGCTTCGGCGTCCCGGCGATCTGGCTCGACTCGTCGAGCGCGGGTTCACGTATCTGCAGGGGTACGGGCTCACCGAGACGAGCCCGGGCGGGACGCTCATGCCGGTCGAGCACGCGCGGCGCAAGGCCGGCAGCGTCGGGAAGGCCGCCCCGTTCGTCGAGCTGCGCGTCGTCGGCGACGACGGCCGGCGGCTGGCCGCGGGCGCGATCGGCGAGGTCCACTTCCGCGGGCCCAACGTGTTCGCGGGCTACTGGAACAGGCCCGAGGCGACGGCCGAAGCGTTCACGGCCGACGGCTGGTTCCGCAGCGGCGATCTCGGCTACCTCGATGACGAAGGCTTCCTCACGCTCGTCGACCGGAAGAAGGACATGGTCATCAGCGGCGGCGAGAACGTGTATTCGGCCGAGGTCGAGGACGTCCTCTTCGCGCATCCCGCGGTCGCCGAGGCCGCGATCATCGGCGTGCCCGACGAGCGGTGGGGCGAGGCCGTCTGCGCGGTGGTGGCGCTGCGTCCGACGCAGCGTGCGACGCCGGACGAGCTCATCGCGCACTGCCGCGCGCGGCTCGCGAAATACAAGACACCCAAGTACGTCGTCTTCGTGGACGCGCTCCCGCGCAACGCCGCGGGGAAGGTCCTGAAGCGGACGCTGCGCGAGGAGGTGGGAGCACGCCAAGGGATCGCATGAGAACGACAACGAACGACGCAACACAGAAAGGGAGGAACACGTGAGACGCACGTTCGCGACAACGCTGATCATCGCCGGCCTCGTCGCCGCGGCGTGTGGCGGCACGGCTCAGCCGTCGCCGACCACCGCAGCGACGCAGGCCACCGCAACCACCGCGCCGACCGCCGCACCGAAGCCGATCAAGCTCGGAGCCCTCATCCCTCTCACCGGTCCGCTGGCCGCCACGGGCCAGGACATGAAGGAGGGCTACGAGCTCGCGAAGGAGCAGATCAACGCGGCCGGCGGCGTGAAGGGCGCCCAGATCGAGGTCATCTACGAGGACGACAAGGGCGACCCGGCCACGGCCGTCGCGTCGTGGGAGAAGCTCGTCAACAACGAGAAGGTCGAGGTCATGATGGGCGGGCTCTCGAGCACCATCAGCCTCGCGCTCGTCGAGCCCGCGAAGAAGGCCGCGGTCCCGATGGCCTGGACCGGCGCGGCCGCGACCGCGTTCGAGCAGGGCATGCAGGGTCAGGATTTCTTCTTCCACTACCACCCGTGGGAGTACCAGAACGGCGACTCCGCGTACGCCTTCCTGAAGAGCGTCGCCATCACGAAGTGGGCCGTCATCCACGAGGACGGCGCGTTCGGCACCGGCGCCGCGAAGGGCTTCAAGGAGGACTTCCCGAAGCAGGCGCCCGGCGCCACGGTCGTCATCACCGAGGCGTTCAAGACCGGATCCACTGACTTCACGGCGCTCCTCAACCGCGTGAAGTCGTCCGGCGCCGAGGGCGTGATCATCGTCCCGAACACCGGCGACGTGATCCCGCTGCTCACGCAGATGCGCGAGGTCGGTCTGAAGCCGAAGATCACGTACGCGTCCCCGCCGTCGTTCCCGGCGAACTTCGGAGGCTCGCCGGTCGCCGAAGGCGTCGCGGGTCTCACCCTATGGACCGAGGACATCCCCGCGCCCGCGACGAAGACGTTCGTCGCCGACTTCCAGAAGAAGTACAACAAGAAGCCCGTCAGCTACTGGGCACCCCTGGCGTACACGAACCTCGTCACCGTCGTCGAGGCCCTGAAGAAGAGCGGCCCCGGCAACAAGGCCGCCTGGATCAAGGCGATGGAGGAGACGAGCTACGCGTCGCCGCTCGGCCCGACGCTGAAGTTCAGCAAGAGCCAGTTCGTGGCCCACCAAGGGTTCACGAGCCTCGTGACCTTCCAGTGGCAGTCCGGCAAGCAAGAGATCGTGTTCCCCAAGGACCTCGCGACGAAGCCGATCAAGTAACGAGGGAAGGGAGAGGGCGTGGAGGCGCTGCCGCAGACCCTGCTGTTCGGGATCCTGCGCTCCGGCCTCTACGCCCTCACCGCCCTCGGCCTCGCGATCTCGCTCGGCGTCATCGGCATCGTGAACTTCGCGCACGGCGAGTTCGTGATGCTCGGCGCCTACCTCGGCTTCTGGCTCTACCTCACGCTCTCGGGACCGCTCGGGCTCGGGCCGGAGGTGAGCCCCCTCGTCCTGGCCGTCGGCATCCCGCTGTCCGCGCTCGTGCTCTTCATCGTCGGCCGCGGCGTGTTCCGCTTCACGCTGCGGCCGCTGCTCGCCCGTCCCGAGCTCGACCAGATGCTGCTGACGTTCGGCATGGCGATCCTCATCCAGAACAGCGTCGTCATCGCGCTCTCGCCGCAGGCGCTCGACGCCAACCTCGGCTGGCGCTTCGAGCTCATCGAGATGCCTGGCGGCGTCGTGAGCGTCACCTACGCCCGCGTCGCTGCCTTCGTCCTCTCGATGGCCCTCGTTGCGGGCACGTACCTGCTGCTCGCACGCACGCGCATCGGCAAGCAGATGCGCGCCGTCGCGCAGAACCGTCTCGGCGCCATGGTCGTCGGCATCCACGTCGACCGCGTGTACGAGGTCGCGTTCGGGCTCTCGCTCGCGCTCGCCGCGGGCGCCGGTGTGATGCTCATCTTCTCGACGCAGGTGAGCCCGTTCATCGGGCTCGCGACCATCCTCAAAGCCTTCTCGATCGTCGTCCTCGCGGGGCTCGGCAACCTCTTCGGGGTCGTCTGGGCGAGCCTGCTCCTCGGCGTGGCGGAGCAGGTCATCTCGCAGTACGTGCCGAATGGCGCGGCGCTGCGCGACGGCCTCTTCTTCCTCATCATCTTCGTGGTCCTGCTCGTGCGGCCGGGCGGCCTCGGACGGTCGCGATGAGGCGCGCGCTCGCCGGCTGGGCCGCGTTCCTCGTCGTCGCCGCGCTCGTCCCGCTCGCGATCGGCGGGGACCGCTACCTGATGCTCCTCGCGAACGTGATGCTCATGTTCATGGCGCTCGCGCTGTCGTGGGACGTCGTCGCGAGGACCGGCCAGCTGTCGCTCGCGCACGGCGCGTTCTTCGGGCTCGGGGCGTACACGGTCGCGCTCGGCCACAGGTACGCCGCCCTGCATCCGCTGCTCGGCCTCCTGCTGGCGGCCGTCGTCGGGACCGCGGTGGCGGCGGGCCTCGGCGTCGTCACGCTGCGCCTGCGCGGGATCTACTTCGCGATCGCGACGCTCGCGTTCGCGGAGGTGCTGCGCACGGTCGCGTTCCAGCTCCCGGACATCACCGGCGGTCCCGTCGGGATCTCGATGCCGCCCCTCTTCGACGGCGACCGCCTCCTCAGCTACTACGTCGCGGGCGCGATCTTCGTCGTCGCGCTCGCGCTCTCGCTCGGCGTGCGTTACACGCGCGCGCACTACGCCGTCACCGCGGTGCGCACGAACGAGACGGTCGCCGCGGCGATGGGCGTGCCCGTCGTGCGCACGAAGGTCCTCACGTTCGCCGCGTCGGCGCTCGTCGCGACGCTCGCGGGCGCCTTCTACATGCCGTTCATCACGCACACCGACCCGCAGGACGCGTTCGAGGTGAGCCGGTCGGTCGCGGCGCTCGTCTTCCCGATCTTCGGAGGGATCTACACCACGATCGGGCCGGTCATCGGGACGATCGTGCTTCGCTCGTTCGAGGAGTACCTGCGCGTCACGCCGCCATGGAAAGAGGGCTACCAGGTGGTCTACGGCGCGGTGATCGTGCTCGCCGTGCTCTTCATGCCCCGCGGTCTGCTCGGGTTGACGCAGAGGGTCAGGGCATGGCGCTCCTAGAAGCAGAGGGTCTCGTCCGGCGCTTCCGCGGGCTCGCCGCGGTGGACGGGCTGTCCTTCACGGTGGAGGAGGGCAAGACGCTCGCGGTCATCGGTCCGAACGGCGCCGGCAAAACGACGGCGTTCAACCTCATCTCGGGGCTGCTCGCGCCGAACGCCGGCCGCGTCGCCTTCCGCGGGAGCGACGTGACGCGGAAGCGCGCGCACGACCGCTGCCGCATGGGCCTCGGCCGCACGTTCCAGGTCGTGCAGCCGTTCGCCGAGCTCGACGTGGTCGGGAACGTCATGGTCGGCGCGCTCTTCGGCGGCGGCGCGAAGAGCGTCGACGCGGCGCGCCGCGAGGCCCTGCGCCTCTGCGAGCTCGTCGGCCTCGGCGCGAAGGCGGCGTGGCCGGTCGGCGGCCTCACCGTGCCCGATCGCAAACGGCTCGAGCTCGCCCGCGCGCTCGCGACGCGTCCCGCCGTGCTCATGCTCGACGAGGTGATGGAGGGGCTGACGCCGGTCGAGGAGCGCGAAGCCGTCGCGCTGCTCCACCGGATCCGGGCGGAAGGCGTCACGCTGCTGCTGATCGAGCACGTCATGTCGACCGTGCGCGACCTCTCTGACCGCGTCATCGTCATGGACTACGGGAAGAAGATCGCCGAGGGGACGTATGCCGAGATCTCGCGTGACCCGAAGGTGATCGCCGCGTACCTCGGCAGCGAGGAGCCTATGAGGGGGGCTGTGCCCCCCTCAGACCCCCCGGCATGAGCACATTGCTCGAGGTCCGCGACCTCGTCGCTGGGTACGGCGCCGTGCGCGTGCTGCACGGCGTCTCGTTCGACGTCGCCGAGCGCGAGGCGGTCGCGCTCGTCGGCGCGAACGCCGCCGGGAAGACGACGCTGCTGCGCGCGCTCATGGGGATCGTCCCGCCGCGCGGCGGATCCGCGCGCCTCGCGGGTCAAGAGCTCGTCGGCATGCGGCCGCACGAGGTGACCGCGCTCGGCGTCGCGCAGGTCGCCGAGGGCCGGCAGCTGTTCCCCGAGATGACCGTGCGCGAGAACCTCGAGCTCGGCGCGATGGCGAGCGCTTCGTCGTGGGCGCAGCGCGCCGACACGATGGAGCGCGTCTGTGAGATCTTTCCGCGCGTACGCGAGCGGCTCGAGCAGCACGCCGGGACGATGAGCGGCGGCGAGCAGCAACAGGTCGCCATCGCGCGGGCGCTCATGGCGCGCCCGCGGCTCCTCCTCGTCGACGAGCCGTCGGCAGGCCTCGCGCCGGTCCTGGTGCAGGCGGTCTTCCGCGCGCTGCGCGACGTCCACCAGGAGGGCGTGGCGATCCTGCTCGTCGAGCAGAACGTCCCGCTATCGCTGCGGCTTGCGCAGCGCGGCTACGTCATCGAGCTGGGCCGCGTCGTCCTCGAAGGCACAGGCGAGCGGCTTCTCGCGGATCCACACGTAAGGGAGGCATATCTCGGGACATGAGACTGAAGGACAAGGTCGCCATCGTCACCGGCGGCGCGAAGGGCATCGGCGCGGAAACGGCGCGCGTCTTCGCCGCCGAGGGAGCGCGCGTGATCGTCTGGGACGTCGTCCAGGCCCAGGCCGAGGAGCGCATCGCATTCGCCTCGGTCAACGTCACGAAGCCCGACAGCGTTCAGCAGGCCGTCGACGCGGTCGTCGCGAGCCACGGGCGGATCGACATCCTCGTGAACAACGCCGGGATCCTCCGCGACGCGCAGCTGGTCAAGGTGAAGGACGGCGAGGTCGTCGGGAAGATGTCCGAGCTCGAATTCGACGCGGTCATCTCCGTGAACCTGAAAGGCGTCTTCAACTGCACGCAGGCCGTGGCGCCGGTCATGATCAGGCAGGGCTCGGGGCGTATCCTCAACGCGTCCTCGGTCGTCGGCCTCTACGGCAACTTCGGGCAGACGAACTACGTCGCGACGAAGGCCGCCGTCATCGGCATGACGAAGGTGTGGGCGCGCGAGCTCGGCCCGAAGGGCATCACCGTGAACGCGGTCGCACCGGGGTTCATCGGGACGGAGATGGTCCGGCAGATGCCCGAGAGGATCCTCGCGACGATGGTCGAGCGCACGCCGGTGCGGCGGCTCGGCGAGCCGCGGGACGTCGCGCTCGCCTACCTCTATCTCGCATCGGACGACGCATCCTTCGTGAACGGCACGGTGCTCAGCGTCGACGGCGGCGTCGTCGTCGGGACCTGATGCCGACGATCCGCGCGAACGACCTCGAGATCCACTACCTCGACCAGGGCGCGGGCACACCCGTGGTGCTCGTGCACGGCAACTGGGCGACGAGCTCGTGGTGGGAGCCCGTGCTCGAGCGGCTGCCGCCGGGCCTGCGGGCGATCGCGCCCGACCTGCGCGGCCGCGGCCGCACCGCCGGCGGAGCGAACGATCACCGCATCGCGACGTACGCGAGCGACTTGCTCGCGCTCGCGGACGCCCTCGGGCTCGAGCGCTTCGCGCTCGTCGGCCACTCGCTCGGCAGCGCCGTCGCGATGGAGTTCGCGCTCACGTGGCCCGAGCGGCTCACCTCGCTGGTCGTCGTGTCGCCCGCGTGGATCGACGGGATGCCGGAGAGCTACGCCGTGGAGGCCCATCAGCGACGACTGAAGGACGACATCGCCTTCATGGATGCGGCCCTGCGGGCGATCGTGCCGGGCGCCCCGAAGGACGAGCGCTGGGATCGCCTCGTGCGCGAGGGCAACGCGCAGAGCCTCGAGGCCGCGCTCGGGCTCATCCCCGCCCTCCTCGAGTGGAAGCCCGGCGACCGCGTCGGGGCGATCGCGATGCCGCGCGTGGTCATCAGCGGCGCGCTCGACCTCTTCACCGGCGGACCGAACGCGGAGCGCGTCGCGACGGCGCTCGGGTGCGAGCTCATCACGATCGAGTGCGTCGGCCACGGCCCGATGCTCGAAGCGCCCGATCGCTTCTGCGAGATCCTCTGGGGCCGAGTGACGCCAAGCTAGATCGCTCGTGACACACGCGCGCACCCGGCGCCGCGGATGCACGCGCGTAGACTCGGCCGCCGCGAAGCCCGCGCGAAAAGGAGAGCGACATGCCGCTGTTCCTGGACGTTCACCACAAGGCCCCCGCTGGCACCCAGGCCAAGGACGTGGCCGACGCGCACAAGGCCGACATGGAGGTCCAGAGCAAGTACGGCGTGAAGTACGTCAACTACTGGTTCGACGAGAAGGCCGGGAAGATCTTCTGCCTCGTCGACGCGCCGGACGCCGAGACCGCCTCACGTGTCCATCGCGAGGCGCACGGTCTGGTCGCCGACGAGATCCACCCTGTCGTGCAGGGATAGGAGGAGCCGCGCAGCGGCCCCGGCACGGGTACGAGCTCCACGCCGCCTTCCTGGCGCTCGCCGGGGGCCAGGAGATCTGGGACGTCAAGCCGGCGCAGGTCTACACGACCCTCGGCCGCCTCGAGGACGCCGGCCTCGTCAGCGAGATCGGCGTCGAGAAGGACCGTGGCCCGGAGAAGCGGATCTACGCCATCACGCCCGCCGGGCGTGAGCAGCTCGCCGACTGGTTCGGGGCGAGCGCGGTGCCCGAGCACGAGCGCGACGAGTCGTTCGTCAAGCTGATGCTCACCCTCTCGCTCGAGTGGGCCGATCCGTACGGGGTGATCCGTGTCCAGCGCACGGCCCTATATCGCGAGCTCCACGACGTCACCGAGCGGCGGCAGCGCGCCGACCCACGCGCCGAGCTCGGGACGATCCTCCTGCTCGACAAGGCCGCGATGCAGCTCGAGGCGGAGCTGCGCTGGCTCGACATGGTCGAGTCACGGCTCGAGGACGTTCGGCGGCAGCCGCCGCCGCGCCCGGAGCCGAGGCCGCGAGGCCGTCCGCGCCGCAGGCACGAAGCCGCACGCGGACCGAGCCACGAGCGCGCCCCGCATCCGGCGTCTGAAAGGGGAAGCGGATGACGATCATCGAGACCGCGGCCCTCACCAAGGTGTACGGACGAGGGGAGGCCGCGGTCACCGCGCTCGACCACGCTCGCGGCACCGGTGTCCCGCTGGACGACCGGCCGTCGAGCGATCCTTGGGCTCGTTCTCATCCTGCTCGGTGCGGCCGGGGTCGCGACCGGCACGGCCGCGCTGGTGTCGCTCGGCACGGTCGCGTTCCTCGTCGGCCTCCTGCTCGTCACGCCCGCCGCGATCCATCCGATCGCGACCGTGTTCGGGCGGCTCGTCGCGCTCGCGTTCGCGCGCGAGGGACAGCTCGCGGCGGGGAACGTGGCGCGCCAGCCCGGCCGTGCGGCCATCACCGCCTCGACGATGATGGTCGGCCT
>WNFV01010126.1_pt1 | contig 11061 bp, 13 predicted proteins | sample 5400101 | NCBI WGS metagenome assembly WNFV01 (sample SAMN13153361, study PRJNA577476) | soil metagenome | isolation source: 115 cm soil or saprolite under grassland replicate 1 | place: USA:California | collected 2016-06-15
CGGAGGTCGAGCAGGGACGGCTCGCGGCTCCGTAAGATACGGTTGATCACGTCGGAGAAACTCTCCCCCGGTCGTTTCACCGCTTTGGGCTTCACGTACGCGGAACTCGTACGGACTATTAGGACCCTTTTTGATTCGGCGAACCGAAGGTCTCGAGTCGGCCGTGCGGCTTCCATGTCTGGTCTCGCGGAGCCGGACGCGAACTCGTTCGACCGCGACGATCGCGGCCCGCATCCCGTGTGAGCGGAGGCGAACCATTAAGTCCGCGGCCCAATTCCGGTCGGCGCTGATCCCATGCAACGAAAGGCGAGTGCCCAGTGGAAGGGCGGGCTGAAAGATGGAAAGGGCATCGTGTCGACGGCGAGCGGCGCGCTGCGGAACATCCCGTACACGTTCTCGATGCGGTTCGAGGATGCGCCCGGGACGAATCCGGAGGAGCTCGTTGCCGCCGCGCACGCGGGCTGCTTCTCGATGGCCCTCTCCGGCGAACTCGGCAAGGCGGGGTATCGGCCCGAGAGCATCGAGACGAAGGCGACCCTGAACTTCGACAAGACGGACGCCGGATTCACGGTGACGTCGATCCACCTGGACACGGTCGCGAAGGTCCCCGGCGCGGATCCCGCGAAATTCCAGGCCGCCGCGGAAGCGGCCGAGAAAGGATGCCCCATCTCCCGTCTCCTTAACGCGAACATCACGATGACGGCGAAGCTCATCTGAAATCCGCGCGGCGATCGATGGCGGCTCCATTCATAGGTCCGCGCGCTGGGTTGTAATCCACCGAAGGACGGCGTCCCAGATCTCGGGGAAGGTGTCCCGCTTCGCCCCGCGGGGCTCGAACGAATGGCCCGCGTTCGGGACCACGACGAGCTCGTGCGGCGCCGCCAATATCGTCAGGTCCTCGCGGAGGCGACCGAGGTCGCAGAACGGATCGCGGTCGCCCTGAACGAACAACGTGGGCTTGGCGATCAACGGCCACTCGGGCGGGTTCCGGACCTCCGGACGGAACCGGGGGTGCAGCGGATAGCCCAGTGCGATCACGCCGGCCACGTCAGGATCGCTCGACGCCCGGGCGCACACCCGCGCGCCCATCGACGCCCCCGCGATGAAGATCGGTCCGGCGGGCATCTCGCCCCGGAGGAACCGGATCGCACCTCGAAGGTCCCCCTCCTCGCGTGAAAGGTCCTTGGACGCCATCGCGCCCTCGTCCGCGTAACGGAAGTTCATCCGCAGCGCGAGGAGTCCGGAGTCCGCCGCGGCTCGTGCGACGCGCGTCACGAGACGATTCCGCATGTCGCTCGAACGGCCGTGCGTGACGACGAGCGCTCCGAGGCCGGTCTCGGCGGGACGATGGGCGATGCCGCTCACCTCGCCCGTCCCGTCGGCCGAGAGGAACCGCACGGCGACTTCCTCGATTCCCGCCACGGCGTGAGGATACGCAACGAATCGCATCAACCTACCCGCGTCGGAGGTTGCACGGAAACGACTCAAGTGCTTCCGGCGCTCTTTAGCGCCCAACTGTGAAAGGCGCCGACGGACCGGCATTCGCGGCTGCTAGTGTGGAGTCTACGATCCAGCTATAGATCACGCCCGCCGCAATCACGGTCCAAGACCCCGTAATCCCTGCAAAGATGGCGTCTCCAGCGATCTCGATGTAAATATCGTTGAACGCACCTCCCAAGACTGATACAGCAAGTCTCACGGACGCCTGTGCCAGCCCCAGCAGGATAAGCGCTCCCAGGATGACGCCACGGCGACCCTTGGTCATCGTCCAGCTCTTCCGTAAACCCCGTAAGCTGGTTGCATTCTCCACCATCACAATCGGCATGTAGAGGAGCAGGCAGACTACAATCGCCAGTCCGACGATGAGGGCGGCGCCCTGGAAAAGGAGGACAAACGCGAGGTTAAGATCGTTGGGTTGCGCCGAGGTGACGGGGAACAGCAGGCCCGGCAGCGTCAGCAACACGGTCGGGATGAACACCGTAACTAGCGAGCCGATCAAAACTCGGCCGTACCGTTCGACCCCTTTCATGAAAGCCTCCGAGAACTCGGTGTCGACTCCGCGCCCCTGCTGCACCGCCAGGAACGCCACGCCTCCGGCCAAAGTCGAGGCAATGGCTGCGGCCTCGAGGAAAACAATCGTAACTTCGATCAGAATCGCCCAAGCCTCCGCCGGATTGATCGGGCGGTACGCAGGCGCCAGGATGTTGATGCTCGGGTCAGGCCGGCCGAGCAGCCAGCCGCTCCAAAAATATGCAGACCCGGCAACGGCCAGCCCCCATACGGTGAATACCGCCGCAAGGGCAACCCAATTACTACCGAAGATTCGAAACGTTTCATAGACGATTCTTTGAGAATTGAATCGTCTCAAGTCTTTTCGGACGGCAGGACCGCCAGAACTCGGGCTGTGATCAGGCGGTCTCATGGCGTTTGAAAGCAGCCCTCACACCGGATGAGCTGACACGCGCTTTAAGACTTCCCGGCGGACCCCACGCTGGCGTGGACCCCGGAGCGCGTGGCTGATAAGTGTCCGCACGGAATCCTCCCGAAGTGAGGGTGCGGGGCTCGGGCCACACCAGCCAGCGGGGGACCTGTGTCGAGCTGGGGCACGCGATCTAGAACGTCCCGGAAGCGGTGACGATGTCCTGCTGGTTGATCGTCGTAGGCACGAACTCGAACCCGAACCACCAAAGCACCGACTGCCGGTTGTTCGTGTCCGTCCATACGGCGTGGAAGGCGTTGTCGGATCCGACCGCGAGGCTCGTGTAGTCCCCGATGAACCCGCCCCCGAACCCGTGGCGCGAGTTGATGGGGTTCGTGGTCACGGTCTGCGTGATGGCGGTCGTCAGATCCGTCACGACGTAGTCGAGCCGAGCGTTGTGCACGTAGTTCCCGAGCACGAGGCAGTTGATGCGTCCGACCGCAGTCGGCGTCGCGGGCGTCTTGCAGACCTGCCATGGCGAGACCACATCGGCCGCGTACGCGGACATGTAGACGTTCCCCGATGGAGTGACGCCGACGGCCGGCCAGAACGAGTCGACGCGGCGCGCCGCGGGCGCGTTGATTGTGCTCCCGTCCGGCTGCGTGACGGGGTAGCCGATCGCGGTCTGGGTCGATGCGTCGAGTGTCGAGAGGATCGGCACGGGCGTGCTCCATGTGGAACCCCCGTCGGTCGACTTGCTCCACACCGCAGACGAATGGCAGTTCGCATAGACCGAAGGCCTGCCGAAGATGAAGAACGCGCACACCGGGTCGGCGGCGTACGTCGCGGCGTCGTTCTTCACCTCGGAAGACCACGCCGCGTACAACGTCCCGTCCGGCGCGATGTCGGCGGCCGGGAAGCTGTTCACGCGGAACACCGTGTTGAAGGGCGGGATGATGTCGGCGAGGGGAGCCACCTGGACGGGACTGCTCCACGTGACACCTCCGTCCCCGGACTTCGCCATCCAGATGCCGTTGAACGTCGCGAGGCGCGTGGAGCCCTCCCAGAAGACGTAGACGGTGCCGTCCGAGCCGACCACCACACGCGACCCCTGGTCGTAGAGCACATTCCCGACGATGAGCTTCGGATCGCTGAACGTCGAGCCTCCGTCGCTCGAGAAGGCGAACATGATCGGGCCCTGGACGTACCGCCCGTTGTGCGGGTTGAAGAGGAACCGCGTCCAGCTCACGTACACCCGGTCCAGGAACGGACTCCCCGCATGCGTGTCCACGCCGATCCACTCCTTGTCGTTCAGGATCGAGGGGGCGGTCGTCTGTCCGATGAACGTCGGCGGCCCCCAGGTGAGGACACCGCCGCCGTCGAACGTACCCTTGTTCACGGCGATCGTGTTCGGCGCAGCGGTCCGGTCGAATCCCAACCCGGCGAAGTAGACGTGGCCTTGGCTGTCGAACGCCAACGAAGGATCGCCGCCGGCATCGTATTGTCCGCCGGTCAGGCGCTCCACACCGGGGATGATCGTGCCGAGGTTCGACGGGTCGCTCGAGGTGCAGCACCAGGTCGTGCCGCCATCGTTCGAGTAGTAGGTCCCGGAATACGCGTCACTGAGGGCGCTGCAAGGCGTGCCGCTAATCGTGCACGCCCACGTGCGCGCGACGTAGTCGTTCGACCCGACGACGATGCGCATCGGATTGTTCGGGTCCACCGCGATCGCCGGCTCGTTCTGCGGCGCGCCTGCGGTGTCGACGTTCACGGTGACGGCCGGAGCCGCCACGGATGTCCCGTCCAGCGGACTCGAGAGCACGTATGTGGGCGTGATCGGCCCCAACGGACCGGGAGCGGCGACCGCATCGCTTGCGTCGGCTTCGTCCTCGAGGAACGCGGACACGCGAAGATACAATCCGTCGGTGGCCTGGACCGACGCGACCTTCCCCGCCAACGTGGTGATGTCAAACGTCGGAGAGGACGATCCCGCGACGGCGAACGTCGGAACGCCGACGGCAATCAATGCGAAGCCCACAATCAGCAACACGACCGGAGAGGCGTATCTCATCGTTTTCCCCCACTCCCTCTCCCCGTATCTGCGAGGGTTCCTTAATCGTGTTGCGGTCGGACCGCCCCCGGCGAACCTTCAAAGCGAGCGGGGCCGATGTTCCCTAGGGGACGCGTCGTCATGCGCTACACCTACACGGGGATCGAGGTCAGGGACCTGGACCGATCGATCGCCTTCTATCGGGACGCCCTTGGGATGGAGTACCTTGGTCGCCACACGATCGATGCGACCGGCGGGGAGGTTGCCGCCCTGAGGAGCAAAGGCTCGGAGCACGTGCTCGAGCTGAACTGGTATCCGAACTCAACCTACCAGGAGGGGAGCGAGTTGGACCACCTCGCCTTCGAGTGCGAGGACGTCGAGCGGGAGACGCGCCGCCTCCTCGGGGCGGGCGCGACCCTGGCGAGGCCGGTCGAGGTCCGGCCGAAGTACGTCGTCGCCTTCGTGAAAGATCCGGACGGGATCTGGCTCGAACTCTATCAGGCGCGGACGTGAGCGGGCGGGCGGCCGCGCTCGTTAAATAGACCTCGCGTGATAGGCCGTGCCACGGAGGAGCCTCGATGCCTCATTACATCAGCCTTGTGAATTGGACGGAGCAGGGAATCCGAACGGTGAAGGAGTCGACCAAGCGCGTGGACACGGTGAACGCGCTCGCGAGCAAACTGGGAGCGAAGATGGACGTCTTCTATACGATGGGCGAGTACGACATCGTGGCGGTGACGGAAGCGCCGAGCGACGACGCCGCGATGCAGCTGCTCCTCGAGATCGGCAAGATTGGGAACGTCCGCACGAAGACGTTGAAGGCGTGGACGGTCTCGGAAGCGACGAAGGTGCTCGCGAAGCTGCAGTGAGCGCTCCAAAGCCGAGTCCGTCTCGATCGAGCGCAGAACGCCAGGTCGACCTCGCGAACGGTTAGTCGTCGGGCCAGCCACCGGCCGGCGGGCACCGACCTAAGCGACCGTAATCGTGCCGACCATCCCGAGGTCCCTGTGTGGGATGCACCAGAACTGGATGGGACCTGTCCAATGGAAGAGGACAAGGAAGCTCGTGGTCGCCGATGGGATAAGGTCGTGGCTGTAGGTCGTCCCGTTCAGCGTGTAACGTGAACGTGTGGAGCATGGAGTCCTTGTTCGTGACGGTGATCTGGGTGATCGTGTTCACTCTGACGGTGAATTGGCCCGGGTTGAATGCCGTGTTCTCTGTCGTGATGTTCGCCCAGGCCTCGGGGGCGAAGTCGAACCCCCCGCCTTGCGGGTTGCTCGCGGCCCGGTTGTACGCAATCCCGCTCGTAATGCCTGCCCCCAAGCACAACGCGGCAATCGCAATGACGAAGAGGCCTTGCGTGCTCCGCAACCCGTCGGCCACGCCGAGTTGGGGCCGCCCTTTGCGCATCTGCAAGAAGCCCAACACGCCTGCGGACAAATTCCATGTGAGGACCGGGATTGCGAGGAAGCTCGAGATGAACCCGGTCCAGATGGCCGGATTCGAGAATCCCGCGACAATGAATGGCAGGTAGAGGACGAAGAGATAGGCGTTCGCGATGCCCGCCGCCAGATACGTCCACGACCGCGGCCTCTTGAGATGCAATCCCGTGAGAACGACCGCAGGAATCAGGAAAGGACCGGCGATGACGAAGGCCGCAGGACTGAATCCAAATGCGACAAGGAGGGCGAGGAGCAGCGTGACTAACCCGACGACGAGCATGAACGTGTTGAAAGTCCACGGCTTCTCCGGCTCTTGGGCCGAGCCGGCCTCATTCCGTTCCATCGTCCCGCTCCGGCGGGCGGAGTAAGCCGAACCTAGATATGCGTTCCGGCCGCCCAGCACCTTCCGAACTCACAGTGTGAGTCTTCGCAGTGAGCAAACCTCTTGTGGCGGAGTCCTCTAAGGGCCCGCGTGCGTGCCATTCAATTCGACTCGAGCGGGGCGATCAAGCTCGTCCAGCTCCCGAACCCACAACCCGGTGCCGAGGATGTCGTTGTACAAGTCCTCGCCGCGGGCGTGTGCCACACGGACTTGCACCTCCTCGACGAAATGAAGTCGGGCGATCTCCCGCCGCTCGTCCCGGGACACGAGATCGTTGGCCGGATCACGAAGGTCGGCGGCGACGTGTACTCGGCGAACGTGGGGGACCGCGTGATCGTCCACTTCGAGCAACCTTGCGGCCGGTGCCGCCAGTGTCGCCGCATGCGCACGAATCTCTGTGAGGACGGCCACACGCTCGGCTTCGACAGCCCGGGCGGCTATGCCGAGTTCGTCGTTGCGAAGCAGTCCACCGTCCTGCCACTCCCGCCGAACCTGTCCCCCGCCGTCGCGGCGCCGCTCGGATGCAGCGGGACGACCGCGTACCGAGCTGTCGTGGCTCAGGGCCAGGCGGACGAAGACGACCTCGTCGTCGTCATCGGCGCGGGGGGCGTCGGGCTGTCCGTCGTCCAGATCGCGAAGGTCCAAGAGGCGAAGGTCCTCGCCGTCGACACCCGGGAGGAGGCGCGGAAGGCGGCGCTCGACGTCGGCGCGGACGAAGCGGTGGTTCCTGGCGGAGCCGCCAAGGCGGTCCGCGGACTCGCGGGGGATGCCGGGGCCGATGTAGTCGTCGACTTCGTGGGGAAGAAGGCCACGTTCGACCTCGGTCGCTCGATCCTAGGCCGCGGCGGACGATTCCTGGCCATGGCTCCTGGAAGTGAAGCGACGACCGTAAGCGCCAACGACCTCGTCGATGGCGGCAAATCGTACCTCGGAGTCTACTCGTCCACGATGGCGGACCTCGCCCGGGTGATCGCGCTCGCGGAAGCGAAGCGGCTCACGCCCGTCGTCACCCGGAAGGAGCCACTGGCGAACGCCGCGAGCGTCCTCGAGGATCTTCGGAACGGCCGGATCGTCGGCCGCGCGGTCTTGTTTCCCGGTCCGATGGACCCAGATTAGGTCCGCATTCCCCGGCACGTACCGGCGTCCAATCAACTCGTCTTGCGGACGAGGAAGTGGTAGAGGGCGCCTTCCTTCCGCGTTTCGAGGACCGGTTGGTTCGCCCGGTCGGACCACCGCACCATCTCGATCGGAGCGGTCGGATCGTCCGACACCAGATGGACGACATCTCCTGGTTCGATCCGGCCGATGAGGTCGTCGAGCTTCGTCAGCACGGCGGCGCACTCCGTCCCGATCTCGATCAGGTCGTGATCCGGGAACGCGGCGAAGCAACGGACGCGCAGCGCCCGAATCTGGTCCGAGAGCCGACCCCTGACGGCGTCCGCGGTCCCGAGCGCCTCCCGATCCGCGGCGAAGTTCGTCGGCCTCAGTCGAGCGATCCATCCGTCGCCGTAGAGGGCATCCGTCACGAGGCGCGGACGTGCGAGCACGGCGGCATTGATCTCCTGGAGGACGCCGCCAATCGGAGCGCGGATCGGCCCGAAGAACTTCGGGCTCTCGAGGGTCGCAATCGTCCGACCTCGCCCGTAGGTTTGGCCGACCGGCTTCCCCATGATCTTCGCGGGCCGACCCGCAATCGCGGCGTGGATCGATGTGATCCCGACGAGGACGTCGCCGTCCGACTCAATCCGGGCCCATTGAAGCCCGTCCTCGTCGTAGAGCAGTCCATCCGGGAACTCACAGCCGTCGATCTGCATGTCGTCCACCTAGGCGACCGCGACGTCCACGAGGAGGAGTTCCGCGTCGCCCATCGCGACGACGTCGAGGCGCGGCTCGTCCGTCACCTTCGCGGCGCCCAACGCGGGGATCTTGCGGTCGTTCACGGTGACCGACCCGCCACCGAGGATGTACAGATACGCGCCGCGCGATCCCTCGAACGGATACGAGACCTTCTTCTCTTTTTGGAGGAACGACGATAGGACACGCGCGTCCGAGAAAATCGGAAGGGCGTCCCGGTCGTCCGCGGAGACGAGGGGCAGGAATCGGTCCGTCCGCTCGGCCCTCTCGACCGCTCTCTGCTCGACGCTGGGCTCGAGCCCCGGTGCCGACGGAACGAACCACATCTGAATGAACCGCATCGTGGCGTCCTTGCGGTTGTTGATCTCCGAGTGCCACATGCCCCGCCCGACGGTCGTGTGCTGCACCCATCCCTCCTTCAGCACGCCACCTTCCCCATTCTCGTCCGCATGGCGGAACTCCCCCGCCGCGCAATACGTGACGACCTCGATCTCGCGGTGCGGATGGAGGGGCCAGACGGCGCCCGAGGTGAGGGTGTCGTCGTTGAGCACCCGCAACGTGCCGAACCGCACCCACTCCGGGTCGAAGTACCGGTCGAAGGAAAAGTGCCAGCGGCCGTGGCACGAGCCTCCCTCGATCGGAACGTCCGTCTGGAAGATCGACTCCGGCTTTCGGACCGCAATCATCGACGGATTCAGACGCGGCGGATGACTTTGAATGTTTGGCGGCACCGGCCTCCCGAACAATCGACCGAAACGCTTTAGGGCTCCGCGACCGCCTATGGGATGGAGCCGTATGGTCCGTCGTCGTTCCCTGCCGGCCGAAGGAGGAGACCGCGTGACGGCCGTCTACCTCTTCTACCGAACCGGCGAACCGCTCGTCGCCCTCGCCGCGGGCCGGACCCTACCGATCGAGGCGGAGCAGCTCGAAGGCCTCCTCTCCGTCGTCGGGAACTTCGTGGAGACCAGCGTCTCCGGATCGCGCGGCTACGCGATGACGGCGATGCGATACGAGAACCTCGGGATCGTCGCGGTCCGGGGCGAGTTCACCATCGCCGTCGTGGTGTACGATGGCCAGGCGTCGGAGGCGTTGCGGGCCAACCTCCTCCGGACCGTGCAGACGTTCGAGGAGCGTCGATGGCGGGACCTGGGCACCTGGGAGGCCGCGACGAAGGTCGCCGAGGACGCGGCGGCGGAGCTGTCGAACTTCCTCGGGCCGCGGGAGGGGAAGGCGACGACCCGGTTCCGAAAAGGGCCTCCCGCGGACGCCGCGCGGTAGTCAGAGGCCTTATCCCCCGCGCGGACCATGGTCCCCGGCATCATGGAGCGACGTAAGATCGCCTCCGGGGCGAAATGGGAGCCGATCGTCGGATACTCACGGGCGGTGCGCGTGGGATCGTGGGTCGTCGTCTCCGGCACGACCGCGACGGATCCGGACGGCCGGGTCGTGGCCCCGGGGGACGCGTACGGCCAGACGGTGCACGTCCTCCGCAAGATCGAGGCGGCCCTGGAGAAGACGGGGGCTCGTCTCGAGCACGTCGTCCGCACGCGGATCTTCGTGACGAACATGGACGATTGGGAGCGCGTCGGGACGGCGCACGTGGAGTTCTTCCGGGACATCCGGCCCGCCTCCACGCTCGTCCAGGTGAGCCGACTCGTCGAGCCGGAGGCCCTCGTCGAGATCGAGGTGGATGCCGTGATTCCCGAGGCAGGTCCATGAGCCGCGGTGCGGGCGAGGTCGCCACGATTCACATCTCCCCGGAGGCGGAAGGCGCGATGCGCTCCGTGCGGACGGTCCGCGCGGTCCCCGGGCGGGGCCTCGAGGGAGACCGCTACTTCCGGGCGGTGGGCACGTACTCGGACCGGCCGGGCGCCGGCCGCGAGGTCACGCTCATCGAGCTCGAGGCGATCGAGGCGATGGCCCGCGACAGCGAAGCCCAGATCGCACCGGGCGACGCCCGCCGTAACGTCGTGACCCGCGGGGTCGCTTTGAACCACCTGGTCGGGCGGGAGTTCCGAGTGGGCGACGTCCGCATGCGGGGCGTGCGTCTCTGCGAACCGTGCTCCCACCTCGAGAGCCTGACGCGGCGTGGCGTCCTCGAAGGCCTCGTGCACCGGGGCGGGCTGCGCGCCCAGATCCTGACGGAGGGCGACATCCACGTCGGGGATCCGATCGAGCTTATTTTCCCGACGCGCGCTCCGCCATGCCATGCGGGAGCCTCAGACCGAGACGGAACGCGCCGTGTTCGACCTATGGACGGAACTCCGGCCCGATGAGGCGTTCATCCAGGGGGTCGACGGGTGCGCGGGCCGGTTCTTCGTCCCGACCCCCGCGAGGGTCCGCCGGATCCTGGATCGGATCGCACGGACGCAGCGGGCCACCGATGATCCGACGGAGCGGAAGCTCCTCGCCTCGTTCCGCGCGCGGATCGAACTGCGGGAGCCGGCGGGCCTCCCGGAGGCGATCGTCGAGTCCCTGTTCGGCTACATGGTCAAGGAGGGCGTGAACGCGGAGCACATCCGCGGCCTCGCGGCCGACGGGCGCCGGGCGCTCGACGTCCGGCGGGCGCAATCGCGGGGTCGGACTCCGGCCGGGATGCGCGCCCTCGTGCAGCTCGCCTGCAACGGGCTCTCGCAAATCCTTGAGACCGTCGACTCGCAGCTCCGCGAGCCGAAGGCCCAGGCGGCCGTGCGCGCGCTCAAGGCCGCGAACGCGAGGTACGCCAAGGCGTTCCATCTCCGCGGCTTCCGACCCGAAGGGACGTTCGACGAGACATACGCGCTGTTCCGGAAGACCGGCGCGGAGCTCGGCCGATCGCGGTCCTATGCACGCGCCTTGCGGGACCTCTGGGATTACGACGAGACGCCGGCGCAAGTGGAGGCCGCAGGCCTCCGCATGCTTCGGCGGGAGCTGC
>WNFV01010502.1_pt1 | contig 11058 bp, 9 predicted proteins | sample 5400101 | NCBI WGS metagenome assembly WNFV01 (sample SAMN13153361, study PRJNA577476) | soil metagenome | isolation source: 115 cm soil or saprolite under grassland replicate 1 | place: USA:California | collected 2016-06-15
TTAGGTGAAACTTTTTTCTTGACAGCCCTTTCATAGAACTGCTCCCGGTTCCGTATTTGTGCATCGCTGCATCTCGCTTCCGCTGAAAACACGACCGCCAAAGCCGCGTAAGCAAACAGTCCGGCAACCGTGGGTCGACAAATACGGAACCGGAAGCGATAGCGACCGGCTGCAACCTGCAATACACAAACCGTTCAATGCGCGAGTCTCCTGACGAAACATCGCGGCTCGTAGTCAACCGAGGACGCGGTCGCTAACCGCCTCCCGGTTCCGTATTTGTGCATCGCTGCATCTCGCTTCCGCTGAAAACACGACCGCCAAAGCCGCGTAAGCAAACAGTCCGGCAACGTGGGTAGGCGAATACGGAACCGGGAGCGGATAGCGACCGGGTGGTGGTTGGTTATTCTGCTGCGGTCCCGGAGGGACCTAATGTTTATAGACCTTTGAGTTCTAAAAACTCGCCGCTCCAGCGGAGCAGAATGTAGTTGAGTGCAGTTCGCGGCTGTGCCGCCTGCTGTGCGGTGGCGGCTGTGCCCCACCGGATGTTGGCCCACTTATCACTCTGGGGCTTCGCCCCTATTGGGGGGCATAGCCCCATCCCATCAGCACTCATCAGAAGGGCATAGCCTTTCCGCATATCTGGCGGCACGGCGGCAACCGTGTTTCTATACGGTCTCCAAAGCCGCGGTGAGAATGAGAATCCGTACGACGCCAATACCGCGTGGCTTTCAAACTTGATCAATCTTGAGGTCGGATTATTTTCGCGCGCCGAGGGCATGTTTTGTTCAGACTGCGGATCAGGGTGGGTTAAAGGGCGTCGGTCTTCAGCGGTTAGGTGCACGACGCAAGCGCGGGGACCGACCCTCGCCGGCTACGCGAAACTGCCGGAAAGACTTCAACCCCAGATGTAATTTGGAAAACAGAATCCAGGCGCGTGATTTCAAGCACCCGGCTTACCTGTTTGGTTACGTTCACGAGTTCGAAGCGGATTCCTTTTGATTCCACTTGTTCGCGCAGTGCCAACATTACTCCCAAACCGCCGGCATCGACTGTAGTTACCCGCGCCAAATCGAGGATGACCGCGCTGACCTCCGACTGGGATTGCACGGCATTGCGCAGAATCTCCGTTTCACCGTTCACAATTTGCCCTTGCAGGCACAGGACAGAGACAGTTCCCAATTTTTTGGCTTGTACTTTCAACATAACCTAGCTCCCTTGACTCAGTTAACGCGAATACCCCTCGTTCAGTTTCATTTTCTTCCTCGTCTATAGATAAAGACGTCTGAGTCCGGATTTTGTTAACTCTTATTGAAGAATTTTCATTCACGGATCGCTTCAGGGGGTGACTCTTGACGGCCCGGAGCGAAAGGCGATTGTACGGTTAGCCCCAAAGACATTCTTAGAGTTGGTCTTCAAATCCGAAATTCGAAATTCGAAATCCGAAATTCCTTTTTTCGGAGCGATCTCATTAGCACCGCGGCTTTAGCCCGGTGATCGAAGTTCGCCCAATGATCCTCTGAACCGTTTCCAACGGTTTCTCGTTGCTTCCGCCTGCTTCGCAGGCTGCCTTTCACGCTAAATGGGGTTAAGTCGCGCTTGCCACGCCACGATGAGACCGGATATCAGTACGATTACGATTGTGATGTGATAAGCGATATCGGGTGCGGTGCCAGGACCAACGCCAATCGCAATCGTGAAGATTCCGACCAGCGTTCCTAGAAGAGCGAAGCCCTGAGCTGCCAAACCAAATGCACGCGTCGACTGCGGGCGGATCCACGTCAACGCTATTCCGATGAGAAGCACAATGGCGATCACACTTTCGGCTGTACCCGCTTTGGAGTGTTCATAACCATGGACCAGCACACCGAAGTGGACCGAGGCGGCAGCCAGGAACGCCACGGCTTCAACGAACATAAAGATCCGAATTCGCTGCGTCATGATTGAACCCCTCCATCTTGATCACTCTAGCTAGCAGACCTTTCAGGCGCGCGTGCCTACCAGTCCGATGCCGCGGGAAGATACGGATAACGAGATTGGTTTAAGAGGGAACTAAGGGAGGGAACTTGAGCAGTATACGCCCCTCCGAGTGAATTCATCGAGCGGTCATACAGATTCTCAACAGAACATAAGGCTCTCGCTTTACATATTCAAACGATTGTTTTAAATTCGCGTTTCAATGCCAAAACAGAGGGCGACTAAGCGACGAACCGCAAAGGGTTCCGGGCTTCCGATTGCCAGCGACCGAACCAGGTCCAGGCTGTTAGAAGCAGCGGGAGAAATGTTTGCTGAACTGGGCTTTCACCACGCTACGGTCAGACAGATCTGTGATCGCGCCGGAGCGAATATCGCCTCTGTCAATTATCACTTCGGAGACAAAACAGGCCTCTATACGGAAGTAGTGCGGCAGTCGATGCGCGCTGCTCGGTTCGACGCTGTCCGCGCCGCGCTCGACCAACATGCATCATCAGAAGAGATTTTGCGGGCCGTGGTGAAAGCCCGACTTGAAAGTCTCTGGGGACAAGATCTCCCGGATTGGCATTTTCGGATCCTCATTCATGAGATTTCAAAACCAACGCTGGCAATGAATCAGGTTGTGGCCGAAGCAATTCAGCCAGTCTATGCGCGGCTGCGCGAAGTGATCAGCAAAATGTTGGGATTGCCAGCGGATCATGAGAAGACGAGACTGTGTGCTCATAGCATCATCGGCCAGATAATGTTTTATGCGTTCGCTCGCCCGGTCATAACTCGCTTATGGCCAGAAATGAAAATGACGGCGTCGCAATTGGATCGCATAGCCAATCACATCGCCGACTTCTCGCTGGCGTACATTCGAACTGCCGGCGCGGAACACGGAAAAGGCAAATTACCAAGTGAGGCGAGAAAAAGAAGATGACGGATGATGAAAAGGGAAAACCTGCCGCCGAAAACGAAAAGCGATCGCTAAACAAACCGACACCCTCGAAGCCCTTGAGGTCGCGATTTCGTCGTTGGATTCCCGGACTCTTGTTTCTCGCAGTGCTGGGAGGTGCAACATATCTGGTTTGGAGATTGTTCTTTGCGACCACGCGTGGCCCAGACAACGTGGTTGCTTTGAGCGGCCGTATTGAAGGTGACGCCTCAGCCATCGCACCAAAATTCAGCGGACGAATTCTTGAAGTTCGTGTGCGGGAAGGCGATACCGTCAATGCTGGCGACACAATCGCCTTGCTCGACGACGAACAGGTTCGCGCTCGCGAGGATCAGGCGCAGGCTGCCCTTTCCGACGCCGAGGCCAAGGCGCAGGCGGCCCGAGCCCAGATTGCAGTGCTTCAAGAGCAGGTCCGGCAGAGTCAGTTATTGACAGGGCAAGCACGGACGGACGCATCCGGAAGAGTGCGGCAGGCAGAGGGCGAAATCACTGTCGCGGAAGCCGAACTCGCCAGGCAGGAGGCGGCGTATCGAATCGCCGCTTTTGATAAGGAAGCCTATACGCGTCTAGCCGCAACCGGCGCCGTTTCTGAACGCAAGGGCCAGGAAGCCATCTCAACTGCCGACCAGCAGGCAGCCGCCGTTGCGGCGGCAAGACGCAGGGTCGACTCGGCGCGAGGCGCACTGGTAGTCGCGAAGGCCAGTCTGGAAAACCCGAGTATTCGCGCTAGTCAGGCTAGTGCGACTCGAAAACAGATTGCGCAGCAGCAACAGGAAGTTGCCAGCGCTGCCGCCAAAATCCAACAGGCCAGGGCCCAATTGGCCGAAGCCCAGGCGAACCGCAAAGATCTGATTATCACTGCACCTTTCAGCGGCACGATAACGACGCGTGCGGCAGAGCCAGGCGAAGTTGTCAGCGCTGGAACGGCGATCGTCACCCTTCTGGATTTGAGCAAAGTTTATCTGCGAGGTTTTGTGCCTGAAGGCCAGATTGGCAACGTCAAGCTCGATCAACCGGCGCGTGTTTATCTCGACTCTAACCCGGATCAACCTATCGACGCATACGTAGCGCGGATCGATCCGGAAGCTACGTTTACACCCGAGAATACTTACTTTCGCGATGAACGGGTAAAGCAGGTAGTCGGTGTCAAACTTCAGTTAAAAGGTGCGATTGGATTGGCAAAGCCTGGAATGCCCGCTGACGGAGAGATATTGATCAGCGGTGATAAATGGCCATCGGGAAAACGACAGAAATAATTCGCAGGTGACATGTCGCAATGAATGAGGGTGAAACGCAGTCAACAGGGGCGCGGTGGCAATTCGACGACGAATCGAGCAAGCCGAACCGTCAAAGTTCAACGCGAGAATCGCGGCCAGCCATTATCGTGAGAGATCTTCATAAGAGCTATGGCCCGACGGAGGCTGTTCGTGGCGTCAGTTTCGAAGTAAACGAAGGTGAGATCTTCGGCATGATTGGCCCAGACGGCGCGGGCAAAACTACTACTTTCCAGATTCTGGCAGGGGTCATGGAAGCGACCAGCGGCTCTGCAGCGATCTTCAACAAACCTGCGCGAGCGATGCGATCTCAGACCGGATATCTTACCCAAACATTCAGTCTCTATCCTGATCTGAGCGTCGTCGAAAATATCCGCTATATCGGCGATTTGCGCGGCGTTGCCCGGGACGAGATTGCCGAACGTGGTCATCGTTATCTCGAAATGTTCGATATGGACAGATTCTCAGATCGGTTAGCTGGACAATTGAGTGGCGGCATGAAGCAGAAACTTGCGCTCGTCTGCGCTCTTGTGCCCCAGCCGCGAGTACTCTTGCTTGACGAACCCACAACCGGAGTCGATCCGGTCTCTCGTCGAGAATTCTGGGATGCCCTGGCACACCTTTCGGCTGACGGTCTGACGATTTTGGTGGCCACACCCTACCTGGATGAAGCCGAACGATGTCACCGAGTGGCGCTTACGCACCAGGGCGAAATTCAACGGATGGGTTCACCGGTTGAACTACGCGAAAGTTTGCACGCCAAACGACTGGAGCTCACCACTTCGAATTTACGCGAAATGGAGAAGCTCTTTTCCAACATCACTGGACCAGATCGAGACATCCTTGACGTGCAGCGCTTTGGCGACCGGCTCGATCTCTTAGCGCGTGAACCTGACAAAGCCAAACTACTTGTCGAAGAAAGACTGAACGCGGCCCAAATCCCTGTCGACGAGATTCGGCTTAATGAACCGACACTGGAAAATACTTTTGTAGCCACGTTGCGGGGTCTGGGCCAGGAGACACAATCGGCACCCTTTCCGCGACGGCATGATTACACAACCCTGCGCGGGCAGATCGCAATTGGAGCAAAAGATCTCGTAAAACTGTTCGGTTCCTTCAGGGCCGTGAACAACGTCAGCCTGGAAGTCAAATATGGCGAGGTCTATGGACTGCTTGGTGCAAACGGGGCGGGCAAGACAACAACCATCAAGATGCTGTGCGGTCTGCTTGAACCGACTCGAGGACAGATGCAGCTGGCTGGCGAACACGGCAGTTTCAGATCGGAAGATGTGCGCCAGCGCATTGGTTATATGTCGCAGAAGTTTTCGCTCTACAATGATCTTTCAATCAGAGAGAACCTCGACTTCTTCGCAGGTGTGTACGGTGTGCCCGAAGGCGAGCGCGAAGAAAAACTGAAATGGGTGCTCTCCTTCTCAGGACTTGAAGGAAGACAGGACGAAATTACCGGCAGCTTGCCCGGAGGTTGGAAACAACGCGTGGCTTTTGGCGCCGCCATCATGCACGAGCCGAGCGTGCTCTTCCTCGATGAACCAACCTCAGGCGTCGATCCGCTGGCCCGGCGCGCCTTTTGGTCCATGATCAATCAACTCGCAGACGCCGGATCAGCTATTCTCGTTACGACCCACTACCTCGAAGAATCAGAGCAGTGTAATCGCCTCGGTATGATGGTGGCCGGAGAGTTAGTGGCTGAGGGTAGTCCCAGTTATATCAAAGGGCAGCAGAAGGGCCATCTTCTTGAATTCGTTGTCGATCATCCTCAACGCGCTGCTGATCTCCTGAAGCAGCAATGGGAAAGTTGGCGCGTTTCTCTATTTGGCGATCGTCTTCACGTAATGACAGACGAAGTGGTTGACAGCGCAAAGCGGCAAATTAAAGAGAGCCTTGAAGCAAACGGTATTCGCGTCGTTAGTGCACGCGAAGAACGCTTCTCAATGGAAGACGTATTCATCAGCGTAGTTGCGCAGTCGCAACGACGTGGCATGGCGGTCATGCCCTGACGAAGGAACACGGTATGCGGCGAATTCTGGCGCAAACTCGCAAAGAATTAACCCAGATCGTTCGCGACTGGCGTACGCTGCTTCTTGCACTGGCGCTTCCTCTGGTGCTGCTCGTACTACTCGGAAATGCGATTTCTCTTTCAGTCAGCGACCTTCCAATTGTAGTTCAGGACCTTGATGACTCGCGCGCCTCACGAGAGTTGATCGACGCGTTTCGCGCTTCTTTAACTCTCCGCGTTGTTCCCTGGCCGACAGACAAACCGCCCAGTGATGCGCTGACCACGAACACCGCGCGAGCCGCGCTGATCATCCCTGCTCATTTTGAACGCGACATCGCGCGAGGACTTAACTCTCCGGTACAGCTTGTTGTTGACGCCTCTGATGCCAACACAGCCAGACTCGTAGCGGGTTATGCAAGCCAAATCACAAGAGCGCACAACCGACGCATGTCGGAGTCATCACTCCGGCAACCCGTCGAGGCAGCTGTCCGCCTCTGGTATAACCCAGGCCGCTCCTCGCAGAAGTTTTATGGTCCAGGGATTTTTGTCCTGGCATTATCGATCTTCCCGCCATTATTAGCCGCGCTCGCGATGTCCAAAGAGGAGGATCAGAAGACGATCTTGCAAGTCTATGTGTCCAGCATCAGCGCTCCGGAGTTCCTCCTCGGAAAGGTGCTGGCTTTCATGGCCGTAGCATTGGCTGAATGCCTCTTAATGATGACGCTGCTATTCACGTATTTTGGTTTGATTTTCGCGGGCGATCCTACCCCTTTTATCGTAGCTACCATTCTCTATGCGTTCTGTGTGGCGTCCTTCGGAACGATGATCGGAGCCACAATTCCGAATCAAGCGGCTGCCATGCAAGCAGTGGCACTGGGCGGATTCCTGCTGGTATTTCTCCTCTCCGGTTTAATTTTTCCAATTGAGAATATTCCACCCACATTGCGGTGGATCTCTCATTTTATCTGGGGCCGGTATTACATCGAGATTGTCAGAGACGCTTTCCTTCAAGGAGGTGGCTGGCCGGCAGTTTGGTTCAAAGTACTGATCATCGGCGCAATTGGGATTGTATTTTTCGCGGTCGCCTGGTTGGGCAGACGGCGCATGCAAGTCGAAGCCTAAGATGAATCGAGTGTTGGAAAAACTCTTCAGCCATCGCATTCGTGCTCTGTTGCGAAAGGAGTTGAACCAGATTCGACGCGACCGGCGTCTCGGCTTTTCGCTCGTCCTGCCACCCGTACTGCAATTATTGCTGTTCGGTTTTGCCCTCAGTGCCAGCGTGGAAAACATCCGTCTCGGGGTCGTTGATGAGAGCAAGACTAAGGAGAGCCGTGAATTGATCGCCGCGTTGACAGAGAGCCGAAGTTTTCAATCAGCCGGCGATTACCTTTCAGATGATCAACTCACTAAGGCGATCAGTAGCGGGACACTCAACGCTGGAGTTGTAATTCCAAATGATTTCGCTCGCAACCTGCAGCGTGGGCGCCCAACCACCGTGCAGTTTCTCTTGAATGCGATGAACGCAAACACGGCTGCGATCAGCCAGGGTTATGCCGAAGCGGTAATTCAGAATTACAACGCCGGTCTGCAACCTAACGGTATCCAGACCAATTTTCTAACAATGGCGGGCTCCAGACCCAATCATCGCGGCCAGGCGCTGCTGCACCCGGCCTTTCTCTACAACCCAGGGCTGAAAGACTCGTGGTTTATCACTACCGGCGTGCTTGGTCTTCTCCTAATCCTGAATAGCTCCATTGTCGCTTCCGGGGCAATGGTAAAAGAACGAGAAGCAGGAACGATTGAACAATTACTTATGTCGCCTGCGGGAACGTCGGAGATCATCATTGCCAAGATAGCCCCGCTCTTCTTCCTTTTGTCACTAATGATGTTGCTCGCAATTGGATTAATAAAGTTGGCCTTTGGCGTGCCATTTCATGGCGGGTTCTTGCTGGTTCTGGGTGGAGGGGCGTTATGCGTGCTCGCGGGGATTGGCATCGGAACGGTTATCGCCACATTTAGTAAATCGGCGCAGCAGGCGTTGCTGACGGGTTTCTTTATCAATCCGCCGCTCGTTTCACTTTCCGGTGCGCTCAATCCTGTCGAGGCAATGCCTCGATGGCTGCAACCGTTGACGGTTGTAAATCCGATACATCATTTCGCAGCCATTGCCCGCGCCAGCATGCTCAAGGGAAGCGGCGTTGGAACTTTGTGGCCCAATTTTCTGGCGTTATTAATCATTACGATCGTGCTGGTGTCGCTGAGTGTTTGGCGTTTTCGAAAACAGCTGAGTTGAAATGTGACTTAGACGGCGAAGAGTTCTCATGTCGAAATCTACTTTTCTCATGTTCTTTCCAGGCGGCGAAGGGGGTAAGCGAACAGTGATGGGAATGCTTAACAATTTACGAACCGTCATCGAGCGACGAAGACGTAAATCTTATCCGGGTCACACGGCGGTGCTTTCGAGCTTGTTTGTTTTAGTTGCCATGGCGCCAGGTGTGTTTGGTCAAGCTGGGTCAGGCAACAGTCCGGCGCAAGGCACTCAGGCCAATCAACTGCCACTGTCCGGTCGAAACCAGCAAGGTGGATCAGTAACGGCCAGCGAGACTGCAGTGCCGGGGACGACTACCAGCGTCAATACGATTAATCCGATTGTTCAAGTGCAAGGTCCTTACGCGGGAAGCGCTTCAAGTGTCGCGAAGATTCCCTTTTCCGGCAAACTGTCTCTACGCGAAGCTGTCGAGCGAGCGATTGAATTCAATCTCGGCGCAGTAGGATTGACGGAGGCTGTACATCAGTCGCGCGGACAAGCGAAAATCGCTCGAAGCTTTTTGCTGCCAAATCTGAATGCAAGCATGAGTGAAACTGTTCAGCAGACGAATGTGCAAGCGCTTGGAGTCAGGTTTGACTCCCCAATTCCCGGTTTTTCACCCCCGACCATCGTCGGACCGTTTAACTATTTCGACGTACGCGCCACCCTGTCCCAGACCGTTGTTGATCTTACCGCCAGGAACAATTATCTCGCCGCAAGAAACATTTCGCGCGCCAATGAACTGTCGGCTGCTGATGCGCGTGACCTGGTCATCCTCGCCGTCGGCGGCAATTATCTGCAGATCATCGCAGCAAAGGCGAGAATCGACGCGGCACGCGCGCAGCTTGAGACCGCTAATGCCTTGTACAAGCAAACGGGCCAACAACGCGCTGCTGGAGTCGTACCGCAGACTGATTTGAACCGAAGCCAGATTCAATTGCTTACACAACAGCAGCGGCTTGTCTCATTGCAGAATGATTATGCGAAGCTAAAGATCAATCTGGCGCGTCTGACCGGATTGCCTCCAAACGACCAGTATGAAATCTCGGATGTGATCCCTTTCGCGCCCGCACCGCCTATCAGCTTTGAGGATGCATTGAACCAGGCGTTCGAGCAGCGCTCAGATCTCAAGGCGGCGCAAGCGCAGGTCGAAGCCGCCGAACGTGGGCGATCCGCGGCACGAGCTGAGCGGCTACCATCGTTTGCGGTGAGAGCTGACTACGGCGTGATCGGAACAAATCCCTCGCAGGCTCATGGAACTTTTTCAGTTGTTGGCACTGTTCGGGTTCCGATCTGGCAGGGCGGTAGAACCAAAGGCCAAACGGAAGTAGCCGAAGCGGCTTTAGCCCAACGACGAGCGGAACTTGAGGACGTCAAAGGCCGCATCGAAAGCGAAGTGCGCAACGCTTACCTTGATCTGCAAGCGTCAGCGAGTCAGGTGGAAGTGGCACGTACGAATATTGCGGTGACTACACAGAATTTAGACCTGACGCGTCAGCGCTTTGAAGCCGGTGTCAGTGACAACGTTGAAGTGGTGCAATCTCAGGAAGCATTGGTCACGGCTCATTTTGATTACATCAAGTTCGCTCATAATCTTGCAAAGCTGAGCCTGGCCCGCGCAATTGGTCGCGCCGCTGAAGCGCTGCCTCAATTTTTGAAGATTCAATAAATCCTGACACCAGACCGGTCGCGAACGAACGCCACGAGCTTTGTAACGTCGACCTGTGCGCACAGGTTGAAGTATGGATTCGTATAACCGATGAAAAATTCAACCACGCGCAAAAGTGAAGGAGCGCGACGCGGGTTTGCACAAAAAGTTAGTGGCAGTTCAGTCCGCGAAGCGGACGAATGACAATAGCCCAGCAGTTTACTGCTGGGAATAAGTGCGGAATATGGATTTAGTCCGCAAAGCGGACGGCTGAAAGTAACGAAACTGAGTTCAGTCGAGCGTTTCACGGACTCACGGTACGGGTGACGCGACATCCCCACCGATAAATTGGTGGGCTACTTTCATTCGTCCGCTTCCGCGGACTGATTGAAATCTTTTTGTGCAAAGCCGTGCGACGCGAAGTTTTAGCCGCCTACAAGCATTACTCCTTAACGCTTATCCAGCACTTCTCTTACCTTGCGCGCCAACGCATCGGGACTAAAAGGTTTTTGGATGAAGTCAATTCCTTCTTCCAGCACGCCATGGTAGACGATCGCATCGTCAGTGTAGCCAGACATATAAAGAACCTTCAGTTTACCATCCACAGCCACTACGCGTTCGGCTAGTTCTCGGCCGCTCATTTCCGGCATCACCACGTCAGTGATCATCAGTTGAATCCGCCCGGAGTGTTGACTGTGCAGCAAAAGGGCTTCCTTCCCATTGGCGGCTGCGAGTACGTTATAGCCACTCGTCTCCAGGATGTTGCGGGCGAGTTTGCGAAGGGTCTCTTCATCCTCAACCAATAAAATGGTCTCCGATCCCCGGAGTGATCCAGTAACTGGAGCACGCGTCTCCGCAATCTCGGAAGGCTCTTCGATGCGCGGCAAGTAGATCTTGAAAGTC
>WNFV01023521.1_pt1 | contig 11056 bp, 15 predicted proteins | sample 5400101 | NCBI WGS metagenome assembly WNFV01 (sample SAMN13153361, study PRJNA577476) | soil metagenome | isolation source: 115 cm soil or saprolite under grassland replicate 1 | place: USA:California | collected 2016-06-15
TCGCCAACCCGCAGCCCCGGGCAGTGCCGCCGACGCCGCCGCAAGCCCATGGGAATCCGCCGAGCCTGGAGCGCCCTCCAGCGAACCGCCCTTGGAGAACAGCTGACCAGGACTACTCCGGTTAAATGGATACCCCCAAAGAGACGTAATGCAGGAACTCGGGCTAGACATCAAGGAAATCGTGCACGGCTACGGTCCTGGCTGGGGTGTGGCGGCCGTAACCGCGCTTCAGATCCGCTCACAGCGAATGGGCATTGTCCGTGATCCCGACCCGCCCAATACAGATCCACATCCCTGTAATCCCGCACACGCCCTTATCAAAGGACTACAGCCGGGGCGTGGGGGTAAGAACCAGTCTAAAGCGCTGGCTAAGGCAGCAACCATCTACGTATTTTGACTTCACCAACACGTCCAGCACCCGGGCGCCGGCGGCGCATCGCGACAGCCGGCCAATCATCACCACGAGCAGACTCGCAATGCGTACCGCTTGCCGACGAATGGCAGCGCGGGCCGCACCACTCCCCCGAGGGGGCAATCAGCCGCACGGGACTGACGCCAGCCGCTACCCACTCCAGGTAGTCGCGGACTATACGCGCCTGAGCGCTGCGCTGGCCGCAGGTCGTGCAGGTCGCGGGCGAGCGTCAGGGCCGCAATATCCTGGAGTGAGCATCGGCCAGGCGACTCACTTTCGAGATGCACAAGGGTTAGCGAATCAGCGTGGTCGCCTTGCAGCGTCCAGTATCACAAGGCTCTCTCGCAGCGGTGGTAGCCCCGGAGAGGATGCGACACTTGATCCGACCACGCTCCAATGTTGCCCGGAACTTCTCAAACTTCTAATGACTACAATCTCTCTCAGGCGCCATCCCACCTGCGCCCCCACCTGTCCAAGTATGTGATCTACGGGAACTTCAACGCCAGCGTAGGCGGAGGTCGACACAACCAACCAGATACATGCATTCGGCTTTGCCAGTTCGCGCAGCTTTTCAAGGACCGTTCGCATATCCTCGAAGTACGCTTGGAGCATCAGTGGTATTCGCTTGTCCCACAAGGACTCGCTCTGTCCGCTGATGGCAGTCCAGCTCTCGCGAAACAGTTCTCCGAAATCCTCGCTCCGTGGCTTCTGCCAGTTCGCCTGCACATGCGACCTGAGCGTACGATATCTCAAGCGCCGTAGCTCCTCTGAAGAACCGAGGAACTTGCCCAGAAACAACTCTGGGCGGTATACATCTGTGTAGTCAAAGGAGTTCAGGTATGGCGGGGATGTTACGCACAGATCGAACTGCTCTCGAGAGAGCCCGCTGAGCCGCTGACGACAATCCCCTCTGTAGATCCTTCCCGTTCCACTTAAGTCAGAGCCTACCGTCAGGTCGGAGAGCATCTCCTCCATCACGTCTGAGAAGCTCTCCTCGAATGTCTTTTCGCTGAACTTTGCGTCCAACCGTGTTTGCCGATATCTAAGAGCCTTCCCATCCCGAGTAGCATTGCTGTTCCAAGAAGCAGCCCTAATTAGCCCAAGCCGGAGAACCTTCGCCACCTCAATCGAGCCATTGAACGTCCCGCGCCAGCCGCCTTCAAACGCGCGAAGTACCTCAACGTTGAAGAGACCTGCCTGTTCCCGTCCTCTTGCTCTTGTAAACGTAGAATAGTCCTCCAAAGGGGACGCTGCTCCACGCCTGATCCCTTCCAAGACCTCCGGCAGCATTGCTCGAATACCGTCCGACGATGCCCTCGATAGCTTCACATCTGCTACAAATGCGAGAAACGGATTAACCTCAATGCCTACCCCGTCTAGACCGTCCATGGCGGCAGCGACGGGGACGGTTCCACCGCCGCAGAAAGGGTCGATGACTAGGCCGCGGTCGCTACCTAGCTCATGCTCAATCGCTACGTCGACGAGCTGTGGAGAGAAGCTTTCCTTTACAGCAAACCACCTATGTCTCGGCAGTCCCTTCGAGTGCTCCCCCGTCGTAGCGCCGGATGGCAGGAGGTCGGCTACACTGGACCAATCCCGGCTCATTCTCAAGTGACAGGCTCCGCGAACATTCGGACTGGCTCCTGGAAGTCGTTCCTAAGTTTATGATACTCGGGAGAAAACTCAATCTCCGCATGCTCGTAGTACATTCCGTCAGCCGGCGAGATTGAAATCGAGTCGACCCTTAACCCCCTACGCCGGGCATCGATGACGACCAGGTATCCCTCAGTCACAGTATCGGGCGCTCTCTCTCGAAACAGATCAAGGTACTCCGCCAACTGATTTGCTCCGTCGCGAGCCCGGCCGGCACGGAACGGTGTCGCCATAGGGCCATCAGGGTGGCGCGACTTGCCGAGCCATTTGATCTCTATGAGTGCGACTCGGTTATGCAACCGGTAGGTGACCTTTATGTCGATCGGACGAGAAGTGTTGACATTCTGTTCGGGCATGACCACAACCTCGGCGTCACCTCGAAGAAAGGAAACCAGGTGGCGCTCCAATGAGTCACGCATTAGATGTTCGGGGTGCGCCCGAAAAAATAGTCTATTCTCATCATACCAAGCTTGGCGAAATATGGGACAGAACGAAGTACGAATGAACTTTCGGGCGTAATGGTCTAGAGCCTCTCGCAAATCATGGAAGTAAGGCTTAGCAAAGGCACTTTGGGCTCCCTCATACACGTTCTCAATCTTGCTCTCAACACCCTTGGCATAGATATACTCAGCCCCGCCGTCATAAACGTACACTACGGCGCGAGCAGAAAGTTCCCTGGCAGTACTGTGTCCTAGGTCCTTCAACGCAAGAGCACCTGAGGCAAGGATCTCGACAGCCAAGCCGGCTTCCAGGTGATCGCGGGCCGCAGAGGGGTGCGGGAGAGTAGTCGGATGCTCGGGGGCGTCGGTAGCTTCCGCTGTGGCAACCGACTGAAAGACCACAATTCGTCTACCTACCTCGTTTGGCTCTAGGTACCTGTACAACGTGCTTACAGCGGAGATGACCTCTCGCAGGGCGCGGGTCCCCACATCTCCTAGCTGGCGGTTCACGATCATTGTATACGTAGTTTCTAGCAGGATGCGTAGGGCGGCGTCATTGACAGTCATGGGTTATTTGCCTCAAGTTGCTGCTCGGGCTTACCTGCAACCCGCTCATCGAACATCTCAATCCATGCGACGGCGGGCAGCAGTAAGTCCTCTCCGTAGTCCACCAACGCATTACGCAGCATCTGAAAGTGGGAATAGAGAACGAGAGTTGCGCTTTCTCCAAGGAGTGGCCTGCTGTGATGCAAGCTTGCGGCTGACCGTATCTGTGGATCCTGAGATATCGCGCGTCCCACGCTTCCTACCGGCTTGATCAGTACACTGGAGGCGGCCGCTTCAAGATAAGGTGAACGATCCCTGTTGCGCGAAAGCTGGGCAAGCAGTTCCAGTTCAACTGCACCTCGGTCAGTCATGTAAAACTGATCTGCCTGACGATTGAGAAACCCAAGCTCATAGCGTGCTCGAACTGCCTCATCAAGGTCGCCGCTGTAGGGTGAACCTGAGGTTGTAGCGGCAAATTCATATCCCCACTCAGCCGATGGTTGGCCGTCGTAGACCGACAGAAGGCACGCCAGGTATGCAAAGAGCTGAAGCTCTTCGTGGAGAACGCCCACTTCAAACGTGGACTCCAGCTTGGAGGTTAGAGCCAGTACGTCAAAGGCTGAGTCAGGATTGGTCATTGCGGCTCTTGTAGTCGAGGCGCTCTTCGATCGCCTCGAAGGCTTCATCGAACAGCGATTCTTCCGCGAGTTGCACTTCTGAGAGCTCTGCCCACTGAGTCATTCGGACCAGCTTCATCCGCTTGCGACCGCAACGTTCCGCGAGCCTCAGCAAGAGCTGTGATGTATTGATGTTCGCAGTCATTAGTATTCGGTGATCATCCGATACAAACCGAGCGAACATCTCGCCGGCCCGGCTCTCATAGGCAGCGTCAAGAGAGCCCTCCGGCGTGTCTATGACCATCATTGCCGGACCACGCTTGGACGACATGAACTGCGCCAGAGCCATTCGCAAGGCGATGTCTACGAAGAAGCGCTGGCTCTCCGAGAGCTGGTGCTCAAGCCTCCGCGGCGTGCCCTCTACTTCGAGCAGCAGGCTGGTTTGCCCAGCATTGGCCTCATAGCTTACGTGTACATCTAGGCCAAGGAACTCATACGCAAGCGTACTGAAGCGACCGACAAACTCTACCTCCGCCATTGCATACGCCTCGGCGAGGACGCGCTGAAGAACGCGCCATTCAGTCCTGGCCTTGTCTCGCTTGGCCCGTGCGTCGTCTCGCCGCTCCACTAATTGACGAATCTGAAGGCGATAGGAGTTGACCGTCGCTTGAAGATTGTTCCCCTCCACCCGGGGGGTGATAGCCTCTTCGTTACTACGCTCGAAATCGGCTAGCTCCAGCTCCACAGCGTTAAGATGGGCACGGAAGTCTTGTAACTCCTTCTCAAGACGCTCTATTGCTCCAGATTCATCGCCAAGCTCACGCTTTACCTGCGCCAGCTTGTTATCTACCTGGATAAGTAGATCGAACTCTTCGTCGTTATCTGTTTCGGTAGCGACCTCACTACCGCATAGAGGACAAGAGTTTTCCGATGTTCGTTCTCGAAGTACGGCGATAGCCTTGTGGTGAGTGTTACCGCAAAGTTCGCAGCGATGCTCGTTAATTGACGACGTAATCAAAGGATGGCGCTGGAGTGACCGTTGTTTTCTGGATCGCTGAGCAAACGTTGCCCCGTACTCGTTGAGCAATGCAGTGTATTGCGAACTCAAGTCATTAAATCGCAGTCGGTGGTCTCTTAGTTCGCCGTCAGTCTGAGCGGCGCGCTGAGCCGCCGCGTCCCGCGTCGTATTAAGCAGCTCATGCTGCTCCGCTAGCTCATCGTCCACCTCAGGACGTTGCTGCATGATTGCTTCGAGATCCTTTAGTTTCTTCCTGATCTCGGAAGCTTGCCAACTTCGATTTCGCGAGAGTGAGTCCTGCTTCTCCCAGATGCGCCTCAGGGATTGGGCTCGCTGGGCTACTGTCGCATCGACCCCAAAGGCGAGAAACAGTAGCTGTTCTAAGACCGTTGCGTCCCAGAAAGCCAGATGACGACGCTCATCGAAGGTAAGCAGAAACAATTGTAGGAAGACGAATTGAGGAAAGTCCTCGAGCCCAGCAGAGTGAGCTATGTGGTCTGCATAATAGTTCTGCAATTGCGACCCCGAGGTCAAGCCCGTCGGTATAGGATCTGGGCCGCCTGCATCAACTATTGTGAGCTGTCGGAGCTGGTTAGGCTCGAATAGACCTCTAGTGATCCGGTAGGTGCAGCCAGCTACTGAGAACTCAATCGCCACTTCGGCAGAAGAGCGTTGCAATTCGGCGATCCTGCCATCGAAGTACTTTTCAGTGAACTGCTTAGTGTCCTCGTAGTACTCTTCTGGAGACTTAAACGATTGCTCAGGATCAGGTACGCGACCGGTTAGGCCGTAGTTGACTGCTGCAATCAGAGTCGACTTTCCTAACCCGTTGGCTCCCGCTACACAAAGCACGCCATCATGAAGAACTAAGGATATTTCTGGCCGCCCACCGAATAGGGTGAAGTCTCGCAGCGATACGTGGTGAAGGACCGGAAAGTTGTATCGAGTTGCATGCGGCTCCACAGAGGCTCCACCCTCTCGCGTCGGACGTCGAGGCCACGCTGTATGGCGAAGTCTACCTGCTTCAAACAGCCCCTCATGCAAGGAGCCCTCAGGCTGCCACCTCCAAGGCGAGCAGCACAGCGCTGGCTCACCCTTCCACACGCGACTGGCACCCCGCCGGCGACCGCCTAGGCTCCGATGCAATCACCATGGTCATGCCGTGGCCACCCTGAGTAGCGAGGCGGTCGGCATCTGATTGCCGCCGGAGGCGGCGCGGGCCGAAGGTCCGCCAAGATCGCGGCCGCGTCGTATGAATCAATCGCGCGAAGCGCACCGCTCGGCGCGGCCGCTCCACTCCCCCGAGGGGGGCCAGTCAGCCGCGGTTTTTGCGGCTGACTGGCCCCCCTCGGGGTCTTGAGCTGGACAGATGCGGGTAAGCGGGCACGGGTGGGCTACGCCATCTGCGGCGCAGGGAATGACGTAGGGAATGACGTAGGGGTTGACGTAGGGAATGACGTAGGGTCCGCGCCTGGAGCTGGGCCGGGTACGCCGCGTCGGCCGGTGGGCGGGGCGGGCTGCGGAGCTTGCCAGCGAAGCAGCACGCGCCGAAGGCGCGTCTTATAACCGACCACGGCGCGTGGCCGGCCGGCGGGGTGCCGGGCAGGCTGTCAAGCACGAATGGGCTCACCGCTTCGACCTGCGCTGCGGTGGGGAGCCGGACATTCGCGCTTGACAGCCGGGCATCGCGCCCGAGCTGCACCACGAGGCCCAGGGCGAGCAGGCGGCAGCCAGCCGGGGGGAGGAAGCGTCCTCCCCCCGGACCCCCCACCTCGGTACGACCGGAACGTCACGGACGTCCTCGCGCCCTGGCGTGAGCGCCGCATAGGCCCGGCGTGACGATCCATTAGGCATACAAGCAGTGGGCGCGTGGCGGTCGGTTCGTAACACCGTGAGACGGACGGACCGTAACGCCTGCTCTGCTAAATGCTTGCCTTGCTGTGACGATCCGTTGGTGCCGCCGCGGGTGACGGTCGGATCGTCACGCTTGCCCTGCTGAATGCTTGGGCCGCTGTGACATTCCGTTGGTGGCCGACCGGGTGACGCATGGATCGTCACGCTCGGGCTGCTGGGTGTCGGGCGCGTGACGAACCTTCGGCATCACAAGAAGGCCGCCCGGGGCGTGTGCTGGCCCCGGGCGGTGACGATCCGCCGGTCACGCGCCGTCGCCGGCGTCCTCGGGCGACGGCGGGTCGAGCCACTGCTGGGTGGCGGTGGTCAGGTGGCGGCTGAGCGCCCGCAGCTCGCCGGTGCTGAGCTGCCCCAGCGCCTGGCTGATCGCCTCGGTGGGGGTCTCGCACAGCAGCCGCAATACCTGCCGGTGGGCGCGGTCGTGCTGGCGGTCCAGCCACGCGTGCGCACGCTGGACCGCGTCAGCGTCGGTCGGTGGAGGACGACGGGGCATCGGGCTCACCTCCTGGTGGCGGTCGAGCGGGTCAGGCGCAGCCGGGAGCGGCGCAGAATGCGCGCCCGGCCGCTTGGCTGGTGGCGCAGGTCGTAGGCAGGATCATCAAGGCCGGAGCCAACGAGGCGGCCATCGACCAGCCACAGGCCGCGCTCCCCTGGGCCGGGTCGGCGGATGCGAACACCAGTGCCAGGCACAAGGATGCTGACGCGGACTCGCATGACGGGAACTCCTCTCTCGAGCTGGGCTACAGGCCGTACTTGGCGCGGAGCTGCTCGGCCTTGGCGCGGCAGGCGGCCGCCTCCTCAGGGAACCCGGTCGAGGCGGCCTTGGCGCACAGGCCGTCGTAGCGGCGCCGGGCGCGGTCGTGGGCGGCCTGGTCGTGGTGGTGGGTGTGGGCGCCGCGGTGGCCGCCGCAGGCGCCGCAGAAGGGGCCGGGGCGGCTGCTGCCGGCGTGCGGCGGCGGCCGGTGCGCCCGGGCGCGCTCACGGGCCCGGCGGGCTTCTTCGCGGGCGCGGCGGGCGGCCTCCTCCTCCGCCCGGCGGCGGGCTTGCTGCTCGCGGCGTTTGCGGGCGCGGTAGGCGGCCTGCTTGCAGGCGGCCGAGCAGAACCGCCGCTTGCGGCCGGGGTCATCGGGCTGCTCGAACCGCGTCCCGCAGTGGGCGCAGGCGGTCCGGATCATGCGGATGGTGGTGGCCATCGGTTCGTCACCTCGAAGGCGAACAACAGGCCCCCGGCCAGGTGACCGGGGGCCGAGCATGTGGGCGTTACGGTCCGGTGGTGGCCTCGGCGCGGAGGTCGCGGAGCAGCTCGTAGGCGCGGCGCTCGCTGATCCCCGCGGCGGCCGCCACCTCGCGGGCGGCCAGCCGGGTGCCGGTGGCGCGCTCTGCGGCGAGCAGCTCGCGGACGCGGGCGCGGCTGTCGCGGTGCGGTGCAGCGCCGTTGCCACCGGTCGCGGTGCGACCTGGGAGGGTCGGCCGCGGTCCCGCTGCGGCCGTGCGATCGGTCGCAGTGCGGTCGGGGTCCTGGGTGCGGTCCGCACTCCCAGCCGCCGCGATCGCGGTCGTGGTGGTGCGGGTGGTGTGCGGCAGTCCGGTGCGGGCCACGCTCATCAGCAGCTCCAGCGCGCCCAGCAGCGCGACCGGCGGCAGCGCGGCAAAGAGCTGGGCTGCGAGCCGGTCGGGGGCGTGCGCGACGTTGAGCGCCACGCTGACCCCGGTTGCCAAGGCAACCAGCGACCAGGCGTACCAGGGGTCACGCCAGGCGTCGCCGCGAAGGTAGCGCCATAGGATCACCAGGCTGGCGGCGGTGGTGAAGGAGTCCACCAGCAGCGGCGCGGACCACGCCAGCTCCGCGGGGAAGGCAGCGGTCTCAACCGCGAACGCGCGGATGGCCTCGAAACTGACCACGTAGGCCAGTGCGGCGATCGCCAACACCAGCGCGGTGAGGGCGACCACGAGCGCGACGCGGATCGCGGCCAACAGCCGCACCGCACGATCGGACTGCGGCAGTGCAACCGCGACCGCGGCGGCGGGTGCGGTAGGTGCAGCGGCGGGCATGGGCGTAGCCTCCTGGGTGTCGCGGGGCGGGATGCGCGCGGGCTCTGCTTGGCGGCGGCTCCGCGTGTCCCGCCCCGGGCTCGATCAGGTGGGGTCGTGCCAGACGATCCGGTGGGTGTAGGCGCCGTGGGTGCGGGCCTTGCGGGCGCGGGCGCACTCGACCTCGGCCGCGCTGTAGCCGGCCTGGGCGGCGGGGCGTAGAGGACCTGGAGCACGTCGCCCAGCTCCCCCAGCAGCCCGGCCGGGGTGGTCGCGGCGGCGGCCTCCGAGGCTTCCTCCAGCAGCTTGTCGCGCAGCCGGCGGGCGTACTCGTCGGGGTCGGCCAGGTGGAAGCCGGCCGGCTGGCGGTTGCGGGCGGCGAGTTCGGGGATGCGGTCGCGGACCAGCTTCATGCCGACCGCTCCTTGGCAGGCTCCTCCAGCAGGGTGGCCTGGCTGTGGTCACGGTGGCCTGGTGTCGGTGGGCTGGGTGGCTGGTGCTCCAGCCGCGCCGGAACGGTGTCCCAGCGCAGCCGGTCAACGGCGCGGTGGAACTCGGCGATGGGGCCGTCCAGGCGCAGCCCGCGGTAGCGAGGGCCGGGCATCTCTAGCGACCGTCCAGCAGGCGGGCAACGGCCAGCTTGCGGCTTCGCCAGGGGCGGCCGAGCCGGGTCCCGTCCGGTGCCAGCGGCAGCCAGCGGTCGCCGCGGCGTTGCACGTACCCGACCGTCTGGCCGTCTTTGGTGAGGCGGTACAGGTCGGGGTCGATGGGCTGGAGAGTGACGGCCATCACGTCACCTCGTGGCAGACCGGGCAGACGCGGCGGGCGCCGCGGCGTTCGGCGCGTTGCTGGCTGCGGGCGGTGGCGAGCTGGAACCCGCAGGCGGGGCAGGACGCGACCCATAGGCCGTGCAGCAAGTGCAGCGCCGGCGGTCGCCGCCTGGGGGTGGTCGGGTAGGGTGCAGGGTGCATCGGGACCTCCACGGTTGTGATGCGCGAGGCCGGGGCGGGTCAGCTCCGACCCGGCCTCACTGCTCGGGAGCTAAATGCTTCCTGACAGTGGTTGCGAGTGCTGGTTGATGAGGGGCATGGTCAGGTCTCCTGATCGCAAAGGGGACGATCATGGCTCCGCCGCTGCGTGTGACGCTGGACCAGGCCGCCCACGACGAGCTGGAACGCTGCTACCAGACCACCCGCGACGCCACCACCCGCACCCGCTACCAGATGATCCTGCTGCGCGCCGAGGGCCATCCCGTGGTCGAGGTCGCGCACCTGACCCGCTGCAGCCCCGACACCGTGCGGCGCGTGCTCAAGCGCTACCTGGCCGGTGGTCCCGACGCGGTGCCGCACCGGCCCCATCTGGGCCAGCCGCCCCACTACCCGCCCGCCTGGCAGGCCGAGCTGGTCCGGGTCGCCGACCTGGACCCGCGCAGCCTGGGGGTGGACAGTGCGCTGTGGACCTGCCGGCTGTTGGCCGACTACCTGGCCGAGGTGACCGGCCACCGCGCCGGGATCGAGACCGTCAGGCTGGCGCTGCATCGGGCCGGGTGGGTGTGCAAGCGGCCCCGCTGGGTGCTGACTCGCAAGGCGCAGGCCCAGCCGGGGTGGGCAAAAAACGCGTGAGGGTGGAGGCACTGCTTGCCGCCGCGGCATCACCGCTGCCTCCACCCGCAGCCGACCTGGTCCCCGACGCTACCCTCGCCGACGGGCTGTTCCCCGACGACCTGCCCCGCCTGCTCGGGCTGTTGGGCCGCGCGGACCTGTACCTGCAAGACGAGGTCGAGGTGGCCCTGCACCCGACCCTGACCCGGGTGTGGTCGCGGGCTGGCCGGCGGGGGCAGCGGCTGGTGCAGGCGCCCGGCACCAACGCCAAGCAGTACGGCTTTGGGCTGGTCGACTGGCGCGACGGCGACCTGGACTTCGCCCTGGCCGACGGCCGCCGCGCCGCGCCGCTGTGCGCCCAGCTGCGCCGCGCCGTGGCGCGTTCGCGCTCGCGCGGCCGGGTGGCCATGGTGATCTTGGACAACCTGGGCATCCACACCCCCAAGGGCTCGCGGCTGCTGCGCGGGCTGCTGGAGGAGCTGGGCGAGCAGCTGGTGCTGGTCTACACCCCGACCTACGACCCCGATGCCAACCGGATCGAGTGGCTGTGGCGCAGCCTGCGCCGCACGGTCACTCATACGCACCAGCGCCAGAGTCTGGCGGACTTGGTGGCCGACGCCGACCGGTGGGCACGCACCACCACCCCAGCCCAGGTGCTCAGCCAGATCGGCAGCCCATTCGCGGCCGACCAGCAGCCGCCTGTCGGGAATGAACTCGATCATGCAGCATGAACTCCCAGGAAGCATTTAGCACTGCGAGGGTGGTCGCGCAGGCGTCCGCCTTCACCGGTGTGGTCGCCGGCTTCTGGCACATCCTGTGGATCGCCG
>WNFV01031110.1_pt1 | contig 11056 bp, 14 predicted proteins | sample 5400101 | NCBI WGS metagenome assembly WNFV01 (sample SAMN13153361, study PRJNA577476) | soil metagenome | isolation source: 115 cm soil or saprolite under grassland replicate 1 | place: USA:California | collected 2016-06-15
CAGGTTGACATGAGGGAGGACCTCCCACAAAGTACGGGTTATAACCATCAACCGTGCTTGCTAGGAGGCGCCCCCATGTCAGTTTCTCATCTGAGCGATGGCCTGCAACCCCCCTCCCTGTGGCGACTGGCTCAATGCGTCCGCCCACATCAAGACCAATGGCCACAACGCGAGGCGCCACCGGACCTCGAACGTTTTGAGCGGGCGTTACCCGAGCATGGCATGGCGATTGAACGCGACCTCTTGGCCGATGAACGCAGTCGTGAGGAGGTCGCGGCAGACGAAGTCACGGTCGAAGGTGTCTCCTCCCGTCGAAGCCTGGAGTCCACCCAGCCGTACCTCAGTGCGGCAGGCCCCATCACGGTGCGTCGTCACCTCTCTCGCCCAGCAGGGCGCCGTACCAAAAGTATGGGTCCGCTGGAGCGGCGTGCCGGCATCGTGCAAGGACTTTGGACGCCCACAGCGGCCCGTCAGGGGGCCTGTGGGATGGCCCATGTGACGTCTCGTGAAAGCGCCATGGTGTTTGAGGAGCTCGGAGGGATGCCGCCCTCGGTCAGCCCCCTCGATCGGTTGCCCCAAACCCTCTCGGCTCGCTTGGCAGCCCATCGCGAGGGTTGGGAGGGGGACGTACGCGCCCGTGAAACGGTTCCTGAAGCCGCGGGCGTTTTGGCCGTCTCCCTCGATGGGGTCATGGCGCCGATGGCCAAGGCGGCGCCCGATCAAGGCGTGCAAACGGCGCAAACGGAACCCGAGGCGCCAGCTGCGGGTGACGCGCCGGGCAAACGACACGCCCGCGAGGCGGGCTGTGGCACGGTGACGCTTTACGACGCCGAAGGCAAGCGGCTCTCGACGGTGCGATATGGGCGCATGCCTGAGGAGAAAAACGCCACCGTGTGCGCCCAACTCGACGCGGCGTGTCAACGGATCGTAGCGCTTCGCCCCGATCTCCAGGTCGTCAAGCTGGCCGATGGCGCCGAGGAGCATGGGCGCTTTCTCGACCAGCTCGATCTGGGGCTGCGCGTGGCAGAGCAGGCCCAAGTGGCGCCGGGGTCGATCACCGATTTTTCCCACGGAGCGGACCATGTGCAGCAGGCCTGCGAGGTCATTTGGGGCGCTGGGAGCGTCGACAGTCAGGCGGCGTTTGCCCGGTTGCGGACGCGGCGCAAAGAGGATGCCCCAGGGGTCGACAAGATCAGCGGCCGCTTGCGATAGCGGGTGAGCCGACTGCGAGGGCGCAAGCGCGAGCAACTCGACAACGCGTTGACCTCTTTCCGCAACCAACGGGAGCGGAGGCGCTACGCCGCGTATCGGCAAGCCAATCTGCCCATCGGGAGCGGTGTGGTCGAAGCCGCGTGCACGACCTTGGTCTCAAGGCGTCGCAAACGCTCGGGCAGGCGGTGGGGGATGGCAGGCGGTCAGGCCGTATTGACGCTTCGCAGTGTGATGCAAAGCGATCGCTGGGAGCGCGCTTGGTGCTTGTTACGCAATGATTTCCGCAAACCCGTGACCGTCGTCGAAGCTGATGGTCCCAAAGTCCTTGATCCGGCCGCCTAGGAGCACAATTTGGGAGACACACCCACGCGCTGGGCCATGGCCTGCGTGCGCGGACCAACCGTGATTGCCAGGAGCAGCTTGCTCTGCGAGTCGATCGCGGTCCATACCCAATGCGGCGAGTGCGACAGACGCTGAATTGCCTCCTCTTCGCTCATCTGCCCGTCCTTGACGGCACTGAGCACGGCATACAACTCATCGAGTTGTACCTGTTGGACGTGCACCTCGCACAGAAAGTAGCTCGAAAAGGCTTTGAGCTGCTCGGCGGCCTCCGCCAGCCAGTGCAGGACCGTATTGGGATCGGCCTCAAAGATCCGAGCGGTGGCCCGAATGCCCAACCCCTCGGCCAAGCACGCCAGCACGCGCACGATTAGCTCTCCTGCCGCCTGCTTGCCATGAAAGATGGTGCCGTGATGCTCCGGAAAGTAGCCGTGACTGCCGAGGCAGTGGAACTGCCGCCACGGGCCCCCACTGGGATGGCCATTCGCCCGCAGGTTGTTCAGCCCCAGCCAACCGCGATAGTCACAATCGGTGTGGGGACAAAAATGCCTCGAGGTGTCCACGGTTCGGGGGCGGCGGTTCGTTGGGGGCATGGGATCGGGCCGTACCGGAGGCGCTGGAGCAGTCTCCGCGGTCTCTTGCTCACACCACGCACAGTGGGGCTTGTGCGTGAGGCCCGCAAACGGTTTGGACTCGCTGGAGCGTTTGCGCTTGGGCTTGATGGGTTCGGCTGGCTCCTTGGGCATCTCGCGGGGTGGGCTTGGCCAGAGGTGGGGTAGCATGATGCACAACCAGAGCAGAACCAGGATCACCAGTTGATAGTAGACCAGGTGTGGTATCATGGCATGACCCCCTGACATGGTGGAGAAAGGGGACCATTTTATCCGATTTTCAGGCCACAGGAATTATCCGTAGCGCTCGGGTACACGACCCACCTCATTCGGAGAACCACATGCGGGTATACAGTGGAGCTGTTAGCGTCACAAGGCGCATTCCATACAGGGGATCGAGTTGATTTGAGTGTGGCAGAATTTGCGATCAACACGAGGGTGTCAGCGGTGACCTGAAACTGTATCAATACTGGCGGTTTGAAAATGTGCGATTTTGTTCTTGGAATCCGTAAATGAAACTCGTCTTCTTGTTCGTTTTCTTCGTATCTCACGTGATTTTAACGGGTTGCAACTTCCATATACGAGAACTCTAGCAAATCTGATGCCAGAAAAACGCGACATTTCCAAATTGCCTGTTTTGGTACATTTCTACGCAGTCGCTGACACGAGGGCAATGTGCCATGACTCACCAGCGAGATGATGCACCCAAAGTGGACGCGGAAAGCCCAGCCTGTGGCTGGACCGTAGGGAAGGTGCACATCATTATGCTGCATACGGTTGCAGCGCTCGCCTCGGCGCGAGTGCCCGATCTGGTACTCAGCTATGTTTTCACGCATAATGCAAAGGCGACGCTCTCCTCGCTACACACCCAGCCAGCGTGTATCATTGCCGATCGGCAGGCAGGACGGGAGGCGGCGGTGAAGGATAGCGGGCAAACTCCTGCACCCATGTCCGCTCCCCGGTTCCTGTTCATCTTCTGTCACCGTTTCGATCATGAGCTGGACTTCGTGCTCATACCATTCCTCAACACCGTTCTGGTCCTCCGCTCTCCGCCCCTCGACGCGACCGCGCCTGCCTTCCGTGGCACGCTGCTGCGTCTGTGCGAGCGCCGCCGCCTCCGCCTCCGCCATCACCGTCGCGACCCCGACCATGCGGAGCGTGTGGACCAGACGCACATTGTAGTCCAGCATGGGTGCCCCTTTGCCATGACCTCGTCACGTGCTGCGACGGCTACGGTGCCCAGGGGTTGTCCTCCGTGACGGGCGTACTGGCATTCAACGTGTGCAGGAAATCGGCCAGTTTTGCCATCCCGGCCTCATCGTGCGTCGTAATCTCATACATCGCGTACATCAGCAGCGCATTCAACACCACCGTGGGATGCACCCGATACTGGTGCGCGATCTCCGCACTCCAGTCGACTACAGGCTTAGGGAGGAGCGCCTGCATGGCATACACGGGAAAATCCATAGATCCTCCACAACAACACCCCCTCCTGAGAAGAGCGGCTCTCGCTATACCTGACCTATCGTTCTGGCGTGGAGGGAAAAGGGATGAAAGGAAAACATGAGGGAAAGTCGCGGAAAGGTGTTCGGACATCCTGTACATCCGATCGTGATCGTGTTTCCACTGGGATTGCGGGCCACCTCGGTCATGTGTGCTCTTGCCTCTGTGGCGACGGACAAGGCGCGCTTGTCACACGGCTCGCACCAAAGATCGAGACACGCAAACATCAACGGCCACCCCTGAGGGTGGCCGTCTTCACGCTCTACTATTCGCATGTCTCCAGCCCGTTGTGGGCGCCTACACCCCATTGGGCTATGGATAGGCAACTGGAACTCCTCCCAACGACCTCGCCTCCAGCGTTAGGAGGAGCGTGGCAGAGGATATTTCAGTTGCTTCGTCACAAGAGAGACCATCACTTGCCTCCCTGCACCGCTGTCGTATGGCTCGCGGCGCACGCTCCCAACCGCAAGGGAGCAAAGGGACTCACAAAAAGATGCCAAGCATTGCGCTTGGGCCTGAGACCTGGCAGGCATCTCGCTTCCTCCAGCCTCCTGGCATCGACGAGAGGAAGCAGGCAAGCGGAAATTTACGGAGCCTTCTGATGACCTTCACCATATCGCCTGCCTTTCTGCGGTGAGAGCATGCCCTTGGTGGACTCTCGAGCCCGCTCCTGCGGGCACCATCCTGACCGTGCTGATCACGCCACCTCCGCCTTCCTCTTACCTGGGCATCTGCATGGCTTGGTCAAGCAACCGCCTTGTGCTTGCTCTCTCTAGAAAGAGTACCCAGCCTCCAAAAGGCTGTCAAGCAAGCAAACGGTCACCCAATTATGGCACACCTTGTGCCTCTCCTCTCGCGACAGACCCTGTATGGTATCAGGGCGTTTCGTGCTCCCATCAGGGCCTGGAGACGGGGACGAATTGTGAAAAGACTTGACAATATCTGTGGGTGTGCTATAACCAGTCCACCAATGGCAACATGTATCCTTATTTCCTTATCCGTGAGCGGGAGCGCAGGCGTGGGTGCTTTGGCTCGCTCGGAGGAGGAGAGGAGGAGCGTATGGGTGGATGGTTCAGGTACATCTTGAGACGGAAGATGCGTTATCAGACATTCCTGCACAAAGTCGAGGCGTTGCCCGGGTTTTGCGCTCAGCCTTGATCCGAGGGGTGCCATCCGCTTCTTCGCCCCTTCAGGCGAGGAGCATTGCCCCCTCACCGCCGTCTGCCTGATGGCAACGGGGAAGACGTATGAACTCCGGCACTATCAGGAGGCCGGGAGGGAGCTGGGGATGGGGTCCCACACGATCCAGACGATCGCGGATAGCGCGGATAGCACTTCGAGGACATATGCGTACTTTTCGGCAGCAGTCCGCCGTGCGCTGCTGGCAGGATCCTTTGCAGGGTTCAGCCCGCCACCGCAGGACGAGCACGCGCTCGTCATGAAGGACGCGCCACCGCCAGGAGCGTAGGCATGGGGTGGACTCCTGGTCTGTACCACGTTTGGTGTCCCGTACGAGAGCCATGCACGCCTCAGGCGGGATGAAGGTGATGTCTTCGTAGGTCTGGTTGGAAGGCTTCGCACTGCATTGGTAACCCTCAACCGGGCTCCACCACCACCGAGGTATGTTGATAGATCACCGGCATATTCACCCAGATGTGCCCAAGACGCAGCAGGTCTTCCCACGCAGCGGAGTATGGTCGTACAGACAATGATAGAGCCAGCAGTGGCACTCGCCCTGCATCGGATGTCCGTCAATGGAGTGCGCGATGTTGTGATTGACGCCGTCATCAAGACCCCAGCTGTCCTCTGGATGGCGCAGCCGTTTCAAGGATGCATTGAGCGTCGCCAGGATATTATCGTCATCCTCCTTGAACGCACGATCATCTTCCCGGAGCCAGAAAGTCACTTCCAGCTCCATTTCGTAGTCGGAGAGCCAGTCGGCAGGATCGTACACCCTCGCTTCGAGCGTGGTGATCAGTGAAAGGGCTTCCTTTTTTGCATGTCGCTCAATACGCGTTAATCGGTCATTGATCTGTTGGAGATACTGCCGCTGGGCGCGCGCGAGTTCGCTGGCGTGCATAGCGTACGGGCTCCTCATCTCTTGGCCATCAGGGGAGCGCATCAAAGAGACGCTCCAGGTCTTCAGGCGTGGTGGTATAGTGCAGATCGGTTAGGAACGGTGTCTCGACCGGGAGCTCGAAGTAGTGTCTGATCACCTGTTTGACGTTCTCACGATGCAAGACCTGATCCATATACACGACACACCGCCCCTCGGCTTTCTTATAGATGAGTTTATCACGATTTATGATCTACTGTATCTCCAATGAAAGGAGGCACCTCCTATGGCGGGTTGACGGTTCACTGACCGACCGTCCCACCCAACGGAGTTCCTGGATTTCACCAGCGTGACCCTCGACGCGTTTCAGGCCCTCGTTCCGCCCTTCGAGGCGGCGTTCCAAGCGCATAGGGCCGCGTGACGCCTCGATGGGACACCCCGGGCCGCCCGCCAGTTGACCGTCTAGAAGCACTGCCCCTTGCCGACACCCGAAGAGCGGCTGTTCTTCCTCCTCACTTCCCCCTGAAGACCTCTGCGCTCCAGGTGGTCCAGGGACGCTCGTTCCGCATGGGGCAGAGCAAAGCCAATCAGGGGATGCATGGCCTCCTCCCCGCCCTCCTCGCGGCTCTGCGCGCCCTCGGCGATGCCCCCGCCCGCTCCCTGACGGCCCTGGCGCAGCGCTGCGTCCCGCTGGAGGAGGCGTCAGCGCCCCTGACCGCAGCGCCCGCTGGCATGCCAGCGTCCCCCCTTGTGCCCATGACGAGACGGAACGGCGTCTCGTCCGCCCTCAAGACCCTCCTGCACAGGCCGCGTGTTCGAGCAGCAAGACAAAGGGCCATACGGTCAACAATGTCCTGCTGGTCTATGCCCTGCTCACGATCCTCTTGCTGAGTGCGACGCACGGAGGCCGCGTCCATGGCCAGCGCATGGCCGAGACTACCCCATATGCCTTACCTGCTGAGAGCCGATTGTTGCAGGAGCTGGACTGCCTGGCGTTCACGCTCCCCCACGTGGAGCTCCTCATGCCGACCAAGACACCACGCAGCCAGGCACGGACACTAAATCAGAGTGCAAAACATTGGCACACAGGTGGCCACTGGCAAATAGGCATTACGCTCCGACAGTCGAGCGTACGAATCTCACGCACTCTGATTTAGAGCAGACACTGGCCACCCAGGCACGGCACCGTCGCCGGCGACGGATCGCGCATGTCCACAGCCGTGTAAAGCGCTGTCGCCTCGTCACAGACCGGATCCGCTTGGGGAAGGAGGACGTCCGCGATCTGGTGATGGAACTGTGCTGTGCCCTGCACCACTCCCAGGGGCGCCTCACGCCCTGGCAACCAAGGGTTGAATCGGGATAAACGCAACCGTCTCCCACAGATGCCTGCCATCAATCAGCCCTTCTCAGCCATCTTGACCCATATACGGGAGCATGGACGGTGGAGCCAGTCGGGAGCCATCCCCCAGGGCCATGCCTCCCCTCAAGAAGCCATCGCCTCCTGCAAGTGCCGCAGCTGCGTGAGATGCGCATCGAGGCTGGAGAAACCACCGCGTCGCGTATCCACATTCACATGGCTCGCCCCCGCTTCCTGCCACCAGTGCAGCTCCCGACGCCACACCTCGGGCGTGGTCCCGACCACCCGTATCCGGCCTTCCAGACCAATGGTAGAAGGATCGCGTCCGGCGTCGCGTGCATAGGTTTGCAGGCGTTCCCACGTTGCCAAGCCCTCAGCACCAGGGGGGAATTGTGGCATCCAGCCATCCGCAAGGCGCGCCACGCGCTGAATGACGGTCTCGGCGCGGTTGCCCGGCGCGGCTCCGCGTCCTCCCCCCATCCAGATCGGAATGGGGCGTTGCACGGGCAGCGGGTTGAGCCCGGCATGACGCACCCGGTGCCACCGGCCCACAAAATCCACGACCGGCTGGGTCCACAACGCCCGGAGAACGGCAATCTGCTCCTCGCTGCGCCGCCCCCGATCGTGAAAATTTTCGTTGAGGGCTTCAAACTCCACCGGATTCCACCCAATCCCCACTCCCAGGCGAAAGCGGCCCCCGCTGACGAGATCGACTTGCGCCGCCTGCTTTGCGACCAGCGCCGTCTGACGCTGGGAAAGAATAAGCACGCTCGGGACGAGTTCAAGCGTCGTCGTACACGCGGCAAGATACCCCAGCATGACGAACGGTTCATGAAAGGCGTTCTCATGGCCGTACGGAGCCCCCGCGAGCGCAGGGTGCTGGGCATGATCGGCGCCCAGGACATGATCGGCCATCACGAGGTGGTCAAAACCGAGCCCTTCAACCGCCTGGACAAAGTCCCGGACGGCAATCGGATCGCCCGTGATTTCACTTTGGGGGAGGGTGATACCCACAGGTCACGCAGAAACGTCTCACATTGGTCAAGGGGTATGCCACCAACGGCATACCAGGCAGGTGCGGTCAGAGCCATGCGTGGCACTCGGGCGCGGAGCGTGGGACGGGCATGCGCGTTGTGGCCGCGTGTTGTGCCAGTGCGTTCCTGGGGCTATGCCGTATTCGACCCTTGGCGAGTCACACTCCGGTATCCGTTTTTCCCAGATGCTACAACAGGTTGGAGTGATTTGCAAAACGTGCAACCAGTTCTCTGATAAATTGAGCGATCCAACATGAGCCTCTGTGGTTTGACTTAAACAGTCCAAATCCGTATAGAAGGTTCGCGGACACTCCAAAGGACCACACGGGGTCAGGGTGAATTTTCCGCTGTCGGGTCGTGTTATACCAATGATGCTCTGCCTGGAGCATCATGCCACAGGCACGGGGTTGCCCTACACAGCATCGCGCGGCCGACCGTGCCCATCCGACCTGTATTGACACTGTTCAGGAGGCGCATCGATGATCACTCCGCGTACCATCCTGTCTTGGCGGCTAGTCCAGCTCGCGCTCGCCGGGCTGTTGGCGTGCACCGTTACCGGCATCCATACGCAGACCCCGCTTGTGCACGCAGCCGAGCTGGCCACGGTCATTCCGGCCCCCGCCGTCGACGCGCCCGCATCGGGTGATGGACTCGAGACCGCTATCGTGGCTGGCGGCTGCTTCTGGGGCGTCCAGGCCGTCTTCGCGCACGTCAAGGGCGTCACCCTAGCCGTGGCGGGCTATGCGGGGGGCACCACAGTCGCGCCCAGCTATGCAGCGGTGAGCGCTGGCGATACCGGCCATGCCGAGTCCGTCCAGATCACGTTCAATCCGCGGGTGATTTCCTACGGAAAACTCCTCCAGCTCTTCTTCTCGGTGGCCCATAACCCGACCCAGCGCAATTACCAGGGGCCGGACGTCGGCACGCAATACCGCTCGGCGATCTTCACGACGAGTACGGAGCAGCAGCGCATCGCCGAGGCGTATATCGCGCAACTCAACGCTGCCAGGGTCTTCAAGGCTCCTATTGTCACGCAAGTTGCTGTATTGAAAGCGTTTTACCCCGCAGAGGATTACCATCAGGGGGATTGTCTCACGCTGCAAGTTCTTGAGTTAACCAATTTTGCTCGAATGCCTTGGGGTGCATCCGGAGCAATGTCCACCAGTCATAGGTGGGCAGCTTGAGCCCAAGCAGTTCGTAGGGACAATGCCCTTTGCGCTTGCCATGACCAAAGACGCGACCATTCCAGTACAACCGTTTGAGATCGAGCATCCTCTGACTGACGTGACGCTGCCGAGCCTGGTGCATCCGCATCACACTATTGAGGCCCGCAACGGCACTGCTGGCCCTCACCACGTGCTCCAACAGCTGCGCCACACACGCGTAGGCTTGCGGCCACTGCGGCGACAGCCGTTGACAGAGCCCCTGCGCCATGACCACCAGCTGTGACAGGGCCACGCGCTTTGGACCCTCCGCCTGCGCCAGGCCCTGGCGCAGGCACCACAAGCGGGCTGACGCCTCACGCCGCAGCGGCTCCTCAACAGCCTGAGCCAGCGGCTCATGCACCCAGTCGAGAGAGCGAAGCGTGCGCGGATCACTCAGCAAGCGACGCACCTTACCCCATTCCGCCCCTTCGAGTTGTCGGAGGACATCCGCGAGTTGCTCTTGTCCCCACTGTCGGTCGTTGAGCCGCCCCTCGGGCCGAAACAAACCCCAAGCGACCTCAACCCGTTGCGCTCTCGTCTCCGCGAAGACCGCCTCATCGAACAGGGGTTCAGCCTTGTGCCAGGCCCGCCGCGCCTGCTGCGCCACGCCACGGGCGTCGCGCCCACGCTGCTTGCTCTGCACCACTTTCGCCTCAGCCTCAGTCGCCGCCTCTCAGAGCCGCTCGGCCTGTCGCCACTTGCGCTGCACGAGGCGTTGGAGCGCGTACGGCGTATGCAACACGTCAAGCCCCATCTCCATCGGCCTTGACGCCGTGGGCTCTTGCCCCTCGGCCTCCGCTCTCCGGGCCTCGTTCGCCCGCTTCACCCCCCGCTCAAGTCCCTTGCCCGCCTCCGTGATGACCCGCTCCACACACGGCCACGGCGCCAAGAAGGCACACCAGCTGTCCCCAGAGCGATCCGGGCCGCGTTGGCCGGCCACCCAAGCCAGACTCTGGGGCTCCACCGCCATGAAGATCGGCGCACGATGGAAGAAGATTTCATCCAAACACAGGACCAACACCCAGCGCTGGCAGAGGCGATCCAGCACGGCCAACACCCCCTCGGCCTGCCGACTCGCCTGCGCCACCCAGCGCCCTCCCGTCGCCCGACTCGGAGCCGCTCCAACCGACAACACAATAGCGAGCAATGTGATGATCTGGCCCACACTCAAGCCCATCGCCGAGCCCGTGGCCGCAAATTCCTGCTGTTTGGCCTCCGACACGTGCTCCGCTGCCCCCCAAGCCTCCCACAGCGCCTGGTTTTCGGCTCGCAGGCGCTCGTTTTCCGCCCACAGCGTCTCGTCACGGACACCGCCTGACGGCTCGTTACCCACCGCTTGCTCGACGCGCTGGGCATGGTTGGAGATCGCTGTGCGGCTGGAGCCGGTCTCTTGGGCACGCCGGGTGACGGCGCCCCAGCAACCACTCAGGACCGCTGCGGCGTTGCCAATCCAGACGTCAACAGTGACACGCCACATTGCCGTGAGCCTCCCCGATCCAAGTTTGTCGTGACCTGGTTCGATTCCTCAGAGGCTTACTCTCTCCATACTCACCAAATTGTCAACCTCAATTCCTGCTAAAAGGCGCCATCCTGAGACAATCCCCCCAATGCAGGTTGTGCACCAATCGGGCAGATTCCCGGTAAGGGATTGTCTCACCGCATAACTTCTTGAGTTGACCATTTTTGTGCCAATACTTCTGGATCCATCTGCAAGAGCGCCCACCAGTCGTCCGTCGGGA
>WNFV01009122.1_pt1 | contig 11055 bp, 13 predicted proteins | sample 5400101 | NCBI WGS metagenome assembly WNFV01 (sample SAMN13153361, study PRJNA577476) | soil metagenome | isolation source: 115 cm soil or saprolite under grassland replicate 1 | place: USA:California | collected 2016-06-15
CAGAGCCAGAGCGTGACCGTGTAGACCAGCCACGCCGCCGGCAGCCATGTGAGCGCCTGCGCGGCGATCCTTACGGGCGCGCCCGGTGCCCATAGGCGCCCAGCGCGAAGGCGAATGGGGCTGGGAAGGCCCCAGAGGATGGCCGTCAGCGGGTTCGCGAGGAGCATGGCCGGCGCCGCCACCTTGATCAGGAGCAAGTGCTGGATCATGTGGACGAAGAAGAGATCATCCGCCAGCCGGTCGATGGGAGATATGAGGGCAGCGCCCACCGCCACGATCCCGGAGATCCAGCTCAGGAGCCGCCAGGGCGGAGCGAGCGACAGGGACCGACCTCGGAGCCGCCACCAGCCAATACCATAGACCGTGAGCAGGAGCGCGAGCGGCAGGAGGACTTCGGGCCGCCAGTTCCAAGCCACGGCCACCGGCAGCGCTGTGGCATTCGCGAGCGGCGGGGTCCCCGATGAAGCTCCTGCCCACCCACTAGGCCCGTGGGCCATGGGGAGGGGCCCGGTCACTTCCTAAAGGTCAGGATCGCGACCCAGACGAAAAAGATGATGGTACCTGCCAGGAAGAGCCCGAAGGCGAGCTTCTCGATGCCGGTCATGGCATCCTCTCGGCTAGCGGACCATCGGGAGGAGCCCGCCCAGCACGCTGTACAGCGCGTCGCTCAGGAGAAAGAGCAGGTTCAGCACCGCCAGGATGTAGAGGAGCCGGACCCCGGTCATCGGGCAAGCCCCGGACCGAGGCCGCCCCAGTAGGTGAAGAGATAGTAAATGCCCCAGACGGCCAGGATCGCGTAGACGACCAACAGCCACTTGTTGACGATGCCGTGGTAGGATCGGATCTCGCCGTGGGCGTAATCCTCGATCGGCCCCTGCCTCCGCTCGCGCTCCGCCATCTCCGACGCCACGGCCGGCGAGGGCTGCGACGGCGGTGACTCGCCAAGCCTATCCGTCATGGTCGCCCCCTTCGATCTCCAGCACCTGGTATTTCACCGCCTCCACGTCGCTCAGAAGGCCCGAGGCTGCCGCCCACACGAAGAGGCAGAGCGCGCCGAGCCCCATCAGCATTGACACGGCGAGCTGGCCGAGGAGGAGATAGATCAGCTCGTACATGGCTAGCGGCCCTCACCCTTCAGGCCGCGGAAGAAGCGGACCAATGCCTTCGGCGTTCCAGCCCAGGTGGAGCCGTCCTGGGGATCCAGCGCCAGCGCCGAGTTGCCGAAGACGCGGTCGTCGCCATCGTTTAGCCTGGCCCGGGCCGCTGGATCGAGAGCGAGCTTCTGACCCGTCAGCGGGTCGTTGAAGGCCGAGAAGGAGAGCACGTAGTAGCTGATGGCCCACCGCTCGTCCTCCTTCATGGAGTCGGCGAAGGACGGCATCGGGGTTCCGTCGAGTCCGGTGGTCATGGCGCGGAACATGTCCCGCACATCGCCGCCCCCCTTGAACTGGCCCCGGGTGAAGTCGGCCGGCCGGATCTTGAAGCCAAGGTCGTCCTTCAGATCGTCCGCCGACGGTCCGTCCCCCTTCCCGCCATTGCCGTGGCATTGCCAGCACTTGGCCTGCACATATAGCTCCTTGCCCCGGGCCAGCAGGTCGGCCGTGGCCTTGGGCGGGTCGCCGATCGGGATCGGAGGCTCGGGCTTCTCCTCCTTCCAGCGGGTCGAGAATGTCTTGATGTAGGCGATCACGGAGATGCGGTCCTGCTCGGGCAGCTCGTGCCAGGTGGGCATGGCCGTCCACCGGACGCCTCGCGTCAGCGTCCGATAGAGATCGCCGTCCGTCGGAAGCGAGCCGGATGGGGTCGAGCGGAACTTGAAGGCGCCTAGGGTGAAGTTGCGAGGCCGGGGATTCAGGAAGGTCGCGGCCGGGCCGTTCCCGTCGCCTTTGACGCCGTGGCAGCCCACGCAGCGGCGCTCATACACGGCCCGGCCGCGGACCACCTGTTCGTCCGTCTGCGGAATCGACATGACGCTGACCGAGAGGCTCTGCGGCTCGAAGACCTCCCGCCAGGCGCCCCGATTGGTCCCGAGCTTCTGGATGTAGGCGACGAGCCCGCGCATCTCGTCGGTCGGGACCACGACAGTGATGACGCGGCCCTTCCAAGTCTCCGGCTTGTCATAGGGCTCCGGGAGTGCCTTCAGCTCCAGCGCCGGCGTCCCGTCGGTCCGCTCGGCGAAGGCCAGGCCCTCGGGGCTGGGATGGAGCGGAATCAGCACGCCCGCCTTGAAGCTGAACAGCGCCTTGAGCGCGGGCACCTCCGCCAGGGCGGGGGCGCCGTCCTTCTCCAGGACCGGCGCTGTGGCCGTGCGGAACAGCCAAGGAAACTTTGGCATGATGGAGTCCGGCACCACCATCTCGGCGTCCCAGTGGTGCGCATAGTGCCAGTGGTCGGCGAACTTGAGCCCGACGCGTGTGAGATCGGGCCCGATGCGCCGCGTCGAGAGCAGATGCGGCCGGTCGTGCCCGTATTCGCCGACCTGGGACACGGGCCCCCAGCGCTGATCCTCCCCCGTCACCGGCCGCACGTACTGGCTGTGACAGTACCAGCAGCCCTCGCGCTGATAGACCTGGCGGCCGAGCTGCTCCAGCGGCGTGTACGGCGACGATTCGTACCAGACCCACTTGATGAGGCCGAGCTCGTTGCGCAGCGCGCGGGTGGCTCGCGTCTCCCGGGACTCCGGGATCCAGATCGGCAGGACGCCCTGGACAAAGATGGCCAGGGAGATGCAGAAGAAACCCGCTCCGAGCACGTAGGTCTTCATCTCACGGTCGTGCGGGGCGCATACCCCGCTCTCCCGTCGCCACCCCGCCGAGCGGACGCTCGGCGCCGGCACCCGCGGGGCTCATGGCGGTCCGCATGAAGTTGTAGACCAGCAGCGACATGCCGGTGTCCATGGAGATGCCGGCCAGCGTGCGGACGAGCCAGAACGGCCTCATGGTCACGACCGTGTCGACCCACTCGGCGCGCGCCATCAGCATGTACCCTTGCTGGAGCCCCTGGGCCGACAGCACGAGCCCCATGGTCGAGATGCCGAAGGTGATGAGCCAGAAGCTCCAGTTGCCGAGGCGATAGCTCCACAGCTCGCGGCCGCAGAGTCGAGGCCACACGTAGGTGGCCCCGCCCATCGCCCAGACGACGAAGGTCCCGAACACGGTCAGGTGGGAGTGCGAGATGACGAAGTCGGTGAAGTGCGTGGGCTGCTGGATGGAGCGCAGCGCCTCCGTCGAGCCCTGAAAGCATCCGGCGAGGTACATGATCGAGCCCATAATCAGGAACTTGGCCGGGAGGTTGCGGGAGAAGCCGCCCCACTGGCCGATCATGGTTCCGAAGAAGTTCTGGAGCACGGTCCAGACCGGGATGATCAGCATCATGGACGAGACGATCGCGATGGTCTCGGCCCAGTCAGCGATGGGGCTGAAGAGGTAGTGATGGATGCCGACGAAGGGGTAGAAGAACGCCAGCGACCAGAATCCGATCAGGGAGAGCTTGTGGCTGTAGATCGGCGCGCGGATGGCCGCGGGCAGGAAGTAGTAGATGAGCACGTACCCGGCCGGCGTGATCCACAGCCCGACCACGTAGTGGATGAAGAGGCCGTGCAGGGCCGCGTTGTTGATGCCGGGCACCGTGTTGTACGGGCCGATGACGAGGAGAAGGAGGTTGATGTCGGTCCACACGAAGGCGCCGATCAGGTACCAGAGGCTCACGTAGACTTCCCGCTGGGTTCGGCGCGCGATGGTCATGAGAAGCTGGATGGTGACCGCCAGCACCAGGGCACCCAGGATGATGACGTTCCAGAGCGCCAGCTCCCCGGCCTCCCATCCCCGGTTGGTGCCGAACACGGCGAGCCCGATGAACGCCGCGGCGAGGTTCAGGTTCCAGATCCACACCAACGCGTGCCCCCACCGCTCATTCCAGACGCGCACGCCGGCGAGCCGCGGCGTCACGTAGTAGCAGAGGCCGATGAAGAGCGTCGAGAAGGCACCCCAGATGACCCCGTTGACGTGGACCGGGCGCAGCCGGCCGAAGGTGAGCCATGCCTGGTGCCCGAGAAAGTCGGGGTAGTTGAACTTCGTCGAGACCACTACACCAACCGTAGGAGCGAACATGAGCCAGAAGAAGCCCCAGAGGAGCCACTTCCGGACGAGGCTCCCGTCGACCACCTCGTCGTTCCGAGCTACCGCATCCTGGGCCATGGAGGCATCCTCGGCATGCTGGGCGGAGTGACCATCCTGGGTCAGGCGAAACGGATGGGCTGCACGGCCTCGAACCGCTGGCCCCGGCTGTCCGTGAGTAGCGCGCGCAGGAGCCCTTCCCGCCGGACCCGCAGCGCGAAGCTGATGAACGGGTCGTCGCTGAGGGCGGGGCTGCCTTCGAAGCGGCTCACTCGCTCCTCCCCGTAGAACAGGTCGATCTCGCTCAGGTAGAACGGCTCGGATTGCTGAACGAACGTCCCGCCGCGCATGGCCAAGCCGGTCCTGTTCGGGTGGCGGGTGAGGAGCTGCACGAGCACGATCTCGTCCGGCCGGATCCGGCCGCGCTTGAGCAGCTGGGGGATTCGGATGGCAGGCGGCCGGATGTCGTCGTCCCTGGCGCGGCTCGGAGGGGGCGAGGGGTCGGCACATCCACCTCCACCCGCCGGGATGTTGATGGAGCGCGTGCTGGCCCAGCGGCCGTGCACGCTGCACTCGGCGGTCACCGAGACCTCGGAGATCCCGTGGTTCATTCGCGCCTGGAAGGACAGGTACACCTGCCCGTTGGCCGGCGTGAAGTGGAACACACCCTTGGACGGGACCGGATCCCGGTCGTTGATCACCTGGACGCTCGTGATGTAGTGGCCGGGCTCCATGGGGTGGGCCATCTCCACCACGACGGGGACCTTGGCGCCATTGCCGGCTACGACCGGGAGCCGCAGCACGGGGAGGTGGAGGCGCTCGAAGGGCGGAAGGAGGTCCGGATCGTCGGCGCTCAGGCGGCGCGCCGGGGCGGCGCCCCAGGCCAGACCGCTGGCGCCGCCGCCCCAGAGCCCCACGGTCGCCGCGACGCCGCCGAGGAAGCGGCGTCGCGACAACGCCAGCGACCGTGACGGCCCAGGAGTGCTCATCACCGAGGCCGGCGACTCAATGGACTCCCGTCGCGAGTTTGGAACCCCGGTTGGACCAGTAGATGTAGGCCTCCAGCGCCTTCATGGCGTCGCTATCGGGGTCGATCTTGACGCCCTCGTTCGGCTTCTCGATGCACCAATTAATCATGTCGCGGAGCGTCGAGAACTTGTTGATCTGCTCCTGGAACTTCGGGAACTCGTGGGGATGCGTGTCCGACGTGAATGGGTGGCACATGGCGCAGGCCATCCCCGTCTTGGACAGCGTTACGTTCATCTTCTTCTCGGTGTCCCCGTCTCCATGGAACAGGAGATCCCCGGTCTTCACCTGCTCCATGAAGACATCCTGGAACGCGTTGAGCTGTTCGGGGCTGTGCTTCTCCTTGTGAGCCAGGGCCGTCGGCGGAGCCAGCGTGCGCCCGGTTCCAAGGACGAGGAAGAGCAGCCCCGCTACCGAGGCCCCCAGCACGATCAGAACACGCCGCTTCACGTTCATGACCATCCCTCCGACGGGCGGGCCGCCCGCGTGGACGCGGTTAGTAGGGGTAGAGGCGGTCGGCGATGCGCGGGCTCAGGATCTGGTTGACGTTGTCGCCCGTGCCCGAGTCGACCGCCGCATCGGCGAGTATCGCCTTCCGCCCCCACATCACGTACTCGTTCTCGATCTTCGCGGCAGCGGTCGCCGTGAGCTGCGACCAGCCCACCCCATCGAAGTGGTCGCCGGGATCCGCCCGGATCATCGGTTTGGTGAGCGCGGGCACGCCCTCCGGCGCATAGGGCCACGGCCACGAGGTGGCTAGCATGCCGATGGAGCGCATCTTCCCGACCTCGTTGTAGAGCACCTGGTGGGTGTGGCCGTGGATGTTGGTCACGTTGCTCCACGGCTTGAGGATCTCGGTGACCTCGCGCCAGTCGCGCGTCCAGAAGTTCCACGGGGGGTAGTACTCGTAGAGCGGCGTGTGCGTGAAGACCACCACGGGCTGGTTCTTCGGCCAGTTCGACAGCGCCTGGTTGAGCCAGCGCCGCTGGGGCTCGCCCACGCCGGCCCACGGGCCGGCGACGCTGCCGTCCAGCGTGGCCATGTGGCCCATCCGCTCCTTGGGGCTCATCTTCTTGGCGGTCCAGTAATCGGGAACCTGGCCGACCGTGTTGAGGCCGATGAAGCGCACGCCCTTGTGATCGAAGCTCCACGGGCTCTTGCCGTGCATCCGCTCCCACTTGACGCCCAGGTCGAGGTACCAGTCGTGCTCGCCGGGGATGAAGACCTTCTTGATGGTCAGCTCCTTGAGGATATCGGCGCCCAGGTCCAGCTCCACCGGGTCGCCCAGCTGGGCCAGATCCCCGCCGAAGATCAGGAAGTCCGCCGGCGGATTCATCGCCTTGATCTCTCGCACCGCCCGGACGGTCTTCTCCACGAACCGGGTATTCACGTTCTTGGGATAGAGGTGGGTGTCCGAGAGCCAGGCGAACTTGAAGGAAGCCAGCTGGCCGAAGGCCAGGTCGACGGTATTGATGATGGGGAACCATCCGACGGATGCGGCCCCAGCGGCGGTGCCGGCCAGGATCGCCTTGTTGATGAAAGTCCGGCGCGTGATCTCAAGCGCGCGGTCGGGCTGCTCCCCGCACTTGATCTCCTTGTCGATCTGCCGTGGATCCAGATCCGACTCCCTCGGCTCCATACCTGGTTCCTCCCTGTTAGTCGTCAGCAGGCCCGGGGACTCCCTCGCGCTACTTCTTGAGGTCGATCGTGACGCTCACGGCCTCCTTTGGCTTGACGGTGACGGACTGCTCCACTTCTCCGGTGTGCTCCTGCCAGGTCACCAGCGTGTACTGCCCGGGCGGGACATCCTTGATCGTGAACGCGCCATCCTTGGCGGTCACCGCGTAGTAGGGGTTGTCGGCTACGTAGACCCACCCGAGCATCCAGCCGTGGGCGTCGCACTCCACCCGGACCAGGCCAGGCTTCTTCAGTGGCTTCTTGATCCGCTGGTCCTTGTTGGGCAGGGCGACGTTGAAGGCCGTCAGCTTGCCGTAGAACCCATGGGTGTTGTGCAGCACGGGATCGGAGTTCACGATCTCGATATCGCCGGCCGGGATGATCTGCACATGCGGGTGAAAGTCGCACTTCTCATTGTCAATCGCGGGGGTCTTGGCGGACTTCTCCCAGCCCTTGCCCTTCTCCACCGCCTTGAGGTACACGAACGCCTCCTGAACCCCCTTATCCGGGGCCAGCACGATCTGGGGCACCTCGCGGATGCCCGTACCGCAGACCTCCTTGTCCTTGGTCGGGATCACCTTCCGCGGGGCGGGCGGCGTGCCGGTGAACACGACCTTGCCCTGGATCGCCCCTCCGTTCGTGACGGCCACCGCTTCGTAGCCCCACGTCTGGTGCGGCTGCAGCAGAGCGCCCGCGACGAGAAGTGCGGCCGCCAGAAGTGTGAGACGAGGCATTGACCGACGTCTCCTTTCCCCGCCGACCCGCGCCCCGAGTCCCGCCTGGTCGAGCCGGCTCACAGCTTGTCGTGCGCCTGGGAGCCGACGGGGAGGTCGAGCTTCTCTTTCGGCGAGTGGCAGACCAGGCACGATCGACCGCCGATCTCGGAAACGAGCGTATAAGCCGCCCCGTGGGAGGCCCAGACGATGACGTCGTATCCCAGTCGGGTGACCATCTTGAACTTTGGAGCCTCGGTGATACCCAGAGACTGGTACTTCTCGAGCGGGATGATGAAGAGCGAGACGTCCTTGCCCTCGACCTGGTAGTGCAGGGCTGCGACCTCGAGATCCCGGAGATTGGACACCCGCCCGCCCACGAGGGTCAGGTCTTCTCCTGTCAGCTCGGGCAGGCTCACGTTGAAGTTGAGTCGCGCCTTGAACCATTGCTCCGCGGCCTTCGGGGCGACGTGCTGGATGTCGTGCGGCAGGATACCCCGCGCCAGCTTCTGATGCTGCTCCACCGACGCGTCGGCGAGGCGCATCAGCGGGGGGTTCCCTCGATGCCAGCCGCGCTCCCCGCCAAAGAGGCCCCCGAGACCGGTCCCGAAAAGCGTGCCGAGGGCGAAGAGCGCCAGCGCCGCCACGAGTCTCCGGCGGAGCGTCCACGGGGAGCGCGGTGCCGTCACTTGGCCATCCGGGAGGGCGTCCAGCAGCCGGGCGATGTGATCGCGGACGTGCTGCGGGACCGGATCGGGCCGAAGCCGCGCCGTGTACAGCTCTTGGAAGCCGCGCTCGGCGTCCATCAGCCGCTGGCAATCGCGACAGGTGGTCAGGTGGCTCTCGAGGGCGACCAACTGCTCTTCGGGAAGCTCTTGGTCGAGATATTCGAAGAACCTCGAGCGAGCGATCTTACAGACCATAGGCTCTCGTGGATTTCAGGCCGGCCTCGGCCGGCCCTTCGAGAATCGAGCGGATGAGGTTGCGCCCGCGGTAGAGACGCGACATGACCGTGCCGACGGGCTTGCCCAGGATCTCTGCGATCTGCTGGTAGGAGAGGCCTTCCATCTCACGCAGCTCCACCACCTCCCGCAGAACCGGCGAGAGGCTCCTGATGGCTTCCGTGACCTGTTCTATCGTGACGCGGCGCAGGAGGATCTCCTCCGGATTGAGCGGGACGGGATAGAGTGCCACGTTCCTGGATAGGTCCTTCCCCTGCTCGTCGTCCCCCTGCCACTCCTCCTCCACGGGTCGCACGCGTCGCCGGCGGGTCCGGTCTATGTGCGTGTTTTTCATGATCTTGAAGACCCAGACCTTGAAGCTGAGCTCACGCTTGAAAGAATGGAAGCCCCGGAAGGCCCTCAGCAGCGTCTCTTGGAGTAGGTCATCGCCTTCGGAGGCGTTCCGGGCCAGGAGCACGGCATAGTGATGAAAGGAGTCCAACCGCGCCAGGAAAAGCTCCTGAAACTCGACCTTTTCGTCCATTCGCCTCTCGACTGCGCGTGGAAAAGGGGAGCGGCAAGGACCCTCACCCTACCTTACGCAAACCATGCCGGCTTATTCCCTAACCACCGAAAACTCTTCCCGCCGGCGCCGAGCGAAAATCAGCCGGGGCGGACCGCCCAAGGCGGCCCGCTAGAGCCGATGCCCCAGGGCCGCCCCCTCCTGCATCGCCTCGAACGCGGTGCGCGGGACCACGCAGTCGCCCACCTCGAAGACGGGCGGCCCGCCCGCCCGCGTCTTGAGCGCCTCGGCCAACTCGTTGACGGCCACCCGGGGGCGGGTGGCGACGACGAGATCGAGGCCCTCGAGCTTGACGGCGCGCCCTCCCGAGCGCAGGAGCGCCCCGTCGGCCCACAGCGCCTCGACCGTGGTGTTCAGATGCACGGTGACGTTCGCGCGATCGCGGAGGCCTGCGACGTACTGCCACCGCGGGCGGATTCCCAGCTCGCTCGACAGCTCGCCGCCAGGCTCGACCAGGACGACCTCGACCTCACGGGCCGCGAGCGCGTGCGCGGCGCCCACGCCGAGCATGCCACCCCCGATCACGAGGGCGCGCCGCGCCCCTGACAGCGGGCGCCGGAGCATCTGAAACAGGTCGACGGCCGGGCTGTCGAGGATGCCGGGGATGGGCGGGATGCCGGGGCGCGCGCCGGTCGCGATGATCACGACGTCGGGCTCCTCCCCCCGGACGATGTCTTCGGTCGCCTCGACGCTGTGCCAAGGCCGGGATCGGTCCGCGGCGAGGTCAGCCGTGACTGACAATGGCTCTTATGTCGCCTTCTTCTATGAAGCGGCCGCCCGCGTCAAGTCGTCGTGTCCCTCCCTATCTGGTTCCCCGCGGTGACTGCTCGTGGTGACCGTTGCCGCCGCTCTCTCGAGGTTCCGTCATCCTTCTATTCGCGCTCTGACGATGGCGAGGCTGTGCTCGCCGGCGCATGAGGGGAGTCGAGGGGTGGGGGCGCCATCTACGCGACGGCTCTGCGACGGCAGCCCAGGCAACATGCGCGCTCACCCACCCGTCGAACCTGCGAGAGATCGCACGGCGCACACTATCAGGAATCCGTTAGGCCGGCACGGCCGGGGGCATCGCGGCGAGCGCACGCTGGCGCGACTCGTACACGGTTCCATCGCGCAGGAGCGCGAAGAGGATGCCGGCCAGCCGACGCGCGAGCGCGACCACGGCGATGCCCTTGCCGCGCCGGGCGGCGATGCGGCCGGCCCACTCCCGCAGCGCGGCCGTGCGGGGATCGTGGAGGCGGAGCATCGAGACCGCGGCCTGGATGAGGAGCCAGCGCACCCGGCTCGAGCCCGCTTTGGTGATCCGCCCCCGGCGCTGCGTCTCCCCCGAGCTCAGCTCGCGCGGGACCAGCCCCAGATAGGCCTCGACCTCCTGCGCCCGGCGGAAGCGGGCGGCGTCGTCGAGCGCGGCCACGAAGGCCGCCGCCGTCACCGGCCCGATATTGGGCACGCTCTGCAGGCGCCGCACCCGCTCGTCTGTCTGCGTGACCGCGGCGATCCGCTCATCCGAGTAGGCGAGCTGCTGCTGGAGGTGGCGCATGACGGCCAGCAACGGCGCGACCTCGGCGCGCAGCCGACCGGGCAGGGGCAGCGTCATCACGCGCCGGCCGAACCCCTCCGCGCTCCCCGTCGGCACCGGCCAGCCGCGCTGGCGGAGCAAGGCGCGGACTAGCGAGATGTACCGCGTCCGGGTCCGCACCAGGGTGTCGCGGACGGTGAGGCGCGCCCGGACATGGCGCTGGGCGTCGGAGAGCCGGTGCGCAGGCCGGTACGCGCCCAGCAGACAGGCCTCAGCCAACGCGCGGGCGTCCCGGCGGTCGGTCTTCACCTTGCGGGTGCGGGTGGCGTACATGGGGGCGAAGTGCGGGTCGGCCACCACGACCTTGTGGCCCAGCCCCTCCAGGCATCGGGCGACCCATTCGCTCTCGGTCGCGGACTCGAGGAGGATCCGCGCGTGCGGCCGCGCGCCCAGCTCCTCGGCAAAGCGCCGTCCCTGGGTGGGG
>WNFV01011995.1_pt1 | contig 11054 bp, 12 predicted proteins | sample 5400101 | NCBI WGS metagenome assembly WNFV01 (sample SAMN13153361, study PRJNA577476) | soil metagenome | isolation source: 115 cm soil or saprolite under grassland replicate 1 | place: USA:California | collected 2016-06-15
TTGTCGCCCCCTCGGGCCGTTGACGAGCTGGGAGCCGTCAAGCGCCGGGAACGTTCCCTTGACCCCCTGCCCGTTCGCCTGATGGCAGGCGACGCAGTTCGCCGCGTAGACCTTCTCGCCGCGGGCTTTCAGGTCGGCGAGAATCCATTTCTTGTTCGGATCTTCTGCCGCGGCAGCGATCTTCTTTTTCTGCTCGCCGACCCACGCGGTGTACTTTTCGGCCGAGAGGACCTCGACCACGATCGGCATGAACCCGTGGTCCTTGCCGCAAAGTTCCGCGCACTGGCCGCGGTAGATGCCTTCCTTTTCCGCCCTGAACCAGCTATCGCGCACGAAGCCGGGAATCGCGTCCTGCTTCACGCCGAACGCCGGGACCATCCAGGCGTGGATGACGTCGTTGGAGGTGATGAGCACGCGCACCTTCTTTCCCACGGGCACGACCATGGGGTTGTCCACTTCGAGGAGATAATGCTCGCCCTTGGGCGCCTTGCCCGTGATCTGGTCCTGGGGCGTGGAGAGGTTCGAAAGGAACGAAATGCCCTCACCCTCGCCCTTCAAGTAGTCGTAGCCCCATTTCCACTGATAGCCGGTTGACTTGATGGTAATGTCGGCGCTGGCGGTGTCCTTGAGGTTCAGGATCGACTTGGTCGCCGGCCAGGCCACGGCGATCAGGATCAGGAACGGGATGATGGCCCAGATGATCTCGACGGTGATGTTCTCGTGGAAATTCTCGGCCTTGTGGCCGACGGACTTGCGGTGAGCGTAGATCGAATAGAACATCACGCCAAACACGCCGATGAAGATCACCAGGATGATCCCCATCATGACGAGGTGCAGCTCGTAGATTTCGCTGGCGACGCGCGTCACCGGGATCGGCAGATTCCACTGATACGCCGCCTCCGCGGGCCCGGACAGCACCGAGAGCGCAGCGCCGGCACCATTGACCGTCCGGTTCGTCATCATGTCTTCGTGGGTTCTGGTCGAACGAGGGGGTGCGATCTTTTCGCTTCCAATTCTACTTCTATGATCCGCCTTCCGTCGACGGTGGTACGCGGCTCGCTTTTCCAAGCGTGCCCGTAGATCACCTCGATTGTCGCCGGCAGCCTGCCTCCCTTGCGCTCGCGCTCATAGGAGGCAAGCATGCGCTCCCACGCACGGCGTCCCATGAGACCGCGCTGTCGATCGCGCGCCGCGCAGGTCTCGCCGGAGGCTTTCAGGTCACGCAGGAGCGCCGGGACCTCGGCGTAGGTCAGCGTGATGACTTCCATATCCATGACAGGCGCGGCAAATCCGCTCGCGACCAGCATGTCGCCGAGGTCGTGCATGTCGATGAAAGAATGCACGTGGCGCGCGGCCGAGCCCGCGCCGAAGGCCGCTTTGAGCTCCTTCAGTGTGTCGGGCCCGTAGCTCGAGAACATCAGCAGCCCGCCGGCGACGAGCACGCGGTGAACCTCGCGCAGCGCCGCGAGCGGATCGCCCGCCCAGGCAAGCGCGAGATTCGACCACACCATGTCCACGCTGGCGGCGCGAAGCGGCAGCCGCGCAAAGTCCGCGCACAGATGAAAGCGCCCGGAGCCGGCCACGAGGCGCCAGGCGCGCTCGAAAAGGGACTCTTCCCGTTTCGCCTCGCTGAGCACGCCGGGCGCAAAGTCCATGCCCAGCAGATCCGCCCCGGGATAGCGCCGGCGCAGCAGTTTCAGGCCGTGTCCCACGCCGCAGCCGGAGTCGAGCACGCGATGCGGCCGGCAGCGGATGTAATCGAGCCGCTCGAACATGCGCCGCTCGACTTCCCGCTGGAGCACCGCGTCGCCGCCGCCCGCCGCTGCGGCACGCTCGAAGGCGCGCCGCACCTGCGCAGGGTCCAGGCCGAATGCCTGTGCGTTCATTTGGAGTGGACAACAGGTTCGCAATACATTATATAAGGCCGTAGTTTACAATTCCGTCTGCGAAATTCCGTCCAATCAACCGGGGCCAGCGCTATGGTCGTAGCAATCGTATTGGTTTTATTGGTCCTCGGCTCTGTCCTGTTTCACTTCCTGAGCCCGTGGTATTTCACGCCGATCGCCTCCAACTGGAGTGCGATGGACGACACGATCAGCATCACGTTCTGGGTCACGGGGTTCGTCTTCGTCGCCATCAATTTGTTCATGGCTTATGCGGTGATCCGCTACCGTTATAAGAAGGGCAAACGGGCACAGTACGAACCCGAGAACAAGAAGCTGGAGTGGTGGCTCACCGGAGTGACCACGGTGGGCGTCGCCACCATGTTGGCCCCCGGCCTATTCGTATGGGCGAATTTCGTCGAAGTCCCGAAAGACGCGGGCGTATTCGAGGCCGTGGGCAAGCAGTGGTACTGGGGGTTTCGCTTCCCCGGGAAGGACGGCGTGATGGGCACCGTCGACGCCCGGTACGTCAGCGATAAAAACCCGTTTGGCATGAATCCCGACGATCCCAACGGACAGGACGACGTCTTGGTATCGAGCCCGGAACTCCATCTCCCCATAGGCAGGCCGGTCAAGGCACTGCTCCGCTCCGTAGACGTCCTGCACAACTTCGCGGTACCGCAGTTCCGGGCCAAGATGGATCTGGTGCCGGGCCTGGTCACCTATATCTGGTTCACCCCCACCCGGACCGGAAAATTCGACCTCCTCTGCAACGAATTGTGCGGTACCGGGCACTTTGTCATGCGTGGCAGGGTCGTAGTGGAGGAAGACAGCGCTTTTCAGGCGTGGTTGAGCGGCCATCCGACGTTCGCGCAGACCTCGGCTCAAGTACCCGGCGACGCCGCCGCGGGCAAGCCGCTCTATGCAGTGTGTGCCGCCTGTCACGGCCTGCAGGCGGAAGGGAATCCTGCGATGAATGCGCCGAAATTGAGCGGACAGGGTGATTGGTACCTGAAACGGCAATTGAAATCTTTCAAGAACGGTGCCCGGGGTTCACACGAAAAAGATGTTTTCGGTAAGATGATGGCACCGATGGCGGCGACCCTGAGCAACGACGCCGCAATAGATAACGTCATCGCTTACATCAAGACGCTGCCGGATAATCCTGCCTCGATCACGATGAAGGGAATTGCGACGAACGGTCAAAAGCCTTATGTGACCTGCGGAACCTGTCACGGTGCGGATGGGCGGGGCATGCAGGCAACCAATGCCCCCCGGCTCAAGGGCATGAGTGACTGGTATATGGTTACCCAATTGAAAAATTTCAAACAGGGTATCCGCGGCGCCCATCCAAAAGACCTGTACGGTCCGCAGATGGCCTTGATGGCCGAAATTCTGGGCGATGACCAAGCGACCAAGGACGTCGTCGCCTACATCAATACTTTGCGATGACCGGCCTGCTCGAGCGCCATGCTACTATTATCATGTGATGAGACTGAAGGCGCCGAGCATAGTGAAGAATTAGCGAAGAGGAATACCGATGTCTTACGTCGCGCATGATGAATCGGCTTTCGCCCCGCCCGCCGAAGTCGAAGAGGTAGAGCTCTACCACCCGAAAACCTGGGTGGGGAAGTACGTCTGGAGCCAGGACGCCAAAGTCATCGCCGTCCAGTACGCGATGACCGCGATCGGGATCGGGTTGGTGGCGTTGGTGCTGTCGTGGCTGATGCGGCTGCAACTGGGGTACCCGAACAGTTTCTCCTTTATCAGCCCGAGCAACTACCTTCAGTTTGTGACCATGCACGGCATGATCATGGTCATCTACCTTCTCACGGCGCTGTTCCTGGGGGGATTTGGCAACTACCTCATCCCGCTGATGGTCGGCGCCCGCGATATGGTCTTCCCCTACGTCAACATGGTGAGCTACTGGGTGTATCTGTTCGCCGTGCTGTTGCTGGTCGCGAGCTTCTTCGTGACCGGCGGGCCCACGGGCGCCGGCTGGACCCTGTATCCGCCCCAGGCGATCTCCCAGGGCACGCCGGGGGCGAGCTGGGGAATCATCCTGATGCTCGTTTCCCTGGCTTTCTTCATCGTCGGATTCACCATGGGCGGTTTGAACTATGTGGTGACGGTGTTGCAGGCGCGCACGCGAGGGATGACGATGATGCGGCTGCCCTTGACGGTATGGGGCATTTTCATGGCCACGGTCCTGGCGCTCCTGGCCTTTCCCGCCTTGTTCGTCAGCGCCATCATGATGACCCTGGACTTGACGCTGGGAACGAGTTTCTTCATGCCCGCGATCGTCTCGATGGGACAGCTGGGCGGACACGCGGGAGGCAATCCGCTGCTGTTTCAACACCTGTTCTGGTTTTTCGGCCATCCCGAGGTCTACATCGTCGCCCTGCCGGCCTTCGGTATCGTCTCAGACCTGCTCAGCGTCCATGCAAGAAAAAACATCTTCGGCTATCGCATGATGGTCTGGGCGATCCTCGCCATCGGCGCCCTGAGCTTCGTGGTGTGGGCGCACCACATGTACGTCAGCGGCATGAACCCGTACTTCGGCTTCTTTTTCGCCACCACCACGCTGATCATCGCCGTTCCCACGGCCATCAAGGTTTACAACTGGGTGCTGACGCTGTGGCGCGGCAACATCCACCTCACCGTCCCGATGCTGTTTGCCATCGGGTTCATCTTCACGTTTATCAACGGCGGGTTGACGGGCCTGTTCCTCGGCAACGCGACCGTGAGCGTCCCGCTCTCGGACACCATGTTCGTGGTCGCGCATTTCCATATGGTGATGGCCATCGCGCCCATCTTGGTCGTGTTCGGGGCGATCTACCACTGGTACCCCAAGATCACCGGGCGGATGCTGAACGATACCCTGGGCAAATTTCACTTCTGGGTCACCTTCATCGGGAGCTATGGCATCTACTATCCCATGCATTACCTGGGAATGATGGGCGTGCCGCGCCGGTATTATGCGATTGGAGGCACGGACTTCATCCCCGCATCGGCCCACTTCGTGAACGAGTGGATCACCATCGCGGCCTTGATCGTGGGCGCAGTCCAGATGGTGTTCCTGTACAACCTCGTCTGGAGCTATTTCAAAGGCAAGCCGTCGGGCAGCAACCCCTGGAATGCCACCACGCTGGAGTGGCAAACCCCCGACACCCCGCCGAAGCACGGCAACTTTGGTGCGGCGTTACCGGTGGTCTATCGCTGGGCCTACGATTACAGCGTGCCGGGCGCCGTCGAGGACTTCATACCGCAAAACGTCCCCCCGCGAGAGGTAGCCGGCCGCAATAGCAGCAAGACGTAGGCGATCCGGACTCTAGCGACGTGGGTATTTTTCATGATCTGACGGCCAAGCCTTGGCTGACGGCCGAGGGTACGGTCGAAAATCTTCACGACAGAGCCACCGCGCGGAAACTCGCTCTGAAGGTATTCCTCGCAGTGGTCACGGTGCTGTTCATGCTTTTGGTTGTCGCATACGGACGCCGGATGGCGTACGAGGACTGGCGTCCCTCGCCTCAACTGGACCTGTTGTGGGCGAACACGTTTGCGCTGGTGTTGAGCAGTGTCGCCTTGCAATGGGCGCAGTTTTCAGTGCGGCGCGGGCACATGGACGGCATGCGAGTCGCCCTGCTTGCCGGCGGCGCTTTCACCGTTGTTTTCCTGGTCGGGCAGATATTGGCTTGGCGGCAGCTGAGTACGATGGGTTATTTCGACGTAACGAACCCTGCGATCGCTTTTTTTTATCTGATCACGGGATTGCACGGGCTGCATCTGATGGGCGGTCTGGTGGCCTGGGGCAGAACTTTCGCCAAGGTGTGGGGCGATTTCGACGTGGCGAGAATCAGGCACAGCGTGGAGCTGTGCACTCTTTACTGGCACTTCCTGCTTGGGGTTTGGTTGGTCCTCTTTGGTCTGCTGTTTTCGGGGAATAATTTGGATATCTTGTTGAAGCTCTGCGGGATTAGGTAGCCAAAAAAACATGACACAAGCCATTCGCGCAAGTACAGGAGAACCCCTCCCGCTGCCTGAAGGCATCCAGGGCATCGTCGCCGACTGGTCCTCGGACCAGCGGGCGTTCAAGAACGTCCCCTGGGGCAAGGCCATGATGTGGATCTTCCTCCTCAGCGATACATTCATATTCAGCTCTTTTCTGATCTCGTACATGACGGTGCGAATGTCCACCACGGACCCCTGGCCCAACCCCAGTGAGGTCTTCGCTTTGACGCTGTGGGGCAGGAAAATCCCCCTCATCCTGATCGCCATCATGACTTTCGTCCTGATCAGCAGCAGCGGGACGATGGCCATGGCCGTCAACTTCGGCTATCGAAAAGATCGCGTCAAAACCTTCGTCCTGTTGCTGATCACCGCGGCCTTGGGCGCCACATTCGTCGGGATGCAGGCCTTCGAGTGGACCAAGCTGATCGTGGATGAGGGGATACGTCCCTGGGGCAACCCCTTGGGCGCGGCCCAGTTTGGCTCGACCTTTTTCATGATCACGGGTTTCCATGGCACGCACGTTTCGATCGGCGTGATTTTCCTGATCATCGTGGCCATAAAGGTCATACGGGGCGATCTGGATCACGAGAGGCCGGGCTTTATGACCGGCAGGAAGGGAAAATACGAGATCGTCGAAATCATGGGCCTGTATTGGCACTTCGTCGATCTGGTGTGGGTATTCATCTTCGCAGTTTTCTATCTTTGGTGAGGGAAATCGTGGCACACGCAGAGGCGCAGCAACATCCGATCGTGGCGCACGTAGAGGGGCAGCAACATCCGATCGGCATTTATCTCAAGATCTGGGGATTGCTGTTCGTTCTCAGCACGGCGTCTTATCTTGTCGACTACTTCCACTTTCAGGGTTACCTCAGGTGGTTTCTGATCATCCTGTTCATGTTGCTGAAGGCAGGGCTGATCGTTGCCGTCTTCATGCACATGCTCTGGGAGCGGCTCGCCTTGATGTATGCCATTTTGGTCCCGACGCTGTTGCTTATGGTGCTCTTGGGCATCGGAGCGCTTGAAGCGGACTACACCTTTTTTACGCGGGGTGTCTTTTTCCTGAAGGGATTGCTCTAGCGTGACCAGAATCGCTGCGGCGGGCCCATCTATTGCCGGACTCCGTTCCTGCCAAAAGAACTACCCATGACTGAAAAGCGCTACGCGACGAATGTTTGGACCATTCTCGGGATCAGCGTAGTGCTGATGCTGTTTATTTTCCTTCTTGTGGGCCATCACCACGACATCCCCGACCGGGTGCGACTGGATCGCGGCGCGCTCCTGGGCACCGGTTCGAGCGTGGCCGAGCGGATCAAACCCGTCGACCAGGTCAACGTCGCTTCGGCGGAAACGCAGCGGGAGCCTGCAAAAAACCTGGCGGCCGCGCCGCCACCCAGCCGCGACGGGCAACAGGTCTACCGGGCCACCTGCGTCGCCTGCCACGATGCCGGTATCGCCGGCGCGCCGAAGCTGGGTGACAAGAGCCAGTGGGCCAAGCACATCGCGAAGGGCTTCGACGCTCTCTACGCCAGCGCCCTCAATGGGGTACAGGGGGCCGCGGGAGCGATGCCGCCCAAAGGCGGGAACCCGGCGCTGAGCGACGCCGAGGTCAGGGCCGCCGTCGACTACATGGTGGCGCGGTCGAAATAGGCGGCCGAAACCGTAGAACTCGAGAAGTTTCGTTTGGCGGTTTTCATTTGCGGACCTCGAAGGCGACGGGTAAAACGAGGCCGCCGCGGAATTCCAGGGTGATGTCGACCCGGTCGCCGGCGCGCAGTGTCCGTTTCGGCTTCAACAGCATCAGATGATACCCCCCCGGCGCAAAAAGCAAACTCGCATTGGGTAAAAGTTCGGTTTGCGGGGCGTGTTCCATGCCCGTCATGCCGCCCTTGGCGATAGTGCGGTGAATCATCACGGTCTCGAAGCCGGAACTCCTCGCGGCCACGAGTACTTGCGGCCGCGACGTGTTGTTTTGCAGCACCATGTACCCCGCCATCACGGCTGCGCCGGGCGGCGTTTCCCGCACCCAGGCATCGCGTACGGAAACGCCAGCCGCTTCAGCCGCAGCGGCGATGGGGGTCAGCGCCAATATCAGGACAGCAAGATGTCGCCATCTCATGTCGCTTTGGGTCCTTCGAGTTCTCGCAGCACTTCGAAACGCCTGCTGATCCCCTCGGCATCAAGGGGCGGCGCGAACACGGCGTGATATCGGGCCCGCGGATCCACCAGAAATACCGCCGCGGTGTGATAGACGGGATAGTTTTCCACACCGGGTGTGATCGCAACCTGATACGCGGCACCGAGCTGAGCAGCCAGGTTACCGAGCTGCGCGTCGTCCCCCGTCACGCCGAGAAAGCTCGCATCAAAATAGGTCACGTATTGCCTGAGCTTGTTGGCGGTATCGCGATTGGGATCCACGGAGATAAAGACGAATTGGACGTCTTTGGCACCGAGCGTGCTCTTGACGATGCTTTCATGCGCGCGGGCCAACATCGCCAGGGTCGTCGGACAGATGTCCGGGCAATGGGTGTAGCCGAAAAACAGAAAGGACCATTTGCCCTTCAGGCGTGAAAGATCGAATACCCGATTCTCGTGATCGGTGAACGCAAAGGCCGTCAGTGGCTTCGGGTCGGGAAACAAGCTCATCGCCTGATCGGGCAGCAATATCGCGTGCGAACCGTTTTCCCGATATACGGCGGCGAGCAACACTGCGCCAAGCATCGCGGCCAGCACGACGGCTGTCATCATGACGCCAAGTTTGAGAGATATTTTTTCCACTGTGCTCAATGAGGAATTTCAAGGCCGCTGCCGACTACATCGCGGCACGGTCGGAGTAAAGGCAGACAGCGAACAACACTGAAAGTTTCAGTGCCCCCGGTTCAGGCGGGGCGTATTCCGAGCTTCTCCAGCAGGGCGCGATCGTGCGCGGCTTCGGGATTGCCGGTGGTGAGGAGCTTGTCGCCGTAAAAAATCGAATTCGCCCCGGCAAGGAAGCACAAGGCCTGCACGGCCTCGGGCATCTCGGCGCGTCCCGCGGAGAGCCGCACGGTGCTGCGCGGCATGGTGATGCGGGCGCAGGCAATGGTGCGCACGAACTCGCTCCAATCGAGCTTCGGTGCGCCCTCGAGCGGAGTGCCCTTCACCTGGACGAGATCGTTGATCGGCACCGATTCGGGCGGAGGGTCGAGGCTCGCGAGCGCGGCGATGAGGCCCGCGCGCTGCGCGCGCGACTCGCCCATGCCCACGATTCCCCCGCAGCACACCTTGATTCCGGCGCGGCGCACCCGCGCGAGCGTATCGAGCCGGTCGCCGTAAGTGCGCGTGGTGATGATCTCGCCGTAGAACTCAGGGGCCGTCGCGCACCCTCTCTCCCACCTGTTCGAGGTCTTTCTGCTTGGGGCCCCGCCAAGCGGCGCCCATGCAAAACCGCGTGGCTCCGTTCTGCTTCGCTGCACGCGCCGCTGCGAGCACCGTCTCGAGCGGAACGAGCGGCTCGTTTTCGACCCCTGTGTGGTAACGCGCCGATTGCGGGCAGTAGGCACAATCTTCAGGGCACCCTCCGGTCTTGATCGAGAGCAGCGTGGAGAGCTGCACCGCGTTGGCGTCGAAGTGCAGGCGATGCACGGTCTGGGCGCGGTGGAGAAGATCGTTGAAAGGCAGCTCGAAGAGCGCTTGGACGGCTTCGCGGGTCCAACCATCCGTGCGACCGCCGTGAACCGTGGTGCCGGCTTGTCCGTTATGGGAAATCGTGTTGCCTATCTGCACGGCACGATCATCGGGGTAAGCCGAAAAGTTGTCAAATAATGTCCTCCACTCTACTTAACACCTGCATAAGAAACGTCCAGGCCTGGGCCGGCGAAGACTGCCTGCTCTGCGGGGCGGAAGCCGGTCCGGAGCTGCTGTGCCCGGCTTGTATCGGCGAATTGCCCGCGCTCCCCGAATCCTGCCCCCGCTGCGCGCTTCCCAGTCCCGCCGGCGCGGTGTGCGGGAACTGCCTCAACTGTCCCCCGCACTTCGATGCAACGCTCGCGTTGTGGCGCTACGAATTTCCGTGCGACAGGCTCGTGCAGGCGCTCAAGTATCGCGCGCGGCTCGCGCTCGCCGGATTCTTCGCCCGCGGCCTCGCGTCCCGGCCGCTGCCGGAGGTCGATCTGATCGTGCCGATGCCGCTGCACCCCAAGCGCCTCGCCGAGCGCGGATTCAACCAAGCTCTCGAGATAGCGCGCCACCTCGGCAGGCCGATCGAGCCGCGCGGCGTGCTGCGCGTGAAGGACACCCTGCCGCAGACGGAACTTCCCTACGAGGAGCGCGCGAAGAACGTGCGCGGGGCGTTCCTGTGCAGGGTCGACCTCTCGGGAGCGAGCGTCGCCGTGCTGGACGACGTCATGACGACCGGCGCGACCCTGAACGAGCTCGCACGGGTGCTCAAGCGCGCAGGCGCGACGCGAGTCGAGAACCTCGTGATCGCGCGCACCGTCCTTCGCTGATCGCGCAATCGCGGAGGGAGTTTGGGTGTCGTCTGCCGGGGCATAATATGTACCGATGTTCCGACACGTCTCCATTGAGGCCGCCTTGATGGAACAGAAGCTCGGGCGTAGCCTGCCCGAATTAGGCCCCGCATCCGGGGTTTTACAACACCCCCCTTAGGGGGTCGATTTCTCGTTGGGCGTAATGATGATACTTCTCGGAATTCTCCTCGGTCTCGTAGTTGCATCTGCGCAAGCAGCAGATCAACCTCCGATCCCTTATGTAGATCAGGGTGCTTGTCCGTTCGAGTGCTGCACATATCGCAATTGGAAAGCCAAGGAACCCGCGCTTGCCTACTCAGAATCGAGAGACGGGTCCCCCATCGCATTCGACATAAAGCCCGGGAGTACTGTGAATGCAGAAACGGGGTTTGTCGTTACCTCGAAAGTCGGTGTGATGAAAGTCCTAAAGCCAATCAGGTTGGGACAAGATCCCAAGAAACCTTCACCGGAACCAATTTTGGATCTCAAGCCGGGTGAGTTGATCTATACACTGCATTACCTGGGAGAGGGCTATGAACTTTTCTGGTACAAGGGCAAGCTGTACTCCGATCAAATAGCAGCTGACAAGGTAGACCCCGATCCTCCACCTGCTGATACTGATCTTCAAACCTTATCGCTTCCGGACGTAGACTGG
>WNFV01011579.1_pt1 | contig 11053 bp, 13 predicted proteins | sample 5400101 | NCBI WGS metagenome assembly WNFV01 (sample SAMN13153361, study PRJNA577476) | soil metagenome | isolation source: 115 cm soil or saprolite under grassland replicate 1 | place: USA:California | collected 2016-06-15
ACGACGTGTGTTGATCGAGCGCGAGCGAAGCGGTTAAGCAATCCAGAGTGCAAACTGACGATGAGCGGCTCAACACGTGCTTCCACATCGTGGGTGTTGAAGGCCGCATGAAAGTGCAGGATAGCGGCAAGCGTCTGGTCAGTCTGGTTCCCCGACGGCGTGTCGTTCTGCATAGCGGCGTCTCTCTTTCAGTGCGATCTGATCATTGCTGCGTGTCGTTCTGGATGGGCGCGGCGGGTGGTTCCATGCGCCTGATCTGATCGACATAGGCGCTGACGCGCCGATCCAGGTCGTGCGGATACGCGTACCCCAGCTGCGCGCCGACCTGGATGGCCACCTGGCGAAACAGCGCCATCGTATTCGCCAGCGCTGCCCAATTTTCGGCCAATCCCGCGCCGGCGTAGCTCGCCTCCAGCTGCGCCCAGGTCTCTGGCGACAGGTGCTTCTTCAGCCCTTTGCCCAAAGATCCGGTTGGGAGCGACCAGCCGTGATCGATCTCGATCTGCCATTCGAGCAGCTGCCGCAGATAGATGTGCTTCATGTCATTATCCAGGCACCACTTGGCCGGCAACAGCTCGTCGCGCCAGAGGCATTTGGCGACATAGGGTGGATCGCTCAAGAAATCGTTGATCAGCGTTTGAAATTCTGTGTCGGTTGGGCGCGCCGGAATATAGGCGCGGGCGGTGGGCGCGCGCATCGTATGGGTCAGGTGATCCTTGTCGAGCAGCACCAGGTAGCCGGCATCGAGCTCGGCGGGCAGCGCGGGTGCGGCAACGATCTGTTGGAACAAAGCGACCGACCAGAGCGTGAAATCGATCTTGAGCCCATCGGCGTACTGCGTCACATTCGCGATGTAGTCGATACCAAAATCGGGATCGGGTTGGATCGGATCCCAGTAGACCACCAGGACATCGCCGAAATCGTTGATCCAGGCGCGATCATCCGCGAACGGATGGATATCCTGAACGACCAGAATCACGTCATAGTCGGATAATGCATCGACGCGGCCGTTGGGGATGGCGCGCGTGCTAGTCAGTAGCACGGCGCGAATCGCGCTGCGCGCGCGCGCCCATTCGGTGATGGCATGCAGCATGTCGCGTTCCGGCTGGCTGGTGGACATGTGATTCCTTTGGCCCTGTTTCAGAAGCGCACAAATCAGCTTGACGGTTGGAATCGAGGCTTTAGCCGGACTCAGTGCCAGGAACCGCCTAAAGGCTCGACTCCGCTTTCTTCAACGGTAACGTATGATTGAACTATGCTTTACGCCCCTAACTTCGCTTTCAGCGCCAGCGTCTCGCTGTCCAGTGTATTATCAATCGGCTCGTCGGGATGCAGCCGCAGCCAGGGCGAAATATCAGTCCAGCGTAGGCCGTGAAATCCAAACTGGCCCGTCCATGTCAGGCCAAAGGGTTCGTCGGGGCCCTCCAGGGAGAACTGCCTAGTGCATTTCCAAGCAAGGTTTTAGGTGTTGGGTGTTGGGTGTTGGGCTTCGCAACGCCGCCCGCCCAACACCCAACACCCAACACCCGCGCTGAAAGCGCACTAGCCAGCTCGACCGGCGCAAACCGAATGCCGCGCGCCTCAAGGTAATCGCGGATCATCACGCAGATGTACCAGTCTTCCGGCGCGTCGCTGGGATCAAGGTCGGTCGGGTCGAGAATCGCATCATCTTGCTGCAAAAGTTCCATGGTGCGCCGATATAATCGTAGTCCAAAAACTCATCGCGCCAGGCATCCGGGTTGAGAATTAACCCATCGTACTGGATCACCAGGGCGAACGGCGTTGCGACGTAACTATTGATCCTCTTGATCATGAAGGACGAATACGCTTCTCTGGATGTAATCGGCGCAATCGGAACGATGCTAGGATGATCGTGAGCGTTCGAGGTCAGCAGGCGTACATAGCCGAATCGAATGGAGCGCTGGCAGATCTCGGCGACGTGGAGCAGGCGATCGACATCAACGCAATCGACCCCAATGAGTGTTACCTGTGGAAGGGTTCGCATGTCGTTCATACGGTGATGCTTGATGCGTGATGCTTGATACATGGGAGATTCAGGCATCACGCATCAAGCAACTGTCACTCTAGGTCTAGCTCCTGCCGGCGCTGCCACGCCACCACCGCCTGGTACGGCAGGTCGCCGCCGAAGATATCCAGCGCGCTGCCGATGCTGAGATCGACGCGCCCGCGTCCGCGCTCTTTCACGAGGTCGAGATCGGACAGCGCGCGCGCGCCGCCGGCGTAGGTCACAGGGATGGGCGACCACTCGCCCAGCAGCTCGACCAATGTGGCGTCGATGCCCAGGCGCAGCCCTTCCACATCCACGCCATGCACCAGGAACTCGTCGCAGGAATCGGCCAGCTGCGCCAGCATCTCAGGCGTGATCGGCAGCTCGCTGAAGCGCTGCCAGCGGTCGGTGACCACCCAGTACGCGTCGTCGCGCTTCCGGCAGCTCAGGTCGAGCACCAGCCGTGCGCGCCCGACTGAATCGAGCATCTGCTGGAGTCGCTCGGCATCCACGCGCCCTTCGCGAAACACATACGATGTCACGATCACATGGCTGGCCCCGGCGTCGAGATATTCGCGCGCATTATCGGGCGTGATCCCACCGCCGGCCTGAAGTCCGCCCGGGAAAGCGCGTAGCGCGGCCAGTGCGGCCGCGCGATTGCCTGGCCCCAGCGCGATCACATGGCCGCCAGCCAAGCTATCGGCCTGGTACATCCGCGCATAGTCGGCTGGCGAGCGCGCGGTCTCGAAGTTGGTCACCAGCGCCTCGGGCGTATCGCCCAGCGTGCTGCCGACGATCTGGACAACTTTGCCGTTGCGGAGATCGATACATGGTCGAAAGCGCATAAGGCCTGCTTACTGCTTCCCAATCGCCGCGCCGCCGCGCAGCACATACTTCTGAATCTTGCCGGTGGCGGTCTTCGGCAGCTCTTTCACGAATGATACCCACTGCGGGGCCTTGAAGTGCGCCAGGTTATCGCGCGCGAACTGCCGCAGCTCGGCCTCGGTGGTCGTCGCGCCGGCGCGCAGCACAACGAAGGCGTGCGGGGCCTCGCCCCACTTCTCGTGCGGCATGCCGACGATCGCTACCTCCTGCACAGCTGGATGGCGCAGCAGCACGCCTTCGACCTCGACCGAGGAGATATTCTCGCCGCCGCTGATGATCACATCCTTGATCCGGTCGCGAATCTCGGCGTAGCCATCCGGGTGTACCACCGCCGCGTCGCCGCTGTGGAACCAGCCGTCGCGCATGGCCTTGGCCGTCGCCTCGGGGTCGTTGAAGTAGCCGGCCATCACCACATTGCCGCGCACGCAGATCTCGCCCAGCGTTTGGCCATCGTGCGGCACCTCATTGCCGTCGTCGCCCATGATGACCAGCTCGCCCGATGTGATTAGCTCCACGCCCTGGCGCGATTTCATAGCCGCGCGCTCGCGCGGCGCGAGCTGGCTGTGCTCGGGCAGCGCTTCGCAGATCGTGATAAATGGCGAGGTCTCGGTCAGCCCATACACATGCGTAAGCTCCCAGCCGAACTCGCCCTCGATCCGCTCGATCGTGGCGGCGGCCGGCGGCGCGCCGGCGGTGAGCAGGCGCACGCCCCGGCGCGCGTTGCGGCGCAGTTCCTCGGGCGCGTTGGCGATGCCGATCAGCACAGTCGGCGCGGCGCAGAACATGCTGATCTGCTCGCGCTGCATCAGCTCGAAGATCGCGCGCGGCTCGACCTTGGGCAGGCACACGTGCGTCCCGCCGACCGCCGTCACGATCCACACGAACGTCCAGCCATTGGCATGGAACATCGGCAGCGTCCACAGGTAGCGATCGCTAGCGGTCATTGGATGATGCATCAGCGTGCCGACCACATTCATATAGGCGTTGCGATGGGTGATCATCACGCCCTTGGGGCGCGAGGTGGTGCCGCTCGTGTAGTTGATCGAGAGCAGGTCGTTCTCGCCGATCTCCGGCCGCGCGAAGTCCGGCGGCGCGTCGGCAAGCATTGCCTCGTAATCCAGCCAGCCATCCTTGCTGCCATCCAGCGCGATGAACTGCTCGACATTGGGTAGCTGCGCGCGGATGCTGTCCACCACGTCGAGGTAATCACTGTGCGCGCAGACAATCCGCGCGCCGCTGTGGTTGATGATATAGGCGAAGTCGTCGGCGGTCAGCCGGTAGTTGATCGGCACCAGCACCGCGCCGATCTGCGGCACGGCGTAGAACGATTCAAGCTGGCTGTGCGTGTTCGGCGCGATATAGGCCACCCGGTCGCCTGGCTTGATGCCAAGCTGCTGCAATGCGTTCGACCAGCGATCGCAGCGGTCGAAGAATTGTCGATAGCTGAGCCGCAGCTCGCCATCGACAACCGCCTCACGGCCGGCGTACAATCTGCGTGTGCGTCGAGCAAATTCCATCGGCGTTAATGGGATTTCCATGTCGGCGCCTCCTTGGCGACTCGAATAGGCTCAGACTTTCTGAGCGCTGTGTTCGGCAATGCTGGCGGCTTCGCCGGTTCCGTTCCGGTAGGCGTGTCGAAGTGCGATCGATGCCATTGTACCGCTAATGTCAATTATTATTGTAATTGGCCGAAAAGCGATTCTTCTGCTATCCTTGCGCCCGTTCCCAAACGTACTCTGGTTTCATACGCTATGGCAGCAGGAGGTTTCATTCATGGGTCGCATCAAACATTCGGCCGCGTGGTGGTGCTATGTGCGCGGCGAGATGACGCCCGAGCGCTTTGTACGCAGCGCAGCTGAGATTGGCTACGACGCGGTCGAGCTCGTCGATCCGTCGTATTGGCAGCTGGTCAAGGATCACGGCCTGACGATCGCCTCGATCATCGGCCATAAGACGCTGGTGGATGGCCTGAACCGGCGCGAGAATCACCCGCGGATCGCGGCCGAGCTGCACGAGAATATCGCGCAGGCCGCGCGCTGGGGTATCCCGAACCTGGTGGTCTTCAGCGGCAACCGCAGCGGCCCATCCGACGACGAGGGCGCCGAGATTACCGCCGATGGCCTGCGCGCCGTCGCCCGTGCGGCCGAGGACGCCGGCATCACGCTGGTGCTGGAGCTGCTGAATAGCAAGGTCGACCACAAGGATTACCAGTGCGACCGCACCGACTGGGGCGTGCGCGTCGTTCAGATGGTCGATTCGCCGCGCGTGAAGCTGCTGTACGACATCTACCACATGCAGATCATGGAGGGCGACATCATTCGCACCATCCGCGATAGCCACGCCCATTTCGGACACTACCACACCGCCGGCAACCCCGGCCGCCACGAGATCGACGAGACGCAGGAGCTGAACTACCCCGCGATCGTCCGCGCGATCGCTGCCACCGGCTACGACGGCTACCTCGGCCAGGAGTTCGTGCCCAAGGGCGACCCGGTCGCTGGGCTACGCGATGCCCTGGCGCGCTGCACGGTGGGCGAGTGACGGGTGGTGGGTGACAGATGGTGACGGGTGACCCTTCGACGCCGCTCAGGGCAGGCGGGTGACGCGTGGCGATCCAATGCGATCAATGATCCCATCGCAATCGTAGGGGCGAACCTCGTGTTCGCCCGCGATGTGATCCATTGAGATCATTGATTTCGGCGTGGGCAATCATAAGGGTTGCTCGTACGCGATGCCGCGATGTGATCCATTGGGATCATTGATTTTGACGAGGTAACGTTCGTATGAGCGAATCGATCATTGTGACATCCGCACGCACGGAAGACTTGAACGCGGCTACCCGTGCTTCAATCATTGATGTGTGCATTGCGGCGCATCAGAAGGATGATTTTAAGCACATCTTTGTATACATCCCTGCCGGTGGAATCCATGCTCTCGCGTATCGGGCACAGGAGTTGGTGAGTCATGCGGTGGTGACGACGCGCTGGCTCCAACCTGAAGGCCTGCCCGTTCTACGCACGGCCTACGTGGATGCGGTCGCGACCCTACCGGCGTATCAAGGCCAGGGTATCGGCAGCTCGGTTATGCGTCATCTTGCGTCACTTCTGTCTGATTTTGAGATTGCCTGTTTAGAAACCGATCGCGTGTCGTTCTATGCTCGGCTAGGCTGGGAAGAGTGGCGCGGACCGTTAGCCGGCAGAAGAGCGACAGAGCTATTGCCTACTCCCGATCAAAAGGGCATCATGATCCTCCGTCTTGCTCGTACGCCACCCCTGGATGTAGCTAGTTCGCTCACGATTGAGTATGACGGGCGTATCTGGTGATATAGTGATCGCACCAGAGCCGTGAACTGGAGTCGAGGCTTTAGCCGGAGCCAGTGCCAACGAACCGCCTGAAGGCTCGACTCCATTTTACAAATCACGTAGGATCGCTATAGTGCCAATACAAGCGCAAAGGAGCAAAGATGCCTTCTGATAAGAAACTTCGCATCTTGCAAGTCGGCTGCGGCGGGCGGGCCAAGGCGCATATCGCGGCCATGCAGGCCTGCGGCGCGGTGGATCTGCTGGCGCTGTGCGACCGGGACGAGGAGCGCCTGAACGCGGCCGGCGAGCAGTTCGGGGTCGCGCGGCGCTACCGCGACATGGCCGAGGCCATTCGCGCCGAGCAGCCCGACCTGGTGGATATCGTGACGCCGCCGACCATCCGCGCGTCGATCGTCGAGCCGGCGATCGAGGCCGGCGCGCGGGCGCTGCTGATCGAGAAGCCGCTGGCGCTGACGCCCTCCGAGTCGCGCCGGCTGGCCGAGCTGGGCCACGACCGGCTGATCGCTGTGAACACGCAGTATCAGTGGATGCCACACTGGCAGCGCTTCTTTGGCCTGCTGGAAGCGCGCGCGCTGGGCACAGTGCAGCTGCTGCGCGCCAGCACGCGCTGCAATATCCTGGAGCAGGGGCCGCACATCATCGACCTGGCGCTGACGGCCGCGGCGCGCGCAGGCCTGCCCGCGCCGGAGTGGGCGCTGGCGGCCTGCGCTGGCCTGGAGCGCTTCGGGTCGACTCCGGTGCCCGCCGATACCAGCGCCACGATCGGGCTGGGCGACGCGCGGCTGCATCTGAACGCTGGCCAATCCGCGCCCCAGGTGCCGGGCGAGACAGTGATCTGGTACCAGCAGCAGGTCGAGCTGATCGGCGATGCCGGGCGGCTGTGGGTCTCGCTCAACCAGGGCTGGAAGCTCTGGCGCGACGGCGCGTTCGAGTCCGGCCCGACCGGCTGGCCCCAGAACGATGGCGAGGCACAGTCGGCGCTGTTCGTTCACCTGCGCGATGCGCTGCTGGGTGAAGGCGAAGGCTGGCGGCAGTTCCCAACCAGGATCGAGAATGCCGCGCGCAACGCCGACCTGCTGTTCGGCTGCTATGCTTCGGCGCTGCGCGGTGGGCATGTGGCGCTGGGCGAGCAGTGGCCGGATGCGATTGTGGCCGCGCTGGAAGCGCGGGCGTGATACTCTGCGAGCGCAGGGCGGTCGCAGGAGACACGAGACACGAGGCAGTCGGCGGGCGATAGGAGCCATACGGAGAGGTGCATATGCAACTGACGATAACAGACATCAAACCATACCCGGTGTGGGTCGGACACCGCAACCAGATGCTGGTCAAGGTCGAGACCAACCAGGGCATCTACGGCTGGGGTGAATCGGGCCTGAGCGGGCGCGAGCTGGCGGTGGCCGGCACGATCCAGCACTTCCGCGAGTTCCTGATCGGCCGCGACCCCATGCAGATCGGCCGGATCTGGCAGGAGATCTATCGCAGCCAGTATTTCGAGGGCGGGCGCGTGCTCCAGGCAGCGCTCTCGGCGCTCGACGTGGCGCTGTACGATATCGCAGGCAAAGCGCTCAATGTGCCGGTTTACCAGCTGCTCGGCGGCAAACAGCGCGACAGCATCCCCTGCTTTGCGACCACCGGCGGCGATACGGTCGAGCAGATGATCGAGAAGGTGCAGATGCTGATCGAGCTGGGCTGGCAGTGTATTCGGGTCGGGCCGGCGAGCGGCCGATCGGTCGCGCGGCTCGATAAGCGCGCGATAGCCGTGCCGGATGACCCGCTGATCTTCGAGCCGCGCGAGTCGCTTGGCGTGACGGCGGAGTGGCTGACCAGGCTGCGCGCGGCGGTCGGGCCGACGCCGGTGCTGGGTATCGATTATCATCATCGCCTGAGCGTGGCCGAGGCGGCGTCGTTCTGCCAGCGCATGCCGGCCGGCACGCTCGACTTCCTCGAAGAGCCGATCCGCGACGAGACGCCCGAGGCATACGAGTCACTGCGCACGATGACCACGGTTCCATTCGCGATCGGCGAGGAGTTCGCCAGCAAGTGGCAATTTCTGCCGTATATCGAGCGCGGGATCACCAACTACGCCCGCATTGATGTGTGCAATGTCGGCGGCCTGACCGAGTCGCTGAAGGTGGCCGGCTGGTGCGAGGCGCACTATATCGACCTGATGCCGCACAACCCACTCGGCCCGATCTGCACGGCCGCGACGGTGCATTTCGCGGCGGCCGTGCCGAACTTCGCCTGGCTTGAGATGCGCGACACGCCGGGTGAAGAATGGAGCGGCGGCAACGATCAGATCTTCCCATCGCAGGTCAAGCTCGCTGGCACCGCCATCCCGGTTCCCGACACGCCCGGCCTGGGCGTCGATGTCGACGAGGAGTATATCACGCGCCAGAGCTTCAAATTCTGGGAAGCACCGCACCTGCGCCGGCGCGACGGATCGGTGACCAACTGGTAGCGATCTTTCCCAGTCAGTAGGAAAAAACTATGACCATCGTCGTTCGACGTACGGAGCCAGGTGATTATGAGGCCGTGCGCGCCGTGTTCGCGGGTGCCGGCGTGGTCTGGGGCACGCTGCAGGTGCCTTTTCCATCCGCCGAGCAGTGGCGCAAGCGGCTGGCCGAGCCGGGCGAGGGCCTGTGGAGCTTGGTGGCGTGTGCGGATACGGAGGTGATCGGGACACTGGGACTGCATACCTTCCCCAATACGCCGCGCCGCCGGCACGTCGGCCAGCTGGGCATGGCCGTGCGCGACGACTGGCAGGGCAAGGGCGCCGGGACGGCGCTCATGCAGGCTGCTGTTGATCTGGCCGATAAGTGGCTGAACCTGGAACGGCTGGAGCTGGATGTCTATACCGACAACGCGCCGGCGATACGGCTGTACCAGAAATTCGGCTTTACGATCGAAGGTACGCTGGCGCGCTTCGCCTTTCGCGATGGCCGCTACGTGGATGCCTATCTGATGGCGCGGCTGCGCAGCGCATGACTGCGGCGCGCCGGTGTGTAAGGGTGATCGCTGGCGATGCCAGCGGCATCCCCAGCGCTTCGACGCTACTGGTACGAATACAGCGCCAGCATATTCCCTTCGGTGTCGCGGATGGTCGCGTAGTTGCCGGCCGCACCCATTGCGGTCTTCGGCTCGACAATCCTGCCGCCGGCCGGCTCGACCCGATTGAGGTGATCGGTCAGATCCGTGCCGGCATCCAGGTAGATCAGCGTTCCTTTGTCGCTTGGGTTGGTGCGAGCTGGAACACGGCCTGATAGAACCGCAGCGCACGGTGGATGTCCTTCACTGGGATCTCAATCCAGACCGCCTGCATCGCGATCTCCTTTCCAAATGCGTACTCAGCTCAATTATACGCCCATATGTTCTACTATTCAATACGACGTATGGCGTAGGCAGCCTAGCGCTCGCCAGCCAGGCGCTCCGTGAGCACTCTTGCAGCCTGGTTCGCTATCTCCGCCCCCGACGGCGCCGCTACCTGGCGCATCGCCGCAGCCACCGCTTCTGAAGGCGGCGCCAGCTGCGCCCCGCACTCGCGGCAACGGCGGGCATCTTGTGGAATCGAGCTCAAACATTCGGGGCACTCCTTGGTCGGGGCCGGCTTCGGCTCGGGCTTGTAGCGGTCCATCAGCTTATTGACCGGCAGCACCACCAGGAAGTACACCACGGCGGCAATCAGCAGGAACGAGAGCAGCGCGTTGATAATGTCGCCAATCAGGAGCGTCTGTCCGGCGACGTTGACACTCCAGCCGGAGAGATTTGGCCCGCCACCGAAGATGCCAAGTAGCGGCGTGATCAGGTCCTTAACCACAGCTTCGACGATGTTGCTAAAGGCGGCCCCGATCACAATACCAACTGCCAGATCGACGACGTTCCCACGCAGCAGGAATTTTCTGAAGCCGCCAAGCTCCTTGCCCACTCCGTGGACCACCTTCGACGTCGGGTTGGCGTCACTGTTGTTGGGAATGGATGACATATCCTGGCTCCTCAACGACATTCGTCGGCCTGGGCGTCGGATCTCCCAGTGCGCGAACATGCCCGCTAGGATGGCCTGCCGTTTAGGCGAGGAGATATTCGTGTCGGGAGCAGGCCAGCTATGCTCTTTCGTATGCTGCCCAACATCAACAATCGTGCCACCCATTGCTTTATTCGGACCATAATGGCGGGCCATTTTCCCAGCCTAGAGCGATGGGCAAGTGATCGCCCGCCGTATGGCGCTACGGTTATGAAGGCGCCACAGTACGTGACTCTATCTCCCCTCAACCACCGGCGCATCCATGCTATGCTGACGGTAATTGATTAGGAGTGACGCGGCTGGGCGGTTCTGGAGGGGCACCCAGAGGGTACCCGGCTCTTGGGGGTAGGTTTTTGGAAAAAGCAGTGGCGCGCCAGGGGCTGACCAACTATCATGGATCGTATCATCTTTTGCGGATCAACCAGGGCCGCAACTTCCGCCCGCGTGGGCACACCCAGTTCGTCTGGGTGCGCGATCTGGTCGGACCGGTCGGCATGCGCTGGTGTGGCGCCGGCAGCGCGTTTGCCGCGTCCGCCTGGCAGCTGGCGCGTCCGTTGGACGCCTGGTGGGGCGCGCGGCCCGCGGACCCATGGGGTGTGCGGACCGACTTGCCGCCCGACGACTGCGCTGCGCAGTGGGATGCCCGGCGCGGCGGGTGCGACCCATGCTTCAACTGCGGCCAGCGCGGCGGCTGGCCGTGGCAGCAGACCCAGCGGCCCGATCCGGCGCGGGCCGCCCGACGGTGGTTGGCCATGGCGGTCGCGCCGCTGGGGATGCTGACGGTGGGCCGCGCGACGACGGTCCCGATCTGCCGGATCT
>WNFV01022145.1_pt1 | contig 11052 bp, 12 predicted proteins | sample 5400101 | NCBI WGS metagenome assembly WNFV01 (sample SAMN13153361, study PRJNA577476) | soil metagenome | isolation source: 115 cm soil or saprolite under grassland replicate 1 | place: USA:California | collected 2016-06-15
TCACGAGGCCACCCCCGCCCGGGTCGGGGCCGTGGCCGGGGCCACCGCGGCCGGGCGGGGCGGCGTCCACGGCTGCTCGACCTCGCGGCGGTCGCCACCCTCGGGGTCGGCCTGGTCGAGGGCGGCGAGCAGGGCGGCGAGCAGGTCGCGCAGCACCGCGGCGGGCCCGGCCACGGTCAGCCAGGAGCCGGCCACGAGCAGGCTGAGGTTGATCGAGACCGTCTCGGTGTGGTCGTGGTGGACCTGGGTGGCGTGGATCTCGGTGGGGTCGCAGTTGACGTGGGCGATGACGCTGGCGGTGGTGCTCATGCGAGGGCCTTCCATGCGGCGGGATGTGCGGCGGGATGTACGGGGGCAGGGCCAGACGCGCGGCCTGGCCGGGGCGGGGTGCGAGGGGATCGGCTAGGCGGCGCGGCGGCGGCGGCCCCGGCCGCGTGGCAGGCGGCCCAGGCCCTGGGCGAGGGCGTCGCGGCGGTCCAGGCGGCGGACCCGCCAGGCCAGCCCCACCAGGCCCAGCAGCACGATCGCCACCAGCAGCAGCACGCCCACCGGCAGCGGCACCCCGCCACGGGCGGCCGGGCGGGATGCTTGGGCCGGCGCGGGCGTGCTGGCCGGCGGGGCGGCCGGCCGGGTCGTCCGCGGTCCGCCGCGGCCGGCGCGCCGGCCGCCTGCTGCCCGGTTGCCCGCTGCCAGGCGTCGGCGAGCACGCGGCCCGCCTTCGCGCTGCCGCTCGTCACCCCCGCCGCCATCCCGGCGCTGGCGTCGCGGGTGGCGGGCGTGAACGCCAGCAGCAGCGCCAGCACCGCCACGATCACGTACTCGACCACCGCCCGGAGCAGCGTCCCGTCGGCGCGGTGGGCCAGCAGCAGCACCCCCAGCAGCCCGGCCAGGAGCAGCACCAGCGCGGTCATGCCGCCTCACCGCCCGCGGGGGCGGTGGCCACGGTGAGGGGCGCGCCGGCGTCGGGGGCGAGCAGGCGGCCAAGGGCCCACTTGGGGATGTAGATCGTGCCGCCGATCCGCTCCGCCGGCAGCGCGCCCGCCTTGACCCAGTCGTAGACGGTGTTGATGTGCTTGCCGAGCAGCGCGGCGACCTCGGCGACGGTGTAGGCGATCCGGCCCGACTCCCCCGCCAGACCGTGCCCGGTGGCGCCCTGCCCGCCGGGCAAGGCGGTACCCTGTGTGTGCATCTGGGCTCCTAACCTCGATGCGACCTGCGGCCTCGGCACCGGGAGCACCACCTCCCGGGTACTGCCGAGGCCGTATCCTTCTTCCTCACCTTAGGTTCAGTATCGTTCGTTGTCAACAAGTATCGATACTGATCAGCTCAGCATAGTCTTCTTGCTGACATCGGCGACGCTTCGTGGTGGAATGCAACCGAGAGTCCGCGGGCCATCTCAGCGAGGAGCGACGTGGACGAAGCAGCCTGGAAGGACTTCGGCGAGTGGATCGAGCAGTTGCGCGTGCGCTCGGGTCTCACCGTCGGTGAGCTGGCCGAGCGATCTGGCGTCTCGCGGGTCTGGCTCCAGGTCCTCCGCAAGGGTGGCCGTCGCATCGAAGGCACCTGGCGTCCTCCCAACCCCAAGGGGGACGCGCTGGTGCGCGTGGCCCGCGCCTTGGACGTGCCGGTCGAGGAGATGCTTGTTCGCGCCGGAAGCGCGACGCCCCAAGGCGACCATCCGGACCACGAAGCCGTGCCAGCCTCCGGCGCTGTAGCGCGAGTCCCAGAGCTTGAGCAGAGGGTTGAGGAACTGACGGAGGAAGTCGCCGAGCTGCGGCGGCTCCTTGAGGAGGGCGCGAGGCGCGCCAGTGGTCGGTGAGGTATGGCATTCTGCTCGGTGCACTTGAAGCGAGCGGAGTAGCCAGGTGAGGCAGCGCCGTCATGAACGAGAAGGAGCGATCCGCCCTCGGCGGCGGTAGACGGTCAGCCGAGGTCATCCCGCTGCGACGTGGCGCCCCAAACGACGAACTCGCAGACAGCCTCCAACGTCTTGCGGACAAGGCCATTGGCGCCTTGACCGAGCTGGTAGCCACGGCAGACGCGCAGGGAATCGAGTTGTCGCCTGCTGTCAGGCGTACCGCCGCTTCGTTCGACGGGACGCTGCCGATGGTGGAAGGGGAGCCCGAGCAGTCATCAGCACTCGCCCAAGTCGCGGCTACCCTGGACGAACTTGTAACTGCCCATACCTTGGAGCTCGACATGCTCCGACGCCAATTTCTCCGCGCCCTCGGCGCTGCGACTGGCACAGCGATCTTGCCGGTCGGCCGCGTGTCGCCAGCCGAGTCGCCAGTTGACGGGGATCGGGCCATCGAGGCGGCCGACCGGCTCGACTACGTCCTCAGGCACCCCCGTAGCGTTGATATCGCGGCCGTGAACCAGCTCCGCGCGCGGACAGCCGGTCTCAGTGAGCGATTCGATCAAGCCCCTTCGACCTCGCTGCTCCCTACCGCCGGACAGCACCTCAGCCAGGTCATGTTCTTGCGGGGGCACGCCCCCGATAGCCGTGTCCAGCACGAGCTGCACGCCATCGAAGCGATATCGGCCATGCTCATGGGCCAGCTTGTGTGGGACGCATCCCAGCGGCGAGACCACACAACCGCGAATGCCTACTACGATCAGGCGATCTCTGCCGCTCGCCGCACCCAGGACGTTACTGCCGAGGCGTACGGCTTCCTTCGAAAGAGCTTCGTTGCGCTGTACGGCGATCGGGACCCGCGACAGGGACGCGCCTTGGCCCGACAAGCAGCACTGCTATCAGGCAACGGGGCGAGCCACGCCCTTGCGGGGCTGGCGCTCCTGCATGTCGGCGAGGCATTCGCGATGCTTGGCGAACGCCGAAGTTGCGAACACGCACTCGGTGCCGCCGAATCGCAGTTCGCGCAGGTCCAGGCAGCGGACCCGGCGTACAGCCTCTACTGCCCCGACCAGTTCGGCCGGCTGAAGGGCTCCTGCTACCTGTTCCTCGGGGATCCGGGCAAGGCGCAGCCGATCCTGGAGAGCACTGCACGCTCTCTGCACGAGAGGCAGAAGTCGCGGGCCATCGTCCTTGGAAACCTGGCCCTCGCCCACATCCGGCAACGTGATCTCGATCCCGCAGTGGCAGTTCTTCACCAGGCGGTCGACGTGGTGGAGTTGACCCGCGGTGGTGGTGCGCTCAACGTCCTGTTCACCGCGGGTCGTGAACTGCGCCCCTGGCAGCAAGAACCTATCGTGCAAGCCGTGTATGACCGGCTACTCGCTCTGGTCGCGGCGGCCTAGCGGCCCCACCGGCGAAGCGTGCGCCCGGTCTGCTGGTGCTGAAGGCGACGGCAAAGGAGGAGCCGACGGTGCGGTCCGGGTCAACCTTGGCGGGTGACGAGCGTGCCAAGCAGGAGATTCGTGCGCGGGTCTGGGCGCTGCTCGACCGGGAACAGGCGGCACTGCCTCCGGGCGCCGAAGGGCGAATCCCGAACTTCGACGGCGCTGACGAGGCCGCCGATCGCCTCGCCGCGCTACCGGTCTGGCAGAACGCCAAGGTCATCAAGTCGAACCCCGACAAGGCGCAGCTTGCCGTCAGGGCGAGAGCACTCGTCGACGGCAAGCTGCTGTACATGGCAGTTCCGCGGCTTGCCCACGAGCGGCCGTTCTTCCAGTTGGATCCGGCGTCGTTGCGCGTCTCGCCGTGGGAGGCCGCGTCCAGCAGCGGAGCGGCCACCGCAGGACGGAACGTCATGGTGAGCGAGTTGCGGCCGGTCGACCTGGTGGTGTGCGGCAGCGTGGTGGTGAACCGGGAGGGGACCCGGCTCGGCAAGGGTGCTGGCTACTCCGATCTGGAGGTCGCGCTGCTACTGGAAGCGGGGCTGATCAGCCCGGGGACCGTCCTGGTGACGACGGTGCACTCGCTTCAGGTCGTGGACGAGCCATTGCCCGAGACCGAGCATGACTTCCGCGTCGACCTGATCGTGACCCCCGAAGAGACGATCTGGTGCCAACCGCACCAACGGCCGACGGGGATCGTGTGGGAGCACCTGACCGAGGAGAAGATCGCGGCGATTCCCGTCCTAGCGGCCTCCGCGCCCAACAAGACGAGGAACCGATGACACCATGGCAAGTGCGGCAATGCGATCCGTTGGAGTCGTTCAGGAGGGTGATCCGGTGATCCTAAGCCGTCGCGCCGCTCCCCGCCGGGCACGCACACGAGGCCCAGCCGGATGAGTAGCGCGGACGTGCTGGTGAGTCGTCTCGTGTCCGTCCATGCGGCGAGAGTAAGGTCTGCGCTGACAGGGCGGGATCCGAGACGAATGGGGGATCTGTGCCTGTCAGCTCGCCACGTCCCACGAATCCGCTCGCGGAGTTGCGGCCGGACGAGGCACCCGGACGTGCGGTCGGCGGATTATGAGTCCGTCCACAGCCGTCTACGGCGTCCTGCCGCGTGCTGTTCTAGCAGCTCAGATCAGGTGCGCTGTCTGACTGGTGGCGTTCTGTCGTGCGGAGTAGGCCATGGTGGAATGACCAAGGGAATGACCGGCGCCCGGGTCTCTTGCCGGGCTGTATGCTGGCGCTCCACACGAGCAGGAGGGGGCAGCGATGGTCAGCGACGAGGATATCCAGCGCATCATCGCCCAGGACGAGGCTGGGGTGGCGGCGCTGCTGGAGGTGTATGGGCCTATCGAGCGGAGCTACTTCGCGGCCACGGCCAGCACACTGCCCACCATCGCGTACACGGCCGCCACCTCGACCGCGTCGGTGACCGTGCAGGAGGAGGGATCAGACGGCTAGTGTCGACCTGGGGAGATCAACTCAAGGAACTCGGGGAGATCCGGAAGCGCTCGCTTCCCGAGGGCCTTTCCGAATTTGACGTCCTTCGGCGCAAGTACCTGACGGCCCTGGCCGACCGGACCGGGCGGGCGGTGATCGTCTACGCGACTGCCTATCTTGAGCCTCGACCGACCGTTGATTCTCCACAGGCGCTGAGCGTCCACCTCGGTGACGTCCAAGGGTTCATGGAGGCGGTCTCCAATGTCGGGGAGCGCGAGGTCGACCTGTTCCTGCACAGCCCAGGAGGGTCCGCCGAGGCGGCGGAGTCCATCGTCGATTACCTTCGCACCCGGTTCGATCACATCCGCGTGATCGTGCCCGTGGCGGCCATGTCGGCCGCGACGATGATCGCGCTGTCCGCCGATGAGATCGTCATGGGCGCCCACTCCCAGCTGGGACCGATCGACCCGCAGTTCACGATCTCCACGCCCGAGGGGCCACGGTCAGCCCCGGCGCAGGCGATCCTCGACCAGTTCGAGCTGGCCAAGCAGGAGTGCGTGGACCCCAGGAACATCGCGGCGTGGCTGCCGATCCTGCGCTCGTACTCGCCCGGTCTGATCGCGCAGTGCACCCACCAGCGCGAGCTGGGTGAGAGCTTCGTCGCTCGCTGGCTCGAGCGGTACATGTTCAAGGATGAGCCCGACGCCGTCGCCAAGGCGAAGGACGCTGCCGCGTGGTTCGCCGACTTCAAGCAGTTCCAGTCCCACGGCAGGCGAGTCAGTCGGGACGATGCCCGCCAACTCGGCCTCCGTGTCCTCGACCTTGAGGCCGACGGTGAACTCCAAGACGCCATGCTGAGCGTCTATCACGCGATCCACCACACCTTCACCGGAACCGCCGCGTCCAAGATCATCGAGAACCACCATGGCCGCGCCTTGATCCACATGGTGCAGCAGATGGTTGTGGCTCAGCAGCAGGCGCCGAACCCCGGGCTCCCTCGGCCTGGGCAGCCGGCGCTTCCGCCTGCTCTCAACAGGGAGCAGCGCCGAAAGCAAGCGCGCCAGGCTCGCAAGAAGCCCTAATCTGCCGCGCGGAACAATGCACGGAAAAGGCCTTGGGTAAGGAGTAGAGGGCAGCAGCGTCCGGCAAGTGTGCGAATTGCTGAGTTGAAATGGGGGAATGGCGGCGTAGCCACATCAATCGTGCCGCCCACGATCTACCTCCCGGCTGGGTCGGACGCCCACATTGCAAGCGGCATTCCTTCGTGCGGCGTCCGAGTCCGGCCCAGCCGGGAGGTAGGCGGCACTCCTACGTAGCTAAGCGGGGCGGGGTCACGCGCCAAACCGCGCGTGACCCCGCCCCGCGGAGGGCGCTGACCTGCCCGAACGGGTCAGAGGCCGGCGTTCACAGGTACGCGGTCGCCTGTGTACCATCAGGTCTCGTGCCTGTCTTGTTCCAACGCGCTACGGGCGCAGCTTCTTGGCCTTCGACGTGGGCAGCAGACGGGCAGCAACCGGCGCCCGTAGGGACCCAAGGACATGCCGTCAGACCGTGACGGGCCATGATCGCCGGTCCCACCCGGCGAGGGCCACTCACCTCGGGTTTCTCACGAGGTCTCACGGTCCTCAATACCTCGAAATTACTCGCGGGAAACTCTCCGTGGGATCTGACACGGAAGAGGTCACAGGTTCAAACCCTGTCGCGCCCACCACATAGGCTCTGACCAGCGGAAACGCTGGTCAGGTTCGCGTTCGGGGCCGGTCCGGGAGGCCGTGTACCGGATGGAGGGCACTTAGCCCCTTCCGATGACATGATGGGGTAGTCCTGGCAGCATGGCGGTATGAGACCAACCGCCTACCGCCGCAACGCCCGCGGTCCGCGCGACCGCCAGGCGTTCGAAGGCGTCCGCGTGCAGGCCGGGGCGCTGTTTGCCGCCGGCCACTCCCAAGCCGAGGTTGCCCACCAGTTGGGGGTGGCCCGCCAAAACGTCAGCCGCTGGCACGCCCAATGGCGCCAAGGTGGGCTGGCGGCGCTGCGCAGCGCCGGCCCGACCGGGCACACCGCGCGCCTGTCCGACCAGCAACTGCACCGCATCGACCAGGCGCTGCGCGAGGGTGCCCGCGCGCACGGCTTCGATACCGACCACTGGACCTTGGCGCGCGTGGCGACCGTGATCCAGCAGCTCACCGGGGTCGGCTACCATCCTGGCCACGTGTGGAAGCTGCTGCGCCACCGGCTGGACTACCGGCTGCAACGCCCTGCCCGCCGCGCGGTCGAGCGCGACGAGCGGGCCATCGCCCGCTGGGTGGCCGAGGACTGGCCCTAGAATCCGGCGCAATGCTCGTCGCCGCAGGGCAGCGATCGTGTTCTGGGACGAGTCGGGCGCCTCGCTGCTGCCGGTGACGCGCCGGACCTGGGCGCCACGCGGCCGCACCCCGGTCATTCGCCACCACTTCAAGTGGAAGCGGGCGTCGATGGCCGCCGGGTTGTGCTACGGCTCGCGCGGCGGCGGCGCGCAGCTCGCCTTCCACTACCAGCTCGACGCCTACGACACCGACAGCCTGATCGGCGCGCTCGGCGAGCTTCGCCGGTTCCTGGGCGGGGAGAAGGCGACGCTGGTCTGGGACGGGCTGCCCGCCCACCGCAGCCACGCGATGCGCGCCTGGCTGCGCCGGCAGCGGTCCTGGCTGGTGGTGGAGCCGCTGCCCGCCTACGCCCCCGACCTCAACCCGGTCGAGCCGCTGTGGTCCAACCTCAAGGGGGTGGAGCTGGCCAACCTCGCCGGTGACACCCTCGAGGAGGTCACCGCGGCGGCCGAGCGTGGCATCCAGCGCGTCCGCCGGACCCACCACCTGCCCTTCTCGTTCCTGCGCCACTGTGGCCTGTCGCTGTGGTGAGCAGCGATCAGGTCACCGGCCGCAAGGGACAACCACGCCGTGCTGCTTCGGGCGTGCGAGGTCTTGTCGGTGCCAGGTCATGCGACCATGCTCATCACGGGCAGGCGGCAGCACCGCTGCTCGGCGGCCCTCAGGCGATCGGAGGCAGCCGTGGAAGAGGCGAGCGAGCAGCCCGGCGGGGACGCGGACCTCTACGCCCTGCGCGACGAGCAGGCATACCTCCAGACCGACGACGAGAAGCCGGTGTTCGTGCACCCCCCGCCTGACCTCGCCCAATGGAAATGCTGGTTCTGCAGGAAGTCCCACCAGCAGGTGCAGACCCTCTTCGGCGCCGAGTACCCCGTCAGGGATCCCAACAACTTCGCCAACGAGACGCCGATCTTCATCTGCAACGAGTGCGTTGCCAAGTTCGCGGAGTCGCTCGCCAGGAGAGCCCCCGGGCCTCCACCGTAACTGCCGCCTCGCAATCCGCGGCACCGTCGGCGGGCAGGCGAGGCTCCACTGCAAGCTCCTCCGGAGTCCACAACCGGTGACGTTCAAGCAGTGGCCGTCGCACATCCAGCGTCCAACGTCACGATCTACGGCGGGAGTGCCTGGAACGCCAAGAATGTCACCGGAAGGGGCGAAGCTCTTTTTAACCTGTCTAACGTTTCGGGTCATGGATGCCACCGTCCGAAGCCCCCTGGTCCGCTCGTTCGAGCGGCACCTGCGGGCCATGAACCGCTCCGAGAAGACGGTGGACACCTACCTCATCGCCGTCCGCCAGGCCGACGCCTTCCTGCGCGCCCACGGCACCACGATCGAGGCCGCCACCCGCGCCGACCTGGAGGCGTTCATGGGCGACCTGCTCGCCCGCCGGGCCGCCAGCACCGCCGCCACCTACCACAAGGTCCTCCGCATCCTGTACGCCTGGCTGGTCGAGGAGGAGGAGATCCCGCTCGACCCGATGGCCCGGATCCGCCCGCCGATCGTGCCCGACAAGCCGGTCCCGGTCGTGCCCGAGGACGGCCTCAAGGCCCTGTTCCTCGCGTGCGCCGGCACTACCTTCGAGGCCCGCCGCGACACCGCGCTGCTCATGCTGCTGCTGGACACCGGCGCCCGCCGCGCCGAGATGGCCGGGCTCACCCTCGACGACGTCGACCTCGACCTGGACGTGCTGCTCGTGCTCGGCAAGGGGCGCCGCGAGCGCAGCCTGCCCTTCGGCACCCGGGCCGGCGAGGCACTGGACCGCTACCTGCGCGCCCGCGCCCGCCACAAGCACGCCGGCCTGCCGTGGCTGTGGCTGGGGCAGAAGGGCCGGCTCACCGACTCCGGGCTCCGGGGCGTGCTGCGCCGCCGCGGCGCCCAGGCCGGCATCCCCGGGCTCCACGCCCACCAGCTCCGCCACACCTTCGCGGACGCGTGGCCCGCGCAGGGTGGCACCGAGGGCGACCTCATGCGGATCGCCGGCTGGAAGTCCCGCGCGATGCTCCAACGGTACGGCGCGTCGGCCGCCGACGCCCGCGCCCGCGAGGCGCACCGCCGCCTCTCCCCCGCCGACCGGCTGTGACGAAGGCGACTGTACCCCTCTGTCAGGCGGGAGGTGGGAGGTCTTCCCAGCGGACGCGGGCGAGCAGTTCGATGGCGCGGCGGCGGGTGGCGAGGCTGGCCGACTGGGCCAGGCAGGTCCTGATCGCCTGCTCCAGGGCCTGATTGTCGCCGCCGGCGAGGCGTCGGAGTTCCGCCATTGTCGGCGGCCATGAGAATCTCCCCGTAGACGGCCAGAAATATCCCCGCTGGCGGCCATGAGATTTCCCCGCTGGCGGCCACGGGATCTCCCCAGCCACCGTCGGTTGCCCGCCGTCGTCGCGGCGGGTGGCCCCTCCTGATCTCCCCAGCCACCGTCGGTTGCCCGCCGTCGTCGCGGCGGGTGGCCCCTCCTCGGTTCACTGAGGGTGCTCACGCCCCAGTCCCGAGGAGGGGACCTCTGAAGTCTGCCGAGGAGATCATGGAGATACTCGAAGCCTACGACCTGACCGGAAGCTACCGTGACGCCGCCGAGCTGGCCGGCTGCGACCATCACACCGTCGCCCGCTACGTCACCGCCAGGCAGGCCGGCGGGCTGGCGCCGAGCCCGCTGGCCCGGGACCAGCTGATCGACCCGCATCTTGCGAAGCTGGAGGAGTGGGTGGAGCGCAGCCACGGCAAGCTGCGCGCCGACATCGCCCACGACAAGCTGGTCGCGCTGGGCTACCAGGGCTCGGAGCGGACCACCCGCCGGGCGGTCGCAACGGTCAAGCAGGCGTTCAAAGCTGGCCGCCGGCGGGTGCACCGGCCATGGGTCCCCGAGCCGGGAATGTGGTTCCAGTGGGACTATGGCACCGGGCCGCTGGTCGCCGGCCGGGCGACCTGGCTGTTTTGCGCGTGGCTTGCGTGGAGCCGCTACCGGGTCGTGCTGCCGATATTGGACAAGACCCTGCCGACGGTGATCGCCTGCATCGACACCACGCTGCGCCGGTTGGGCGGGGTACCGACCTACGGGCTGAGCGACAACGAGAAGACCGTCACGCTGGAGCACGTGGCCGGGATCGCGGTCCGCAACCCCGACATGGTCGCCGCCGCCCGCCACTACGGCCTCACGATCGCCACGTGCGTGCCCGCCGACCCGCAGTCCAAGGGCGGCTCGGAGGCGGCGGTGCGCATCGCCAAGGCGGACCTGGTGCCGACCGGGGCGAACCTGCTGGGCGCCTACCCGAGTCTCGGCGCGTTGGAGGGGGCGTGCGAGGGGTTCTGCGAGCAGGTCAACACCCGGCCGCACCGGGTGACCCGCCGCGCACCGGTCGAGGCGCTTGGCGAGGAGCGCGCGCGGCTGCACCCGCTGCCCGCCCACCCGTTCACGCTGGCGTTCGGCCAGACCCGCGTGGTCGGGCAGACCACCCCGATGGTCGCCTTCGAGGGCGGGTCCTACTCGGTGCCGCACACCCTGGCGGGGCAGACGGTGTGGGTGCGCGCCCACGGCGAGGAGGTCGTGGTGGTCCACGTCGGCGGGCAGGGGCCGGTCGAGGTCGCCCGCCATCCGGTGACCACTCCGGGCAGCCCCCGCGTGGACGAGGGCCACTTCCCACCGGCGCCCGAGGGGGCGCTGGGCCGCGTCCCGCGGGCGCGCAGCGCCGCCGAGGCCGAGTTCCTGGCCATCGGCGAGGGCGCCGCGACCTGGCTGGTGGAGGCTGGCGCGGCCGGTGCGGGCCGGGTGCGGGTCAAGATGGCCGAGGCGGTGGCGCTGGCCAAGCTGCATGGGGCCGCCCGGGTGAGCTGGGCGCTTGGGCACGCGGCGGTCTACGGCCGGTTCGCCGAGCGGGACCTGCCTGCCATCCTCGCCCACCAGGCCGCCGCCACCCCTGGGGCTGCCCGCCACGCTGGCGAGGACCACACCCTGCAG
>WNFV01009126.1_pt1 | contig 11051 bp, 12 predicted proteins | sample 5400101 | NCBI WGS metagenome assembly WNFV01 (sample SAMN13153361, study PRJNA577476) | soil metagenome | isolation source: 115 cm soil or saprolite under grassland replicate 1 | place: USA:California | collected 2016-06-15
CTGGGCCGAGGAGGAGACGCGCAGGACGGCCAGCCTCGGCAGGTAGGCGTTCGTCGTCGTCCCGAAGTCGATCTCCGGCATCCCGAGTCCCATCGGCTCGATCCACTCCGGCAGCACGCCGTGGCTCGTGACATAGCGGTACTGGTACTCGTGGAGCGGCTGGAAGATCTGCGCGACGTCCGGATCGCCGCCGTCCTCGGTCACCGCCTGGACGGTCTGCGAGCCGAGCAGCGGCTGAGCGAAATAGGCGGTGACGAAGACGCAGGCGGCGACGATCGACGCGACGCCGGCAAGGACCTCCGTGCGGCGCCGCCCGAGCATGCGCGGCGATTCTACGCAGGGCCGCCGTACTCATCAGGATCCGCCGCTAGAGTCCGTCAGGTGCCGCACGTGCCGTTCAACCGGCCGCACCTGGCGGGCAACGAGCTTCGCTGGATCGAAGAGGCGATCGGCAACGCCCACCTCTCCGCCGACGGCCCGTTCACGCGCCGCTGCGAGCAGTGGCTCGAGCGACGCACGGGCGCGTCGAGAGCGTTCCTGACCCACTCGTGCACGGCGGCCCTGGAGCTGAGTGCGCTGCTCCTCGAGCTCGAGCCGGGCGACGAGGTGATCATGCCCTCGTTCACCTTCGTCTCGACGGCGAACGCGTTCGCGCTGCGAGACGCCGTGCCCGTCTTCGTCGACGTCCGGCCGGACACGCTGACGATCGACGAGGACAGACTCGCGGGCGCGATCACGCCGCGGACGCGCGCGATCGTCGCCGTCCCCTACGCAGGCGTGCCGTGCGACATGGATCGCCTTACCGAGGTTGCCGCCGCGCACGGGCTGACCGTCGTCGAGGACGCCGCGCAGGCGATGATGTCGACGTACAAGGGACGGAGCGCGGGCAGCCTCGGGGCCCTCGGCTCGCTGAGCTTCCACGAGACGAAGAACGTGACGTCCGGCGAAGGCGGCGCGCTGCTCGTCAACGACCCGCGTTTCGTCGAGCGGGCCGAGATCCTGCGCAGCAAGGGAACCGACCGCGGTCGCTTCCTGCGCGGCGAGGTCGACAAGTACACCTGGGTCGATCTGGGCTCGTCCTACGGCATGAGCGAGCTGAACGCAGCATTCCTCTGGGCGCAGCTGGCCGCGGCCGAGGACCTCACCGCCGACCGGCTGCGGACGTGGCGCCTCTACGACGAGGCGCTGGGGCCGCTCGAGGAGTCGGGCGTGCTGCGCCGGCCGATCGTTCCGGAGTACGCGACGCACAACGCGCACATGTACTACGTCCTCGTGGCCGACCTCGAGGAGCGGACGGCGCTGATCGAGGAGCTGAACCGAAGCGACATCAACGCCGTCTTCCACTACGTGCCTCTGCACTCCTCGCCCGCGGGCCGCAGGTACGGCCGTCCGCACGGGGATCTGACCGAGACCGACGCGGCCGCGGACAGGATCGTCCGCCTCCCGCTCTGGAGCGGGATGACCGAGAGCCAGGTCGAGCGCGTCGTCGCGACGATCGACGCGTTCGTGCGAAGCCGCGTCCGCGCCTAGCGCCCAGCGGGGCGGCACTCGCAGTACAGGACGAGCGAGCTCGGATTGCGGCTGTTGACCCGCTGCAGAAGATGGAACGGGAACAGAACGGCGTCGTTCAGGACGAGCCGGGCAGCCGGCGGAAACGAGGTCTTCCAGGGAACGTGGCGGTCGCCGGACTCCACCGTCCGCCGGTCGAGGCCGAGGCTCGTCTTGTCCGCCTCCCACCGGCGCACTTGCCGGTTCGAGAGCGAGAGCAGCAGGTTCGAGAGCGGAAACGTCAGCCCCGCCAGGTGCTCGACGGCGAAGCCCGAGCTCTCGGCGGCGTGCCGCAGCGTCTCGAACGTGTAGCGCCGCTGGTGGCCGGCGATCTCGTCTTCGATCCCCCAGTGCCGCGGGGAGCCGGGCACGAGCAGGACGACTCGTCCCTGCGGGCGGAGCGTCTCGGCAGCGCGCCGGAAGTAGCGGCGTTCGTCGTCGGAGTCGAGGTGCTCAAGCACCATCGAGGAGACGACGAGGTCGGCGACGGGCGGCTCGGACAACTCGAGCCAGTCACCCGCCCGGAGCTCGTACCGGTGCTGGGCGATCGCATCGGCGTTGAGTGCGGCCGCAGCCTGGACGGCCTGCTCGTTCAGGTCGAAGCCCGCGCCGCGCCAGCCGAGGTCGAGCAGGAGCCGCGAGAGGACACCCTGGCCGACGCCGATCTCGACGAACGTACCGGGCGCCAGGCGGCGCAGCCGCGACCTGACGTACATCAGCTGCAAGAGGGTTCCCGGCGGCAGGACCGGCTTGTCCATCCGTGGCATCGCTACAGGCGAGACCGCATCCGGACGTCCGCCTCCGAGACCGCCTCCGTGCCCGCGCCGACCGCCTTGCTGATCACGAACAAGGGCCGCTGACGCACCTCTTCGAAGACGCGCCCGATGTACAGCCCGGTCACGCCCGTGCTGACGATGATGAAGCCGCCGATCGTCACGATCACGACGAACAGGCTCGTCCAACCCGGATAGCCGCTTCCGAAGACCTTGGCGAGCGCGAAGTAGGCCCCGGCGACGAGGCCGAGCGCAGAGAGCGCGAACCCGAAGTAGACGACCCACCGAAGCAGGAACGTCGTCTGGAAGAAGACGCCGCGCAGAGCGTGCCGGAGCAGCGCGCCGACGCCGTACGAGCTCTTGCCGGCGACGCGCTCCGACTGCTCGTACTCGATCGCGGCGCGGTCGAAGCCGAGCCAGTGGAGGACGAAGAGGTAGTGACGGTCGCGCTCCGTGAAGCGGAGGAACGCGTCGACGACCTTGCTCGAGATGATGCTGAAGCTGCCGTACGTCCCGTCGAGCGAGGCTCCCGTCAGCAGGTTGATCATCGAGAAGTAGAGACGGCTCAACGTCCTCCGGAGCCAGCTCGCGCGCCGTCGGCGCCGCCTCGCGAAGACGATGTCGAAGCCCTCCGCCGCCTTGGCATAGAGCCGCGGGATCTCCTCGGGCGGGTCTTCGAGGTCGCAGTCCATGACGACGACCCATCGGCCCGACGACTGCGAGAGGCCGGCGGTGATCGCGGCGTGCTGGCCGAAGTTCCGGCTGAGGCGGTAGGCCTTCACGCGATCGTCCTCGGCGGCGAGCTCGACGAGCAGCTCCCACGAGCCGTCGCTGCCGCAGTCCTCGACGAAGACGAGCTCGTAGTCGTCCGTCACCGACGCGAGCGTCTCGACCAGACGGCGATGCAGCTGCCGCAGACAGCCGTGGCACCCGTAGACCGGGACGACGACGCTCAGCTCGACCATCGGCGACTCAGCCCTGGCCGCCACGGTACAGCCGCTCCTCGGCCGGTCGGTAGTACTCGTCGAGACTGGTCACCACGCGGGTGTACCAGCCCAGCAGCTGCTGCGTGCGAGGCGCTTGCTCGAGCACCTTCGCGTCGCCGAGAGCGCGCACGTAGTCGATCTGCTGCTTGAAGAACGAGCGCGTGAACTGGTGATTGATCGCCAACCGGTCGCGGCCGGAGACGTTGGCGCCCGCCGCATGCCACAGCGTCGAGTCGAAGACGAGCATCGAGCCGGCCGGGCAGACGACCGGCAGTTTCCTGTCCTCGAGCTCCTCTGGCGTCGGCGGCTCGGGTAGCTGGTGCGTTCCCGGAACGACGAGCGTCGCCCCGTTCGCTTCCGTGAACTCGTCGATCGCAAAGAAGAGGTTGACGGAGGCGAGATACCCGTCGAGGTAGCGCGGGAAGTCGCGGTGGAAGCTCGTCTGGAACGTCGCCGGCACGTTTCCGTTCGGGAACGAGGGCAGGATCAGACCGTTCTGCAGGTGGAGGACGGCGGTCTCGGAAACGGTGTTGTCGACGACGGCGAGCAGCTCGGGCAGCTCGAGGAAGCGGAAGAAATGGTCGTCGAAGGCAAGCATCAAACGCAGCACGCCGAGCTCGCCCGCCCGGGCGAGCCGCTCCTCCCCGACCGCCGCCCGGATCGCGGCCTGGGCGTCGTACATCGCCGTTCGCGTCCGAGCGAGGAGGTCGTCGTCGAGGATGTCGGTCACGACCGCACAACCCTGCCCACGCAGAGCGGCCAGTGTCTGGTCGAGCCAGTCGGGGTCGTGTTGGCAGCTGACCGAGAGCATCGTCTCCTGCGCGGGCCGAGGGGCGGCGCCGGCCGGGACGCTAGTGTAGTCGGGCCGATGGCCGGCAAATCCGTCGCGATCGTCCAGTCCTGCTACATCCCGTGGAAGGGCTACTTCGACCTGATCGCCGGCGTCGACGAGTTCATCCTCTTCGACGATCGCCAGTTCACCCGGCGCGACTGGCGCAATCGCAACCGGATCAAGACGCCGCAGGGCGCTCGCTGGCTGACGATCCCCGTCGAGACGAAGGGCCGCTACCACCAGCGAATCGACGAGACCGCGATCGTCGATCCCGGCTGGGCCGACCGGCACTGGAAGTCGATCCGACACACCTATGCGTCCGCGCCGTTCTTCTCGGACTATCGCGAGCTTCTCGGCGAGCTCTACCGGTCGTCGAGCGAGCGGATGCTGAGCCTCGTCAACCGGAGGTTCCTCGAAGCGATCTGCGAGCTCCTCGGGATCCAGACCGTCTTCTCGTGGTCGACGGACTACGAGGTCGAAGGGAAGCTGACCGACCGGCTCGTCGCTCTCTGTCAGGCGGCGGGAGCGACCGACTATCTGAGCGGACCGGCGGCGCGGAGCTATCTGGACGAGCCGCTGTTCGACGACGCAGGCATCCGCTTCTCGTACATGGACTACGAGGGGTACCCGGAGTACGAGCAGCTCTACCCGCCGTTCGAGCACGCCGTCACGATCCTCGACCTGATCCTGAGTACAGGTCCGGATGCCCGCCGGTACATGAAGAACTACGCCGGCGTCTTCTCCCCGCATGGAGCCTGACCCGTTGCTGGGGCCTGTCGAGCGGTACTACAGCGGGAAGGTCGCCGAGCACGGGCCGACCGCACGAGGCGTCGACTGGCGAGACGAGGCCAGCCAGGCGCTTCGGTTCTCGCAGCTTCTGAAGCTGTGCGACCTCGACACTCCGTTCGCGATCAACGACTACGGCTGTGGCTACGGCGCGCTCGCGACCTACCTCGACGAGCGCGGCCGCCGCTTCCGGTACACGGGCTTCGACATCTCCGAGCAGATGCTCGAGCAGGCCCGCGTCCTCGTCGGCGAGTCCGATCGCTGCCGGTTCGTGTCGTCGGAGGACGAGCTGGAGCCTGCCGACTACACGGTCGCGAGCGGGATCTTCAACGTCAGGCTCGACGCGGGCGACGAGGACTGGGAGCGGCACGTGCTGGCGACGCTCGACAAGCTCGACGCGCTCTCCGTGCGCGGCTTCGCGTTCAACGTGCTCACGTCCTACTCCGACGCCGACAAGATGCGGCCCGACCTCTACTACGCCGACCCCGGCGCGCTCTTCGACCACTGCAAGCGCCGCTACTCGCGCTGGGTCGCTCTGCTGCACGACTACGGCCTCTGGGAATTCACGATCCTCGTCCGGAGGGAACCCGCGCAGCAGTGAGCGACGTCGTCCTCTTCGGGACGGGCGACTTCGCCCAGGTGGCGCTCGAGTACCTCCGCCGGGACAGCCCGCACGACGTGGTCGCCTTCACCGTGCACGAGCGCTACATCGAAGCTCCCGAGCTGCTCGGCGTGCCGGTCGTGCCCTTCGAGCGGCTCGAGGAGACTCATCCCCCGAGCGACTACGCGATGTTCGTCGCGATCGGCTTCAGCCGCGTGAACAAGGCGCGCCGCGAGCTGTACGAGGAGTGCAAGCGCAGAGGCTACGAGCTGATCAGTTACGTCAACTCGAAGGCGATCTCCTGGGACGAGCTCGACCTCGGAGACAACTGCTTCGTGTTCGAGGCGAACGTGATCCAGCCGTTCGTCCGGATCGGGAGCAACGTGATCATCTGGAGCGGCAACCACATCGGCCACCACGTGCGCATCGGCGACCACTGCTTCGTCGCTTCCCACGCGGTCGTCTCGGGCGGCGTCACGATCGGGGAGGAGACGTTCGTCGGCGTCAACGCGACCTTCCGCGACGGCGTCACGATCGCGCCGCGCTGCGTGATCGGCGCCGGCGCTCTGATCATGAAGGACACCGTCGAGGGCGGCGTCTACTCGGTCCGCGGAGCCGAGCCGTCCGAGCGTCGAAGCTGGGACCTCGACTTCTAGTGCACTGGGAGAAGCGAGGGCTGCTGCTGCCCGCGCCGCCAGCGCTGCGCTGGGCTGCGTCTCACGCGGCCCTCCCCGTTCCGCAGCCGCTTGCCGACGGGCACGTGCGGCTCTACTTCTCGGCGCGCGACGCAGAAGGCCGCTCGCAAATCGCCTGCGCCGAGCTCGAGACGCTCGAGGCCGGCGCTCCCGCCCGTTTCCGGCCCGAGCCGGTCGTCGGACTCGGGCCTAAGGGGGCCTTCGACGACAACGGCGTCACGAGCTCCTGCCTCGTCGAGCACGACCGGCGGCAGCTCCTCTACTACACGGGCTGGACGCTCGGGGTGACGGTCCCGTTCAGGTTCTTCGTCGGCTGCGCGGTGAGCGAGGACGGCGGCGCGACGTTCCGCAAGGTCTCGCCCGCGCCCGTGCTCGGACCCACGGCGGTGGATCCGTTCCTGACCGCGTCTCCCTGGGTGCTGGTCGAGGAGGGGCGCTGGCACATGTGGTACGTCTCGGGCACCGGCTGGGACGTCGTCGAGGGGGAGCCGCGGCCGCGGTATCACGTCAAGTACGCGGAGTCGGACGACGGCAGCTCGTGGGATCGCGACGGCCGTGTCTGCATCGACTTCGCGGCGGCTGACGAGTATGCAATCGGGCGGCCCTGCGTCGTGCGGGATGGCGACCTCTATCGGATGTGGTTCTGCTCGCGCGGAGGGGCCTACCGCATCGGCTACGCGGAGTCAGCGGACGGGCTGAGCTGGGAGCGAAGCGAAGCAGGCATCGACGTCTCCGCGGAGGGCTGGGACTCGGAGATGCAGGCGTACCCGGTCGTCTTCGACCACGCCGGCGGGCGCCACATGCTCTACAACGGGAACGGCTACGGTGCGACTGGCATCGGCCACGCCGTCCTCGTCGGATGAAGATCTGCCTGGCCTGTGAGGCGCGGTTCGACGCGGCCGGCTGGCGCTGTCCGGAGTGCGGCTGGGAGCTTGGCTTCGCCGACGACGCAGAGGTCAGCTTTCCCGATGAGTCGTTCGAGCTGCTGGCCGAGCTCGAGGAGCGGAGCTTCTGGTTCCGCGCGCGAAACGATCTGATCGTCTGGGCGCTCCGGGCGCACTTTCCCGAGGCTGCGAGCCTGCTCGAGGTCGGCTGCGGGACCGGCTTCGTGCTTGCGGCGCTCCAGGCGCGGCGCCCAGAGCTCCGTCTCGTCGGCGGCGAGCCGGCGCGGGCAGGGGCAGAGATCGCACGGTCACGCGTTCCCGACGTGCCGATCCTCGAGCTCGACGCGCGGCGCCTGCCCTTCGAGCGCGAGTTCGACGTCGTCGCCGCGTTCGACGTGCTCGAGCACATCGACGACGACGAGCGGGTGCTGCGCGAGCTGGCGCGGGCCGCGCGGCTCGGTTTGCTCGTCACGGTGCCGCAGCACCCGCGGCTGTGGAGCGCGGTCGACGAGTTCTCCGGCCACGTACGCCGCTACACGCGGCGCGAGCTCACCGGAAAGCTCGAGCGGGTGGGGCTGCGCGTGGTTCGAGCGACGTCGTTCGTATCGCTCCTGCTGCCGCTCGTCGCGGCGTCGCGTCTCGTCAGGAAGAAGTCGAACGAGCCCTACGACCCGCGAAGCGAGTACGCGATGCCGCGGATCGTCGACCGCGCGTTCGAGCAGGTGATGCGGCTCGAGCGGCGCCTGATCGAGCGTCGGGTGTCGTTCCCGGCCGGAACGTCGCTACTCGTCGCCGCGCGTCGCGGCTAAGCGCGGCAGCAGCTCCTCCTCGGGCACGTCGCGGATCACCCGGGCCGGGTTGCCGACGACGACCTTTCCGGCCGGGACGTCCTTCGTTACGACCGCGCCTGCGCCGACGAACGCCTCCTCGCCGATCTCGACGGCCGGGCAGAGGACGGCGCCGCCGCCGACGCGCGCGCCGCGCCGGATCGTCGGGCCTTTCATCAGCGCGTGGCGCCGCTCGGTGCGGCCCATGAAGTTGTCGTTCGTCGTGAGCACGCAGGGCGCGATGAACACCTGCTCCTCGAGCGTCGAGTAGCTCGTGATGTAGGCATTCGCCTGGATCTTCGTCAGAGCGCCGATCGTCGTGTCGTTCTCGACGAGCGAGCCACGTCCGATGACGACGTCGTCGCCGATCGTCACCCGCTCCCGGATGCAGGCCTGGTCGCCGACGATCACGCGGGCGCCGATCCGGGTTCCCGCGAAGACGACCGCGCCGGTCGAGACGATCGTGCCGTCGCCGAGCTCCGCCGGCGCGAGCGGCTCCTTCTTCGTCGTCGAGCGCGGCGAGAGCGATGGCTGCTTGCCGACGACCGCGTTCTCCAGGATCTTGACGCCGTCGCCGAGCACGGTGCCGGGATAGATGGTTGCCGTCGGGTGGATCTCGGCCTTCACGCGCGCGACTCTAGCGCCTCGCCGAAGACCCGCTCGTACGCCTCGGCGAAGCGGTCGACTCCGAACTCGCGTCGGCCTGCTTGTCTTGCCCGCTCTGCGAGGTCGCGCCGGTGCGGCTCGTCTTCGGCGAGTCGTCTGAGGGCTTCGCGGATGGCGGTGGGTGAACGCTCGACCAGGATCACCTCGCCGTCCCGCAGGTAGTGGCTGTAGCCCGGGCCGGACGTGACCACGCTCGGTAGACCGGTCACCAGCGCCTCCTGCAGCGACAGTGGGAAGCCCTCGCCCTCCGACGGCAGCACGAACGCGTCGGCGCAGCAGAGCAGCTCTCGGAGCCGCTCCGGCTCGATGAACGGCAGGATCCGGACGCCGTCGGGTGCGGCCGGCTGCGGTCTGTCGGTGACCGCAACGAGGTCGTACGCCGGGTCGCGGGCGGCGAGCACGAGGTCGAGGCCCTTCTTCGGGACGTCGCGGCCGACGAAGAGCGCCACGAACCGGTCGGGCGTGAGGCCCAGCTCTCGCCGCAGCGCCTCGCGGTCGACCGCCGGGGGGTCTGGTACGCCCGGGGGGACGACTTCGACGTCCGCGACGCCCCAGGTTTCTTTCGCCCACTGCGCGACGGCAGGGTTGTACGACACGACGCGCGTGGCCAGCCGCGACGCGCGCCCGAGGGTCGAGATGGCGACCCGCTGGGCCGCGTCGAGCGCCCGCCGCCGCTGCGGGACGAAGGCGACGTGTTGGGTCAGGACCGACGGGACGCCGTGTCGACGGGCCAGTCTCAGCGAGGCGACCGACGTCGCGTAGATCGCATCATGCGGATTGACGACGTCCGCCCAGGCGAGGAGCCCCCGAAGCGTGCGAATAGTGGGCACCGGGCTCGGGAGCGGATAGGGGACGTTCGTGACCTTCCGCAAGACGTTGCTGGCCGGCACGCGCACGATGCGGAAGCCGTCGGCGTTCTCTTCGCGCGGCGCCCCCCCGCTGCGGCAGGCGAGGACGACGACCTCGTGGCCACGCCGGCCGAGCGCGCCGGCGAGGATCTCGACGTACCGCTCGATCCCGCCGACGCTCGGGCGGAAGTTCGCGCTGACGAGGAGAATCTTCAACCCACGTGGGCGGACTCGCGCGCAGGCAGCCGCTCGTCCGCTCGCGTCCGCATCGTCAGCAGGCCGATGAAGAACGACCCGAAGACGACCTGCGCGCCGAGCCCGACGAGCGTGAACGCGAGCGCCGTCGCGTACTCGTGCCCGAGCGGCCCGAAGCCGCCGCGCGCCCAGCCGACGAAGATCGCGACGAGCACCGCGGTGCCCAGCGCGAACATGCCGCCGCCGGCGAGGAGGCCGTGCTCGAGCCGGATCCGCTTGCGCAGCACGTCGAACAGGTCGTCGTGCTCCCCGTAGTGCGTCAGCGCGTACGTGCGCGCGAAGACGCCGATCTGCACGACCTGCGCCCCGAGCAACGTCGCCGCCACGAACGCGAGCATCGTGTGGATCTGCCACTGCCGCCCGAACACGTCGACCGGACCGCTCGCCAGCACCAGCATCCCGGAAAAGCCGAGCAGGAGCAGCACGATCCCGGGCAGGAAGAAGAGCCAGCTCGGGCTGTAGAGGAGCATGAAGCGGACGTGGCGCCACGCGTCGCCGAAGCGGCTCAGCTTCGACTCGCCGGTACGGGCGAAGTAGTCGATCGGGATCTCGCTGACCGTCAGCCCGCGCCGCGACGCCTTGAACACCATCTCCGAGGCGAACTCCATCCCGGTCGAGTGGAGGTCGAGCACCTGCAGGGCGTCCCGGCGCAGAGCCCGCATCCCGCAGTGCGCGTCCGAGACCTTGACGCCGAACATCAGGTTCAGCATCCCGGTCAGGATCGGGTTGCCGATCCAGCGGTTCGACCACGGCATCGCGCCCGCGTGGATCGCCCCCTCGAACCGCGAGCCGAGCACGAGGTCGCTTCCCGACTCGAGCCTGTCGACGAAATCCCCGAGCAGGCGCAGCGGGTACGTGCCGTCGGCGTCGCCCATGATGATGTAGTCGCCCCGCGCGTGGGCGAGGCCGGTCAGGTATGCGTTGCCGTAGCCGCGCCGCGGCTCCTCGACGACCTGAGCCCCATGCGCGGCCGCGAGCTCGGCGGAGCGGTCGGTCGAGCCGTTGTCGACGACGATCACCTCGCCGCTCCGGCCCGAGGCCTCGATCCCCTCCCAGGCCTGGTCGACGACCGCCCCCACGGCCTCCTCCTCGTTCAGGCAGGGGATGACGACCGAGATCTCCGGAGACGGCTCGTGCACGGCCGAAGTATGACGACGGCTGCCGGCCGGAAGCCTCCCAAAACCCGGAGCGTCTCCGCGGTAGCCATGGCCGTTCCGGCCATGGCCCGGTACCTGGTACGCGGACGTGGCCGGAACGGCCACGTCCGCGGTGGCCGTGTCCCTTCTGGACCTGTCCCGGCACCTGGTACCCGGACACGGCCGGAACGGCCGTGTCCCCGCCGACGGGACC
>WNFV01030983.1_pt1 | contig 11051 bp, 8 predicted proteins | sample 5400101 | NCBI WGS metagenome assembly WNFV01 (sample SAMN13153361, study PRJNA577476) | soil metagenome | isolation source: 115 cm soil or saprolite under grassland replicate 1 | place: USA:California | collected 2016-06-15
GTCGCCGCGATCGCGAGGAGCGGCGTGTGACGCACGGCGAACAGCGAGAGCACCGCGACCGGGACGATGAGGATCGCGTCGCGCGCGCGGGCTCCGCCCGTGAGCGCGGCGCTCGCGACGAGGAGGCCGAGGATGAGCGCCCAGAGCGCGCCCGGCGCGGTCGTCGGATCGGGCAAGGTCCACTCCTGGATCTCGCGCGGCGGATCGAAGAGGTGGACGCCCGGCGCCGTGAGGGTGCCGAGGCCCGCCGGGGTGAGCACGAGCGACAGGAGCGCGCCCGCCGCCGCGATCGCGTACGCACGCCGCAGCGGGCGATCCGTGATGAGGCCGTTCGCCGCGATGAGGAAGAGGAGGCCGGCCCCGAGCGCGAACGACCCGTGGACGTTCGCCCAGACGACGAGGATCGCCGCTGCGAGATAGAGCGGGCGGGGCCCGGGGAGCTGGAGGAGCAGGACGAGCGCCGCGAAGCACGCGGTGCCGATGAGCTCGGGCCGCTCCGTCCAGATGAACCGCGACAGCAGGATCGTGGGCAGCGCCACGAGCAGCGAGACGACCGGCGAGGCCGGGCGCCGCACGAGCGCCGCCGCGGCGATGCACGCCACGAGCCCGGCGACCGCGACCGTGCGCACCGCGAGCACGCCGGTCCACGACCCGAGCGAATATCCGAGATACAAGAGGAGCTGCCCGAGCCACTGATCCGTCGCGACCGCGGCGCCGCGCGCGGTCCACGAGAAGACGTCCGAGCGCACGAGGCCGTGCGCGAGCGTCTCGCGCGCCGTCGCGAGGTGCCAGAACACGTCGCTGTCACCGACCGCGCTCGTGGCGCTCACCGCGGCGAGCGCGCCGCCGAGGAGGACGGCCACGGCGACGACGAAGCGGGTCATCGCGGCCGCTCCAGCAGCACGAAACCCTCGCCCTGCACGCGCACGGTCCAGCCCTCGTCGCGGAGCGCCTGCGTCAGGGCGCCCTCGGGACGGATGAGCGCCTGGGCGACGTTCCATCGCTCGATCACGCTGCGCCACGACGGCAGGACGTGGATCGCCTCCTGGTACGCGCCCATCACGCCGTTCCCCGCGAACGGGTAGAGACGGCCGTCGACGAACACCGGCCGGCCAGGCACGGTCCAGATGAGGTACCCGCCCCAGTCGTACTCGTTGAAGAGGACGCCGCTCGTCGCGGCGAGGGCAGCGCGCGCGCCGTCGGGGTACGGACGCAGATCCGGACGCGGATCGGCGCTCGGGATGCTCACGAGCGCCCCGAGCCACAGGGCGGCGGCCAGCGGGAGGGCAGGGCGTCCCCCCTGGGACGACTTCGAGGAGGGCCGTGCTGCGCCTCTGAGGGACGACTGATGCGAGGTCCGATCGATCTGATGCGGATCCACATGCATGTCTAAGAGGGACCGAGTCCCCGCCTCGGGATGCTCCTCTACGGGTCCGGCGGAAGTTGAACCGAATTGGTGCGATCTTGGACCGAATTGGTTCAGATCCGGGAAAGGCTCCGAAGAAGACCCCGGGCCCGGCGAGGTCGCGGAGCGGCGCACGCGGCCGACACCCCTTCTCAAAGTCGTCCCCATCTCGTCAAGGACCTGGGTCAGCGGCCCGGCGATGAACGGGACCGCGACGAACCCGAAGAGCGGCACGTGCCGCTGGGCCGACAGGGCGAGCCAGAGGATCGGCACGAGCAGGAGGGCGGCGAGCAGCGATCCGCCGCGGAGCATGAGGACCGCGATCGTCATGCCGACGAAGAGCGCGAAGAGCGCGCCGAACGGCGTGAGCGGATCGGCCGGCGATTCCTCGACGATCCGGATGCTCGAGCCGGCGACGTGACCGATGGCCCGCACGAACGGCAGCGCCCCGGGCTCACTCCCCACGACGATGGTCGCGACGGCCGCGGCGGCCAGCTGCGGCAGGGCGGGACGCCGCTGAAGCAGCGCCTCGAGCGCGAACACCCACATGATCGCGATCCCGAGGGCGTATCCGCCGTGGAGGTTCGCCCACACGGCGACCAGCGGGATCGCGGCGATGAGCGCGGGCCGCGATCCGCTCCTCGCGGCGAGGCAGAGCTCGAGGATGAGCGGGACGAACGCGAGGGTGAAGAGCTGCGGCCGATCGGTCCAGGTCGCCTTCGAGAGGAGCAGGGCGAGGACCGCGAGCGGGATCGCGACGCGCGCGGGCGCCGCGCGGAGCGCGAGGCGCGCCACGGCGAAGGCGGCGAGCGCGACGAGCGCGGCTCGGAGGATCGCGACACCGAGCCACGATCCGGCCGCGTACGCGAGGTACAGCACGACCTCGCCGAGCCACTCGCCGAGGGCGTACGGCTCGCCGGTCGCGGTGGACGAGAAGACGTCGACGCGCAGGCCGTCGCGGTGCTCGACCATCCAGCGGCCGGACGCGAGATGCCACCACATGTCGGGGTCGCCCGACGGCAGGCCGACCGCGACCGTGAATGCCGCGGCCGCGACCGCCAGGGCGATCGCGCTGCCCGAGAGCGCGCCGAGGATGCGCGTCACTGCTGCGCGGCGATGATGCAGCGCTGGTCCTCGCGCACCGCGTACACGCGGATCCCGCCCTGGTCGCCGCGGCCGGTGAAGACATCGTCGCGCTGTGAGGCGTAGAGCGCGTCGTAGCGCGAGAAGTGCGCCGGCTCGAGGATGAGCGTGCGCGCGAGATACACGACCGCGGCGCACGCCGCCGACGACGGACCGTCGGCGGGCGCGACGACGGCCTCGCGCCCGCTGATCCAGCGCCAGGCCGCCGCATCCGCGACGACGAGCGGGCCCGGCGGCAGGAGCGGAAGGGCGGCCAGGCGCGCGCGGTAGGGCGTGTTGAAGTCGACGTCCCACTGCCCGATCGAGAAGACCGAGATGACCGCGAAGGCGCCGACGGCGGAGCCCCACACCGTGCGGCGCATGCCGCGCGTCGAGGCGCGGAACAGCTCCTCGGCGCCGATCGCGGCGAGCGCGACGGCGAACGGGAAGAACGCGGCGATGGAATGGAAGAAGCTCCCGCGCACGGAGTGCAGCGTGAAGAGCAGGCTCTGCGCGAGGTAGATCGCGGCAACGAGGCCGACGAACGCGCGCACCTCGGGGCGGACCCAGCGGCGGCGGATGGCGAGCGCGAGCGGCACGAGCGGCGCGATCATGAGCGCGACCGCGGCCGTGACCGCGTTCGTCAGCAGCGCGCCCGCCTTCGCTGCGAGCACGTCGACCGGCGCGGCGAGGAACGGCTCGAGCGCCGGCGGGTGCAGCGCGAAGAAGTCCTCGTAGCGCACGAGGAGCACCGCGCGCGCGAAGAGGTCGGACGGGAAGCCGAGGGCGATCCCGCGCACCACCCACGCGAGCCCGATCGCGAGCGCGACCGCAGCGCCCACGATGCCGGCGCGCGCGGTCCGCGGGCGGCCGGCGAGCCACAGGAGCGCGAGGCCGAAGAGCGCGGCCTCGGCCCGGGCGAGGTAGAGGAGGCCGACGAGCAGCCCGGCGACGGCCGCGAACCGCAGCGATCCCCGCGCGGCGCGCGCGAACGCGAGGAAGAACAGGGTGCCGAGCACCGCGGCGAGGCCGAACGCGTCGAGCGTCACCCACCCCGGCGCGAGCGCGCCGCCGAGCCCCGCGACGGCAGCGGCGGCGAGCGCCGCGACGAGCCCACCGCCGAGGGCGCGCGTCGCGACGTACGTGACCACGGGGATCGCGGCCGCGACCGCGACGATCGCGACCTGCGCCGCGCGGAAGTCGCCGAGCGGACCGCCGAGGAGGGCGATGCCCGCGGCCTGCACGAGCGTCGGCAGGGGCATCCAGAACCGATGGCTCGGGATCGGGAGCGACGCGAAGCGTGGTGCCTCGACGAAGTTCCAGACGAAGTCCGCGGTCAGTCCCTCGCCGTGCGCGAGGCGGCTCGCGACGGTGGCGACGTAGTAGGCGTCGGTGTACCCCGGCTGCGCCACGACGATCATCGAGACCGCGCGCACGCCGACCAGGAGGACCGTGAGAGCGGCGAGCCAGAGGAGCGGCCGCCGATCTCGGCGGCGGTCGAGCGCATAGAGGCGGCGCATGCCCGCGTCGTGCTGGCGTCGCTCGAGGACCGTCATCGCAGCGGCATGCCGAACCGACGCGTGAGCCACTTGCGGATCACGTCCATCCGCGTCCAGAGGTGGACGATCTGCCCGCTGAGCTCGCCGTTCACGGTGCCCGAGCGCAGCGACGCGACGAAGCCGTCGCGGTCCGTGAAGTCGTCCATCTCGAGCCAGGCGGCGCCGACCTCGGACGGCCGGTGCGAGTCGCTCGCGACGGCGCCCGCGATCTCGTGGTCGCTCGCGTACCGCGCCGCCCGCAGGTTGTCGCCGGTGAACGCCTCGCGCGCGTTGAATACCTCGATCGCGTCGACGCTCGCGCGGATCCGCTCGAGCGCGGCGAAGCGGATGTGGTTGAGGCGGTTGCGGCTGAAGGGATGCGGGATCGACACGACGCCGCCCTGGTCGCGGATGCGCGCGATGGTCTCCTCGGCGGAGAGGCGCGGCGGCACGTCGCGCTCGAGGAACAGGCCGACGATCTCGCCGTCGCGCGACAGGATCTCGGACCCGACGACGACGCGGAACCCGTCCGCGAGCTCGCGCAGGCGGAGGCCGCCCTCGATGGTGTTGTGGTCGGTCGCGCACGCGACGTCGATGCCGGCCTCCTTGATGCGCCGCGCCTGCACCGCCGCGCGCATGCGGCTGTCCGGAGAGCGCTCCGAGTGCATGTGCATGTCGACCTTGATGCGGCGCAACTTCTGCTCGTTCATGCCGCCTGCCGCCCGCGCGCGTGCGCGTCGCCGACGATCGCGCGCTGCCGCAGCTCGTCGCGGTCCACCGGCTGGCGCTCGATCCGGAGCACGGCTGCCTCGAACGCGTCGACGTCGGCCGTCGCGACGAGCGCGCCATCCACGCCGTCGCGAACGATGTCCGCCGCGCCCCCCGCGGCGAGCGCGACCACCGGCGTACCCGACGCGAGCGCCTCGACGCACACGATCCCGAAGTCATCCTCGCCCGGGAAGATGAGGCCACGCGCGGCGCCGAGGAGCGAGCGCACGGTCTCGTCATCGACGCGTCCCGCGAACGTCACGTTGTCCTTCGCGCGCCGCTCGAGGCGGCCGCGCTCGCGTCCCTCGCCGACGACGATGAGGCGCATCCCGATCCGGTCGAACACATCTACCGCGATGTCGCCGCGCTTGTACGCGACGAGCCGTCCCGGCGCGAACAGCCAGAAGTCGCCACGCTCCGCGGGCTCGAAGCGCGAGACGTCGACCGGCGGGTGGACGATCTCGCTCTCGGCTCCGTAGTAGCGCGCGATCCGATCGCGCACGACGGACGAGTTCGCGATCCAGCGGTCGACGCGCCTCGCCGCACGCAGGTCGATCTCGCGCAGCCGCGCGAGCAGCTCGCCGACGACGCCGTGCAGCGGCGCGGGGACCTCGTCCTCGAGGTAGCGATCGCTCTGGTCCCAGAGGTATCGCGTCGGCGAGTGGCAGTACGCGACGTGCACCATCGCCTCGGGCGGCTCGATGCACTTGATGAACGCGCTCGTCGACGTGAGGACGAGATCCGTGCCGGGCGCGATTCGCAGCTTCGCCGCGGCGTTCGGGTAGAGCGGGAGGAGCGCGCGGTGGAGCCCGCCGCCGATCGGCAGCTGCTGCAGGTAGCTCGTGCGCAGATCCCATCCTGGGAGCGCGCCGTACCGGCGCTTGTCGTGGAAGAACGTGTGCACCGGCGCGCTCGGCCACATGTCGTGGAAGACCTCGACGACGCGCTCGGCGCCGCCGCGGACCGAGAAGTACTCGTGCGCCAGGGCGAGGTTCATGCCCGTCCGAACCGCGCCGCGAGCACGAGCAGCGCGAACAGCGGGAGGACGCGCTGGCGCCGCCAGCGCCGCGGCTCGAACGCGAGGCGCCACAGCCACTCGAGCCCGGCCGCGTGCACTGCCCGCGGCGCGACGGGCGCCACGCCCGCGAGCTGATCGAGGACACCGCCGACGCCGATCGCGACGCGCACGGACGGCAGCCGGTCGAGGTTGCGCGCGATCCAGCGCTCCTGTGCGGGCATCCCGTACGCCACGAGCAGCACCTGCGGCGACGCGGCGCGCACGCGCGCGACGGTGTCGTCGTCGGCGGCCACCGCGGACGAGCCGTGGTACGTCCCGGCGATGCGCAGCTCGGGATGGCGCTCCCGCAGGCGCGCGGCCGCGCGCTCCGCGACGCCGGGCGCCGCGCCGAGGAGGAAGAAGGAGACGCCGAGCGAGGAGGCGTGTGCCACGAGGGCGTCCACGAGGAAGCGGCCCGGTGCGCGGCCCGGGAGCGGGTCGCCGAGGACGCGCGAGGCGACGAGGACGCCCGTCCCGTCCGGCACGACGAGATCCGCGTGCGCCGCGATCGAGCGGAGGTCGTCGTCGCGGCGCGCGAGCATGACGAACTCCGGATTCGCGGTGATCACCGTGGTGCGCTCGCCGCGGCGAAGACGCTCGAGGACGACGCCGACGGCGCGCTCGAGATCGACCCGGTCGAACCCGATGCCGAGCACGTCGACCCGCGACATGCTGGGATCCTACCGACGCCCGTCCCCCGGGCGCGCAGACCGAGGCGCGCAGCGACGAGGTCGAGCACCCGGGCCCGAGGAAGGGCTTTGCCCGACCGAGGGTCGGATCAATGGCTGGCGATGAGGCTCCGGCGGAAGAAGTCGAGGTGCTCGAGCGCGAGGCCCGTGCCCTTCGCGACGCAGTACAGCGGGTTCTCCGCGACATAGCAGGCGACGCCGGTCACCTGCGTCAGGAGCCGGTCCATGTTGCGCAGCAGAGCGCCGCCGCCCGACAGGACCATGCCCTTGTCGATCACGTCCGACGCGAGCTCGGGCGGTGTCTGCTCGAGGACGCCCTTCACGGCGTTCACGATCTGCTGCAGCACGGGCTCCATCGACTCCGTGATCTCGTTGCTGCTGATCGTGATCGTGCGCGGCAGGCCGGCGATGAGGTCCCGGCCGCGCACCTCCATCGTGAGCTCGGGGTCCATCGGGAGAGCGGAGCCGATCTGGATCTTCACGTCCTCGGCGGTGCGCTCGCCGATCATGAGGTTGTACCGGCGGCGGATGAAGTTCGCGATCGCCTCGTCGAGCTTGTTCCCCGCGAACCGCACGCTGCGCGACACGACGATGCCGCCGAGCGAGATCACGGCGATCTCCGCCGTGCCGCCGCCGATGTCGATGATGAGGTTCCCGCTGACGCCCGACGGGACACAGATCATCAGCTCGGGCTGGAACACGCGGACGCGCCCGGCGACCTTGTTGATGAAGTGGCGCAGCAGGTGCTCGGTGATGACGTAGTCGGCGATGACGCCGTCGCGCATCGGCTTCAGCGCCGTGATGCCGCCGGGCGTGCGGCCGATCATGAGACGCGCTTCCTCGCCGACGGCGACGATGCGCGGCGTCCCCTTCTTGTCGTCGCCCTGCGCGATCGCGACGACCGACGGCTCGGTGAGGACGATGCCTTTCCCGCGCACGTACACGATGACGTTGGCCGTGCCGAGGTCGATGCCGATCTGCTTCGTGAACACGCCCGGTCAGCGTACCCGCGGATCCACGTCCTCGCGCGGAGGGTTACGAGGCTTTCGCGGCCTCCCGGGCCGGCTTCGGCGTGAAGCGGGCGGCCAGACCCGAGCGCCAGATCGCCCACACGGCGACGAAGTACCCAACGTAGGTCACGACCTCGATGACGGTCGGCTCGTCCTGGTATCCGAAGAGCGCGCGGAGGATCGAGCCGAGGCCAGCGTTGTCCGGCAGCCATGCCTTCGTGCTCCAGAGCTTCGGTCCCTCGACAGCGGAGAGGATCCCCGCCTCCGCGAACTCGTGCGCCGCGTGCGACACGAGGCCCGCCGCGAAAAGGACGAGCAGGATGCTGGTCACGCGGAAGAAGGTGCGCAGGTCGATCGAGCGCCCGAACGCGTAGATGACGACGCCGATCCCGACCGCGACCGCGAGCCCGATGACCGTGCCGAGCAGCTTGCCCTCGCCAGGCGCGGCGAAGAGCAGGAGCGCGAGCTCGACGCCCTCGCGCACGACGGCGAAGAACACGAGCAGGAAGAGGCCCCACGCGGCGCCGCCCTTCGCGAGCGCCGCCTCGACGCCGCGGTGCAGCTCACCCTTGAGGAAGCGCGCGTTCCGCAGCATCCAGAGGATCATCCAGGTGAGGAAGGTCGCCGCGAGGACCATCGTCACGCCTTCGAAGATCTGCTCGGTCGCGCCCTCGAACTCGGCGTTCAGCGCGTTCAGGACGCCGAGGAAGCCGAGGCTCACGGCCGCCGCGGCCGCGGTCCCGAACCAGACCCAGCGCGCCGCGCGCATCGTGCCGGTCTGCGCGAGATACGCGAGCACGATCCCGACGACGAGGGCCATCTCGATGCCCTCGCGCAGCGCGATGAGGAGGGCGCTCAGGTCACCCACTGACATCCATTCCACTCCCGCTCGGCGGCTCCCACCGTCCGTATTCGGCCGCCCGAAACCAGTGTTAGGCTGCCCTAAGTAATTCCGACCTGTCAAGTATGAAAACGGTCTGCCATGAACGAGCCATTCGGCACATGGCGGCCGAGAAAGGCCTCGATACGGTCGCCGCGCTGTGAAGAGCTGGGCTCGTATCCCGCTCGTCGTGACCCTCGCGACGCTCGCCGCGCTGCTCGCGGGGTGCTCCCGCTCGGCCGCTCCCACCCCCGGCGAGGTCGCCTTCGGGGCGGGCATCGAGCAGGCCCGCGGCCATCTCGCGGTCGCGCTGGAAGACGCCCAGGCCGGCCGCTGGGAGCTCGCGGCCACCCACGCCGCGCATCCCGCCGAGGCGATGCCGACGATCGACACGATGCTCGCGGCGAAGGACGGCGCCGCTGCCGCCTCGCTGCGGGAGCGCGCCACCGAGGTGACGCGCGCCTCCCAAGCGCGCGATCTCAGTGCGCTCCGGACCGCGATCGAGCGCATGGACGCCCAGCTCGCGGCGGCCCCGGCGATCGTGCTCGGCGGAGCGCGCGCGTCCGACACGGTCTACCGCGCCAGCGTCGTCACGACGCTCGTCGAGATCGTCGCGGAGGAGTACGGCGAAGGCGTCGAGGCTGGCCGCCTCGCCAACGAGGCCGAATACCAGGACGCGTACGCGTTCCTGCAGCGCGCGGCGGAGACGTGGAGCGTCGTCGAGCCGGCGGTCGCAGCGCGCGCCCCGGACGAGGCGCGCGAGGTCGCGTCAGGCCTCGCGTCGCTGCGTGCCGCGATGCCGGGGATCGCCGCGCCGGCGGCGCCGATCGCGGCGGATGACGTGGAGACGATCGCCCATGACGTGCAGCGCGAGCTGCGCGAGGCGGTCGGCGCGCAGGCGGGCGCCGCGACCGCTAGCGCTCGCGAGATCGAGGACGCGACGAAGGACCTCGCCGCGACGAGCGCCGCACTCCGTAGTGGCGACCGCACCGCGGCCGCGACGGCGTTCCGTGAGTTCCGCTCGGCGTGGCTGCGCATCGAGGACGCCGTGCGCGGACGCGACCGCGACGCCTATCGGAAGATCGAGACGGACATGGCGACCGCGTCGACGCTCCTCGCGTCGCCGAGCGCCGACCTCGCGGCGACGGACCGCGCGGTGTCGCGGATCGCCGAGACGCTCGCGCCGCTCGCGGCGACCACGAAGACCTACGGCGCGTTCGACGCGGCGATCATCCTCCTGCGCGAGGGCGTCGAGGCGCTCCTCGTCGTGGCCGCGCTCCTCGCGTTCCTCGCGCGCTCGGGCAACGCCGACAAGCGCCGCTGGGTATGGGCGGGCGGCGCGGCCGGGATCGGCGCGAGCGTCGTGGTCGCGATCCTCGTTAGCGTCGTGTTCTCCGCGAGCACGGCGGCGGGCGTCGACCCCGAGCTCATCGAGGGCATCACCGGCGTCCTCGCGGCGGCGATGCTCGTGTACATGAGCTTCTGGCTGCACTCGAAGTCGAACCTGCGCGCGTGGGACCGCTACATCCGCGACAAGAGCGCGTCGGCGCTCGCGCGCAACAGCCTGCTCTCGCTCGCGGTCATCGCGTTCCTCGCGGTGTTCCGTGAGGGCAGCGAGACGGTCCTCTTCTACTTCGGGATCGCCTCGTCGATCGCCACGCTCGACCTCCTCGGCGGGCTGGCCGCGGGCACGGCCGGGCTCGCGGCGCTGGGCGTCCTCGTCCTCGTCTTCGGCGTACGTGTCCCGATGCGCCCCTTCTTCATCGGTGCGAGCGTCCTCGTGTACTACCTCGCATTCAAGTTCCTCGGCTCCGGGATCCACGCGCTCCAGGTCGTCGGGATCGTCCCGGCCACGCCCGCGGCGCTCCCGGACGTCGGCATCCTCGGCCTCTTCCCGACGTGGGAGACGACCGCGGTGCAGATCGCGCTGCTGGCAGGCGCCGCAGCGGTGATCGTGCTCGGTCGCGTCCGCCTGCCGTCGCTACCATCGCGTGCGTGAGCGCGCACGTCGCGGTCGAGCCCACCAGCGGCGGCGAGGAGTACCTGCAGGCGATCTGGACCCTGGCGGATGAGGGCGGACCCGTCATCGCGGCGCGCGTCGCGGAGTTCCTCCGCGTCTCCCCCGCTTCGGTGTCGGAGATGATCCACCGCCTCGAGCGCGACGGCCTCCTCGATCTGACGGATCGCAAGGAGATCAGGCTCAGCGCGCGCGGCGACGCCCTCGCGCGGCGCGTCGTGCGCCGTCACCGCCTCATCGAGCGGATGCTGACGGACCTGCTCGGATACGAGTGGTGGAAGACGCACGACGAGGCCGAGCGCCTCGAGCACGTGATCTCGCCCGAGATGGAAGAGAAGATGGCCGAGCGGCTCGGCGATCCGGACACCTGCCCGCACGGCAATCCGATGCCGGGCACGACGCGCCGGCGGTGGTCGCAGCCGCTCGAGCGGGCCCCCATCGGCGAGGCCGTCGTCATCGAGCGCATCCCCGATCAATTCGAGCACGAGCCGGGCTTCCTCGAGTACCTCGACCAGCAGGGCATGCGGCCCGGCACGACGCTGCGGCTCCTCGAGCGCTCGGCCGA
>WNFV01009128.1_pt1 | contig 11050 bp, 11 predicted proteins | sample 5400101 | NCBI WGS metagenome assembly WNFV01 (sample SAMN13153361, study PRJNA577476) | soil metagenome | isolation source: 115 cm soil or saprolite under grassland replicate 1 | place: USA:California | collected 2016-06-15
CGATGCAGCTCGTCGCTGCGGTAGGTCACCACCAGCAGCACCCGACCCGAGCGCAGGCAGGTGGCGAGGAATGCGACCAGGTCACGGGTGGAGCGGTCCGCCCAGTGCAGGTCCTCCATGACCAGCAGCAGCGGCGCCCGCGCGGCCAGTCGCTCGACCACGCCGAGCAGCAACTCAAAGAGGCGGCCCTGGCCGGCGCCCACGACCGCGTCGCTGCTCCAGCCGAGGTCCGGAAGCAGGCGGCCCAGCTCATCGCAGGCCGGCCAGCAGGGTACGGCGCAACGCGGTGAGCATGTCGGCGACCGAGACGGTGCGCTTGGGGCGGTACCAAGGCGCCGGAGGGTGACACTCCCTCCGGCTACTCGAATACTACGTAGGTGGACTCTACGGCATGACCTTATAATGTCATCAATGAGTGGATCCATGCGGGGCTGAATCAAGAGCTGGGGACGGTGGACAATGGTGGTGTAGTGGTGCGGATTAGTCGGTCGTCCTGTTCTAAGCTCAATACCACGAAATCATCAATGAAGTGGGGAGGGTCGTTATCGACGGCGATGAGTTGCAGTTCCTCACCGTAGGTATCCGCTACAGACAGGAGGAGCCGATACATGTCCTCGACGCGGGCAGCGTCGAATCCCTCGCGGCCGACGTTGCTGGACAAGCCATCCAGGACGAGGAATCCCGGCAATGGGAGGCCGCGGTCGATGGCAACGGTGTGATGGGCCAACGCATGGGCGACGTTGACGAGTACTTCCAGCCCTTGGCTGGACAGCTCTTCGAATCGTCGGCCGCTCACGATCGGGAGCAACGTCTTGCGGTCGATCGCGGCGGACAGCGCCTCGCCGAGCAAGGGAACGTGAAGTTGCTCCAGATACTCATACAGTCGTTGCTCTAGCGCGGTGATGTGGTCCGAAGCCGCCGTATGGGACATCCCTCGGCGATCTAGGGCGGCCAAGAGTTCTTCTCGCTCGGAGTCCAATTGAGCGCGTCGTTCATCCAGATCTGCCTGACGGCGCAGCACTGCCAAATATTCTTCGGCACGTTGGATCTGCGCTTCGAGCCGCGCCCGCTCCGCTGCGAGGTAGGCAAGGGCGGAGGTCTGCTCGTTGATGAACGCGCGCGTGCGGTTGTCAAGTTCCACGGAGAGCGCATGCGCTGCCGCTTGGGCGTCGTCCAGGTCGTGACATGCCTGCTCCAGCGCGTACTCGCGAAGGGCGAACACCTCGTCGGTCTCTTGTACCTGCGCGGCGACTCGCTCCTGTTCGGCCAGGAGGCTGTCCCGCGATTCGCTGGGCTTGAGGGGTTGCAGGCAGAGATAGCAGGAGTCGGGATCGGGAGCGCGGTCGGGGGTAACGTCGTTACCGCAGCGCGGACAGACGATGAAGTCGAAATCTACCAGCCACTCGCCCGCGACGATCGCCCGGGTGAGTCGGGAGGATTGCGTAACCAATTGGGTCCGCAGGTCCCGCAGGTCCGCCAACTGATCGCGGGTACGCGCAACCTCAGCGCGCAACCCGGCCACCCGGTGCTCAGCGGCCTGAACACGATCTCGAAGCGCCGCCGTGCCGAGCCGATCATGCACGCCTTTGGCTAGTTTGGCTTCACGGGCGGCGAGGTCGTGCAGGTCTACGCGAGCCTCGGTGATGCTTCCGGTAAGGCTGTCGGGATCGGCGAAAGCAGTGCCCGCCAAGAATGCCACGGCGGCTTCGGCCTGCCGGCCGAGCGCGCCGCGCCGCAGCTCCACTTCCCGCAGATCGTTTTGCAGCTTTGCGGTCTCAGCATCGTACAGGCCGTAAATTAGCTCGAAGACGTAACGACGTTTGATGTCACGGAAGGGATGGTCGTGCCCGAAGACACTGGTGTCGATCTCGTCGCCCGGAACGATGCAGTAGCCCATCCAGTCATTAATTGTGACCGGGACGGTCTCGCTGGTTGGCTGGGTCCGCGCTCGCGGCACCTCGACAGACGGCAGACCAAGCTGCGCAAGCAGCCAGCGGCTGTAGGTTGGGCCGGCAGGAGAATCTGGTCGAACGGCCGGTAACCTGAGCGCCTCAAGTGGGTCCAGGTCGGCCGCCCGGTCGGATCGCTCAATGCTGTCGGGGATGCGGGCAAGTCCAACTTTGGCAGTGTCGGTCATGACAAGTGGACGGTAGATCTGCCAACGGCCAGTATCGAACTCCACCTCTGCGCGCAGCGCCTGCACCACGCCGGTCTCCGGCGCAAGGTTGTCGGGGACGCTACCGAGCAGCGCGCGAAGCAGTCGGACAAGAGTGGTCTTGCCGGTGGTCATCTGCCCTCGCACTACATTGACCCGGTGCGGGAAGGCGATCTGCCTGCCGCCGCCCACAAGCTCAAGTGTCTGTATCCGCAATTTAGGCATTACCGACCCACCCGACATCCAGTTCAAACAGGGGCCGACCTCGCGGCCTTGCATGGTCGCAGTAGGGCACCGGCTCGGCAATCACAGCGGCGTGTGCCATTCCGCCTCGCTCACCTCGGGGACTGCCTCGTAGACCCAGTTCTTCAGGGTGCTGCCCTGCTTGTCGAGCCATTTGCGCAGCAGCGCCGTGCGCTGTGCGACCAATGCATGGGAGTCGTCTGCAACGAGTTCGACTGCCAGTTGCTGCCCGTGCTCCGTGCTGCGGTAGCCGAACCCGCGAGCAAGTGGCACGACCTCGATCAGGCCACGGCCGATCAGGCTGCCCAGCAGGGCGTAGTAAGCGGGGTCCCATGGACCATACCGGTAGCGCACCATCCGCTGCTCCAGTGGGTTGGCCTCTTGAGCGACTTCATCGATGTCCTGCTGCGGCGCACCAACACGGGTAAGCAGCCGCGCGGCGTATGCCGGGTAGCGCAACAAGAAGTCCAACTTGGCGAGCTTGACCCGTCCCTCAAGAGTCCGTTGGCCGTTGCGCTTGCGGCTGAACGCGTCAATGAGCAACAGCAAGCGGGCTTCGGCTTCGGGTGTCGCGCGGAATGCCACACGAGCCTGACGAGTGGTCGCTGGCACGGTCACGAGGCATCCCGCCACGGAAAGCGGCACTCATCAGAGAGGTGGCATAGGTAGCCGAGCACGCCATACGGCTCGCTGGCAAAGATGCCCTCGACATCGAGTGTCCGCAACTCGTTGACCTTCAAGACGAGTTCGGCGAACGTCGCCTCGGCCGGCCGAGCAGCCACCGCAGGGTTCCCAACCGCAGCGAGCCTAACCGACTTTGCCACGGCGTTGGCGAAGGTCAGCACGTTTACGGTAAGGCGCTCCAGGCGAGCGGCGCCCTCATCGCTAGCGGCGAGCGCTTGCTGCCGCAGCACCTCCGCGAGGGCACGCTTGGTTTTGGCTTCCATCACCGTCTCCGGCCGAGCACCAGCACTGACCATCTTCACCTCCAGCGCCGACAAGTTGGCGCCAGTCTCGGCCACGCGGCGAAGCAAGGCTTGCTGATCCACTAGCTCAACGTGAGGGAGCGGCGGAAGCAACTCGACCAACCCGTCGTGGGTCAGGACCTGCAATCCGAATGCAGGTGTGGGGTCGTTGCCAGCGTCTAGAGCGGCAACGACCTCCTGCCAGGGCGTGCGGGTGAGGCTGGTGTCTGCGGCCTGTGCGGCACCTGCGGCGTCCAGTAACTTAGTGTAGGTGGTGAGGATCGTGTAGCCGGACTGGTCGGGAAGCAGGCACGCCAGCGTCAGGATGTTGACGCCGTCGACAGTATCGCGGCTCGGAGAGTTGGGATACAGCCGAAGGCGAGAGAGGAAGTCGTCCATCTGCTCAACCGGGAGGCCATGGTCGCCCAGTCTCGTGCGGACCTTGGCCGAGGCTGTTGAGGCGTCGGCGAAGAATGCGACGCCGCTAGGGCTGTCGGTACTGGGGCCTTCTAGCAGCAACTCGAACTTGGCAATGCCGAGCTGCCCAGCTGCCTGAGCCATGTTGTAGGAGCGGACAAGCGAGTCAAGCCCACCGCCATCCTCGCACACCTTGCCAGGGGTCCACACGCCCTTGTCGCGAGTCTTGACCTGCTGGAATCGCAAGCATGCCGGATATACCAGCACCTGGTCCTCGACACGCTCGCAGGCGATGGCTACGGGGCCATCGGGAAGGAGACAGGTCAGCCACGCGCTGATCGTCATCTTAGTCTGGTAGCGGTAGCGGGCCAGAGTGAGCGCCCCAGCGGGCTCGCCGGTTCCAAGCCCTTCCAGCGCTGCGAGCGCAAGTCCTGTCAAACCCTCATTCTCGGGTGATGCGTCCACGCAGATCTCCAATGCGCAGCTCCGGCATTGCGGCAGGGAGAGATCGAATCGCCCGCCGGCACAGCAACAACCTCCTCGTGGAATCCTCACCTACACCAACCAGACTGACCGGACGACTACCCCGATGTCCACATCTATCGTTCGTCACATCTGGTATGTGAGCGGCAAGAGCATGAAACAGAGCAGCTCGCTCCAAAGCAACCACAAGTGCAGTAACAAGAAGTCGTCACTTCTCCGCAGTTGTGGCGTCGTTCCCTACCGACGGGTCGGCCTTGCCTCGCTGAGTCCGAGGTTCTGACCGCTGGGGGTGCGGTACCGGCTAGCCGTGGCGCTCGCAGGTGGTCAGGGCGCAGGATGGGCGCCACTACACGGTCGACGCCCCAGACGGCCACCACGCTCCGCTGGAGAACGCTCGGCTGATCGGGTGGGATGACGAGTCCGACTGACTACGGATACCTATCAGATTCCTAACACCCCAGCTCGGGCAGCCGGCGGTATGTCTTGTCCACGTTGCTCCTGGGCACGAACGTGGTGGGGTCGAATCAGATATCGGCCGCGGCGAGCAGGTGTTGGACGGCCGTGAAGCTGCGGGAGAGATCAGACGGTTAGCGGTCGTAGGAGAAGCGTTCAGGAGGCACCCAGACGTTGACGGAGACTCGAGCCGGTTTCGTGCCGAGCCTAGCGATACAGTGATCGACAAGTTGTGCCTTCCCAGGGCTCTCCGGGCGATCACCCAACACGTTGAAGCTGAGGGCACCGAGGAGCACGTCGGCGAGCTGCACAAGATCAGCCGTCTTTGAGTCGCGCGCCCTTGCCAGGCGGATGACCCTGCTCGACTTGGGACCGAATGCCTGCTTGTAGGTGCGATTGAAAAGAAACTCGACGCGGTTGAGCACCGTGTCCCGTGAGAAGAGGCCGGCATCGTGGTACACCCACCAGCGCTTCGTGTCACGCAGAGGGCCGAACGTGACAAGCAAGAACTGGTGATAGGCGGACGCGAGACGATCGTCATGGGAGGGCCGCCGTTCCGGGCGAGGTCGAAACGAGATCCAATCTCGACTGGAAGGATCGATCTGAAAGAGCGAAAACCTGGCCCAGCGGTCTTCGAAGAAGACGTCAACCCACGCGCGATATGCGTCCAGGTAACCCCGAGAGATCTTCTCCCACTTCATTTCACTGGTCAGACCATGGCGAGCACGGATCTCCTAGAGACCACGGAGTAGGCGCGCACGGCCCCTGTCCGTACAGACGACACCGCCAAGCCAAAGCCAGCGACCCGTGCGGCTTGGCCTTCGCTCGTCCGCGTAGAGTTCGTACTCGGTAATCATGGTTCCTGGTGACTCATGCTTATAGGAACTCGAAGAGACTCGACGACCTCGAAGTCGTTCACACAGGTAGTCCAATCGTCGGCCATGTAGTTGGTGGCCTTGGCGATCTCGTGGCGCTTGGCCGCAAGGAACAGCCGGATCAGCTCCTCACCCAGCAGTTCTCGGATCGTGGTGTCCTTCTCCAGTGCGTCCCGCGCCGTCTCCAGCCGCATCGGGATCGGCAGCCATCAATGTCGTCACAGGCGAAGTCCTCAGTCGCTGGTAGAGAGTCGCTGTGGTTGCGGTTGACGTCACGGCCGGCGGCGATGGCGTCCACCAGGAAGTCGATCTTTGGATGTCGCTATGTCCCTTCTTCGCCTTTAGCTTGTCAGACGCCGTACTCGCGGAGCAGTCTGAGTATATTGCGGAGTTTGTTAATGACGTCGGCCGGAAGGGGATCAGGATTGAAGTGCATTACGTCGTTGCGGACCTTACGGATTTCATCGAGGCGATCGGTGAAAGTGGTACGGTCCAAGGGCCAACCCAACTTCGCCCATGTGTCCGGATTCTCCAGCACTCGCTGGTAGTCGCCCATCGTAAGATCGTCGAACGAGCGGATCGACCGGGAGTCTTCGGGGTCGCACAACGAGGTCGCGTCTTCGAGCGCGAACGTTCGAGAGATCACGTGGCGGAGTGTCTGGTCGAGTTCGCCGATGAGGAGGAATGGCGTGGCCAGTTCGCCGTAGGCATGTACCACGTCGGCCGTGGTCACGATTCCGGCGATCGCATTCTTCTCGTCCCGAACGAAGACAAAGTCTGACGCTTCCAATGTCGGAAGCACATCGATCAGTTCTTGGTCGTAGCGGACATCATGTACGGGGACTATGGCGTCGCTGAAGCCTGCAGACGGGTTGGCGTGACGGGCCTGCGCGATCGACCTCCACGTCACCGCTCCGCGCAGGGTATGGCTTCCGGCCAGCACCGCCAGCTGCGAATAATCGTTGAGGAGCATCAGCGTGATGGCCTCCTCGAAGGTCGCCGAGGGGGCGACCGACACCACCCCACCCAGTGCTGAAGGTAGGTTGCCGACTGTCAGTCCCACATCCAGTTCGTCTACAAGGTCTTCGTCTGAAGGCGATGTCTCGGGAATCGTCGCCTCTCCAGGTGTGGTGCCAATCAGATGAACGGTCGCGTCAAGCGTCACCTTTCGGAAGCTCGGCGAGGTAGCCAAACCGTGATTGGCCAAGTCAGCCTCGATCCGCTGGCTGATCCGATTGCCGCGGCCCTTCGCGCCCCATAGGGCAAGCAGTTCACGGACGGAGACCTCCATCGGGGTATCCGCGTCGGCAAGGGTGCGAGCCTCTCTTAGACGCTCATGGCGGCGCTGCGGGGCTCCCGGCTCATCTCCCACCTCCCCGGGCTCTTCACCCGAATTGGCTGCTACCTGATCGAGGAGTTCTTGCCGTAGAGAGTCCAATGAGCGTCCAGATGACTCGACGATCCACGCGTGCCAGCCGTCCACTGCCTGCATATCGGCAGCCACTGCCGCTGCACGGGACGGCGACCGAAACTCTTGGCCGTCTTCAAGAACGACTCTCCCATCACCCGTCACCACGGCACGATGCGTGTCACCGACGCGCGGCCGCGTGAACCGCAGGGCGGCTCCGTCCGCAAGTAGCGCGGCGTCTACGAGGTCGGAAACCGTCACCCGTCTTCCGTCAAGGAGATAGACCGACCTGGTGGTGCGTGTATTCGGTGTTTCGGCAGACACAGACCATTTCTCCGATTCGATCGGCTTCATCGGCAGTGCGCGAGAAGGGTGACACATCGAGACCCAGTCAGCGCTGGCGGCAGAAGTCACAACGATGTAGTTTCGATAAGGATCGAGCGGCGAGGTGAGGGTGAGATGGTGCCAGGTGACGACATGAACGATATGGCCACCAAGGAGCGTGCCCGCCTCCCCCATTCCCGCGCCACCCACATGCAGTTGTTCATCAGCCACAGCAGCAAGGACCGCGAGTGGTGGAATTGGTCCGCAAGCGGATCGAAGAGCAGGGCTTCTCCGCCTACCTCGCCGAATACGATCTGCAGCCAGGTGCTGACCTTGCCGCCAAGATCCAATCGGCCATCGCCGCAAGCGACGCGGTAGTTGTCATCCTGACAGAGAACGCAGCCGCCTCGCCGATTGTGCGTGACGAGATCGGCTACTCGCTCGGGTTAAATAAGCCCCTTGTCCCCTTGGTGGCACCTGCAGTCGCTCGGAACGGCACCATGCTCGGCATCCTAAACGGGCATGAGCACTTTCCGTTCGACATTGACAGCCCACATGAGGGCCTGCTGCGGCTCACCGATTGGGTACACAAGCTCGACTCCGCTACGCAGACCGCCGCCTATGAGGCGCAGCTGACCCGCGCCCGTGCTCAGATGGAGGCGCAGGAAGCCGCACTTGTACAGCTTCAGGCTCGAGCTCAACGTGATGCCGCTCTGCTCCTGCTGGTCTTCGTGGGCGCCGTCGCGGCAGTGGCGCTACTCGCCCGCTCGCAGTGACCGCGGCTGTCGGGCACAGGCTCGCTACAGGAACTCGAAGAATTCCGCGACCTCGAAGTCGTCCACCCGATCGACCCAGTCTTCGGCGGTGTAGTCGCGGGCGTGCTCAGTCGCTTTGGCGATCTCGTGGCGCTTGATCGCCAGGAACAGCCGGATCAGCTCCTCACCCAACAGCCCGCACAGCACCGTGTCCTTCTCCAGGGCGTCCAGGGCCGCCTCCAATCGTGTGGGAATCGGGGTGGGCCCCTCGATGCCGTAGGCCAGACCCTCGGTTAGCGGTGGCGGCTCGATGCGGTTGCGGATGCCGTCAAGGGCGGCGGCGATGGCGGCGGCGCCGACCAGGTAGGGGTTGGAGGCGCCGCAGGACACGCGGTTCTCGGTGTGCAGCCCGGTGCCGGCCGGCCCTTGACGCGGACGGCGACCGAGCGGTTCTCCAGCGCCCAGGTCGCGTTGACCGGGCGTCAACATCCAGGTCTGGCAGCGATCCGACGGCCTGTACGTGCACGTAGACGGCGGCGCTGACAGCCAGCCGGTCTCCACGGTGCTGCTGGTTGAGGTCAACAACGGTGGCGAGTCCGAGCACAGCCTGTCGCCCGAAGCTGTGGCGCCTCGACGACACCGCCGACCGCGTCCGCAACCCTGAGTCAGCCGGCTGGCGGCCGTGCTTGTGCTGCTATTCGCGGGTCGCTGGGGCCGACACCCGAAGGTGACCCGGAACAGCCGGCTGTTCGGGGCGCTGCAGCCGTGGCGGGCGTCGCTGTCAACTGTGGGTCACCCGCTCACCCGCCCACGACTGCGACGCTGGAGCGGCTGAGCTTGCTGGGCTGGCGTGGTGGCGCCGGCCTGTCCTGTTGGACGTGACAGCACCGGGCCACCGCCACGCTCAACTGCCTCCCGACGCGCCGCCCGCGGCCGTACTGCAACTTGGGACCATCTCGTTCCGAGGAACCGGTCGGCGCCCTGATCCTCGGCGAAGGCCAGCCGGCCCCCGACAGCGTCGGGTTCGAGCTGGACCGTGCGCGCCACCTCTCGAACCCGACCGACCTTTCCCTGCGCTTTGATAAGGAGCCGTCCGATGAGCAGCGACCAGTTCACAAGCCACTGGGGACCGGCCCGCCGCTGGTACGCGATGGCCTGTGGGAGGAGGATCTACGGCGGCCGATGAGCCACTGCGAGGTGCTCCACAACGCCGAGGTGTGCGTGGTCAAGCTCATCCGGGCGGCATCGCCGACGGCGCTGGCCAAGCTGGCCCGTGAGGAGCTGGACGCCGTCGGCTGGTGGGCCGAGGCTACAGCAGGGCCGACGCCGACATCTGTGAGGACCAGCAAGCCGACAGGGAGTAAATGCCGCGACCACGGCGCGCTACCTCATCACCGTTGCCGGTGGGATCGAACCGGACGTCTACGGCCCGTTCCACAGAGAACAGGAGCGCATCGCCGAGGACCAGCGGCCGCACGACGCGCAAGATCCCGACACCCAACGCGGTGTTCGCAGCCGACGTCACAGCCTACGGCACGCTGCGGGTCGGTTCCTTCCGTAGCAAGGATCTTCTCGACCACCGGCCAGCCGCCACGGCGGCCACGTCGGTGGGGCGGCGACTTCACCATCGCGCGGGTGGGGGGAGTGGCGGCGAGCCAGAACGGCTTGTCGGGTAACCCAACCCAGCTTTGTCCTATCCCGCCGGGTCCTCCCAGCCTAGTGCCACCCCGGCGCCTGCAAGGCCGGTCCGTTCCTCCCTCGCTCTCGCTCAGTCCGGTACTCCCGTCGCTTGCGCGACGCCGACGGTGTCGGCGGCCTTTCCGGCGTCGGGGACCCCGGCACTGACCTGGTCTGGCCCCGGCGGGACAACCCGACCGCGTGGCGACCATCGAGTGGACGGACCTCAAGCGCGATAAGGAGCGCGCATGCCCCACAGCCTGGCGATGCACCAAAGGAGCGTGCCCGTGTCTGACACCCTCACCATCGCCCTGCGCGTCAACGGCGCCGTGAGCGCACTTGACCCCGCCGCGGCGCTGCTCGACCTGACCGAACCGTTCGGCCGCAGGCTGCTCGCCTACATGGACCAGGTCGGCCAACTGCACGCCGCCGATACCGACGTGTTCTCGGTCGACCGCATCGGTCACCACCTCACCTGGCTGGTCGACGTCCACCCCCGGCTGGACGAGCACGAGCTGCTCGACCAGTCCTGGGCGCTGCTGAAGGGCGAGCGGGTGACCAGCATCCGGGACACCATCGACCGGGACCCGGAGCTGGAGGCCTACGTCGACGCTCCGGTGCTGGTCTGTGAGCCCGACCGGGTTTCCTGGCGCGGCCACCCCAAGGAGGGCGACGAGACCTTCACGACCCCTGACCTGCTCCGCGATACGCTGCTCGAACTCTTGGCCGTGTTGCGCTGAGCGACCCACCCGCCATGAGCGCGCCGCGTCCAGCACCGTAGCGCACCTCACTGCGGCTGTAGCGGACCTCACACCCGAGTCAGCCGTCACAGCAGACGGATCGTGACGGGCGGGATCTGGCCGTGAACCTCACCGGCCAACCGTAGCGGCACACGCCGGCCGCCAATCTGCCGACTGCCACCCATTCGTCCTGGTCGTCCGGCGGATTGGGCACGCCGCTGCGCCGGGTCGCTGTCAATCCATCTCCTCGCGCGGCATGCCCCGCCTGGTGCAGCGCGGCGCACCCAGCCCAAGGAGGGCCACTCCCGTGAGCACCGACGTCACCTTACTCACCAGCATTGTTGAGCATCCCGGGCCGAGCAGCGTCCCCGGCACCCAGGTCACCCGCCTCTCGGTCGGCGGCGACCCGGATGCGGCGGCGATCGTCGACGCCGTCACGGCCGACTACCACCGGGTGACCGGCCGGCCACCCGTCACCGACGAGCAACTTGCCGGGCTTGTCACCCACAAGGTCACCTTGTTGCGCATCGGCGAGAACATGCTCGGTGCCCGCGC
>WNFV01037313.1_pt1 | contig 11049 bp, 10 predicted proteins | sample 5400101 | NCBI WGS metagenome assembly WNFV01 (sample SAMN13153361, study PRJNA577476) | soil metagenome | isolation source: 115 cm soil or saprolite under grassland replicate 1 | place: USA:California | collected 2016-06-15
CTCGTGACCGGGCAAGGACAGCGCCATGGCGTTCACGGTGAAGTCGCGCCGCAGCAGGTCCGCCTCCAGCGAGTCGCCGTACTCCACCGCCGGGTTGCGGCTGACCCGGTCGTACCGGTCGGCGCGGTAGGTGGTGATCTCCAGCCGCAGCCCGCGGCGCTGCACGCCCACGGTGCCGTACGCGATGCCGATGGTCCAGGTCGCGTCCGCCCAGCCGTCCACCAGCTCCAACACCCGCTCCGGGCGCGCGTCGGTGGCGAAGTCGAGGTCGTCCGGGGAGCGCCGTCCGAGCAGCGCGTCACGCACCGGACCGCCGACCAGGTGGAGTTGGTGCCCACCGGCGGCGAACCTGCGGCCGAGCTCGTCGGCAACGGGCGGGACGTCGATCAACGCGGCCACCGCCGCATGCTGGGAATCGGACAGCGACACGACCGGCCAGCCTACCGTGCCCCGCCCGGGCATCCGGGTACGGGCGGTGCCGCGCACTACGATCGGGCCATGCCCCGGTCCACGTCCTCCCGGCCGCGCCTGCGGCGGGTCGAGGAGACGTCCGCCGGCGGCCTGGTGGTGGACGACTCGGGTGCCCGGCCGTGCGGCGCGGTGATCGGCCGGCACGACAAGCGCGGCAGGCTGGTGTGGTCGCTGCCGAAGGGGCACCTCGAGCCGGGTGAGACGGCCGAGGAGGCTGCCGTGCGCGAGGTGGCCGAGGAGACCGGGATCACCGGGCGGATCGTGGGGGAGCTCGGCACGATCAGCTACTGGTTCATCGCGGACGGACGCCGGATCCACAAGACGGTGCACCACTACCTGATGCGGGCGCTGTCCGGGGAGCTGTCCACGGCGGATGTCGAGGTCGAAGAGGTGGCCTGGGTGCCGCTGGAGGAGCTGCCCAGGCGGCTCGGGTACCACGACGAACGGGAGCTCGCGGTCCGGGCGCCGCGGCTGCTGGCGGAGACCGCGTGAGAACCCGGCGCGTAGCCGGCGCCCTGCTGGTCGCCGCGGTCGCCGCGGTCGCGGCGGTCGCGGCGGTCGCTGCCGGCGCGCCGGCGCTGGTCCGGCCAGCCGCCGCCGAGCTGCCGCCGAGCTGCGCCACCCCGTCCGACCAGCCCGGCGCCGTTCGGCTGACCGTACTGCGGCTGGAGCCGCACACCATCCGGCCGGCCGACACGGTGCAGGTGCTGGCCCTGCTGCAGAACTGCGGCACGGCGCCGCTGACCGGGATCCGGGTCCGGCTGCGCACCGGCGAGGAGCTGTTCACCCGCACCCAGCTCGCGCAGGCCGACGGCCAGCCGCTGACCGAGCGCGCGGGCGGCGACTGGCTCGACCTGCCGGCGCCGCTGTCCGTCGGCGCCGCCGCTCAGGTGCGGTACGAGACCACGGTGGCCGCGCTGCGGCTGACCGCGATCGGGGTGTACCCGGCCGAGTTCGTGGTGAAGATTGGCGACGGGCGGCAGGTCGGCGCGGTCCGGACGTACCTGCCGTTCTTCCCCGACGGGGTGGCCCGGCCGACCGAGGTGAGCTGGCTGCTGCCGTTCGCGGACCGCCCGCACCGGCTGTACGACGGGGCCGCTGACGCCGCAGCCGTCGACGGCCGGGTGCTCATCGACGACCGGCTGGCCAGACTGCTCGAGGGCAACGGGCGGCTGAACCGGATGCTCACAACCGCGGAGCGGGCCGACGCGGCCGGGATTCCGTTCGCGATCGCCGTTGACCCGGACCTGATCGACACCGTGCACGGGATGACGCTGGGCTACCAGGTGCAGGCGGCCGCCAGGGCAACGGTGGAGGGCGCCGGCAAGCAGGCGGCGACCGTCTGGCTGAACCGGCTGATCGGCCTGACCGGTCGGCACCAGGTCATCGCACTCCCGTACGCGGACGCCGACCTGATCGCCCTCACCGGGAACGGCCTCACCGAGCTGGCCCAGACCCGGCGGGAGACGCTGCAGACGCTCGGCCAGCAACTGCACGCCGTGGTCAGCACCCAGGTCGCCTGGCCGGCCGGCGGCCTGCTCACCGACCGGGCGCTGGACGCGGTGGTGACGCAGGGCGCGCAGGCGGTGGTGCTGGACGCGGCCGCGCTGCCCAACACCAACGCCGAGCCGAGCGGCCGCACCGGCAGCGCCGCCTCCCCCCTGCCGTCGGCCAGCGGCAACGCGGTCGCGTTGGTGACCGACACGGGCCTGCAGCGGGTGGTCACCGGCGCGGTCCGGGTGGCCGGCGGGCAGCGGCTGGTCGAGCAGCGGTACCTCGCCGAGCTGGCCATGATCACGGCCGAGGCGCCGTCGGTCCAGCGGCGGATCCTGGTGGCGCCGCCGCATGACTGGTCGCCCCTGCCGGACGCCGCGGCCGGCATGCTGCGCGACACCCGGGACGTCGGGTGGCTGACCCCGGGGTCGGTCGCCGAGCTGGCCCGGTCCACCGAGCTGGTCAACCGGGGCGCGCTGGTGTACCCGCGCGGGGCCCCGGAGCTGCCCGCCGACCAGGCAGGGCGGATCCGCAAGCTGCAGGAGTTGGTGGACCAGTTCCGCAGCGCGCTGGACAACATCGCCGAGAACCAACTGCTCGAGCGCTACACGCATGCCCTGCAGCGGGCCGCCTCGGCCGCCTGGCGCACCACACCCGGCGCGGCTGCGGGCAGCATCGCCGCGCCGCCCGACCTGACCGGGGCGATGTTCCTCGCCCCGATCGCCAGCCGGATCACCACGGTCGTGACGAAGCAGGTCTACATCGTCCGGCCGCAGGACGGGAAGTACAGCCTGGCCTCGCAGAACAGCCTGCTGCCGCTGACCGTGGTGAACAACCTCGACGTGCGGGTGCACGTGCGGGTAAGGATCAGCGCTCAGGGCATGGTCGGCTTCCAGGCGCAGGAGGTGGACGCCACCCTGGAGGGTGGCAAGCGGACGCTGGTGCGGATCCCGGCCACCGTCACCCAGTCCGGCCGGTTCCGGGTGACCGCGGTGCTCCTCACGCCGGACGGCAAGGAGCTGAACGCCGAGGTCCCGCTGAACGTGCAGAGCACCGCGTACGGCGCGGTGGCGCTCGGGATCACGGGTGCGGCGTTCGGCCTGCTGCTGCTGTTGCTGGCGCGTCGTGTCGTGCAGCGGATCCGGTCCGGCCCGGCCGCGCCGGTGCCTGCCGGCAGCCCGGGGGAGCGCGCCACGTGACGGGCCTGCGAGGGCGCCGATGAGCGCCGCAGCGATACAAGTGGTGGCGCCGCACGCCGGCGGGGACATCCCGTGACCGAGCCGCCCCGGCGACCGCCACGGCCCGACGGGGGCTCCCCGCCGGTCGAGGGCCGGCCGCACGGCTCCCCGCCGGTACCGCCTCCTCCGTACGGCCGGCAGCCGCCCCAGGGCGGACCACCGGGCGACGCACAGCCGTACGGCGAGCCGTCGCCGAACGGCCGGTCCGAGTCGTACGGTCCGCCGCCACACAGCCGGCCACCCGGGTACGGCCCGCCGCCGCAGGGCCGCCCGGCGCCGCCGGCCTGGTCCCGGACGCGTACAACACGTCCAACACGCTGCCGAACATCGTGTACGAACTGCTGCTCGGCGGCGTACTCACCTCGGTCATCGTGCCGCTGCTGGTACACGCCCAGGAGCGCGACCCCGACGGCGGCGACGCCTACGCCCAGCGGCTGCTGTCCCTGATGACCACGGTGCTGGTCGCCGCCACCGTCCTGGCCGTGCTCGGCGCGCCCCTGCTGACCTGGCTGTACAACATCCGCGGCGACCCCGGCCAGGTGGCGCTGGCGAACACCTGGGCCCGGCTGCTGCTGCCCGAGATCGTGTTCTACGGGATCGGCGCGATGTTCGGTGCGGTGCTCAACGCCCGGGGCGTGTTCAGCCCGCCGGCCTGGGCCCCGGTGCTGAACAACATCGTGGTGATCGGCACCGCGGTCGTCTTCATCCTGCTGCCCGGCCCGGCGAGGCTGAGCGCCACCTCGATCACCCAGGCGCAGGTCTACACCCTCGGCATCGGCACCACCCTGGGCATCGTGGTGCAGGCGCTCATCCTGGTGCCGGCGCTGCGCCACGCCCGGTTCCACTGGCGCTGGCGGTGGGACTGGGCCGGCACCGGGCTCGGCGAGGCCGGCCGGCTCGGTGGCTGGGTGCTGGGCTACGTGGCGGTCAGCCAACTCGGCTACACCGTGATCATCGCGCTGGCCAACCACGCCGGCCGCGAGGTGGCCATCGGGTCGAACGTGTACGCGCTGGCCAGCCTGCTGTTCCAGATGCCGTACGGCGTGCTGGGCGTGGCGCTGCTCACCGTGCTGATGCCGCGGCTGTCCCGGTCGGCCGCGCGGCGGGACCTGCGCGCCCTGGTGGCGGACCTGTCGCTCGGCACCCGGTTGACCGTGGTCGCGCTGGTGCCGGTGTCCGCGCTGATGTACGTCAACGCGTTCCCGATCGCCCGCGTCTTCTTCGCGCACGGCGTGGCCACCGCGTCGGCGGCCGCCGAGGTGGGCAAGGCGCTCGCCGCGTCGCTGATCGGCCTGGTGCCGTTCGCGGTGACGATGCTGCAGATCCGGGTTTTCTACGCGGTCAAGGACGCGAAGACCCCGACGGTGATCAACGCGGCGATGGTGGCCGTCCGGCTGGTGCTCTGTGTGATATTCGCAATCGTGGTGCCGGCCCGGGACCTGGTCGCGATGCTGTCGCTGGCCAACGGGCTGTCGTTCGCGGTGGGCGCGTTCCTTGGCACCGGCATGCTGCGCCGCCGGTTCGGTCCGCTCGGGCTGGGGCAGCAGTTCCGGGTACTGGTACGGATCACGGTCGCGTCGGTGCTGGGCATGGTGCTGGCCGAGATCGTGCACCAGGCCGTGGTCAGACAGTTCGGTCTGGGCTTCTTCAGCTCATTCGCTTCCATCTTGGCGAGCACGGTGGTCGGTGGTGGTGTCATCCTGTTGTTGGCGCGCGCGATGCACATCCGCGAGCTGGAGGAGTTGGTGGGAACGGTCCGGGGGAGGTTCGCGAAGTAGGCAGTGACGGGTACGACGTACCGGCAACCAACGGGGTCACCTGGGCGTCATCACGTTCTATGGTCTGTCGTCAGCTTCCAGGGTCGGTCGTCAGTCGCACGAGACGGGGGAGACGCTGCCGTGAGGGGTCGATGGATAGCGCGTTAGGGGCATCGTGACCGTGGAGACCGCACCACCCAGCGCTGAGCTGGACATGGTGGGCGAGCGCTACCGGCTGCTGCAGCGGCTGGTCGCGCCGACCGAGGCCGCGCCCGGTGTCTGGCGCGGCCAGGACACCGTGCTCAACCGGCCGGTCACCGTCACCCTGCTTCAGCCTGGCGGCCCGTCGGCGAAGGCCCTGCTCGAGCACGCACACGCGCTGAGCATGGTCGAGCACCCCGCGCTGCCCCGGGTGTTCGACGCCGAGGACGAGGGCGAACTCACCTGGGTGGTCACCGAGTGGGTCGAGGGCAACACCCTGGCGGCCCTGCTCGGCCTGCTCGACCCGGAGCACGTGGTGATCACCTCCCGCGGCACCGTGACGGTGACCCGGCTGCGGGTGGGCCAGGGCTCGCAGGCCGAGGACGTACAGCACCTGGGCGCGCTGCTGTACGCGGCGCTGACCGGAGTCTGGCCGCTGTCCGACACCACCCCAGGCCGCCGCGGCAGTGTCGAGGACGGCAGCCTGCCCACGCCGCGGCAGGCCCGGGCCGGCGTACCTGCTGAGTTGTCCGCGGTGACGATGCGGACGCTGTCGCTGAACCAGCCAGACCAGTTGGCCTCCGCACCGGCGCTGGCCGAGGCGCTGACCCGCTGGCAGCGGCAGACCGAGCCGGAGCCGTTCGCGGCGTACCTGCCGGCGAACGAACGGTACGCCGAGGCGTCGCGCCGCCGTCGGTTGGCAACGGTGGTCGCGTTCGTGGCCGGGTTCTGCGCCATCGGCGTGACCGGGCTGCTGGTCAGCACCGTTGCCAACCGGAACTCCACCGACGCGGCACCCCCGCCGTCGGGGACCCGCTCCTCGACCGGCCCTACGGCGACCACGGTTGCGCGGGTGCCGCTGCCGGTTGCCTCGGTCACGCTGTACGACCCGCCGCCGGGCGACGGCGCGGAGAACCCGGCCCAGGTCGGCAACGCCGCGGACGGCAGGCCCGACACCACGTGGTCGACGCTGCTGTACAGGCGCAACGCACTGTTCGGCAACCTGAAGCCCGGAGTGGGCCTGATCTTCGACCTGGGCCGGCCGACCACCGTGGGCAGCGTGCGGATCCAGACCACGCTGCCCGGCGCTGACCTGCAGATCCGGGTGGGCACCGGCACCGACGGCCCGCCCGGCTCCTTCCCCGTGGTGGGCCAGGCCTCCGGCGTCACCGCGATCACCACGGTCACACTCCGGCCGGGCATCACCAGCAGGTACTACCTGGTGTGGTTCAGCCGGCTGGTGCCGGTGGGCAGCCAGTTCGGCGGCAACCTCGCAGAGGTGCAGTTCCTCAGGTGACGGGGCCGGCGGTACCCCCCAGACCGCGCCAACCTGCCGACGGGCTATCCCCTGTACCGCCCTGGCTGTGGATATTCTCGGGCCGTGACAGAGCCGGATCGCAGCGACGCGGAGTTGATCCGCGCACACGCCGACGGCGACCCGTACGCTTTCGACTCGCTGGTCCGCCGGCACAGGGACCGGCTCTGGGCCGTCGCCCTGCGCACCCTGCGTGACCCGGAGGAGGCGGCCGACGCACTCCAGGACGCGCTCATCTCGGCCTACCGGGCGGCCGGCTCGTTCCGGGCCGAGTCCGCCGTCACCACGTGGCTGCACCGCATAGTGGTCAACGCCTGCCTGGACCGGCTGCGCCGCCGCCAGGCCCGCCCGACCGTCGCGCTGCCGGCGATCGTCATCGAGGACGCGATGGCGCAGTTGCCGGTCGAGCAGCGGGCCGCGATCACGCTGGTGGACCTGCAGGGCTTCTCGGTCGCGGACACCGCGCAGGTGCTCGGCATCGCGGAGGGCACGGTGAAGAGCCGGTGTGCCCGCGGCCGCGCCAAGCTCGCCGTACTCCTGTACCCGCTGCGGAACCTGGACGAGCGCGGCCCCGTCACACCCACGTCGACGAACGTGGGTGAGGAGGCGCGATGACTGAGACACGTCCCGGCCCGCTCGCCTCGCCACATGGTCATCCCGATCTGGACATGCTCGCCGACTTCGACGCGGGCGTGCTGAGCCCGGCGGAGTCCGCCCGGCTGCAGGCCCACGTCTCGGCGTGCGCCCGCTGCCGGGCGGTCCTCGCCGGGATCGCCGACGTTCCGGGGCTGCTGCGCGAGCTACCCCCGCCGCGCATGCCGGCCGAGGTCGAGGCACGCATCTTCGCCGCGCTGGACGCCGAGCGGCGTGCCCGGTTCGGCCCCGCTCCGGCGGCCCCCGGGGCGGCGCCGGTGGCGAGTCTGGACGCGGCCCGGGAGCGTCGCCGCCGGCGAACCCGGCTGATCAGCCTGGTCGCCGCCGGCCTGCTGCTGGTCACCGGCGGCACCGCGACGGTGCTCGGCCTGAAGGGCCAGTCCCGGCAGAGCACGGACAACACGGCGCTGGCGGAGCACGGCAACAGCGGCGCTCCCGCTGCGGCGCCGACGGAGTCATCCGGCCTGCCGGCGTACGACCGGCAGACGATCACCCGGTCGCCGCTGCTCGTCCAGATCCTGAGCGGGCAGCAGGGCCCGCTGACCACGACCGGTGACGGTGTGCCGGCGGACGGGCAGCTGGGCTCCTGCGAGAGCGGCGTCGCGGGCGAGGTGCCGGGCTCGGGCCCGAGTCCGGTGGGCGTACAGCACATCCGGTTCGAGGGCCAGCCGGCGTACCTGCTGGTGTACGTGGACGGTGGCCGGCGGACGCTCGTCGTCGTCGGCGAGCGCTGCTCCAAGCTCGACCCGGCCGTGCTCTACATCCGCCCCCTGTGACTTCGTCGAAACGGTCGACTCGACGCGCTTTCGGAATCTGTAGCTCCTAGGATCCGTTGGACGGGTGACATGCCGGGGCCACGGGCAGCCGGCCGCTGACCAGCATCCGTTCGACGAAGGGCTCGCAGTGAGCACGGACCTCCCCGTTCGCAATGTCATCGTCATCGGCTCCGGCCCCGCCGGGTACACCGCCGCGCTCTACAGCGCCAGGGCCAACCTGCACCCGCTCGTCTTCGAAGGCAGCCAGTTCGGTGGCGCGCTGATGACGACGACCGAGGTGGAGAACTACCCGGGATTCCCGGACGGCGTGGTGGGTCCGGACCTGATGGAGAAGATGCGGGCGCAGGCCGAGCGGTTCGGTGCCGAACTGCTGCCGGACGATGTCATCGAGGTCGACCTGACCGGCGAGGTCAAGATCGTCCGTACCTACGCCAAGGAGTACCGCGCGCATGCGGTGATCGTGGCGACCGGGTCGAAGTACCGGTACCTGGACCTGGCCAACGAGGAGCGGCTGCTCGGACACGGCGTGTCCGCGTGCGCCACCTGCGACGGGTTCTTCTTCCGGGACCAGGACATCGCGGTGATCGGCGGCGGCGACTCGGCGATGGAGGAGGCGACATTCCTCACCCGGTTCGCGAAGAGTGTGTCGGTGGTGCACCGCCGTGACGAGTTGCGCGCCAGCAAGATCATGCAGGATCGCGCGTTCAAGAACGAGAAGATCAAGTTCGTGTGGAACAACGAGGTCACCGACGTCTACGGCGACCGGACCGTGACCGGGCTTGCGCTGCGCAACACCGTCACCGGCGAGGAGTCCAAGTTGGACGTCACGGCGATGTTCGTGGCAATCGGGCACGAACCCCGCAGCGAGCTGTTCAGGGGCCAGCTCCACCTGGACGACGCCGGCTACATCCTGGTGGACCAGCCGTCGACCCGGACGAACCTGGCCGGAGTGTTCGCCTGCGGCGACGTGGTGGACCACACCTACCGGCAGGCCATCACCGCCGCCGGCACCGGTTGCGCCGCGTCGCTGGATGCCGAGCGCTGGCTTGCCACCCGGGAGCACTCAGCCGCCGCGGCGGCCACCGAGGCGATCAACGCCTGACGGAATCGACGCCGCCACGGCGGCGTTACGCAGGGGCCAGCAGCGATCGATTGGAGCAGTTGTGGGAGCACACACGATCACCGTCACCGACGCGACCTTCGCCGATGAGGTGCTGAACAGCGACAAGCCGGTCCTGGTCGACTTCTGGGCCGAGTGGTGCGGGCCGTGCCGCATGGTCGCTCCTGTGCTCGACGAGATCGCCGCGGCGCACACGGAAGAGATCATCGTCGCAAAGGTGAACATCGACGAGAACCCGAAGGTTGCCCAGGAGTACCAGATCCTGGCGATCCCGAACATGTCGGTGTTCAAGGGCGGCGAGCTCGTCAAGTCCATCGTCGGCGCCAAGCCGAAGTCGGCGCTCCTGGCCGACCTGGCGGAGTGGATCGGCTGACCCCGGACGCCCACGGACCGGGCACCGCGTGACCGCGGTGCCCGGTCTTCTCGTTCCATGAGGAAGAATGGCGGCCGGTCGGGGACAGCCCTACGAGGGGACGAGATGCAGCTGATCCGCCGCGGTGACGTCGGTCCCGAGGTCGCCGAGGTGCGCGCGGCGTTGACCGCGATCGGGCTGCTTGCCGAGCCGACCCCGGCCGACCCGCGGGCCGCCGTGTACGACCACCCGTGCGAGCGCGCGGTGCAGGCGTTCCAGCAGCAGCGCGGGCTGTCCGTGGACGGCATCGTCGGACCGGACACCTACCGTGCGATCACCGAGGCGCGCTGGCGGCTGGGCGACCGGTTGCTGCACTACTCGGCCAGCCACCTGATCGTCGGCGACGACGTCACCACGCTGCAGGAGCGGCTGCTCGAGCTGGGGTACGACGCGGGGTACGCCGACGGGGCTTTCGGCGACCGGACCGAGGCGGCGCTGCGGCAGTTCCAGCGCGACTACGGCCTGGTGCCGGACGGCCAGTGCGGCCCGCTGACGCTGCGCGCGCTGCGCCAACTCGGCCGCAAGGTGGTCGGCGGTCGGCCGCAACTGCTGCGGGAGAGCATGGCGGTCGCGGTGGCCGGGCCGCAGTTGCTCGGCAAGCGGGTGGTGATCGACCCTGGGCACGGCGGCACGGACACGGGCGAGGTCGCGGCCGGGCTGGTCGAGGCGGAGCTGGTGTGGGACCTGGCGACCCGGCTCGAGGGCCGGCTGGCCGCACACGGTGTCACCCCGTACCTGACCCGCGGTCGGGACGTGACCCGCAGCGAGGCGGAGCGGGCCGACTTCGGCAACGCCACCGGGGCGGACCTGCTGCTGTCGCTGCACGTGGACGCGCACCACAACCCGGTGGCCTGCGGCGTGGCGACGTACCACTTCGGCACCGGCTCCGGCGTGACCTCGACGATCGGCGAGAAGCTGGCCGGGCTGGTGCACCGGGAGCTCGTCGCCCGCACCGGGATGCTCGACTGCCGTACCCACGCGAAGACCTGGGAGCTGCTGCGGCGTACCCGGATGCCGGTGGTCCGGGTGGACCTCGGGTACCTGACCAACCCGTCGGACGCGGCCCGGCTGGCCGATCCGGCGTTCCGCGACGTGGCCGCCGAGGCGATCCTGGTGGCGGTGCAGCGGCTGTACTTCCCGGAGGATCTGGATCCGCCGACCGGCACCTACCGGATGCCCACTGTGGCACCGGCCGCGGTCTACTAGAGTTCGGTGGTCGCCGAGGTACGGAGGGGGCCGGCATGGCCGACCTGAACGCTGTCCGGTCGCTGGTGCAGGAGGCCATCGACAAGGGCGCCACAAGCGTGGAAGAGGTGCACCGGAGCATCGCCGCGATGCCGCTGGAGGCGCTGAAGAAGATTGCGCCCGGGCCGGCCACCATGGCGCAGGGGCTGCAGGACCAGACGATCGGAACGGTGTACGACACGATCCGCGGGCTGAACGAGCAGGCCGGCCAGATCGCGGAGCGGCTGCTCGGCGGCTCCTCCGCGTCCCCGTCCGCGGGTTAGAGCACCGGCCAGCCGGTGCGGCTGCGCCACCGGCCGCCGTCGCGCCGGTACTGGACGATGGCGCGCTGCAGGGTGGTCTGCTGCGGCGGCGTACCGGGCACAG
>WNFV01023917.1_pt1 | contig 11046 bp, 13 predicted proteins | sample 5400101 | NCBI WGS metagenome assembly WNFV01 (sample SAMN13153361, study PRJNA577476) | soil metagenome | isolation source: 115 cm soil or saprolite under grassland replicate 1 | place: USA:California | collected 2016-06-15
TAAACGCCTACGAGATATGAATCCGACGCGGATTCAGCGTAGGAATCGCCACCTGCAGCCGTCAGGCTTTGGGTGGAGAAAATGTCAATCCTTCAATTCTCACCGAGCAATGGGGCGAGGGCATCGCGCAATTTCATCATTCCGAGCCGGGTGCGTGTTTTGACGGTACCCAGGGGCTGGTTCAATTTCTCAGCGATCTCGCTGTGACTGAGGCCGGAGTAATAGGCCAGCTCGATCACCTGGCGTTGTTCGGGCGTCAACACATTCAAGGCTTCCCGAACAAGCTTTTGGAGTTCGGAAGCGGCGGCCGACTCTTCGGGGCTGGACGCGTTTGACGGGGCGTCGCCCAGGACGTCGAGCGATTCCTTTCGCCGCTGCTCCTGCCAGCCCGAGCGCAGGCGGTCGATGGCGCGACTGCGCGCGATGGTAGCCATCCAGGCCAGAGGCGCGCCGCGATTGGCGTCATAACTAGCCGCCTGACGCCAGACCTGAGTGTAGACATCGATCAGCACCTCTTCTGCGGAACTCATGTCACCGAGCACTCGCAGAACGAGGCTGTAAATCAACCGGTTCGTCGCGTCGTATAGCGCGGCTAGCGCCGATTGATCGCCAGTCGCCACAAGCTCGACCAGTGAGACTAGATCCTGGGCTCGCTCGCTCGCTTCGACTGTCTCAACAGCTACTTGCACCAGCTCTCCTGAATGTTCCACCGAGTTGATATATGAGCTAAAGCTCGATTTTGTGTTTGATTTACTTGTGGTCGCCGCAGACTACTTGCCAAGAAGGGATTACTCTGCGCGCAACACAACACTTCCTGCTCTCAAGAGATCACAGGCCAATATCTGACAGGCAGGTAAAGATGTCAATATGAATGTTCGCGGTCCAAATCGCCGTATTCTAGGGAATCATTGCGTGCTTCGCTGTCGAGGGGCCGGGCGACGGTGAGATCAGGGAAGTTTCGCAGATGTCAGCATTCTTTTAATCCGTTATGTTGTTAGTTGAATATCTCTGCCAAGGTGCCGAAGTCATCGTCAAATGCCAAGCCCGGTTGTATTATCTACTCTTCGAAGACCTGCAGCAGCGCCGAAGTCACGACCTGAATGTCGAGGCTGGCGCGGCCTGATAGACTTGGCCGCCGCCTTGCGGCGCACGGCTCTAGGTCAACCGTCCGAAGTTCATCGCGTGAAGCTTACGCCAGCTCAACAAAGGAGAAAACCGAGATGACAGACCGCCGCAGCTTTCTCAAAAGCGCCGGGGCCGCGAGCCTGATGGCCGGCCCCTGGCTGAAATCCACTTCGCGCGCCGCCAGTCCAAACGACACGGTCAACGTCGCCGTCGTCGGCATCCGCAGTCGCGGCGCGGCGCACTACAAACAATTCGCCAAGCTCCCGAACGTCAACGTCGTCACGCTCTGCGACGTGGACGAGCGGCTGTTCACCAAAGCTCTGAATGACCTCGGCGGCGAACGGAAGATCAAGACCGAGACCGACCTGCGCCGCGTGCTCGACGACAAGTCGGTGGACGCAGTCTCCATCGCCACGCCCGACCACTGGCACGCGCTCGCCACGATCTGGGCCTGCCAGGCGGGCAAGGATGTCTATGTCGAGAAGCCCGCCTCGCACACCATCTGGGAGGGACGCAAGATGGTCGAGGCCGCGCGCAAGTACAACCGCATCGTCGCGGTCGGCTTGCAAAGCCGCAGCAACCCGGCCATCCAGGCGGCGATCAAGTTCCTGCACGAAGGCGGCATCGGCGAACTTCACACCGCGCGCGGCCTCTGTTTCAAGCCGCGCGACACCATCGGCAAGATGGCCGACAGCCCGTGCCCGCCGGGCGTCAACTACGATTTGTGGTTAGGGCCGGCCCGGCAGCGCCCGTTCAACGAGAATCATTTTCATTATAACTGGCACTGGTTCTGGGAGTACGGCTGCGCCGACCTCGGCAACCAGGGGCCGCACCAGATGGACATCGCGCGCTGGGCGCTCGGCAAACACGAGTACCCGCAAACGATCAAATGCACGGGCGGCCACTTCGCTTTCGACGACGACCAGGAGACGCCCAACACGCAGGCCGCGACATTCGAGTATGCTGACGGCAAGTTGCTCGAATTCGAGGTGCGCGGCCTTTACACCAACGACGAGTCGGGCGTGAAGATCGGCAACCTCTTCTACGGCACGAAGGGCTGGATGCAGTTGGACGACGACGGCTGGAAGACGTTCTTCGGGCGCAAGAACGAGCCGGGGCCGAGCATGACCGTCAAGGGATCAAACCCGATGGACTTGGCCGGTACGGGCGACGGCGGACATTTCGGCAACTTCATCCAGGCCGTGCGTGCGCGCGACGCGAAGCTGCTCAATTGCGACATCGAGGAAGGCCACCGCTCAACGGCGCTCTGCCATCTGGCGAACATCTCTTACCGCGTGCGGCGCGAGGTGAGGTTCGACGGGCAAGCCGAAAAGTTCGTGATCGACAAGGACGCCAACAATCTGTTGACGCGCAGATACCGCAAGCCTTTTGTTATCCCCGATCACATAGTTTGACTTGGTGTGAATTTGATGTCCGGCGCAATTCAAGTACAATACCGCGCGTCACGCTTTGGGCCTCATCATCGCGGCGCTCGTTGACCATGTCACTCTCAATCGTCATCCCTGACAGAGCGATCCCTAAGACGCTAACAATGCCCTATCGGAGTTTTAGTTAATGCCCAAAACCAAAAGAGATGATCCTGCGGAGTTACTTCGCCTTGCAATCACTGGACTCGACGTGCAGATTGCCGAGCTGCAGGAGATGCAAACACAATTGACGGCGATCATCGGTCGGTCGTCCGCAAGCCTCGCCGTGGAAATGACGGGGCCACAAAAGCGGCGCAAGATCTCGGCCGAGGCGAGAGAGAAAATCAGCGCCGCGGCGAAAGCGCGCTGGGCCAGAGAGAGGAAGGCGAAAGCGAAGGCTCAAAATGCGAAACCGGTAACTAAGAAGGCTGAGTCGAAGGCCGGTTCCGCCAAGGCCCGGCCAACTCTCGCTAAGAAGAAGAAATCTTCAGCGAAGAAGGCTAGACCCAAACAGTCGAATCCCGCGACAGAAAATTAGGCGGAGAAGGTCTCCTACTGATTTGGGCGCGCCCGCGCTAGAAATCCTCTTTCTCAAAACGTCGCCCGGCAACATCCCGTGGGCGATATGCCAGGAGATCAAGCAGGACCCGCGCGTTAAGCTGGCCATTCCCTACGCCGTCTGAGACAACTACCAGAGCTAACGCATCGTCGGCACGACGCGGGAAATTTTCATCGAGTTTGAATACAGGCGCTTCTGCAAGTTTATGCCTCAGGCTGGGGTGGCGCTTCTTCACCGACGGAATGCGTGAAGCGGCGATCGGCAGCTACGTTTCGCAGGCGACAGGCTTGAGCGCCGGTTTTATTAGTTGCTCTCCTTTTGGCCGAGGTCGATCACGAGCGTAACCGTTGGCTGGCTGTTGGCGCCAACAGATACTTTTTGCTTGGTGTTATAAATCAGTTTCGAGAGGGATTTATCCCGAGGCTCACCCGGTTGAAAATTGTTACCGATCAGACGCACTTCGTAATCTCCGGGGATGAGGTTCTGGAACATAAATTGTCCACGCCCGTCGACAAATGCCCCCAGGATGCTTCCCGATTCGGATTCGTTTACACGATTGAGGTTCACATAGATCCCAATGTGCGGCGGAAGACTTCCACCGACCACCTTCACCTGACCACGAAGTGTCAGATTGCCATGACCGACTATCACCCGCACATTCGACAAATTTTCCCCCGGACCAATTTCGATGCCGTCTTGCGCCAGCGCTCCGTTTCGCTCAACGCGCTTGATAGAAAAACCGCCGGCCTTAGGATCGCCTCCCAATGAAAAATAGATCCTGCCCGGCCGCAGGCCCGCGATACGAAAACTCCCGTCAGCATTTATTCTGGCCCCTTCTCTCGGCAAAATAACCGACTGTGGGTTTTTGCTGAAGCCTCCGATGCTGACTTGCGACAGCTTTGCCATGACGGCCGGATCATTCGCCCCTTCGATTACAATGTTCCCGCTGATTGAACTGCCCTGTTGTAGTTTTACTTCAACCCCGTCAATCCCGCCGTCTGTAATTTCACAGATCACCGGCTCGCTGAAATACTCTATTTCCCCGCCAATCTGCGGATAGATCACGTATTTGCCGGGCAAGACGCCTTGAAATAGAAATTCTCCGTCTGGATTTGACCGCGCGCCACGCGACCTGGGCCCTACGACTCCGCCCCCTTCCCTATGCTGGCTGTAGAAGATTTCTATACCTTCGGCGGAGTCGCCCGTTTCAGCTCTCACAACACGCCCCTTAATATCGAAGGTCTTTCTCGCCTCCGCGATCAGAATATCAACGCCAGTGGTTTCAGCGCCTTCGCTGACTTCGACGGCGCGTGCCTGTGACGGATCGCTCGCGTTGGGATGGAAAGTTTGGGGATAATAAACATCCCTCGAGATCGGCGTTCCCATCCTTTCAGCTTGCGTAATGCCCGCGCTGACCAGGTACCGACCCTCAGGCACTCTGATTATGTGATAGACGCCCTGCTCATCAGTCATCTTCAAAGCTGTGTGGTTGAAGGGGTGAGGCTGCGGTTTTCCGTCGTCCCCGATCTTGGTCAACTCGATCCTTTGTCTGCTCAGCGGGCGCCCGCTGGAGTCGGTGACCCGCCCCGTGATTATGCCTCCTCGCTTGAGTACAAGATCGAAACGTTCGACTTTCTCGCCCTCCAAAACGCTTACCATTTTGCTATGAAGATCGGATGGGAGTCCCCCGGTGATCAGGAATTCGTCGGGAATGACACTGACATGATAGCTCCCTGCAATAATCCCAGTGATGCGATACCTCCCCTGCTCATCCGCGACGGCCTGATGAGTCGACCTCGGATCTCCGGACACAGACATTCGATCCGGAAATAATCTGACCGTGACACCGCCCAAAGGCTCCCCGTTCAGAGTGACTTGCCCCGATACGGTCGCGGTTCGTTGCTTCTCGCCTTTGGCTGTAGATTGAGCCGCGGGACTGCGGTGCAGCGTAGAGATGAGTATCAAAAGCATGAGCGCGAAATTAACCCTGGACATACATTCCTCCCTTGAGTGAAAGCGGACGAGTTTCACGTCAATTGCCGAAGATCAGCTCAATCATATAACGAAAAGTACATTACTAGGAATAGCCTTCTGCTCCGGACTAAACACATCAATCTCTCTGCGCCGCGCCGCTTCAGCAATTCTTCGCGTTTTGGACGATGCCAGCCGCAATGTAGTACCCATGATTCGTGCGCCGCTGCATTATCACGTTGGCCGAGACGGAGGCTCAAAGGTATACACCGTGTCGTGTGTGCTACCCGTAGTCGCCTTATTCCTCTTTCGTAGCCACACAACCAGTGATAGATTGCGCCCACAATGATTCAGCTACGTCTGTCCTCGTCTTTCTCTTCTCAGAGTGGAAGGCGCCACAACTGCTGCCAGTCAGTAGTGTAGGCGGGTGACCGACGATTTGACGACCTGCAAACTCTCCAACTCCGCTGACACGCCATTCCCCTCATCCCAGCGACAAACTGTCACGTCTTGCGCTACCGTCCGAATTGATCGAGTGTCACTCTTCTTGTGGAATCAGGAGTTTGGCGGAATGTGGACGGACGGCGCCCATTTTGCCGGGACGTTTGGCGCTGACCTGTTTCCAAGCAACACCGTGGAAGGCAATATCGAGTTGCCCCCATCATTGGCAAACGACGCGGCAGGACCTGGAAGCGCCTCAAATAAGCTCGGAGAAGGTTGATGCGGCGATTTCGGCTCTGAGCGACGACGAGTTGGCGCGATTGGAGTCCCGCGCGGACAAGCTCGATAAGGACTTCGCCGCCGGCAGGCTGAGCGACAGAGACCTGCTGATTGTCATCCTGGGCCTTGCGGCCCTCGTCCTGATCATTGTCGCAGCTCGATGATGTGCTTTACTGCCTTACGTCCGTTCCATCCCACAAGTCAATTCGGTTGCTGAGCTGAACGAGACTGTATAAGGCAATGTCGAGTCGCCTCGTCCCCAGCCAGAGGGTGACGGGTTCATGCCTGTACCTGTCACCATCACTGTACTGGGCGCTCCGGCGTGCAATACCGTGCGAACTCACTGACACCGCGCCGATCGGAGCGTTCAGCACTGATTACTCCGAGCGGTTCTACAACTTTTGTCGGGAAACCATGAAGACACACTTCTTTGACTTGCTTGACGATGCTAACCCCTTGAATGGAAATAGCATCGAGAATTTGGCGGAACTCCAGAATTTGCTAGAAAGCGTTCGCGATCGGCTACCATTCATTGCCGAATTGATCGGCGATAATGGTTTCAAGCTTACCTTCGTGCTGGGGACTACGGAGGGATGTGTTCAATTTTGCTCAGTCGAACTTGAGCCACCATACCTAATGGCGGTTAACCCTAACCTACGAGATTCAGAAGGAGAGGTGGAATTCCTAATGGGTGGCGCGCTGACTCCGGTCTCTAAACGGTATTGCCTGCATTACGACGCATTTGTGGAAATCGCGGCAGAATTTGTACAGACTGGAGAGCGGAAGCGCGATGTGCTTTGGGAAGAACTAGACCCTTAAGGGAGAACGACTCTTAAAAGTTTTACCCCATTGAAGCCCGTCAGGCCGATGTCAGGCTCTCGTGTTTGTAGGACGTGACGGACACGTCGCCGACCCGGCCGGAATCCAGAGTTTTCGGCCAGGTCGCTATGTCCTAAAATTACACATATCTCGGCTGTACCCTTAAATCAAGTCTGACTTTTGAACACAAGATCAGGTTCGATTTCAGACAGGACGTGATTGAGGAGGGTGTCAGAAAGTTTGTGTTATGTTCTGCAGAACATAACACAAACTTTCTGACACCCTCCGAAGCGTCGAGCTTCGGCGAGGCTCTGCAATCTACATCCTATCTTTAAGGAACTTTTTCTAAAGTCGCATCCACGGTTATATTTTCCCCTGCTTTCAATGTCATCGTTCGCTCCCATAAAAGGTAGCCCGCCTGCTTAATAGAGATTCTGTATTCTCCCAACTTGAGGCGCAATGTTGACGGAGTGAAGCCTGCGAATTTGCCCTCGATTGAGATTTCAGCTCCATCTGGAATGGATTTAATCGTTACACTCGAAAACTCGGAGTCAATTGTAGTCGGTGGCTGTTCTGTCTTAGCTTCTGGCAAAGTTGGCGCTACCTGCTCATTAGTCTGTGCAGGCGGAGCGAATTTCTTAGGGTCAAGAGAGATGTCGCCATTGATGTATGCGGTGATTTCCGTCCCCTTGGGAATTGTAATGTCTTTTCCTTTCATGAAAAGAAAGAAAGGGGCGGCCGGGAAAAACAAAATACCTGAAGCGGCTATTGCGCCTGTCATTAGCCCGGTACGCCCGTCACCCTTGGTTTCTTTGACCGCACGTAAAGCAGCCCTCTCGCCTGAGACAAGTCGAACAGCGTCTATATTGATATTTAGCTTCCCGCCGCGCGCCATTCTTCTCTTTTGCTGAGCCTTTGTTACCGTTGCCCAAGCAATTCCTCCGCGTGGAATAAGCGTGATTTCGCCGACTTTAACATCTTCAAGGACCTCAAAATCAACAATCTCCCCAGTCGTGGCATCCGCGGAAGAGATGTTTCGGTTTATCCGCAACTTGACCGGAGTCCCATCTTCTAAGCCAAACGTAAGTGGCGCTTTGGGTGTTTGGTTCAATGGCGCGGGAGGAGAAGATTGAGTTGAAGGCTCAGTCTGAGCATAACTTGATACGCTCAAAATGCTTATCAATAGAAGCGATGTAACCTGAAATAGGCAATGCATGTTGCTCTCCTTTTATACTATGGCGGTTATCAGCGGAGTAGGAAGTGGTCGAAAAGCTCGCAAGCCTGTAAACATTGGACAATCGCGCAGGCCCCTTCCTATTCAACTGAAAACCACTGTAGTACTCCACTTTGTCCATTTCGTAATGACGGCGCTTGCGCCGTCATTACGAAATGGACAAAGTGGAGTTGAATATGTGAAGTCAGCTTTTCAAGCGGACTTCACATATTTCCCGAGTGTTGAAAACAAAGCTCAATCCTGGCAATTGACTGCGCGCGGCATTCTACCCGCGTTGTGATCCGTGATCAACGTTAACGGAGATGATCGCCGGTCGGATGTGACGCGATGCGGTTCCAACATCACTGGACACGTTCGACTTTCAACACCGGATGTATTTCCGCTGTAGATGGCTTCTGGAATCTTCCACCAGCTAGTTTTGCCGCTCGCGCGAACTCACGAAATTCTTTCCTTCACGGACATTTGAATCTCCTCCCGGCGCGCGATAACCCGGTCGGGCGCGAACCACGACATCCTTGCGCGAAATCTTGACCTGAATCTTGCGGTACTTGCCGTCGCGCGCCTGGTTGGCCGGGTAATAGCCGAGCGAGTACTGGTTGCGTAATTCAGCGGCGATGTTGGCAAAGGCGTCCGGCAAGGAACCCAACGTGTCGGCGCGATGAAGTTCTCCGCCCGATCGCGTCGCCATGTCCTGAAGATATTGATCAGCCGTGCGGTAGAGGTTGTCTAGCATCACGCTGATGCTGTCATTACTGCGGCGGCGCGAAGGATTACGCGAGTCGGGATATCGGTCATCGGGATACCGGTCTGGCGGGTAGCGGTCATCAGGGTATCGCCCGCCGTCCGGATTACGGCCTTGGGGATAACGATCAGGAGGATAGCGGTCATCAGGATATCGGCCTCCGCCTGGGTAACGATCAGGGTAACGGCCGCCCCCGATGATGACCGGAGGGATCGGGAGCCGCATGGTATCGGGCTGCCCGCCACGTCCACTCGGCGTCGGAGTCCCCTGTCCGCCGGGAAGCGTCGGAGGCGTCGTACCCGGCGGAATGCGGTCGCCGGGGCCGCCGAAGATCACGCCGAGGTCCACGGTTTCGCCCCTCTCCTGCTGTTGGCGAGCCAGCGCCTCGGTTTCGTACCGGGTGTCGTACCGGATCGGATAAACGATCACGCTCGATTCTTCGAGCTGACGGATATTGTCATCGTACTTCGTCGAATCGCTGCGCCAGTCAACGCCGTCGGTGAAGATTACAATCGCCTTGCGTCCTTTCACGCGCGATAGATCGTTCAACGCGAATTTGACCGCGTCGTAAAGCTTCGTCCCCTGTCCCGGCTTCGTAGAATCAATCGCCTTGCGCAATTCGGCGCGGTCACGCGGTCGGCGGGCTGCAACTGTTCAAGGAAGGTCTTAGCCGCGCGTTGAATTCGCGGGAGCTTTTCCTGCGTGCTCGCGCTGGTGTCGAGCATCAACACAACGCTGAAAGGCGTTCGGACGGCGGCGAAGAATTCGATCTCCTGCTTCGCGCCGTCTTCGTAGACCGTGAATTCGTCCTTGGTCAGATCGGGCACGTAAACGTCGGCGCGATCGCTGGCGATCACCGGCACGGTCACCAGATCGGTGTCGAGTCTGAACAGAGAGATGGCAGGCTCAGGTGTCTTTGACGCATGCCAGTTTGAATCCGAGCTATCATTTCGTGTCGCGAAATCCTTCTTCGCATTTAAATGTCGGTCCTATCGTCTGGCTAATTTAACTAAAGTCGCCCGCGCCGCCCTTACGGGGCGACCGGGACGATGCGGTCGCTGGGTTGCTTCTTGTCCAGTTGTCGGGAGGTAACGACGAACCGAAATGATCGACGCTTACTGAACGCGATACTACGCCTCGCTTGCTCGCAATTCAATGCGATTGAAGGAGAGAGGGACAGAGAGATGGCAGGCTCAGGTGTCTTTGACGCATGCCAGTTTGAATCCGAGCTATCATTTCGTGTCGCGAAATCCTTCTTCGCATTTAAATGTCGGTCCTATCGTCTGGCTAATTTAACTAAAGTCGCCCGCGCCGCTCATATGTTCAACGATGCTCCTCTCCGTTTCACGAAAGGGATTCTTGAGAAGCATCGCATCCGGTTCGATCCAGTAGATCTCTCCGAATCCACCAATGAATCGCGCTCTCCGCAAACGAATGCAATAGAGCGAGAAATCATGGGTCTCAAAGTAGGATTCGGCGGAAGGAAAATATCGTAAATAGCGATGGCGGATTTTCGTATCCGATGGATCGACTGATTCAGCGTTTCCGATCCAGGTCAGGCGACTGCTCGCCTGCGGATCATCCACGCACTGATCAAAAATCGTGAGCGACACCTTCTTGTTGTTCTTAATGTTGCGAGTGTGCTGAGCGATGTCACTAATGAGCATAGTCGGCTCACCATCATAATTGAGGACATAGGGAGCGATTGAGCCGAATGGGTATCCTTCGACATCAACTGAATGTGTGGAAAGTACGCCAACACTTAGGCGCTTCAGCAGCATCCTTGCCGTTCGTGCTTGGTCTGACATGCTCGGCATTTTATCTTAGGCTCTATAGGTGTTCCAAGGAGCTGAACCTTGATTGGCGACCTAACCCTTTGAAAATCAAGGCTTCCAATGGCCCCTTGGCGCTGAGATCCCAGAAACGTCTATTGAGCCACCGACATTAGCGCGGTGCGACATCGCCCTGCCTGACTCGCCAGGATGCCATGAGGCGCGCGCGGCGCATCAGTCGGTTGACGGGCCGCGGACCCGGAAAAAAGGATAGGTTCGATAACTCGGCCATTAGGTCCACGTTCTGGCAGTTGATGATCTCCTCGTAAAAGAAGGGCTGGAACTGCTCCAACTCCTTCATCAGGATTTTGGCCGTCGCGGGCGGGACCGCGCCATGAAAGTCAATGCCGATGTCGCCGTCCTTGCCGACGATCTCGCGCAGGAGGGCGAAATGCGCGACCGCATTCTCGATCCATGCCTTGTTTTCTACCGCGCGCGCGTAGCGGCCGTTCAGGCGCGCGGGGCCGGTCTTGAAGGCGGTAAATTATGTCCCACTTCGGTCTTGGTCAGACGCCGTTGTAATCAATGAATCCCTTGTTAATTGAGACAATCTTGCGCGCTGTGCGGCGAAAGACGCCGATGCCTTCCCGGCCTCCACCCTCGTTGGTATTACCTTC
>WNFV01019184.1_pt1 | contig 11045 bp, 10 predicted proteins | sample 5400101 | NCBI WGS metagenome assembly WNFV01 (sample SAMN13153361, study PRJNA577476) | soil metagenome | isolation source: 115 cm soil or saprolite under grassland replicate 1 | place: USA:California | collected 2016-06-15
GAGACGCGTCGGCGTCGCTGCGGGCCGGGCGCAGCGGCGCGCCCCGGGCCACCCACGCGCGGTCCAGCGGTTCGCCAGGAACCAGCAATCATCCGGCACCACCCCGGGCGGCGAGCCGGGCGGCGTGGACCGAAGGTCCGCCCGAAGGCGCGGACGCGCCGATCAATCGCGCCAAGCGCACCTTGCGGCGCGACCGCATCACTCCCAGAGGGCGCTGTCGGCCGTGCGCTCTAGCCTTTGTCAGCTCTTGTGGTCGAGTCCAGGTGCGTCCGTATCTCGGGCATGACCTGTTCGGTGCTGCCGGTCCGAGACTTCCAGCCGCACTCACAGCTGGCGCTGCGTCGGCCACTCCCGGCTGGTGGCGCGGGCCTGACGGTGACCTTGTGCCCTGCGACTTGCTCGTTGACGGAGATGGTCATGGATCACCTCGGAGAATCGCGGAGGCGGCCCTTTCTGCCGTCTTCGTGCTCATGGGGCGGAAGGTGGTGCTCTACCAGCCGCCGCGTAGTCAACCGCGGTCGGTAATGGGCGAACCTACCGGTTTGGGAGCCGGTCGCCAAATCTCCACCTTCTCGGGCCGTCGGGACCGCACGTCCGCTGCGCGGCGTTGACCAGCGCTCGGATCTAAGGTACGAACTGCCGGAGTTTGCGTCATCGGAGCAAACCGATCGCTTCGCTCAGTCGAAGGTTGCTGTGCGGGCAGGCGCGGGCGCCGGCTCACCGAGATGGCTGTCGGCAGGGAAGGGGTGTGATGAGGTCACGCTGTTTGTTCTGCAGCACTGCCGCCGGACCGTTCGTTGAGGCTGACTGGTTGTTCAGGGTCACGATCTGTGTTGGCTGTCACCGTCGCCCCTCGTTGGGCCACGCCACCGAGAGTCGCCACCAGGGCAGGCTCGAACAGCCGCCGAAGGCGGCGCGGACCGCAGGTCCGCCACAAGACACCTGGGCGTCGACACGGTGGCCTGGTCGGGTTCGGGAACGAGCCGACTCCCCAGTCTACGCAACCTCAGAGCCACCCTCTTACGTTGCTTTGCGTAGGCCGGGTGCAGCAAAGGGAGCATGACGGGTGTTCTCGTTGCTTCTACCTTGCCGTGGTAGGCCGGGTGGTCACGACCACCGGCCGATCGGGGGGGTCGGATGGCTGGATCGCGGATCCGCATGCGGCTGGGGTCCCAGCGCCGCGGGGAGCCGGCCGCTGACGTCACCTGTGGGCCGCCAGCCGGCATCCCTGATCCTCGCGGACCCCCGGCCGTGAACGCTCGCGGGTGATCCTGCGGGCTTGGACCAACGACCTCCTTGCACGACTTCCCCCTGTCTGGCAGACCCGCGTCCTGGCGGCCGTTTCCTCCAGCAACATCGTGCGCACCGACACGACCAACGGGGTGACCACGAGCGTCCCAACTGCCTCAAGGACGTTCGTTAATGTCTGACCGGTAACCCTCGCGGGCAGCTCGCCGCCCTGCTCCCGCGCTCCTCCAAACGCCCTCGGACCCGGTTTCCATCGCTGCCTGCGTGAAGGACGTGGGCAGCGCCGCGCGATCCGGCGTACCCCCGTCTGTCCCGCGCGGCACGCCCGCTCGACCCCATGACCCTGCAAACGGAGGTTCTGTCTTGCTGAACACCACACGCTCACGGCGGCGGCGATTGCTGCGCCGCCTTGCCCTGCCCACCGCCACGGCGGTCCTTTTGGCGCTTGCGCTGGTCTATCCGGGATTGGCCAACCTTGCTGGCAGCCCCTTTGACGCCGGCGACGGCAACCTGGTGGTTAACGACGAGGCCCAGGACTGGGCCAACGCCCCCAACCTCGCGACGGCCGTGGACATCACGCCGGCCAGGGACGACAACTCCTTCGGCCAGGGCACCAAGGAAGACACCGCGGTCCCGACGGTGGTGACCGGGTCGATCCCGCCCAACAAGAGCGACCTGACCCGGTTCTATGTCGCCAACCAGCGGGTGGGCACCAAGCAGTTCCTGTACCTGGCCTGGGAGCGGGTGCAGGAACCATCGGGCACCACCAACATGGACTTTGAGTTCAACCAGTCGACGCAGGTGAGCGGCAACGGGGTGACGCCGGTCCGCACCGCCGGGGACGTGCTGATCAAGTACGACCTGGCCCAGGGCGGCACCACCCCCGTGCTCGGGTTCCACCGCTGGGTGACCAGCGGCAACCCCGCCACCGTCTGCCAGGCCAACAACACGGTGCCGTGTTGGGGGCCGGCGCAGAGCCTGGCCGGCAACTTCGAAGGGGCCATCAACGACCCGGCCAACAACCCACCTACCGGCTCGGTCATCGACCCGATCCCGCCGGGTGCGCCCAGGACCCTGTCGGCCCGCACGTTCGGCGAGGCCGCGGTCAACCTGACCGACTCCGGGCTGCTCCCGCCGGGCCAGTGCGAGGCGTTCAGCGGCGCCTACCTCAAGAGCCGCTCCTCGGACGCGTTCACCTCGGCGGTCAAGGACTTCATCGCGCCGATCCCGGTGAGCATCTCCAACTGCGGCCGCATCATCATCGACAAGGTCACCGACCCCAACCCCGACCCGACCAACACCAGCTTCGACTTCACCCTCACCGGCGGCCCGTCCAACCTGAACGAGCAGTTCAGCCTGACCAACGCCGCCACTCCGTTCAGCATCCAGGTGTTCGCGGGCTCCGGCTACAGCGCCGCGGAGACCGTGCCGACCGGCTGGACGCTTGAGAGCGCGACCTGCGACGACGGCAGCCCGGTGACCAACATCGACGTCGCCGTGGACGAGACAGTCACCTGCACCTTCACCGACAAGACCCGCGGCAGCGTCCTGATCCACAAGCAGGACGACGCCGGCAACGCCCTGGCGGGAGCGGTGTTCACCCTGTTTGTGGACAACCCGCCGCTGAACGGCCCACCGCCACACGGGGCCGAGGACACCAGCACCGGCAAGACCTGCACCACCGGCGCGGACGGCAACTGCACCATCAGCGACGTCGTCCCCGGCCAGTACTGGGTGGTGGAAACCACCGGGGTCCCCAACCACGACCTCGCGCCCGACCAGAACATCACCGTGGGCGCCGGCCAGACCGTCGGCCCCCTGACCTTCGAGAACCCGCGCGAGCACGTGGTCATCGTGCTGGTCTGCCACGAGGGCACCAACACCCTGGCCGCCAGCGACGTGACCAACGGCGGCGACTCCGGGACGACGCTGGCGTCACCACCGGCCGGGCTGACCGAAGCCCAGCTGTGCGCCCTCGGCGGTGCCCGCTTCGAGAACCAGCCGCACGGCACCAAGACGCTCACCGTCGACGTCGGGAGTGATGCCCACCAGCCGTAAGTAGCCACACCGAGACCAGGGGGGCCGGCCAGCTGGCCGGCCCCCCTGCATGCCTGTATCGGATTCAAAGCCGGCGAGCAAGGTTCCTGGGCAGTGCACCGTTCCCCGCGCTGGCGCCTGCGGTCCCCCGAACCACCGGCGCTAGTCGGGTGCCCTGTCGATGGATCGTGCCGGTCCTGGCTGGCTCGCTGAGCCCCAGCCAGGAAGCGCCGACATGCCAGGAGCTCCTTTAGCCACACGTATTCCCTGGTTTGCGTCCTCGGTTGGGGTCTAGACAGACCAGCGACAACAGCCCACGGAGACGGGAGCAGGGATGGCATCGGTCGCTGAGTTGGTCCACGAGGACGCCCTGCGCGGATTGGCCGGCCCGATCGGGTATCGGCAGGGTGTCGACCTGGCCGTCAGCGGCTGTGTCCAGCTGGTCAGTTTCGCGCCTGTGCGAGTCACGGCAAGGGTCGAGGATCTAGTGCTTCAGCATGTGGAGCTTCGCTCGACTACGAGGGGGCTCAGCTGGTCCTGTACGTGCCGCGACGGGGGGACCCGGGCGCTTTGCAAGCACAGCGTGGCCGTCGCTGTGGCGGCTCGGCAGGGCTCCTCGTCCCGGCGAAGGTGAGCAGGTGACCGACAGCACCGTCTCCGCCGCACGTCCGCATCGTCGCGGTCGACGAACAACCGGTCCATGCCGGGCTCCGGCACGCCTGCGGAGTCCGGATCCACGAAAGGACGCACGGTGGCAACCAAGCGCCGCGGCAAGGCCACGATCGAGAGTCCCAACTTCCTGCTGACCGCCGAGGTGGCCGACATCCTGCACGTGTCGCCCGAGACCGTGTCCCGTTGGGCTAAGCAGGGCAAGCTGCCCTTCATGAAGACGCTCGGCGGTCACCACCGCTACCCGGAGGCGGAGATCCGCGAGCTGGCCAACCAGCTCCGCGAGGAGCCAACGGCCTGAGCGGCCTGATTCGTCCCGTCGGGGAGCGGCGGTAACGCTGGCGACGCGCCTATCGCTCTTAACCCTTGAGTTGCCTAGCCGGCTGGCAGCCTGGTCTATGAGCTACTCACCGGTCACCCAGAACGCGAGCCAGGTGAGCTGGTGTTTGTGGCCGACCTCACGGTGGAGCTGCGCGCCTGGCCCCAAGGCACCTGGGCCAAGGTCGGCGTCGACCCCGACCAGGTCGCCCAAGCGGTCATCGGCTGCTGGGGGGACGGCGAGGTCACCTGGCTGCAGGTCGACGACCTGAGCTTTGAGGAGGCCCGCTCGCTCACCAGGCCGGCGATGACCTATGTCCGCGGCCAGCTCCGCGGCCGGCTGACCGCCCGGCTCGGCCGCGCCTACCAGCGTTGGCTCCATCCGACCAGCGGCCGCCGCCCCGGCGACCGGTTCCTCTAGCGGTCACGCCCGACGCAGGCTACGGCGGGATGCGGCAGGCTGTCCGCAGGTGTCCGGAAACCCGGACAGCCACCCCGGACGGCAGCGGCGGAAACGGTCCGGGGTGTCTGCCGCAGGTTCCGCCGCCGTCCGACCCCAGCGGCGTGGTGGCCGCGGCGGGCGGACACCGACCGCATCGCACGTCCGCCTAGCCGGAACCGTCATCGTCGGTATGCCGCTCACCGGTCAACCCGCCCGGCTGCCGGACACCATGGTGGACGCGTCCGCCGCAGCGCCGCCATTGCAGATGGCCGTTGTGCGGCACGGGTCCGGACGCTGACCGGCGCTGCGGCACGGGTCGTGGACACCTGCTGTCCGCAGAGCGGCCAGCGGACCGGTCGGTGTCCACCGGCACAACGACCAGCGGACATGACCGTCCAGGCTGCGGCAGAAGGGCCGCAGCGGTTGCGCTCAGGCGGCGGTACTGGGACCGGTTGCCGGACACCCGACCGCAGCAGGTCGGACCCTGCCTGGACACCCCGTCCGCCCGCAGGACGACGTGGCCGCACACTGGACAGGACGCCGGAAGCAGCGGACGGTCAATCCGCTGGTCGGCTCAAACTGTGGAGATCACCTGTCTGTCTGCCGCGAGGAGGCGTGATGCCCGACCCGATGACCGACGAGGAGCGCGCGCTGCTGGAGCACCGCTGGGCGGTCCGGGTCGACCTCCCCGGCCAGGCCAGCCACGCGGCCCAGGTCGCCCGGCGGTTGGTCGACGCCGCCGCCGCCGCCCACCTGGACGCACCCGCGGTCGTGGTGCCGCTGGCCGTGTCCTTGGTCGTGCCCCGGCTAAAGAGTATCTACGATCGATATCTGGCGCCTCGTCGACAGGCTTAGTGCTCCTTCTTGAAGGTTCTTGGGTGAATGTCATACGGCTTCGGCGAGCTGCTGTTTCTCGTCGAGTCGCCGGAGCAGGTCGTCCAGGTCGGCTCTGGTGAAGCGCCAGTCGAACGGCACCGCGGTCTGTTCGTAGCGGCGCTGGAAGGCCAGCAGCCGATGGGCCACCTCGCCCAGGTCGGTGAAGTCGTTGGGGTTCAGCACCTTGCGTTGCACGATCGAGAAGTAGATCTCGATCTGGTTCAGCCAGGAGGCATGGACGGGCAGGTGGACCAGGGTGAGGTTGGGCCACGCGCCCTGCAATCGGTCGACCGAGGCTTGGCCGCGGTGGGAGGAGCCGTTGTCGACCACCCAGAACACCCGCTCGGCGGAGGCGTACGGCTCGGCTGCCATCACCTGGTCGACCAGGCGACCGAAGGGCTGGATGCCGGTGGTGGGCTCGCAGCGTCCGACCAGGCGTGCCTGGTGCACGTCCCAGGCCGCCAGATAGGCCAGCGCCCCGCCGCGCTCATATTCGTGCTCGACCCGCATCGTGCGAGCCACGCCTGGCGGCAGGGTCGGGTGGCAGCGGCAGCGGGCCTGGATGGAGGTCTTCTCGTCGGCCGAGATGACGAACTCACCTGGCTCCAGCCGCCGCCCCTGGAAGCGGCGGGCGTACAAGTCCAGCACTGCCGCGGCCTTGGTGGCGAAGTCGGGGTCGCGGGGGAAGATCCAGGAGCGGTGCCGCCACGGCTTGAGCGCGTCCTGGTCCAGCCAGCGCCACAGCGTCGAGACCGAGACGTCACTGACCAGGCCGGTGGTGATGACCTCCTCGCGCAGTTCAGCGAGGCTCCATCGGCTCAGCGGGACAGCCCGCGTAGCGGGCAGCTCACAGGCGATCGCCTTGACCTCCACGACCACCGCCGAGGGGGAAGCGGCGCGGCCGGCCGGGCCGCTTGCGATCCCCCAGCCCGCCAAGCCCCTCCTCCACAAAGCGCTTGCGCCACTTCGACACGGTGTTGACCGCCACCCCAAGCCGCCCGGCGATCCGGATGTTCTGTTCGCCGTCGGCGGCCGCCAGCACGATCCTGGCCCGGACGACCTCGCGCTGCTGGGCGGTCGTCCGGCGCAGCCGGCTGACCGCCAACCCCGCAAGCAGGCTGGCGCGCAGCAGCGTGGTGGAGCGGCTGGCCTGCTCGACCGCCACCGCCGCAGCCACCTCGCCCGGCACCCGCCCGGCGTCCCGCAACCCCAGCACCGCCCGGACCAGCCCAGCCCGCACGATCGGGGTGTCGACCTCGGCCAGCGCTGCCGGCAGCACCGCGGCAACCTCCTCGGGATCGTCGTCGGCGACCGCGGAACGCAGCCGCTCCAGCGCCGAGCTGAGCAACCCAGGCAGTGGCAGCTGCATCGACACGTCCTGCTTGGGCAGCCCGACCGCCGCATCCAGCAGCGCGGCCACCTGCGTATCTGACCGCTCAGCCAGCACCAGCGCGGCCGAGCGGGCCTGCTGATGCAGCCACGCCTTGGCCAGCTCTGCCTCTGACGGCCCTCGCCGCACCCCGCAGCAGTGCTTGACCTTGCGGCCGCTGCCACACGAGCAGCGCGCGTTGCGCCCTTGCTGGGCCATGACCTCCGCTTCCTGGGGCGCCTGCGACCTGCTGCGCCACCGCCGCCCAAGCCGAACCGATCAGGCGGAACTTACACCCATGTAGTTCCAAGATGGAGCACTAAGCGGCCTCTGCATTTTGGACGAGACGACAGACCTGCAGATTTAGGGCTGCCAGGGGATTGCCAAAGGCGGCTTCCTCGCCAGAGGACCCGCTGTTCGTGCTCGGCTCCTTGGAGTTCGTCGGACGTTCGGGCCCCGGGGCTGGAAGCCGGCCGGCACGTTGGTGCCGCTGGTCTACATCGGCTGGTCACTGTGGCTGCTGGCGCTCGGTGTCGGTCTGCTGGTCACCGCCTGACCCTGCCCCCGCCCGGTCAGCGGTCCTGATTGCCAGCGGGTCCGGCAGGGAAGGCCACCGTGGAGGCGTCCAGGTCGCGGCGGAACGCCCGCTGTCCATAGATGCCCTGGCTGACCAGGCTGAGCAGGAAGCCCACCGCCGCGACCAGTGCCATCGGCAGCGGCCCCGACGGCCCGGCGACGCTGCGCCACAGCAGCCCCGCAACCACCCCGGCCAGCACACTGTTGACGACCACGATCATGGAGCCGGCGGTCAGCAGCGCCTGCCACCAGGGGTTGCCCCCGGTCTGGACGCCGATCGCGGCCAGGGTGACCCAGGGGTCGTCGGTGGCCGGCAGCACAAAGTAGCGTTCCATCTCCGGGGCGAGCTCCAGGAAGTAATGACGGATCCGGTTCATACCCTGCCCGTACAGCCGCCACTCGGCGTTGACCTGCAGCAGCCGCCCGTGGGTCACCACCCCCAGGAAGAACACCACCGGGAGCAGCACCAGCGCGAACGCCCGGAAGGCAACGCCCAACCCCGACAGCTGGGCGGTCAGCGCCAGGGCGATGATCGAGCTGGACAAGGTCCCCAGGTACAGCTGCAGCCGGCTGCTGATCTCGGCGTTGGCGACCGCCCGGGCGGTCTGGAGGGTGAAGTGCTCTGTGGTCATGAACTGCAGGATGTGCTGCCGGTCGGCGCCGGCACGGGACTCCTCCACGATTACCTCCGTCAATCGACCGGGCGGCCGCTGCCGCGCCGAGTTCCGCGATGCACCTGCTTGGCGCATCATGATTGGGCTGCGGTGACCCGGCGACCTCGTCGCCGAGCACGACCTGGCTCGCGACGCCGGCCCGGTCGTGCCGGAGCTGGTGGTTCGGCTTGCCCCGGGGTCGGCCTTGATCTCTTGGCGTGGCGGTGCGGGGTACTCCCGGGGTACAGCGACCGCTGTGGTGGAGGCCGACCCGAGGGGTTGGCGATGATGGCCGTCCACGAGGAGCCCAGCGGCGGGGAGCACGGGCGCGCCGTGCCGATCGCGTGCCGATCTTCTCCCTGTTTGGCGCCGAGGTCATCTCGTCACTGGGGAACAACATCACCCACCCTGGCGGTGCCTGGTTCGTCCCGGTGACCACTGGCAGCCCGGTCAGGACCAGCCTGACCGGTGCGGCGATGGGATCGGGTCGGCCCTGGCCGCGGTGCACGGCGGGCCGCTCGTGGATCGGCTGGGCTTCGCAGCGGGCTGCCCCTGACCGCGGCAATTACCGAAACCAACGTCGATGACTCCACCACGTTCGGGGCTTTCCTGGAGGACGTGCCGCCGATCCGTACGCCATCTGGGCGGCGGCGCACCGACCGGCCAAGGTCAACGGTGACAAGGGCAATGACAGCGCGGCCAACCGGGCCTGGCTGCGGCGGCGTGGGATGACTCCACGGATCGCCCGGCGTGGGGTCAGTCATCAGCCCGGCTTGGGCGCCATCTGGGGGAGGATCGTGCGGCGTTGTCGTGGCTGAGCTGTTGGCGCCGGTTGGGGGTGCGATGGGACCGCGATTCGGGGCGATGGTTCGTGTTCGTCCTGCTGGCCGTGCAGTCGTCTGCTTCAACCGGCTCTAACCAGCCAAAGGGATGTACCTAAGCTGCTGGCAAGAGACCAGCGCGGCTTCCTCGCCGACATCAGCTTGAGCAGGCAACGCGAACCAGCTTGACCGGCCCGCTCGCTCAGACCGCGTACTGCTCCGGCGCGGCCACAAAGCGCTGGTGGCACCCCTCGGAGCAGAAGTAGTAGGTCTTCCCCTCGTACTCCTCGCTCGCCGCGGCCGCGGCCGAGTCGATCTCCATCCCGCACACCGGGTCGGTCACCGTCGCCATCACTTCCCCCTTCCGTCCCTCGTGGTCCTGGGAATCATGCCAGCGCCGTCCAATGGAACAAAACGACGTCTTGACCGAGCCGGCTCACCCGCTGGATGTCACCCGGTGGGTTGACCGGCGCACCGAGCATGCCGTCTACGTGGGGCTGCAGTCGCATGAGCTTCGTTACACCTTGGCCGATGAGCGGTCTGTCAAGGCAGCACCGAGACCGAACGCATGCGGCTGGCCGTTGGCGGTCCTGCGCCATATGGCCCCTACCCACCGCCGCTGTCGGCTGCGTGCATCAACCCGCCGTCGAAGGCGGCACCGCCCAGCCGCCCCAGCTGGCCGACTGCCTTGATCGCGGTTGAGCATGGCCAGGCCAGGCGCCTGCCGCTCCTCTACAAGCCCAAGCGGACCAGGATGAGCCGGGTGATGATGCCGGTCATGACGAAGGTGACCACGGTCCCCACGATGCCCGCCATCTGGACGAGCCGACGCTGCTGGAAGGGCCACTGTTGAATCGCCTCGGCGCGTCGTTGGATCACCTCAGCCGCCTGAAGAAGTTGAGCCTGCTCGCCCAGAGCCGCCAGCGAGCCGGACCGGATCGGCTCATAGGCCCGCGCGTACAGCTGCCCAGCCCAGGCCAGGTAGTGGCGGCGGGCGGCCATCAGCTGCTGGTGCAGGCCTTGCAGGCAGGCAAAGAAGACCAGCACCCCCAGCAGGAACAGGCCAAGGATCAGCAACAGGCCAAGCGGGTTGGCGAAGTTGATCACCAGCACTGGCGCAAACCCGGCCCCATAGATCCAAAAGGCGGTGAACGCCAGCCGCCCGACCTCACCCAGGCCCAGGCTGAGGTCCTGGGGAAAGGCGGTCAGCGACAGGGTTCGCCGGCCCAGCCGATTCAGGCCCAGCAGCAGGGCCAAATAGACCCAGAACGCCGTCAGCAGCGGCAGGTTGACCAGCAACGAGACCGGCAACCACAGCAGGGCAGCCCACGGGTCGGCCAGCACCGCCGTGCGCCACACGGTCACCGCCACAAACACAAGCGTGAGCGCCAGCGGCCCTCGGGTGCTGGCCATGCCGCGAAACACCGGCGTGGCGGCCTGCTCGGGTCCGGCCGTCAGCTGGTCCACCGAGCGTTCCACCGTGTCGCTTTCCCTAGTGAACCTGCCGACAGCCCAGAACGCCAGCATCACCGCGTAGGCGAACACCAGCCCGGTGAGGGGCTCGGGCCGGTCGGCCAGCTGCTGTTGGACCATGGGAAGGTCTGGTGTCGAGTTGACGGCACGTGCAAAAGTGCGGCGCCGGACTGTGCATGGAATGGAGTCCATGGTGGCTACCGAACCCACCCCCAAGGACAAGGGCCGGGACCGTCCGTCCCATCCTGATCCCGGGTCGAGGGGACACATTGGTTGGATCGTCGCCGGCTCGTTGGCGACCGGACTCGTCGCTGCCTTCCTCCTCGCCGCCGCCCCGTTCATCCCGGCAGAGGAACGTGCCGTCACTGGCGCAGTCCTCTGCGGATTCGCGCTGGGCTGGGCGATGTTGGCGGTGCTCTCGGTCCGGTTCACCGATCAGCCGCAGCGATGGGCCGCGGCTCCTGCACTGCTCATGGGACTGGGCGGCCTTCTCCTGGTGGGGTTTGGCTCCCCGGTGCACCAGGTGCTCAACTGGGTGTGGCCCCCCGCCATGCTGGCGTTGG
>WNFV01009136.1_pt1 | contig 11044 bp, 10 predicted proteins | sample 5400101 | NCBI WGS metagenome assembly WNFV01 (sample SAMN13153361, study PRJNA577476) | soil metagenome | isolation source: 115 cm soil or saprolite under grassland replicate 1 | place: USA:California | collected 2016-06-15
GCGAAAACACCGTGTCAAGCGCCGTAACCGATCACCGGAGGATCTTCGTTGAATGAGAACGAATCGCCGCGATTTCAGGCCGCGGCGATTCTCCAAGGCGTCGCGCGACGCGCGACCGATTCGCTGTCCCGCGCTAGTGGACCGTAACAATTGATTCGGGAGTAATGCGACGTGTTGGATCGAAGTACTTCCACTTCACGGGTTTCGGCAGTTTGTTGTATTGGCGAATGTAGCGCATGAGCTTTCTCTTTAGATCGGGTACCGAGGTGAAGACGCCGCGTGCGATCACGTCGCGCTCGATCTTGGCGAACCACAGTTCGACTTGGTTCAGCCACGAGGAGTAGGTCGGAGTGAAATGCAGATGAACGTTTCGATGCGTAGTCAGAAACTCGTCGACTTGCTTGGTCTTATGCGCGGAGAGGTTGTCAGCGATCACATGGATCTCCTTCCCGCGCGGTTGGTTCACCACGATGTCGGTGAGAAACGCCACGAACTCTGCCGAGGTGTGCCGTTCCGCGGTCTTACCCAGGACCTCGCCGGTCTTGGTGTTGAAGGCGGCGTACAGCGACAGCGTGCCGTGGCGGTAATACTCGAAGCCATGGCGTTCGGCCCGTCCTGGCGACAGTGGCAACACTGGATCGGTGCGGTCCAGCGCCTGGATCGCGGTCTTCTCGTCCACACAAAATACCGCCGCATGCTGCGGTGGATTCAGATACAGCCCAATCACATCCGCCGCCTTACGCTCGAAGTCCGGATCGTCCGACGCCAGGTACCCTTCGAGCCGGTGCGGCTTGATCCCGTGCTTCGCCCAGATGCGGCTCACCGTCATGTGCGAGATGTCGCCCAGCTCGGCCGCCAGCTTGCGCGACGACCAGTGCGTGGAGCCATCGGCCGGCTGGTGTTTGGTCGTCCAGGCCAGCACTCGCGCCTCGATCCGATCGGTAACCTTGTACCGTTCGCGCCCGGCGTAACGCGCGAACAGCCCTGCCAGCCGATCCGTGGCGAAGCGTTTGCTCCAACGATCAATGTAGCTGTCACTGCAATCGAGCTTGGCCCGGATTTCTGCCCACGTATGACCGTCGGCAAGCAACAAGATCAGGCCCGCATGGCGGGCCGAGTCCGCTCGTCCGTTGCGCGCTCCCGCTTGTCGTTGCAGCTCCATACGTTCGCTCTTGGTCAGTTTCATCACGCCCTCCACAGGCATGATGATACTTCCTATTCAAGCGTTACAGTCCACTAGTCGCCGCCGAACGCTGGCTCAGGCGAAGGCGTGCTCGAGATCGAACCCAACTGGCCTTTCATCTTGCAACGTGAGACTGCTTTCGACGTGATCGAGATGATGCAGCATCAACTGCACCGCTCGCTCCGTATCCTTACTGGCGATCGCCTCGGTGATCTCGGCATGTTCTTCGCCATGACACGACGGTATGCTCGGCGAATCGTAGAGAAAAATGATCAGGCAGGTGAGCGACGCAAGCTCGCGCATGGTCCTGGTCAGGAAGCGGTTGCCGGCCAGTTGGGCGAGTACGATATGAAATTCGCCCGAGATGCGGATGATCGACCGCCGGTCGTTGTCGGCGCGCGCCTTGGCTTCCTCGCGAACCAGCGCTCGCAGCCGCTCGATGCCGGCTCGGTCCACCGTCTCGATCAGGCGCCGGACCACGCCGGGTTCAATCAGGCGTCGGGACTCGAAAATCTCACGTGCTTCGCTCGGCGTGGGGGCGGCGACGAAAGCGCCGCGATTGGGCTCCAGGTGAACCAGCTGTTCGTGGGCAAGCCGCGCCAGCACCGAGCGAATCCGGTTGCGGTTCGCCCCGAAGATTTCGACCAACCGGTCCTCGACAAGCTTGGTACCCGGTGCAAGCCGGTGCTCGAAGATGGCCGAGACAATCCTTTCGTAGATCTCCTCCGCGGGCGGGATGGGGGGCCTGCGCGGCGGTTTGGCTGGCCGTCTTTGCGGTGCGCTCATGGGTTCGCGGCGCGATGTCATTGACTTAATGCTGAATGAACAAAGGCTTATGCGTGCATGCTCGCCGATTCGCGGCCTGCCTCAATATGGTCATCGTAGCACAAGTCATCCGATCGTCAAGAAAATTATTGACAATATGCTAAGCTATCGTTAATAATATTATTGACAAACAACCTAACCGATAAAACTGTGGGTTTGGTCGCTTTGGGGACGCCAGCGGAAGCTCCGACATCGAATCGCAAGCTTCCGGCGGGCCGATGGAAAACGCGGTGCGGCGGGCGCGCGTCGAGCTACTGAAAAACCTTAGCCGATCGCGTATCAGCAATCGCATGCCCCACGAATTCGTTCGAGAAGAGGACACGACTTCAACACACTGGCAGCTTCGCCCGACGCGGCACGCGCAGAATCGGTGGGCAAGCTCGCCGGTGCGCCGCTGGCGTTCTAAAGATACCCCCTGATGAGCCAACGTATCCTCCTCGGGATGCTCACCCCGTCGTCCAATACCGTGCTCGAGCCGGTCACGACGCAGATGATCGCCGGACTGCCCGAGGCGAGTGCCCATTTCGGGCGGTTCCGGGTCACGGAGATCGCGCTGTCCGAGCAGGCGCTCGGCCAGTTCGACGACAGCGAGATTCTGCGCGCCGCCGAACTTCTGTCGCACGCCAAGGTGAACGTCATCGGCTGGAACGGGACCTCGTCGGGTTGGCTGGGCTTCGATGCGGACGAGCGGCTGTGCAGCCGTATCAGCGAAGCTACCCGGATCCCGGCGTGCACGTCGGTGCTTGCTCTGAACGAGATCTTCCGGCTGACGGGGGTCGAGCGGTTCGGACTGGTCACGCCGTACACCGACGACGTGCAGGCGGCGATCGTGAAGAACTACGCAGGGTCCGGGTTTCAGTGCGTCGCCGAGCGGCATCTGCGCAAGCGCGATAACTTCTCGTTTTCGGAAGTGACCGCCGACGAGATCCGGGGCATGGTGCGCGAGGTTGCCAAGAAGAAGCCGCAGGCGATCACGGTCTTCTGCACCGGACTGCGCGGGGCGCCGCTGGTCGAAGCGCTCGAGCGCGAGCTCAGCATTCCGATCTACGACACGATCGCAACCGTCGTGTGGAAGTCGCTGAAGCTCGCCAGTGCCGACCCCAAGCGCATCCGCGGATGGGGCCGGCTGTTCCAGGAAGTCGCGTAGAAAGCGCGGCGGACGCCGCGGAATGCTGCGCAAGAGAATGCCCACACAGAAGGAGAAGAACGTGCTGCAAACGATCATGAGGCCGATAGCACTGGTTGCGCTGCTCGCCGTTGCCGCGATTGCCAACGGCCAGGACAAGATCCGCATCGCCGGCAACTTCGCGACCGAGCACTCGAGCTCGGTGGCGATGGAGCAGGTCTTCCGGGCCGAGCTCGCCAAGCAGACCAACAACCAGCTCACCGTCGACATCTTTCCGGCGATGCAACTGGGGGGCGCGAAGGAGAATGTCGATGCCGTGCGCTCGGGCAGCTTGTTCATGACCTGGGTCGGCGCGGCGTTTTTGAGTCGGATCGTTCCCGAGCTGGAGGCGGTGAGCCTGCCGTTCCTGTTCCCCTCCCGCGACGCTGCCTTCAAGGTGATCGATGGTCCGGTCGGTCAACTGCTGGACCAGAAGCTGGCCGACAAAGGCTTCATCTCACTCGGCTGGATGGAGTTGGGCTCACGCCACGTCACCAACAGCAAGCGGCCGATCAAGAGCGCGGCCGACCTCAAGGGCCTGAAAATCCGCCTGCAGCCGAACGAGACCCATCTCGCGACGTTCCGCGCGCTCGGCGCGAATCCGGTTGCGATGGATGTCAAGGAGCTCTATTCCGCGCTGGAGCAGGGGGTCGTCGACGGCCAGGAAAACCCGTACTCGATCATCGAGGCCAACCGTTTCGGCGAAGTGCAGAAGTATCTGTCGAACACCGGTCACTTTTTCGATTTCATCGCCATCGTTGCCAATCGCAGGCAGTTCCAGGCGTTGAAGCCGGAATATCAGCAGGCCATCCGTGGTGCCATGGCAGCCGCGATCGCGCAGCAGCGCAAGCTCGCGGTCGAGCTCGACAACAAGGCGTTGAACAACCTTCGGAAGAAGATGCAGTACGACACCCTCTCGCCGCAGGCTCTGGACGAAATGCGCGCGGCCACCGCACCCGTCGTCGAGCAGGTCAAGAAGCGCGCCGGCGCGGAGCTGATCGATCGCGTCGTTGCCGAAGCCCACAAGGCGCGATAACCGCGCAAGCCAGGGGACACCGCAATGCAGCGTTCACCAGAATCACTGACGGGTCGAGCATTGGCGGCGCTCGACGCCACGTTACGCGCGGTCATCGTCGTCACGATGGCGGCGATGGTGCTGGTGGTGTCGGCCCAGGTGCTGCTGCGCTACGGCTTCAACACCTCGCTCGATTGGGGCGAGGACATCGCCCGGCTGCTGTTCGTGTGGACGATTTTCCTGGCGATTCCGCTCGGAGTGAAGGAAGGCGCGCATATCGGCATCGAGCTCGTGGTCAAGGTTTTTCCCGAGGCCTTGCAGCGAGCATTGACGCGGATCATGGCGGCGCTGGGCATCGTGCTGATGGCTGTGGTCTGCTGGCAGGCGGCGCGCTTGGTGATCGAGCAATGGGACGAGAATCTGCCGACACTCGACGTTTCCGTTGCCCTGTTCATCGTGCCGGTATGCGTCGGCGCGGCGTTGAGCATCCTGCATCTCGCGCGGCATACAGTCACTGGTCATGCCGCACGCAGCGCCGAGAGCGCCGAATGAGCGTCGGCATCATCTTGGCGTTCCTGCTGCTCGCGACGTTCGGCATGCCAATCGCCTTCGCCCTCGGCGCAGCGGCGCTGGGAGCAATCGCGTTGTCGGATATCGAATACAGCATGCTGCCGCAGCGGATGATGCATTCGGTGAACTCGTTTCCGCTGATGGCGATTCCGTTTTTCATGCTGGCGGGCGAATTGATGATCAAGGCGGGTATCGTCGAGCGGCTGATCGACCTGGCGAACTCGATCGTCGGCCGGGTCAAGGGCGGGCTCGCGCATGTAACCATGCTGGCGGGCGCCGGGCTCGCCACCGTCTCGGGCGCCGCGGCATCGGATGCCAGCGCGTTGTCGACCATCCTGGTCCCCTCGCTTTCCAAAATCTACAACAAGGGCTTCGCGACGGCGCTGGTCGCCGCGGCCGCCAACCTCGGCCCGATCATCCCGCCCAGCGCCGCGATGATCGTCTACGCGTTCATGGCCGGATCGACGGTCTCCGTCGGAGGCATGTTCATGGCGGGCGTCATTCCCGGGATTGTCATCACCATCGGCTTCATGCTGCTCGCCTCGTGGATCGCGCATCGCAACGGCTGGGGCGCGACCGGCGAACCGTTCCGGCTGGCGCGAGTCTGGGCCGAGCTCAAGCGCTCGTTCATTATCTTCCTGATGCCGGTCATCGTCATCGGCGGCATCGTCGTCGGTGCGTTCACGGCAACCGAAGGCTCGGCGATCGCCGTCGTATATTCGCTGCTCATCGGTTTGTTCATCACACGCAGGCTCAAGCTTTCCGACCTGCCCGGCGCGATGATTCGCGCGGCGATCACCAGCGGCATGGTCGGCGCGCTGATCGCCTTTGCCTCCGCAGTCACTTTCCTGCTGACGGTGGATCTGCTGCCGCAGAAGCTCACCGTGTTGTTGCAGTCGCTGACGTCGAACCCGCTGGTGTTCAATTTGCTGGTCGCCGTGCTGCTGTTCGTCGTCGGGATGTTCATGGAATCGAACGCGGCGTACATCATGCTGGTGCCGCTGTTGCACCCGATTGCCTTGCAGTACGGCCTCGATCCCCTGCACTTCGGGTTCCTGTTCGTGCTAAACCTGGTCATCGGCATGCTCACGCCGCCGGTGGGGGTTGTCCTGTTCGTCGTCTGCGGCATCACCCGGGTGCCGATGCGGGTGCTGGTGAAAAGCGTATGGCCGTTCATCGCGTTGATGTACGGCGTGCTGTTCGTCAGCATGTTGTTTCCTCCGCTAGTCACCTGGCTGCCACACAAGTTGGGCTATTAGGCGCTGAAAGCGATGCAAGCTGAGTTCGATCTGGTAATCCGCGGCGGCACGGTTGCCACGGCCGCCGACACGATGTGTTGCGACGTCGGCATCGTCGAGGGAAAGATCGTCGCGCTGGGCGAGCGGCTGGCCGCGGGAAGGAAGGAGATCGACGCCGCCGGAAAGCTGGTCCTGCCCGGCGGGGTCGACGGGCACTGCCATCTCGATCAGCCCGTGCCCGCGCCGATGAAGATGGCCGACGATTTCGAAAGCGCTACCCGTTCGGCTGCCTGCGGTGGCACTACTACGGTGATCCCCTTCGCCGCACAGCAGAAGGGCCATTCGCTGCGCGAGGCGGTCGAAGACTACCATCGGCGCGCGGCAGGCAAGGCGCTGATCGACTACGCCTTCCACCTGATCGTCAGCGATCCGACCGAGAAGGTGCTCGCGGTCGAGCTGCCGGCGTTGATCCAGGGCGGCTACACGTCGTTCAAGATTTACATGACCTATGACGATCTGAAGCTCGGCGATGGCGAGATTCTCGACGTGCTCGCGGTCGCTCGCGCGCATGGCGCGATGGCGATGGTGCATGCGGAGAACGCCGATTGCATCGCCTGGCTCACGCGCAGGCTCGAAGCCGCCGGGCGCACTGCGCCGCGCTATCACGCCGACTCCCGCCCGATGCTCGTCGAGCGCGAAGCCACGCACCGTGCGATTGCGCTGTCCGAGCTTGTCGATGTCCCGATCCTGATCGTTCACGTTTCGGGGCGCGAAGCGGTCGAGCAGATCCGCTGGGCGCACGCGCACGGCCTGCGGATCTACGGGGAAACCTGCCCTCAATACCTCTTTCTGACCGCGGAATCGCTGCAGGCCGACGGCTATCACGGCGCCAAGTGCATCTGCAGCCCGCCGCCACGCGATAAGGCCAACCAGCAGGTGATCTGGGACGCACTGGTCGACGGCTTGTTCACGGTGTTTTCGTCGGACCATGCGCCGTTCAACTACGACGATCCGCAAGGCAAGAAACTGGGCGGCAGCGAAGTGCCGTTTCATCACATTCCGAACGGAATTCCCGGCCTGGAGACGCGATTGCCGCTGCTCTTTTCGGAGGGCGTGCAAAAGCAGCGGATAAGTCTCAATCGCTTCGTCGAGCTGACCGCCACCAATCCAGCCAAGCTCTACGGCCTGTACCCGCGAAAGGGAACGATTGCAATCGGCGCCGACGCCGACGTCGCGGTTTGGGATCCTGAGCGCGAAATCACCATTTCCAACGCGATGCTGCACCACGCGGTGGATTACACGCCTTACGAAGGCATGCGCATTCGTGGCTGGCCGGCGCTCACGTTGTCGCGCGGCGAAATCGTGTGGGACGGCCACCGTCCGCAGGGCGCCCCGGGCCGAGGGCGGTTTCTCGAGTGCGCGCCGCCCGAAATGGCGCGACCGAAACCGCGCGCAGGCGGGAGCGATGATGTCGCCGTCGCGCAATCTGCCGTGCGCCCGCCCAATGCAGAGCGTCGAGCTGCGCGTTCCGGCCGCGCTCGCCGGGGCGCGGGGCTGCAACCTCAACAGGGACATGGAAAATGACTTATCGCAGTGGCCGTCACTTTTTGCAGATCCCGGGACCGACCAACGTTCCCGACCGTATATTGCGCGCCATCGACCGTCCGACGATCGATCATCGCGGACCCGAGTTCGGGCAGCTTGGCCGACGCGTGCTCGAAGGCCTCAAGCAGATCTTCAAGACCCGCTATCCCGTCGTCATCTTCCCCGCATCGGGTACCGGCGCATGGGAGGCGGCGCTCGTCAACACGCTTTCTCCCGGCGACAAGATTCTGATGTACGAGACCGGCCACTTTGCGATGCTCTGGCACAAGATGGCGACGCGGCTCGGACTCGAGGCCGAGTTCATTCCCGGCGATTGGCGTCATGGCGCCGACGCCGAAGCGATCGGCGCGCGCCTCGCGCAGGACGACGGACACCGGATCAAGGCGGTGTGCGTCGTGCATAACGAAACCTCGACCGGGGTCACCAGCCGTATTCCGCTCGTAAGGAAAGCGATCGACCATGCGCGCCATCCCGCGCTGTTGATGGTCGACACGATTTCCTCGCTCGGATCGATCGACTATCGGGTCGACGAATGGGGTGTTGACGTGACCGTCGCCGGCTCGCAAAAGGGCCTGATGCTGCCACCCGGGCTTTCGTTCAATTCGATCAGCGATAAAGCGTTGGCGGCCGCGAAGTCGGCACGGCTGCCGCGCTCCTACTGGGACTGGGAAGATATGCTCGCCAACAACCGCAGCGGCTATTTCCCGTACACGCCGGCTACCAACCTTCTCTATGGCCTTGACGAGGCGATCAAGATGCTGTTCGAGGAGGGCCTCGACCAGGTGTTCGCGCGACACGCGCGGCATGCGGAGGCGACACGGCGGGCGGTGCGCGCCTGGGGCCTCGAGCTGCTGTGCGCGGAACCCTCCGAGTACAGCAACTCGCTCACTGCAGTGCTGATGCCCGAAGGTCACGACGGCGATCGCCTGCGCGAGATCATCCTCGAGCGTTTCGACATGTCGCTCGGCGCGGGCCTGACCAAGCTCAAGGGCAAGGTGTTTCGCATCGGCCACCTCGGCGACTTCAACGACCTGACGTTACTCGGCACGCTGGCCGGAGTCGAAATGGGCCTGGCGTGCGCCGGCGTGCCGCATCGACCCGACGGCGTGCGTGCCGCGATGGAATATCTTGCGCCTCCGGCTGCGCCGAAGCCGACAGGCGACCCCAGGCAAGCCCGGACTGCGCAGGCAGCGCAGCCTGCAGCGCAATTGCGATGAAGTGCATTTCAAAGGAGCAGACGATGAAAAGGAATCTATTGGTGGCAATCGTGGCAGCCGCGTGCGCCACAGGCCCTGCATGGGCGCAGGAAAAAATCAAGCTCAAGGTGATCGGTCAGCCGCTCGCCACCGGGCTGATTCAAAAGAACAAGGAGCAACCATTTTTTGAGACCCTTGCGCAGAAAACGGGACTGCCGATCGAGGTCGATTACAAGCCCGTCGACACGGTGGGCATCAAGGACACCGACGAACTCCGAGTCATGAAATCGGGCCTGTTCGAAGTTGCTTCCTTGCGCATGTCGCAGGTGTCTCGTGACGAGCCGACAATCCTCGGCCTCGATATGGTGGGACTGAATCCGGATTACGCCACCGGGCGCAAGGTGATGAAAGCCTACCAGGACGTCGTCGACAAGCGCCTGCAGCAGCAGTTCAACGTCAAGCTGCTCGGCGTCTGGCCGTTCGGTCCGCAGGTGCTGTTCTGCAAGAAGCCGATCACCAAACTGGCCGACGTCAAGGGACTGAAGGTCCGCGTCTACGACCAGAACCTGGCCAAGTTCATCCAATCGCTGGGCGGCACTCCGGTGCCGATCAGCTTCGCGGAAACGCACCAGAGCCTTTCGCTCGGGGTCGTCGACTGCGCGGTGACCGGACCGAGCTCGGCCAATTCGGCGGGCTGGCCGGAAGTGACGACGCACATGCTGCCGATCGGCTTCCAGCTCGCGCTCAACGGCTACGCGATCACGCTCGATGCCTGGAAGAAACTCAAGCCCGACCAGCAGGTCAAGCTGCAGGCAGCCTTCGATGCGCAGGTCGAAGAGATTTGGAAGTACTCGGAGGAGCTGTTCAATGACGCGGTGAATTGCAACATCGGCAAGGATCCCTGCACCACCGGCAAGAAGTTCAAACTTGTCAACGTGCCGATCACGCCGGCTGACGTTACGACCGTTCGTAACGCCGTGCGCGAGGTTTCGCTGCCGGCCTGGGCCGAGATCTGCGACAAGACCAACCCGGGCTGTTCCGAGGGCTGGAAAAAAGCGGTCGGTCCGGTTATCGGCCTCAAGTGATCGCATAATCGGAATAGCGTCTGTTTTCGCACGACGGCCCGGCGCGAATCGTCGGGTAGTCGTGCCCACATACCACTCCGACGAACGGAAATTCCGATGAAGCGGTTTGAAAGCACGCTGGCCAATATTTTCGGGATTATCTTTCTGGCGCTGTCGGTGATCGTCACCGTCGAGACGATCTCGCGCAAGGTGTTCAGCTTCTCGCTGCAGGGCGCCGATGAGCTGGGCGGCTATGCGCTCGCCGTCGGCTCTACGCTCGCGTTCAGCCTGGCGTTGATAGGACGCAACCACATTCGCGTCGACGTGTTCCACGATTTCTTTTCCCGGCGACTGCAGGCGGCGCTGAACTGGTTTTCAGTGACGATGATCGCGTTCTTCGCGATCGTGATCGCGCTGGTTTCGATCAGGGTCATTCGCGAAACCGTCGAGTACGGCAGCACCGCGCAGACGCCGTGGGCAACGCCGTTGATCTATCCGCAAAGCGTCTGGTACGCCGGTTTCGTCCTGTTCATGCTGGTCGCGATCGGATACGCCGCGCGCGCGACGTATCTGTTGTTCACGCGACGGATCAATGAGCTCAACGTCGAGTTCCATCCGAAGAGCGCGAAGGAAGAGCTCAAGGAAGAGCTCGAAGACCTGGAGCACCGCAAGGCGATCGAGACCGTGGTTGGCGTGGAGACTGACGCGCAACTAGGAGCACCAAAATGATCGTCGCCGCGTCAATGCTCGCTTTTTTCCTGATGATCGGGATGATGCTCATCGGCATTCCGATCGCCGTGTCGATGTTCCTCGTCGGTGCTACTGGCGGTTTGCTCGCCTTTGGCCGCCCGTTCATCGATTCCATCGCTTCGGTCGTGTGGGGCGTGCAGAACGAGAACCTGCTCACGGCGATCCCGTTGTTTATTTTGCTTGGAGAGCTGCTGCTGCGCAGCGGCATCGCCGACAAGATGTACGTGACGCTGGCCGCTTGGCTGGAGCGCCTGCCCGGCGGACTCTTGCACACCAACATCGGCTGCTGCGCCTTGTTTGCTGCCACGTCGGGATCGTCGGTCGCCACTGCGGCGACGATCGGCACGGTGGCGCTGCCGGCGCTGCGCGCGCGCAAGTACTCGATGCGCGATTCGCTCGGCTCGATCGCGGCAGGCGGAACGCTCGGGATTCT
>WNFV01014745.1_pt1 | contig 11043 bp, 10 predicted proteins | sample 5400101 | NCBI WGS metagenome assembly WNFV01 (sample SAMN13153361, study PRJNA577476) | soil metagenome | isolation source: 115 cm soil or saprolite under grassland replicate 1 | place: USA:California | collected 2016-06-15
AGGTCAGGATCCCGTTGCCCATGAAGTACTTCTCGACCAGCTCGTAAGTGACCTTCCGATGGCGGCGAACGTCGAGCGCCCCACACCCGATCATGACAAGCGTGAGGACTGGCACGAAGTAGATCGCGAGCGCGAGGATAGCCGCCATGACGCCGACGCGGCGCGCACGCTTGGCGCCGGGTTGCTTCCAGGTGTCCTTCGCCGTGTGTGTCCCGAGCCGACGCGCTTCCCGGCGAGCCCACAGCCTGGTCTTAAGAAAGAACGCACTGTCGGTACCGGAAGCCACTTCAGTTGCCGGCCGACCACTTTGAGTCGCATCAGGAATCGGACGCCGTGGGCTCGCCATGGACCCTCCTCACGCTGCTGCTTCAGCGGACCCTGAAGACCGCGACCCGGCGCATTGGCGACCTCGGTGGAGATGCTGGCGGGAGTTTAGCAGACCTGAGCTGTTAGCGGTTTGCGCGGTCTAGCGCCTCACACGCCGCCCGCTGCGTCGAGCGCCACGGCGTGCGCCCCCACCCGGTGCCCGTCGCGCTCGTCGGGCTGTGTTCCATCCCCGTCGTGTAGAACGTCGCTCGCCAGCCGCGCTAGTCGTACTGCGTCAACTGCAAGTCGAAGCCTTGGCGGTGCATGCCCACGGCGACGTGGCCGATGCCTGACCATGAGTCGAGCCAGGTACGGAGAGCCCACACGGAGCGGTCGTAGGACGGGCGCGGGAGCCCAGCGAATCCGAGTGCTGCCCGAAGGAATCGGCCGCGTTGATCGAGCATTCGCTATTCGATCACCTGGTCGGCCCGCCCTAGCACCGACGGCGGGATCGTCAGCCCGAGCGCCTTCGCGGTCTTCAAGCTGATAACCAGTTCGAACTTCGTGGGTTGCTGGACGGGGAGGTCGGCGGGCTTGGCCCCCTTGAGGATCCTGTCCACGTAAATTGCGGCACGCCGGAACAAGTCAGGAATGTTCGGGCCGTAGGCCATGAGCCCCCCGGCCTCCACATCTTCTCGCGCTCTGTATATCGTCGGGAACCTGCTCTTGACCGCCAATTCTGCAATTTCCTTTCGGCGAGGACTAATGAGGGGATTCCACACCAGCATAATGACGGCTTCAGCCTGCCCCTTGCCTGCGGCTTGGAACGCAATCACAAAATCCTTGGGACGCGATACGTCGACGTACTGAAGCTTTACCCCGAGTGTCCTCGCGGCTAGTTCCGTTTCTCTTAGTCCCTGTGCGTTGCCAGCCCAGGTCGAGGTTCCGAAGAAGGCCACGCGAGAGAGCCTAGGAAGTAGCTCCTTCAGAATTTCCAGTCGTTTCGCGCTTATCGTGGGGTGAAGAGTTGACAATCCAGTTACGTTCCCGCCTGGTCGTGCCAGGCTGGTGACAAACCCGCTCTCAACCGGGTCGGTGTCCTGCGCCATGACAATGGGTATCGTCGCCGTTGCTTCCTTGGCGGGACGGGTGGCTCCCGCGCCGCCCGTGACTATGGCATCCACCTTGAGACGTACGAGCTCAGCTGCAAGGCGAGGTAACCGGTCCACTTCGCCCTCTGCAGATCGCCACTCAATGGCAATATTTTGCCCCTCAATGTAGCCGAGTTCGCGCAGACCTTGCCGAAACGCGTCGACGCGCACCGAATTAGCGGAAAGGGAGGCACCGTCTAGGTAACCTATCCGAGGGACTGGCTTCCCGGCCGGCTGCGCGTCTGCGGCGAGCGGCGCGAGACTGAGCGTGAGAACGACCGCGAGCCCGATCCGCCGCATGGGCACCTTCTATAAGGCCTCTGCTGTCAAGCTCCAATTTCGAGTGATACGCCACTAACAGCGGAGTGCCATGATCCTGGCAGCTTGCCGTGACATTCGTCCGGGCCGAAAGGCCGCGGACGACCTTCTATCCGTGCCGACCCCGTGGGTCGGTCACCCCGTCCTGTGTTCGCTCTGCGGCGAATCTCGGCAAACTCGTGAGGAAGCGCGCCCCTTCTCAGTGGCGGCCTTGTCGTCAGGCCCGGTGCCATTATCGAGCGGCTCCCACCAGGTTGCACAGTCACTCCGTCGTTCCTCCGCTTCCGACCGGGAATCCCATTACGCCGTCTTCAGTCTTGCGCCCTCCGGCACCACGCCGAACTCGAGGAAGCGCCACAGCGCGATCAACAACTTCCGGGCGAGGGCCACGATCCCCACCTTGCGGGCTCGTGTCCCGCCGCGGCCGAAGCGCGCCTGATACCATTGGCTCAGGCGGCTGCGCGGCTGATACCGCAACCAGCCCCAGGCCATCTCGATGGCGACCGCCCGGATGTGCCGACTCCCCGCCTTGCTGATCCCTTGTTCCCGGCGCTCGTCGCCACTCTGGTACGGCGTCGGCGTGAGCCCCGCCGCCGCCCCGACCTCCTTGCGGTTCCGAAACCGTCGCCACCCGAAGAACTCGTTCACATAGACCCACGCACCGGTCGGCCCGACTGCTCGCAGGCGGAGCAGCTGCCGGACCTTGTCGATGGTCTCGCCGCGACCGTGGGCAATCGCGCGCTGGCGTTCCCGCTCCAACTCGAGAATCCGCGTGCGTAGGAATTGCGCGGGCTCCCATTCCCGCTCCAACCGGGTCCGCAGCGCTGCTGGCACGGGCGAGCCGTCCCACAGGCGCACCGTCTTCGCCGCGGCCCCGATGTTGGTGCCCGGCGGCAGCCAGAGGCCCTGGTTCGCGAGCAGGCCGTTCATCCGGTTCGCCACCCGCGTGCGTTCCTGCTTCAAGGTCCGGAGCTCGCGATGCAGCTGGCGCCGATCTTCCTCCTCTACCGTGGGCACGCGCACTACGCTCCACACGGCGCGCTCGCCCGCGTGGTAGCGCAGCAGCATCCCGAGCAGCTTGCGGACATCCAGGGCATCCGACTTCGCTCGCCGGAGCCGTCGATTCACTTCGATGCTCGACGAGTCCACGACCACGTTCGCGATCTCGAGGGAAGTCAAGTACCGGTGCAGCCAGAACCCGTCGCGGCCCGCCTCGTAGCAGCTCCGCACTGGGGTGGTGGCCTTCAGGCCGAACCATTGCTTGGCGTCGGCGATCTCCCGGGTCAGCCGCTCGAGATCGCGCGCCGGCATCGTTCGCACGCGCGGCGTGGCCCCGGGCTCGGTCGTGAACCCGAGCTTCCACTCGTTGCTCCCCAGCTCGAAGGCGAGGTACAGGCACAGCGTGGTCGCTCCGGTATACTCGGCGGTGCGGGTCGCTCTGGTCATACCTTCATAGGATCTCGGTGGAGGACGGCTGCCGGGGAGTCTAGCTGAACGCCACGACGCGCACCAGCACAGCGCTGCGTGAGGAGGGCTCGGTCACGAGCCTAGTTGAACCAGCCGGCGCGCCGGATCTGACTCTTCAGCGCGAGGGCCTTCTTGAACTCGGCCTTGACCTGCGGCCACGCCTCCGCGCTCCATCGCTCGTGCAGCATCGCGCGCAGGACGCGGTTGATGCGGAGCCAGGGATGCCAGAGACGCGCGTCGGTGTCGCTCACTTCGTCAGGCCGAACGCGAGGTGGTTAGCCGGGGATCCGCAGAAGAACGCCCACAACGCAATGCCGACCAGAAAGCTGAGGCAGGAGGCCCACCAGAATAGCCGCCACCAGATGCTTCGGAAATGCAATCGACCGCCGTAGAGAATCACCCTGCCCATCGCTACGCCCATCGAGAAGATCACTCCAACCCCAACCATACCCAGGACGCTCAGGGCCAAGGCGACCTTCGAACAGTTCATCACTTCCCCTTCGGCCCGCGCTGGTGTCGGGGAAACGTAGATACGCACACGGCCGTCCAGGAGCGTGTCAGCGGGTAGGACCTCGGACCGTCTGCACGTTCGATGGCCTCATGGCCTACAGATGAAGTTCGATGTTTACGAGCGAGGTCGCGATCCGCTTCATGGTCGACATAAAGTCGGCGGTGTCCGCGAAGGCTTTGCTCAAGTTCTGGATCGCTGTTTCAGTCTCCGCGTTCATTGTGCTCTCCTCCGACGTCCACCGTTGCGGTCACCGGGGCGCCTGGGCCGGCGCCGCAGGGTCGGCGTCGTGCTGGTCATCCTCCTCCGCGTGGTGCCGGCGGTCGTCCTGATCGAGGAACCGAACCGCCCCGATGTCGCAGGGGCCGATCCGGGGCCGCCCGCGCTGATCCGTTCTGGGGCACGCGGCATCATTCCCCGCATCAATCGCCTGACTGGTCGGCAGCAGGACCTTTGGGCCAAGGTAGTATCGGTGTGGTCACGCACCGTACTAGCCGGCGGCGGGCTCGGCCAGCCGGGCCCGGCGGACCCGGGCCTGGATGTCTCGCACCCGCTCGCGCTCGAAGTCAATCTGCACCTCGTGTTGCTCGACGTCCCAGTGGCTGACAGTCGAGACCCATCCGAACGAGCGCTGACGGCGCGGCACGACTCGCTGACCCCGGTAGACGACGTTCCGGATCTCGCCCGACGGCAGCCGCTGCTCCTCCGCCGGGTCGCTGCCGCAGAGCCGCAGGACCTCGTCGTAGGTTGTTTCGCCGGGTCGGATTCGCTCGAGTGCCTCTGGCGTGGGAACGGCCCCGCTCGCCCGCCCCCGACCTTCGCCTCGTCCCACCTGGATGCGCGCCCGCAGCGTCCGGATCAGACGCCGCACGAGCGCAGCGACTAGCGGCCCCGTAAGGTTACCGAGCCCGAGCAAGAGCGCCGAGAACAGTATGGGACGCCAGGGCAGTCTCCCCCGGAAGTAGGCGAATTGGAGCTTGAGGGCCAGGGGCGTGATGCCGTCCGACGCAAGGATCGGGAGCGAGAACGTCTCGGTGTTCTCTCGTGTCTCGCTCATCCGCCGCCGCGCCGATAGGGGTACAACCTCATCCACCTTCAGATGGCTCGAGTTGGCGAAGTTGATGAGCAGTAAGGAAAAGTCTGGCGCCAGCGGCACCACCCGATGCCGGGCCCCGAAATAGAGCGGGTAGAGAGACACGTATCCGACGTCCCCGAAGCTGACCGTGATTACGTGGCGGCGACCCCAGAACATCTCCTCCAGCCAGCTCACCTGCTTCGGCACGATCACCCCTCTGACCGGCATCTCGAGCCGCGCGAGCCAGTCAAAGCTGGCCAGCTCGGGTTTCCAAGGGATCCTGATGTAGGTGGCGCCCCGCGCGCCTCGGGCTGGGCCGTCCGGTCGGACAAAGGTCACGAACGGTGCCTCCCCCAGTGTCCGGAGCCCCGCGCCTGTCCCCATCCCTGAACGGCTGCGTGCCGAGAGACGCAACACGCCGTGCTCCTTGATCTTGAAGCCGAGGGCCTCCACCTCGCGAGCCAGCATCGGATCGGCGCCGTCGCTGCGCGCCGTGCCGGGCACCTCCCCCGGCCACAGAAGGTAGAGGTCCTGCGCAATCTCGGCAAGGGTGCGGTTCGGTGGTGGCGCAACGCTCCACGACACCGTCATCGTTACTGGGCCAGCCCGGCTCGCGACATCCTCGCTCGTCACGTTCGCGGACACGAAGAGCGGGGCGATCCAAAACTCCGGGCGGGAGTTCGAGGCGATGAACACCTGGGCATCCACCGACTCCACAGTGGTGTCGAGGAAGAGGATCGTCAGCGCGAGGGCACAGGCCAAGCGTGCCCGCCACTTCATCGGGCGTCACCGTCTCCTTTTTCGGAAGCCTACCATCAGGATGGGCCTCGCGTGGACGCTACTATGTCTGGCGTCCCGCGGCTGATTTGCCCTCTATCGTTCATCGGCTCGCCGCCGGGTGCGGACTTCGACAACTCCTTCGGGTGGAGCATCGGCGCGGTCTACGCGGTGGCGCCTCCGTTCAGCGTCTTCGCGTTCCTCGACGGCTCGACGGCGATTGCGGCGGGCCAGGACGACCCCTTGGAACTGCGCGTTGGCGCCGAGTTCCGGCTCATCAAGGCCTTGAAGCTGCGTGCCGGCGAACCACGAGAAGCATCTCGACGTCGGGAAATGACAGCGATGGAAGGGACGCGAGGAGTTGCGCCGCGCCACGGGCTCACTCGGAGGCGAAGCAATGAGGCCCATAACTTCTCGCTCCAGCGGACCGGGGCTCGCGTTGCTCGCCTCGGCCGCTGAGCGCTACGTTAGACAGCATCACGACGTCGTAGCGTTCGGCTAGACTCCCCGGCAGCCGTGAGGTTATGGAGGAGTTGGCCGTCGTGCAACTTTAGCCCTTCTTGGATCTCCTGCGCGATCTGGTGTCTTTCGTCGTCAGAATACGCCCGCTTGCCTTCCGCTGTTCCGTGTGGCTTCTTTACACCTGAGCCTCGGCAAAGTCGCCTGTCTCGCGCACACGTGCCTCCGTCGCGATCGCGCCGATGAGCCCGGCCGCTGCCGACAGCAGCCAGGCGCACCGGACACGAGCTGAGGTCGCACACCAGGTGTGGTGCCGAGGAGGCCGACAAAGGCCACGAGCCAGGCTGGGAGCAGCGTGACCAGCCCGAGGGGGGGCGATTGGTGACCTCCCTCTCACCCTTCTCATCGGTGAAACGGTCACCGACCTGGAACTGCATCGCATGACATGTCCCCGGTGTCAGCGCTTCACGCCTCTCCATAGCTCTGTCGTAGATCCGCCATTTGGGCACGCTTCACTGACATTTTCGAAGGACCTTTGCCTTTTAGCTGCGGGTAAATACTTGGATTGCGTAATTTTAAGCCGGTGGCGCCATTCTTGCGGTGGATGTCCACGGCTATGTGCCGTCGCCACATCATCGCCATCTTGGTCCAGCTGTGCCTGGTGCTGGGCCTCATCCTCGCTCCGCATGCTTTTGCCCAGACTTCTCAATGGCCAGAGCTAGCGAGGGCAGCCGCCGAAGCCCTTCGCCACCGACGAGAGGCGGATGCCGAGAAGTACCTGCTTGCTGCACTGCAAGCGAGTGATTCAGCGCCACGTCGGGCGGTCAGCCTGGAAGGCTTAGTCACCATCTATGTGCGGCAGTCACGACTGAGCGAAGCCGCGTCCTACGCAGGCCAGCTTGTGCGCCTCGGCGAATCCCTTCGAGGTACGAAGGATCGGAACGTGGCGACGGGCTACCGCGAGTTGGCAAAGATGCTCCGGGTAGTCGGCCTTCCGACGGAAGCGGCCGCCCTCGAGGCAACAGCTGGGCAGGTTGAATCTGCAGAGCCCAACGGTGTCTGCGGCAACGAGTTCCAAGTATCGCAGGAGGCGTGTCCCCTGTCTGAATTTTGACTCGTGGCGCCCCAAGTCCGCTCCTCTACGGTGGCGGGCTGATCGACCCTTCTGACGCGACGTTCAGGGTGCGCTCGAGTGCCTCCAAGAGCTGGGCTGGATTCGCCCGGAGGCGCTCCGGGCCCCGAACGGGGGGCGGCCCACGGTGCGCTTCCACCTCAACCCCGCCGACGGACCTCCCCGATCGCGGCGCGTCCGGCCCCGAGGCGCCCCGAAACCACTGCAAGTAGCCGCGGCGCCGACCCGACCAGACCGCCCCGGGGTTTGCTCAGAAAATCACGCCGATTTTCATCGTGCAGGGTGGGCCATCGGCCCATCACCATTTTGTCGGTTTTGTCGGTGACTCGCGCGCCTCACCCTGTGGCGCCCAGCGGGGCGGCGAAACGAACCCGACCGGTCACGTAACGCGTCGCGTGACCGAATCGGGTCCAATTGGCTGAGAATTGGCTGAGGGGTTCAGCGAACTCGGCAGATTACAGCGCGTCGAGTCAGACCAGAGGCCCCGTCAGGTCAAGGACATGGCTGTGGCGCTGAATAACGCCGGCCTCACACGCAGGAACGGAAAGCCGTGGATCGCACGTCAGGTATCCGCAATACTCGCCCGACGCCCGTTCTACTACGATGGCATGCTTAGCTACGGCGAGGCATCCGGGCAAAGTCGGGCGCTCGCCTTATTCTAATAGCGAGCCGGTGACTCAGAACAACTGAACGGCTAAGACCCCATCCGACGTCATGTACCAGCTGGTGCAGTTCGACCATGTTGAGAGGCTCCTGCGCGAGGCCGAGACGTTCTCAGGCGGCGGCGACGGTCTCGTCAGGAATGTGGGAGGATTCGCGACAGCGATCCTGAAATTCAGGTCGATCTCGATCTGCGAGGTTCTTGGTTATCAGATCGCGGCGGCCGTGGGCATCCGCGCGGCGCGTACTCAGGGATTCTGGACCCCGCAAAGCGTAGACGCTGTGGGCCCCGGATGCCCCGGCATCCTCGCGGAGCCGGGTCGCATCGGCATTCTCGTCGAGTACCACGACGACTGGACTGATTTGGGATGGGACTACGCGGCGATGCTTGATCGCACTGCGGTCGCTCGCGCCTTGGCCCTTTGCGCATTCGATCGCACTGAATGGGGTTCGTTTGGCCGTTCCGGCGGTGCAGTCTACTTCGCGGACCTCGAACGTCTCCTCCCTGGAATACAACCGGAGACCCTTCTCGGGGCATCACGGAAGAAGCAAATCGAAATACTTGTGGCTACCCAAGCCCCGTACGATGAGCAGAGCTCCGGAATGATCGAGCAGGTCATCGTGGAAGCAGATCGCCTTGGGCTTCTCAACGAAGTGAACCGCGAGCTCGAGAAACTTTGCTCCCTCGAGCCGCAGACATATTCGGAGTTTCTCAAACTGGCGGGACACCCTCTTGACGGATTGCTCTCACGCTTTGCGGCGAGCGTGTTCGGTCGACGACTAAATGCGATCGCTGAACGGATCGGGCGCCCGACTCACAAAGTCCCACGTTGGCGGTGAGCTGCTATCGCCCCGGCCTGGACGAGCACCGGGGCGCGGGGCCAGCACGCGCTATTCGATCACGTGGTCCGCTCGCAGCAGCACTGTCGGCGGGATTGTGAGGCCCAGCGCCTTGGCAGTCTTCAATTCAGTCACATACTGCGCTGTTTTCACGATCGATCACCGTCCACTACCCGTGGCATCCCTTCTGTGGCCAGACGCTCACCGTGGCAAGGAGCCATCGCGCGGCCACCGGTGACCGAGCCTTCGTGTGCGTTGCGCCCGCCGGGGGGTTCGTCGTCATCCCGGAATGGATGACCGAGCGGGAACGATGCGTCCACGTGCGCCTCGCTGAGGCGCCGCAGGTCTCCCTGACCGCCCTCCTCGGCTTCGGCCGCTGCACCGGCTCGTCACCGATGCGCAAGCGCAGCACGAGGAACAGATGCTGACCCATCAGTTTCGCGTGGCTGAGCAGAAGGCACGGCGCCACGACCTGGCCCGGCGGCTGCGCGCCGCCGTCGAGGACGAGGCGCCGACGGAGGAGCTCCGGCAGCAGTTTGAGGCGATGCGGTACACGCCGCCGGTGGCGCAGCGCTACCTCGTCAACGACACGACCGTGGAGAAGCTCGGCGAACTGCTCAATCACCATCCCAACGGGCTGCTCCTGTTTCGGGACGAGTTGAGCGGCTGGCTCCACACGATGGACCGGCCGGGGCATGAAAATGATCGGGCCTTCTACTGCGAGGCCTGGAATGGGACGAGCGTGTACACGTACGACCGGATCGGGCGCGGCACCCTGCACATTCGGGCCGCGTGCCTCTCGGTGCTCGGCGGCATCCAGCCCGGGCCGCTCGAGCGGTACTTGCGCGCGGTCTTCGGCGGCCGGGGGGACGATGGGCTGCTGCAACGGTTTCAGCTTGCCGTGTGGCCGGACGGCGCCGGGCCCTGGCGCAACGTGGATCGCTGGCCGGACGCGGCGGCCCGGGCGCGCGCCGTGGAGATCTTCCAGTGGCTGAACGTGCTCGACCCGGCCGCGGTCAGCGCTGAGGAGTTGACGCCGGAGGAGCGGCCGTTCCTGCGATTCGAGGCCGCGGCCCAGGAGCTCTTCGACGCGTGGCGGGCCGATCTGGAGCACCGGCTGCGGGCCGAGGAGGACCATCCGGTGCTGCTCTCGCACTTGGCGAAGTATCGTTCGCTCCTGCCCTCGCTCGCGTTGCTCTTTCATTTGATCGACGGGGTCGACACGGGCCGGCGCGGGCCGGTCTCGTGCGCCGCGGCGGCGCAGGCGGCCGCCTGGTGCGAATACCTGGCCGCCCACGCCCGCCGGCTCTACGGGACCGTCACCGACGCGGCGCGGGTGGCGGCCGCCCTGCTGGCCACCCGGCTCGCCCGCGGCCGGCTGGCGAGCCCGTTCACCGCGCGCGAGGTGTACCGCCAGGAGTGGACCGGGCTGACGGAGCCCCGGGTCGTTCAGGGCGCGCTCGAGTGCATCCAAGAGCTGGGCTGGATTCGCCCGGAGGCGCTCCGGGCCCCAGACGGGGGGCGGCCCACGGTGCGCTTCCACCTCAACCCGCGGCTCCGCGCCGACGGGCATCCCCGAGCTCGCCGCGTCCGGCCCCGAGGCGCCCCGAAGTCCCTACAGTAGTTCTCGGCGACGAACCGACCAGACCGCCTCGGGGTTTCCTCAGAAGATGCCCATATGACAGGGCACCCCCTCAGGCCGCGCGTTCTAGCGTCACGCGGTAGCCTTGTCTCTCGAGCGCTTGTACGGCTCGACGCGTGGCGCGCTCGGTGTGCCCGCGGTCGTAGTAGTCGGCACCAAGCTCTCGGTAGGTCGTCTGAGAGGCCAGCACGTGGTAGGCGGTGACGAGCAGCGCGTGGGCGACGGCGACGACCGCCTTCTTGTGGCCGCGATGCCGGAGGACGCGCCGGTAGCGCGCCCCGAAGGCGCTACGGCGTGTCCGCGCGGCGGCGAGCGCCGCCTGAATCAACGTAGTTCGGAGCCACCGATCCCCGCGGCGGGTGGTCCCGGCGTGGCGTTTGCCCGCGCTCTCGTGGTGCCCCGGACAGAGTCCGGCCCAGCTCGCCAAGTGCCCGGCACTGGGGAAGACCGCCATGTCCACCCCCAGCTCGGCGACCAGCACTTCAGCGACCCGCTGGTTCACTCCCGGGATCGTGTCCAGGCGGGGGATGGTCTCCGCGAAAGGGGCGATCACCGCCTCGACTTGTGCGCTCAGCGCCACGATGGCCTCATCCAGGTAGTCGAGGTGGCCCAGAATCTGACTCAGCAGGAACGTGTGGTGCGCGCGAAACTGCCCAGCCAGAGCCTGGCGGAGGGCGGGCAGCTTGGTGCGCAGTTTCCCCCGGGCCA
>WNFV01009139.1_pt1 | contig 11042 bp, 9 predicted proteins | sample 5400101 | NCBI WGS metagenome assembly WNFV01 (sample SAMN13153361, study PRJNA577476) | soil metagenome | isolation source: 115 cm soil or saprolite under grassland replicate 1 | place: USA:California | collected 2016-06-15
AGAGGCTCGAGATGCCGCCCGGAGCGGGCGTTTCGGGGCTCGAGTCCGATGGCGGCGATCTGTTCTTCTGCGGGGGCGGAAGCTGCGGGAAGGTGAGGACCGTCCGCCGACCCAGGCGAGGCTCCGCGACGGGCAGCGGCTCCGAGATCCCCGTCGACTCGACTCAATCAAAAGGTGTAGATTGAGGCGCGGCGCTCCCGCGCCGATATTCCGGGCAAATAGTGGCACGGTCGACAACGGTATCGCTCGTTCTGGGCATCGGCGGCGCCCGGGGCCTGGCCCACATCGGCGTGATTCAGTGGCTGACCGAAAACGGCTACGACATTCGCTCGATCGCGGGGTCCTCCATGGGCGCGCTCGTCGGGGGAATTTACGCCGCGAGCAAGCTCGAAGTTTATACCGAGTGGGTGTCGGCGCTTGAGCGCATGCAGGTGGTGCGCCTGCTCGATCCGGCGCTCGGTCGCAGCGGTCTTTTCAAGGGCGAGCGCATCATGGGCGTGCTGCGCGAGCTGATCGGCGATTTCGACATCGAAAACCTGCCCGTATCGTTCACGGCGGTCGCAACCGACCTCGAGTCCGGCGAGGAGGTGTGGTTGCGCGAGGGCAAGCTGTTCGACGCGATCCGCGCCTCGATCGCGACCCCTCTGATCTTCACGCCCTTCAAGCACGGCGGTCGGATGCTGCTCGACGGCGGCCTGGTGAATCCGGTTCCGATCGCGCCCACTCTCAACGACACGACCGAGCTCACCGTCGCCGTCAATCTGAGCGGCCCCATCGAGTCGAGGCCGCCTCCACTCAAGAGGGCGCCGACCCCCGAAGACAACACCTACCGGCGGCGCATCCATGCCTTCATCGAGAGCCTGCACCACTCAAAGGCAAAGACCCCGGCCGCGCCCGCGCGCGGGATCCTCGATATTGCGCTCGCATCCATGGAAGCGATGCAGAACACGATCACGCGCTTGAGGCTCGCAGCCTACTCGCCCGACGTGACGGTCGAGATACCGCGCAATGCCTGCGGCTTCCTCGAGTTCTGGCGCGCGCGGGAGCTGATCGCGCTTGGCCGCGAACGTACCGCGCGGGCATTTGCAGCAACCGAACACCGACCCACTTAGAGGGGCGTGCTCATGAACCCCCGCCCCCTGCGATTTCGGCCCCGGCGTGCCTGTCCGGCGGCTGCGGCGCCTCGTTCCTGTACAACCCGCTGCGGAACACGTACGAGGCGACCTGGTAGAAGGCGATCGCCTCGCGCGCGAGGTCCGGGTCCTGCATCGGCTCGCGGTGCGCCATGTCCTTCGACATGCGATATACCTCGACTTTCTTCTTCGGCTGCAGCACCACCATCCGATCTCCCTTGAGGTAGCCGAGGGTCTGATAGTTCGCGACGAAGGCGCGATCGCTCGCGGGCGGCGCGTGCAGGATGTCGCGCCCGAAAAACTTGCTGGTGTAGCTGAAATCGAGCAGGCCGAGCAGCGTCGGGGCGATGTCGATCTGCGATGTCAGGCGGTCGATGCGCCGCGGCGCGACGTGCCTGGGCGAATACACGAGGAGCGGGATCAGGTACTTGTCCACGGGGATCTGCATGCCGCTGCGCGCGCTGGCGCCGTGGTCGGCGACGATGACGAACACCGTATCGCCGAACCACGGCCGCGCGCGCGCTTGCTCGATGAACCGGCCGATCGCATAGTCCGTGTACTTGACCGCCCCGTCGCGGCCGGTGCCCGACGGGATGTCGATGCGCCCTGAAGGGTAGACGAAGGGGCGGTGGTTGCTGGTGGTCATCACGTGCGCGAAGACCGGATGGCCGGGCCTCGCGGAGCGCTCGCGATCGATTTCCTCCAGGACATAGTCGAACAGGTGCTCGTCGGCGACCCCCCAGATGGTCTCGACCTCGATCCGATCCGAGGGAATGTTGCGCCGGTCTATGGCGCGGTAGCCGTTGGCCTCAAAAACTGCGTTCATGTTGTCGAAATAACCGTAGCCGCCGTAGGCGAACACGCTGGTGTAGCCGTGGCTGTCGAACACGCTGCCCAGCGAAAACAGCCCGGCGTTGTTCGGACGGCGCACGATCGACTGGCCCGGAGGCGGCGGCAGCGCCAGGGCGAGCGCCTCCATTCCCCGCACGGTGCGGTTCCCGGTCGCGAAAACCTTCGCGAACCACAGGCTCTCGCGCGCGAGCCGGTCCAGATTCGGCGTCAAGCCGCGACTATCGCCGTAGGCGCCGAGGAATTCGGCCCCGAGGCTCTCGACGCTGATGAGAACGACGTTCAGGCGGCGTTCCGGCCGGCCGGAGCTCACCTTGCGCTCGAATCCGTCGCCGCGAGGGCTGAGCAGGCGCCCGCCGTCTTCCTCGAGAGCCGCGCGGACCTTCGCCACCGCCTCGGCGAGCGGCAAGGTGGCGTAGTGGCGGTCGTAGCTGAGCTCGTTGCGGTAATTCGCCGCGAAGAACTCGTAGACGCCGTTTCCGGCGAGATCGTTCGCAGCGTCTTCCGTGGAGAAATTCTTCAGGTCGATGTTGAAGAAACCCACCGTCGCGGCGACCGCGCCCGAATAGGCGAGGAGCGCGAGAAGAGCCGGTCTCCAGCCGAGCGGCTCGCCGCTCCAGCGCCAGACGCGCCGGGCGAGCGGAGCCGTGATCGCTCCCGCCGGCAGAAGCAACGCGAGCAGGATCGTCCCGACCGGATAGCTCTGCCGGATATTGCCCAGCACTTCGGTGGTGTAAAGGAGGTAATCGACCGCGATGAAGTTGAAGCGCGAGAAGAACTCGTCCCAGAAAAGCCACTCGGCGACCGCGAGAAAGAGCGCGCCGTAGGCGAACGCGAACACCGCGAGGACCATCGAGGCCCGGTGCAGGCGGCTGCGCGCGATCCGGTCGGGCGCGAGCGCGAGCCACAGCACCAGCGGCGCAACCAGGTAGAGCGCGGCGAGGACGTCGAACAGCAGCCCGAAGCCGAAAATCCCCGCCCAACCGGCAAACCCCCAGGTGACCGCCACGTCCGGCCGCAGCGCGAGGAACACGCGGGTCAGGCACGACACGGCGACGATGACCGCCGCTGCGGCAAGCGCCGGGGCGAAGCGCAGGGTGCGTCCCGCAAGGACGTTCAACATGTCTATACGCGGATGTCTGAGCGAGACCGGATTCCGCTAAAATACCATTTTTCGAAAGCCTCTCCGGAGATTCCCATGTCGATGGCCGATCGCGACGGATTCATCTGGTACGACGGCAAGCTCGTGCCCTGGCGTTCCGCGACCACCCATGTCCTCACGCACTCGCTGCACTACGGCCTCGCGGTGTTCGAGGGCGTGCGCGCCTACAAGACCGTCGAGGGCACCGCGATCTTCCGGCTGCGCGAGCACACCGAGCGCCTGTTCAACTCGGCGCACATCTACATGATGAAGATCCCCTACGGCCGGGAGACGTTGATCGAGGCGCAGAAGGAAGTGGTGCGCGCCAACCAGCACGAGTCCTGCTACATCCGGCCGATCGCGTTCTACGGCTCGGAAAAGATGGGCGTGTCGCCGATCGGCGCGACCGTGCACGTGGCGATCGCCGCATGGCCCTGGGGCGCCTATCTCGGCCAGGAGGCGATCGACAAAGGCATCCGCGTCAAGACCTCGTCCTACGCGCGCCACCACATCAACGTCACCATGGCGCGCGCCAAGATGGCCGGCACCTATCCGAATTCGATCCTCGCGAACCTCGAGGCGACCCAGCACGGCTACGACGAGGGTCTGCTCCTCGACGTCGACGGCTTCGTCGCCGAAGGCTCGGGCGAGAACCTCTTCCTCGTCAAGGATGGAAAGCTCCACGAGCCGGAGCTGACCTCGGCGCTTTCCGGGATCACGCGCGCCTCGGTGATCGAGCTCGCACAAGAGCTCGGCTATGAGGTCGTTTCCCGGCGCATCACCCGCGACGACGTCTATATAGCCGACGAGGCCTTCTTCACGGGTACTGCGGCCGAGGTCACGCCGATCCGCGAGCTCGACGCCCGCGTGATCGGCTCGGGCTCGCGCGGGCCGGTCACGACCAAGATCCAGAAGCTCTTCTTCGACGTGGTCGCCGGCAAAGTCGCCAAGCACAGGGACTGGCTCTCGCCCGTGCACGAGAAGAAACCGGCGAAGGTGTCGAAAGAAAAAGCCTGATGGGCGCGAACGATCAGGCGAGCCGCGTCGTCGAGGTCACCGAGACCGATCTTCCGCTGCATTGCCCCACGCCGAAATCTCCCGTGTGGTCCATGCATCCGCGGGTGTTCCTGGACGTGGTCAACGCGGGCCAGATGCTCTGTCCCTATTGCGGCACGCGCTACATCTACAAAGGCCGGCGTCCAAAGGGCCACTAAAGCCCTCTCGTGCCGAAAATCCTCGTCGTCGCCCCGAGCTGGATCGGCGACACGCTGCTCGCCCAGCCGCTCCTTGCGCGCCTGAAAAAAAAGCTTCCCGGAGCCGTCATCGACGCGCTCGCGCCGGGCTGGACCGCGCCCGTGCTCCGGCGCATGCCGGAGATCAACGAAGTCATCGAGGCGCCGTTCGGTCACGGCGAGCTCGGGCTCCTGGCGCGCTGGCGCCTCGGCCGGAGCCTCCGCTCCCGCGGCTACGACGAGGCGATCGTACTTCCGAATACCTTCAAGTCCGCGCTGATCCCGTTCTTCGCCGGAATCCCGCTGCGCGCCGGCTTTGTCGGCGAGTCGCGCTACGGGCTGCTCAACCTCACACATAAGCTCGACGCAAAACGCCTGCCGCTGATGGCCGAGCGCTACGCGCAGCTCGCCGAAAAGCCGGGGGTGCCGCCAGCGCGGCCGCTGCCCGAGGTCAGGCTGCGCGTCGACCAGGCGAACCTTCTCGTCACGCTCAACCGGCTGGGGCTCTCGCGCGCGAAGCCCGTGGTCGCTTTCTGCCCCGGCGCCGAGTACGGACCCGCCAAGCGCTGGCCGGCGCGGCATTTTGCCGTGCTCGCACGCAAGCTCGCCGCGCAAGGCTGCGCGGTTTGGCTGTTCGGCTCGGAAAAGGATAGCGACATCGGCGAGGAGATCGTGCGCTCAAGCGGCGGCGCCGCGGCCAATCTCTGCGGCAGGACCGATCTCGCGAGCGCGATCGACCTCCTCTCGCTCGCCGAAGTCGTGGTGAGCAACGACTCGGGGCTGATGCATGTCGCCGCCGGCGTCGGGCGTCCTGTGGTGGCGCTCTACGGCTCGTCCAGCCCCGAGCACACCCCGCCCCTCTCGGCGAGCGCGCGCGTGGTGCGGACCGGAATCGAGTGCAGCCCGTGCTTCGCGCGCGAGTGCCCGCTCGGGCACTTCAAGTGCATGAACGAGCTTGCGCCCGAGCGCGTGATGGAAGAGATCGCCGCGGTGGAGGCCGGCGTCTAGCCCGGCTCAGGCGTAACTGTCTTTTTGCCGCCGGTACTCGGCCACGGAAATCAGCCGACGATGGCGGGTGTCCCACAGGATGTACTTCAGCGCCTTGGGAACGCCGGATAGTCCGATGCGGGTGACGTCCGAAAACAGGTCCTGGTTTTCGTTGTGGCATTCAGCCAGGCAGTAGTTGGGAATCCTGGCGGACAAGTGGTGAATGTGGTGGTAGGCGATATCGACGGTGAACCAGTTCAGCCAGCGCGGCAGGACCAGAAAGCTGGTGCCCTGTATCGCCGCCGTGACGTAGTCCCAACCCTCGTCGCCGCTCGCGTAGGAGTGCTCGAAATTATGCTGCACCGTAAACAGCACCAGCCCCGCTCCTCCGGACAACGATGTGCTGGTTACGTACACGGCAAAAAACAGCGCGGGTCCGACGATCCAGGACATCAGCGCCCATGCGCTCAACAGCGCGGCGTTGTTCCAGAACATATGCCAATATTCCTGGGCGGAAGCCCAATAGGGCGTCTTGAATTCGGCCGCATGCGCCTTGATGGATGTGCCGGGCCGGGCGATTTTCCCTTTGAGGATGTGACCGACAAGGCCGATGCTGCCCTTCAGCCAGGTAAGGCGAGGGTTCCAAATCACGTACAAAAATCCCGCAAAGGGGCCCAGCCAGATGCTGCGCGCGCGTTGATACCTGCGCTGCTGCCGGTCGGTCATGGCGGCATATTCCTTGACCGACACGATAGCCAGGGGTCCGCTGTATTTCGCCCAGTTGCCGTTGGTCGCATGGTGAAAGGCATGATGCTGCGACCAGACGTACTGCGGCATGCCCCACACCACGCCGAAGATGAATCCGAACGCCTTGTTGAGCCGGCCGGTGCGAAACAAGCTCCCGTGGCCGCAGTCGTGCATCAGCAAAAAAGCGCGCAGCACGAACAAGCCCATCGGCAAGGCCAAGCCGGCGGTCAGCCAGTAGGAGACTCCGGCGCTCAGCGCAGCGGCATACCAAAGGGCCGCAAGAGGCGCCAAGGTCGCAAGAGCTTGCGCAAATCCCCTGAGGTTGTCGGCTTCGATATGCCGATCGACGAGGGTCCGTTTTTGTTGCTTGATGCGGGTTACCGACGACATGGGTGATCTCGGCGGCCTGCGAATCCGCCGAATCATGCCCTCGCCGGGCGAGTCCGGTCAAGCGCCGGAACTCACCCTAGTCCGGCAACTGCAGGAGCACCTCCCCGTTCTCGATCTTCACCGGAAACGAGCGCGTGCAGCCGGTGTCCGGCGCTTCGGCGCAGCCGTCTTCGAGGCGGACGGTCCAGCCGTGCAGCGGACAGGCGACGCTGCGTCCGAAGACGATTCCCTGCGACAGCGGCCCGCCCTTGTGCGGGCAGCGGTCGAGCAGCGCGAAGCATTCGCCTTCGGAGTTCCGGAACACGGCGATGTCGCCGCCGGTGCGGCGGATCACGCGGGCGCCGAGCTCGGGAATGTCCTCGGGGCGGCAGACCTTGATCCAGCGCGCCATGCGCACCGGCTCGCGGGTTTCTGTCGCCGCTTCTTCCATCACGCCGGCTCCGCCAGTGTCTCGTACTCCCGCCCGTCCTTGCCCGCCGCGCGCTCCTTCCACGGATCGGGCTCGCCTTCGAGCGCGTGCTGCAGCCGCGCCCAGAGCGTCCTGCGGTTGTCGGCGTCCTCGACGATCTTCTTCTTGATGTAATCCAGCCCGACGCGCCGCACGTAGTGCACGGTGCGCTCGAGGTAGCGTGCTTCCTCGCGGTAGAGCTGGAGGAACGCACCGGCGTACTCCAGCACCTCCTCGCGCGTTTTCACTTTCACCAGGAACTGCGCGACCTCGGTCTTGATGCCGCCGTTGCCGGCGACGTAGATCTCCCAGCCGGAATCCACGCCGATCACGCCCACGTCCTTGATGCCGGACTCGGCGCAGTTGCGCGGGCAGCCGGACACGGCCATCTTGACCTTGTGCGGCGCGTACATCCGCCACAGCGACTTCTCCAGCTCGATGCCCATATTGGTCGAGTCCTGCACGCCGAAGCGGCACCACTCCGAGCCGACGCAGGTCTTGACCGTGCGCAGCGCCTTGGCGTAGGCGTGGCCCGAGGGCATGTCGAGGTCGCGCCAGACTTTGGGCAAATCCTCCTTCTTCACGCCGAGCAGGTCGATGCGCTGGCCGCCGGTGACTTTCACCGTCGGGATCTTGTACTTGTCGGCGACGTCGGCGATGCGGCGCAGCTGATCGGGCGAGGTGATGCCGCCGAACATGCGCGGCACGACGGAGAACGTCCCGTCTTTCTGAATATTCGCATGAGCCCGCTCGTTGATAAAGCGCGATTGCGGATCGTCCTTCGCCTCGTGCGGCCACGCGCAGATGAGGTAGTAGTTGATCGCCGGGCGGCAGCTCGCGCAGCCGTTCGGCGTGCGCCACTCGAGGAACTTCATCGCTGCTGAAATAGAAAGCAGCCGGTGCTCGCGGATCGCCTTGCGCACTTCCTCGTGGGTATGGTCGGTGCAGGCGCACAGCGGCTTCACCTTCGTTTCCTGCGGCTGGTAGGCGCCGCCGACGGTGGAGGCGAGGATCTGCTCGACCAGCCCCGTGCACGAGCCGCAGGAGCTGGAGGCCTTGGTGTGCTTGCGCACGTCTTCGAGCGTGAACAGGCCCTTTTCCTTGATCGCGCGCACGATCGCGCCCTTCGGGACGCCGTTGCAGCCGCACACCTCCATGGCATCGGCCATCGCGACCGCGCGGCTCTGGCCCTGGTGCCCGGTGTTCCCCAGGTGGTTCTGGCCGAACATCAGGTGATCGCGGATCTCCGCGACGTTCTGCTTGTCGCGCAGGAGCTGGAAGTACCACGAGCCGTCGGCCGTATCCCCATAGAGCACCGCGCCGACGATACGGTTCTCGCGCAGCACGATCCTCTTGTACACGCCGCCCAGCGGGTCGTTGAGTACGATGTCCTCGGTGCCCGCGCCGCCTGAGAATTCGCCCGCGGAGAAGAGATCGATCCCCGTCACCTTCAGCTTGGTCGAGGTGATCGAGCCGGCGTAGCGGCCGATACCGAAATGCGCGAGGTGGTTGGCGCAAACCTTCGCCATCTCGAATAGGGGCGCCACCAGGCCATAGGCGACGCCGCGGTGCGCCGCGCATTCGCCGACCGCGTAGATCTTCGGATCGAAGGTCTGCATGGTGTCGTTCACCACGATGCCGCGGTTGCACCGGATTCCGGCCGACTCGGCGAGCTCGGTGTTCGGCCGGATGCCGACGGCCATGACCACGAGGTCGGCGGCGATCTCCGAGCCGTCCCCCGGGTCCTTGCCCGGGGCAGGCTTGAAGCGCACGGCCCGCACGCGACCTTGCTCGTTGGCGACGATCTCGGCGGTCTGCTTCTGCAGCAGGAACTGCAATCCCTTGGCCTCGAGCGACTGCCGCAGGAGTTCGGCCGCGGCGCGGTCGAGCTGGCGCTCCATCAGCCACTCCATGAGATGCACCACGGTCACGTTCATGCCGCGCAGCTTCAGGCCGTTGGCCGCCTCCAGCCCGAGCAGCCCGCCGCCGATCACCACGGCGTGCTTGTATTTCCTCGACGCCTCGATCATGGCGTTCGTGTCCTGGATGTCGCGGTAGGTCAGCACACCTTCGAGGTCCTTGCCTGGAACGGGCAGGATAAACGGGTTGGATCCGGTCGCGAGCAGCAGCCTGCCGTAGCTCTCGGTCGTGCCGTCGGCGGCGACGACTTTGCGGGCGCCGCGCTCGATTTTCACCACCTTCTTGCCCAGGTGCAGGCGGATGCCGTTCTTCTCGTACCAGCCGACATCGTTCAGCATGATGTCCTGGATGGTCATCTCGCCCGCGAGCACGGGCGAAAGCAGGATGCGGTTGTAGTTGGCGTGCGGCTCGGCGCCGAACACGGTGATGTCGTAGACGTCGGGGGCGATCTTGAGGAGCTCCTCGAGCGTGCGCGCGCCGGCCATGCCGTTGCCGATCATGACGAGCTTCATTTTCTTCACAAGCGCCTCGCTAAGCGGCTTCGCGCATCTGCTTCCGATAGAGGAACTCGAGCAGCTCGGCGCGCAGCGCCATGTAGCGCCGGTGGCCGGCGAGCGCGAGGCGCTCGCGCGGGCGCGGCAGGTCGATGGCGAGGATCCCTCCGATCGTCGCGGCGGGGCCGTTGGTCATCATCACCACGCGGTCGGAGAGCAGCACCGCCTCGTCCACGTCGTGGGTCACCATGAGCACCGTGCTTCCCGTCGCGGCGACGATCCGCATCAGCTCGTCCTGGAGGTGCGCCCGCGTCAAGGCATCGAGCGCGCCGAACGGCTCATCGAGCAGCAGAATTTTGGGCTCGATCGAAAGCGCGCGGGCGATGCCCACGCGCTGCTTCATGCCGCCTGAGATCTCGTGCGGATACTTGTGCTCGGCGTGCCCGAGCTGCACCAGCTCCAGGGCGCGGCGCACGCGCTCCTTGACCGCGGCCTTCTTTTCCGCTGCGCCGAACACGCGCTCCACCGCGAGCTGGACGTTCTCGAAGCAGGTGAGCCAGGGCAGCAGGGAGTGGTTCTGGAACACCACGCCGCGGTCGGGACCCGGTCCGGTCACTTCGCGCTCGGCGAGCAGAACGTGGCCGTCGGTCGGCTTGAGGAGCCCCGCCACGATGTTGAGCAGCGTCGACTTGCCGCAGCCGGAGTGCCCGATCAGCGAAACGAACTCGCCGGCGCGGATGTCGAGGCTGATTTCCTCGAGCGCGCAGAACGGCCCTTTCTTCGTCTCGAACACCCTGCGCACCTTGTCGATTTGCAAGTACCTGTCGGTCATACCCTGCTCACTCGTAGCTGAAGCGGCGGGCGGCGAGGATCATCAGCTGCTCGAGCGCGAGGCCGACGATGCCGACCGTGAAGATGGCGATGATGATGTGCTGCACGTTGAGGTTGTTCCATTCGTCCCATACCCAGAAGCCGATGCCCACGCCGCCAGTGAGCATCTCCGCGGCGACGATCACCAGCCACGCCACGCCGATCGACAGGCGAACGCCGGTGATCATGTAGGGGAGCACCGCCGGAAAAAGGATCTTCCTGAACACCGTCCACTCCGAAAGATCGAGGACCCGCGCCACGTTGAGATAGTCCTGCGGGATGTGGCGCACGCCGACCGCGGTGTTGACGATCATCGGCCACAGGGAGCAGACGAAGATGACGTAGATCGCCGCGGGGTCGGCGGCCTTGAACACCGCGAGGCCGATCGGCAGCCAGGCGAGCGGCGACACCGGCTTCAGAATGCTGATGATCGGCGCCGCCATGTCGAAGAGAAAACGAAAACGTCCCAGCATGAAACCGAGCGGGATGCCGACGAGCGCCGCCATCCCGAAACCGACGCCGACCCGGCCGAGCGAGGTGAGCACGTTCCAGCCTATGCCCTGGTCGTTCGGCCCTTTCCTGTAGAAGGGATTGCCGAAGACCTCGAGCGCCGAATGCCAGGTCGACGCGGGATCGGGCAACCGGCCGCCGGCCTTTGCGATGATCGCCCAAAGCGCCACGAACAACGCCAGGCCGATGATCGGAGCCAGCACGCGCGGCAGCCAATCGGGCGCCTTGGTGCGGACGTACAGCGGCGACTCGGGCGCGGCGCTCGCCTGGTTCATCGCCGGATGCAGTTGCGTCGAGGCATCGGCGTGACCGATTTCGACG
>WNFV01027860.1_pt1 | contig 11037 bp, 7 predicted proteins | sample 5400101 | NCBI WGS metagenome assembly WNFV01 (sample SAMN13153361, study PRJNA577476) | soil metagenome | isolation source: 115 cm soil or saprolite under grassland replicate 1 | place: USA:California | collected 2016-06-15
GCAAACGCAGGCGGAAAGCGCCAGGGGGGTCACGCTTGCGCCGCTGCAAGCCTCCAAGCTCGACCCGGCGATCAAAAAGTCCTTTCTGATCCTGCTCGGGGCGATCGCGCTTGTATTGCTGATCGCCTGCGCGAATATCGCCAACCTGCTGCTCGCCCGCGCCGTGGCAAGGCGGAAAGAATTCGCGCTGCGCGCCGCGCTCGGCGCAAGCGGGCTGCGTTTGATTCGTCAATCGCTCACCGAAAGCGTGGCGCTGGCGATGATCGGCGGCGCGCTCGGCGCCATTTTCGCGCCCTGGGCCCTGGCGCTGCTGAAAAATTTCCGGCCCAGCGACGACGCGCAATTCTGGTCTTCCTACGCCAGAACCTTCGACTTCTTCACGATCGAGATGGATTGGCGCGCGCTGGCCTTCAACTTCGCGCTGGCGCTACTGACCGGCGTCCTTTTCGGCCTGATTCCCGCCATTCAATCCTCCTTCGTGAATGTCAACGAATCGTTGAAGGAAGGGGCGGGCGGCTCAGCCACGGGCTTTCGCAGTCTGCGTAGAGCGGGCGCGCGCAGTCTATTGGTCGTCGGCGAGATTGCGCTGTCGCTCACGCTGCTCATCGGGGCGGGGTTGATGATCAGGAGCCTCCTACGATTGCAGTCCGTCAACCTGGGCTTTTCGCCGGAGAATGTGATCACGATGACAGCGCCATCGCGCAACGCGAAGCCGGAGCTTTACGACCGACTGCTCTCGCGCGTCCTAAGCTTGCCCGGCGTCGAAGGGGCCGCAATAGGCAGCACGGCTCCTTTGCTGGGCCATGCCAGCATGACCGTGATGGAGATCGCAGGCCGCGCCGAAAACGCTATGGTCGGCGTCGGCATTCACAGCGTCTCGCCGGAATTCTTCAAAACTCTGCGCATCAATCCGCTCAAGGGGCGAGTCTTCACCGAACAGGACCGCGTCGGCGCGCCGCGCGTCGCCCTCATCAATCGCACCGCCGCCGAACGACTCTTCCCCGGCGATGAACCGCTCGGCAAGCGCGTCAGACCTTACGTCGATCCCATTTATGAAACCGGCGAAAAGTTTGTCGAGATTGTAGGCGTCGTGGAGGACGCGAAATACGAACGGTTGGAAGAGGCCGTCGAGCCGGATGTTTATCTCTGCTCGCTGCAACCGACCGACGCCGCGCAGACGCTGATCGTGCGGTCGAGCGCCAATCCGGCGGCCGTTGCCGCCGCGACGCGGCGCGAACTCCTGACGCTCGATAAGAACGTTCCGCTAACCCGGATCAAGACGATGACCGAGCGCGTGGCAGAAGTGACTTCGCGCACGCGCTTCATCACGCTGCTGCTGGGGATATTCGCCGGCCTGGCGCTGCTGCTGGCGGCAATAGGCGTTTACGGCGTGATGGCCTACAGCGTCTCGGCGCGCGAACGCGAGATTGGCGTTCGGATCGCGCTTGGCGCGCAACCCGTCGCCGTGCTGCGACTGGTCTTGCGCGACGGCATGACGCTGACCGGCGCCGGGTTGGCGCTGGGCGTGTTAGCGTCGTGGGCGTCGCTGCGCGTCTTGAAGAGCCAGCTTTATGACGTGAGCGCGACAGACCCGCTGACGTTCATCGTGATCTCGTTATTGTTGGTCGCGGTGGCGCTCGCAGCTTGCTGGATTCCGGCGCGGCGGGCGACGAAAGTGGACCCGATGGTCGCGCTCAGATGTGAATAGATGTCAGATGTCAGATGTCAGATGTCAGTTGAAAGTTGAGTGATGCGAGAGACCTCTTCACTGGCATCTGACATCTGACATCTGACATCTTCTTTCGGAGGAATTATGCAAACCCTGTTGCAGGACCTGCGCTACGGCGCGCGAATGTTGTGGAAGAGTCCCGGCTTTACGTTGATCGCCGTCATCACGCTGGCCCTTGGCATTGGGGCGAATACGGCAATCTTCAGCGTGATCGACGCGCTGATGGTGCGGCCATTGCCTTTCAGGGAGCCTGACAAACTCTTTCAGGTATGGGAGTCGAACGTCAAGCTCGGTTACAACGAGACGGACGCTTCGTATCCGAATTTTGCTGATTGGCGTGACCAAAATCAGGTCTTCGAACAAATCGCCATTTACTCGGGTGGGACATACAACCTGGCCGGCGCCGCCGAGCCTGAGCGGATCGAAGGCGCTATTGTGGCGCCCGCATTTTTTCCCCTGCTCGGCGTCAAGCCGACGCTGGGCCGCGTGTTGGCGCCGGAAGAAGATCATCCGAACAAAGTTTTTTCGGTGGTGATGAGCGAGCGTTTGTGGCGGCGGCGCTTCAACTCCGACTCGCAGATCATCGGCAGGACGATCAGCCTCGACACCGAGAGCTTTACCGTCGTCGGCGTCGTCCCGAACATAACGGATCTGGCCGGACTGCCGAATGACACAGACTTATGGATTCCCATCTCTCAAGGCTTCGGTTTCGATAATCGCCGCGGCCACGGCTATCAAGTGATAGCGCGCCTGAAGCAAGGCGTGACGCGCGAGCAGGCGCAAGCGGACATGGATCGCATCGCCGGCTCGCTGGCCATACGGCATCCGGACTCCAATACGGGTCAGGGCGTGAGGCTCGTTCCCCTCCAGGAGCAGATCGTGGGCGATTTCAAGCTGGCGTTGCTGGCGCTGCTGGGCGCGGTTCTGTTCGTTCTGTTGATCGCTTCGGCCAACATCGCAAACATGCTGCTGGCGCGCGCGGCCGGCCGGCAGAAGGAGATCTCCATTCGCGCCGCGCTCGGCGCCGGACGCCTCAGACTCATCCGGCAGTTGCTCGCCGAGAGTTTGTTGCTCGCGGGCTTAGGCGGGGCCGCCGGCTTGCTGCTCGCGGTCTGGGGAGTTTATCTGTTGCTCGCGTTCGGCCCGGCGGAGTTGCCGCGCGCCGGAGAGGTTGCAGTGGACATGCGCGCGCTCGGCTTCACCTTCGCGGTTTCGTTGCTGACGGGGATCATCTTCGGCCTCGCGCCCGCGCTGCAAGCTTCGCGGCCAGACCTCAACGAGACGCTGAAAGAGGGCGTGCGCGGCGCGACGGGCAGCGCGGGTCATCGGCGCATGCGAAGTTTACTGGTCGTCTCTGAGATCGCGCTTTCGCTGGTGCTGCTGGTCGGCGCCGGGCTGTTGATGAGAAGCTTCCTTAAATTGCAAGCGGTCGCCCCCGGATTCAACCCAAATAACATGCTGACGATGAGAGTCAGCCTGGAGGGGCCGAATTATGAAAAAGCCGAGTCGCGCATCGCCTTCTACGATCAACTCCTCGATAAGATCAAAGCGCTGCCCGGCGTCCAGTCTGTCGGCGCCCGGTACCATATCCCCCTCGTGCCCGCCGACAATTATGCGAATTTGGCCTTTGCCATCGAAGGGCGATTGTCCGACCCCGCCAACCGGCCTACCGCCTACTACAACACGGTCAGCCCCGATCTATTTCGCACGATGGAAATCCCGGTCTCGAAGGGTCGTCCGTTCAATGAGCATGACGATCAGAAGGCGCAGAGGGTGATCATCATCAACGAGACGCTCGCGCGGCGCTACTTTCCCGGCGAAGACCCCATCGGCAAGCGCATGACGCTCGAGGACGAGAACCCGAAGGAAGAAGATTGGGCCACGATTGTCGGTGTAGTTAAAGACACCAAGCCTCTCGCGCTGGATGGAAAACCCTCCCCGGAAATGTATATGCCCTTCGCTCAACGGCCAGCGAGATCCATGGCGCTGATGATACGAACGACGAGCAAGCCTGAGAGCGTCGCCGCCGCAGTGCGCCGTAATGTGCAAGCGCTAGACAGAAACCAACTGGCCTACGGCCTTAGAACGTTTGAGGGAGTGATGTCAGAAGCAGTCGCAGCGCCGCGCTTTCGCGCGTCCCTGCTCGGAGTCTTCGCCGCCGTCGCTTTGATTCTGGCCATGGTCGGCGTCTACGGGGTGATGAGTTATGCGGTCACGCAGCGGACGCGCGAGATCGGCATTCGCATGGCGCTCGGCGCCGAGCCGCGTGACGCGCTGAAGATGGTGATGAGGCAGGGCGCGAAACTGGCCGCCGCAGGCGTCGCGATCGGGTCTGGCGCCGCCGCGGCTCTGACGTGGTTGATTGAGGGACTGTTGTTTGACCTGCGGGCCGCCGACCCGGCGACGTTTGTGGCCGCCCCGCTACTGCTCGCCGGCGCGGCGCTGCTTGCTTGTTACCTTCCGGCGCGGCGGGCCACAAAAGTGGACCCGAGTGTAGCGCTTCGCTGCGAATAGTTGACGAGGAAGGGCCGATGATGTTTTTCCGCGTGTTCGTTTATTTCCGCCTGTTACGCGTTCTCTTTGTCGTCCTATTGATCGCCGTCGTCGCGCTCAGCTCCGACGTCGGAAATGATGGCGGTCACGCGCAGGTTGCGGCGCCGAAGGGCTCCGACCGCGACTCTCCGGTCTATCGGGCGGCTCTTGAGCTTACGGATTACAACCTGCTGTTCTCGCCGGTGAAGATCAATGGCCAGGAGGCGCGGGCGCTGATTGATTCAGGCTCTTTCCGCGCCGTTCAACTCTCCTCGACGCTGGCGCAATCGCTCAAGCTGGCGCTGACAAGGACGGGAAAAGCGTCCAGACGTTACGAAGGCAAGGAGGTTTATCCGACGAGCGGGCGAATCGAAAGTCTGACGATCGGCGATTACGAGCGGCGCGATGTAGAAGTTGATGTGATCGAAGGCGATGTAGAAAACATCGCCACGCAGGTCGGGACGAAGTTCGATGTGATTCTTGGGTGGGGTTTCATCTCTCAATTCCACATGCTGCTCGATTACAAGCGGCTTTCGGCGCGATTCGGCAAGCGGCCTCTGGCCACGGGAGTGAGCGCGATCAGTCTGAAATATTCGGTGGTCAATGGCGCTCCGATTGTGCGAGGAAACATCGCGCCGAGTAATGAAGAGGCCGGCTTCCTGTTCGATACCGGCGCGCCGATGTGCAACCTCGACCTCGATCTGGCCAATGCGCCTAAAGGCGCGAAGGTTTCCAGGGAAGTGACGCTCGCCGAACGCCGCTTCACGCTCGAATTCCGCGCGAAAGACCTGACGGCGATCAGGAAGCCGCTCGGCTGTTCGGGCGTGATCGGCAATAACCTGCTTAGGCAATACGCGGTCTATTTCGATCCGGACGCCAAAACGATTCATCTTTCGAGCGGATGAAACTGACCGTGTTCGGGCGTGATCGGCAATAACCTGCTTAGGCAATACGCGGTCTATTTCGATCCGGACGCCAAAACGATTCATCTTTCGAGCGGATGAAACTGACCGACAACAATCACCGGAAACGAACTTTGATCGTCGTTTGATGGCCGAAACGACGATCAAAGCCCTAAAAACGAAAGGAGAGTTATGTATAGACGTGATTTTGTAATTTCGACGTTCGCCTGTGTCGTGGAACTCTCCGCGGCTTCCCGCGTCCTCGGTCAGAAGAAAGCCATCGAGCCTGATATGGCCGCGCTTGCCGAAGGTAAAGGCATGAAAGTCTTCAACCGCAGCTTGAGCGTCCTCAACGACGGAGCTAAGAAAGGCGCTCGTCTGAGCGAAAGTCCGGGCGACGGCGTCGCATACTTGGAAGGGGTCGAGTTCACCGACGGCGTCATCGAGATCGATATCAGGGGCAAGGACGTTCAGCAGCAAAGCTTCGTCGGCGTCGCTTTTCACGGGCTGGATGAAAAGACTTATGACGCGGTCTATTTCCGCCCGTTCAACTTCAAGACTGAAGACCAGGCCAGACGCATCCGCGCCGTCCAATACATCGCTCATCCGACTTACACCTGGCAGAAGCTGCGAACGGAGCAGCCAGGGAAGTATGAAAAACCTGTCAACCCGGCGCCGGACCCGAACGGCTGGTTTCACGCTCGCATCGTCGTCGCGAGTCCGAAAGTGAGCGTCTTCGTCAATGACGCGAAGGAACCAAGCCTGGTGGTCGAACAGTTGAGTGACCGCAAGAAGGGATTGGTCGGCCTGTGGGTCGGGAATACTTCGGGCGGGGACTTCGCCAATTTCAAAATAGTTCCGGTCTAACACCGGTGCAGTACTGCGCGCGTAAGCAAGCGGCCGACCTATGAGACAGCCGCTTGCTTACGCGCGCGGTACTGTACCGGCCTTCCCAGGCGGTTTCGGCTCAGGTCCCCCCCTTTCAAGAACTGGCGCGAATGTTCGATTACGACCAGCGCGCGCCACTCGACGTAAAGGAGCATTCGGTTGAAGAGCGGGATGGCGCAAAGGTCTACGACATCTCTTACGCCAGCCCGCAGGGAGGCCGCGTGACGGCTTACCTGGTCGCGCCCGCGACTAAAGGCCGCCACGCGGGGATCATCTTCGCGCACCCGGCGGGGGGCGATAGAAAGTCCTTCCTGTCGGAGGCTCTTAAGCTGGCCAGAGTCGGGGCCGTGTCGCTGCTGATTGACGACCCATCGACGCGACCTGCGGCTTGGCGGCGTAGGATGTTCGTCTTTACCGAGCCTGAGAATGATCGCGCGACCTACATCCAGGCCATCATTGATCTGCGGCGTGGCGTTGATCTGCTCGCGTCGCGGCCGGACGTAGACGCGAAACGGTTAGGGTTTGTCGGCTTCAGCTTCGGCGCGACGTTGGGCGGAATCCTGGCGGGCGTCGAGCGGCGGATCAAGGCTTACGCGCTGATGGGGACGGCGGCGCGGCTGACTGAATTCTGGCGCTCAGGCGAGCTACCCGCTTTGGCGCGAATGCGAGCCTCTCTCACGAAAGAACAATTGGACAAATACATTGAAACGACTGCGCCTTTCGACGTGATCCACTACATCGGACATGCCGGCCCGTCAGCTACTCTGTTCCAGTTCGGGCGGCGCGATATGAATGTGCCGGAGAAGCTAGCCCTGGAGTTTTACCAGGCCGGCGGCGAACCGAAGGAGATCAAATGGTGGGACGGCGGGCACGAACTGAACGATGAAGCAATGCGCCATCGGGCGGAGTGGTTCCGCTCACGGATCGGCATCACCGCGCTGAGACCGGCGCGGCCCGGGATGTGAGCCCGAATCTTCTGGAGGAAAATATGATCGCAGACCTTTGGCAAGACCTGCGCTACGGCGCGCGAACGTTATTGAAGCAGCCCGGTTTTTCGTTGATTGCCGTGCTGACATTGGCGTTGGGCATCGGCTCGACCACTACTATCTTCAGCGCGATCCAGAACATTTTGCTGGACCCGTTCCCCTACACGGATGCGCACCGCGTAGTCGCCATTCAGATTCACGATACGACCAGCAGCCGTCCGGGCGGGCGCACTGTCTTCCAGGCGCCGGAATTCCTCGACTACCAGGAGCAGAACCACGTGTTCGAAGAGGTCATCGGCGGCACGTTCGGCGACGTGCTCTACAACAGCGGCGACGGGATGGAGCAGTTCAGCGGCGGCTATGTCACGCCCAACACGTTCCGCTTCCTGGGCGTGCCGGCGCAACTCGGTCGTGGCATCACGCCGGACGACGCCAGGCCGGGCGCGCCGCCGGTCTTCGTGATGGCCCACAAACTGTGGGTCAAGCGATTCAACCTGGACCCGAGCATTCTGGGCAAGACTTTCACGCTCAACGGGACGCCCACGACACTGGTTGGGATCATGCCGCCGCGCTTCACCAAGCTGGCCGCAGACGTCTGGATCGTCCGTGCGATGGAGCGCGCCGACCCGCGCGCCAACCGCGATTACTGGATGTTCCAGGCGAAATTGAAGCCCGGCGTCCCCGTTCAGCAAGCGCAGGCTGATATAGAGGTGATCGCGCGGCGTCTGGCGCAGGTTTATCCCAATAACTATCCCAAGAATTTCAGCGTCCAGATCATTAGTTGGGTTGACAGCCTGGTCGGGCAGTTTCGCAAGACGCTCTATACGATCGCCGCCGCCGTCGGTCTGTTGTTGCTGATCGCGTGCAGCAACGTGGCGAACATGTTGCTGGCGCGCGCGACGGCGCGTGAGAAAGAGATGGCGATTCGCTCCGCGCTGGGCGCCAGCCGGATGCGATTGGTCGGCCAATTGCTGACCGAGAGTTTGTTGCTCGCGCTCGGCGGAGCGATTGTGGGCTGCCTCTTCTCTTACGCCGGCATCAAGGGCCTGGTGACGCTGATTCCGGAGGGCTTCATCCCGCGCGAAGCCCAGATCAGATTGAACCTCCCCGTCCTGCTTTTCAGTTTGGGGACGGCGGCCGGGGCCGCCGTGCTCTTCGGCCTGGCGCCTGCGCTGCAGACGGTCAGAAAGGACCTGGTCGAGCCGCTGAAAGACGCCAGCAAAGGCGCCGGCGGCGGTTTCAGGCGGGGACGGTTGCGGAACGCGCTGGTGGTGTTCGAGGTGGCGCTGTCGCTGGTGTTGCTGTCAGGCGCGGGGCTGCTGATGCGCAGTTTCGTCAAGTTGCAACAGGTGGACCTGGGCTTCAATCCGGAGAATATCCTGTTCGCGCGCCTGCCTTTCCCGCGCGGCCAATACACTACGGCTGCCGAAAAACAGCGGTTTTACGAGCAATTGCTGAGCCGGCTGCGCGCTCTGCCCGGCGTGGTGGCGGCGACCGAGACGACCACGCTCCCGCCGTATGGCGGCGTCGGGAGCGAAATTGACATAGTCGGGAAGACGCATACCGAGAAATGGCGGGCGATCATTTCACTATGCAGCGAAGGCTATTTCCCGACGCTGCAACTTCAAACGCTGCTCGGGCGCACGCTCTCGGAAACGGAGGTGAACGGCGCGCGCAAAGTCGCCGTCGTGAACCAGACGTTCGTGAACAAGTTCCTCGGCAATGAAAACCCGATCGGGCAAATGGTCAAAATCAATGTGCTGGAGAGCCTGCCCGATTCTCCGGTCAAGGAACCGGTCTTCGAAATCATCGGCGTGATCTCGGACGCCAGGAATCAGGGTATCCAGGAAGCGCCGATGCCGGAAATGTTCGCGCCTTATACGATCACCGGCGCGTTTGAGCGGGGGATTATGGTCAGGACTTCGGCGGCGCCGCTTTCGCTGCTCAACAACGTGCGGCGGGAAATTTGGGCCGTGGATCGCAACATCGCCCTGACGCTCACCGGCAGTCTGGAAGATTTCCTGAGGCAGTTCACCTTCGCCGAGCCGCGTTTCAGTCTGGTTCTGCTGGGAGTCTTTGCGAGTGTCGGACTGGCGCTGGTGGCGCTTGGGGTGTTCAGCGTGATCGCTTACACGGTCGCGCGGCAGACACACGAGATCGGCATTCGTATGGCGCTGGGCGCAGGACGCGCGGACGTGGTGTGGATGGTTTTGTGGATGGGGTTGAAGTTGGTCGGATTGGGCGTAGGCGTGGGGCTGCTGGCGAGCTTCGCCGTGACTCGGGTGATCGCCAATCAGCTTTGGGGAGTGTCGCCGCGCGATCCGGTGACGCTTGTCGCGGTAGTGGCTGTGGTGGCGCTGGCCGGTCTGGCGGCGTGTTATTTCCCGGCGCGGCGCGCTACGAAAGTAGACCCGCTGGTGGCATTGAGGTACGAATAGATGTCAGATGTCAGATGTCAGATGTCAGTAGAAGAGTGGCGGCAAAGCTCTCTCTCTGACATCTGACATCTAGCATCTGACATCTTCTTTTGGAGGAATTATGCAAACCTTCATACAAGATCTGCGCTACGGCGCGCGAACGTTATTGAAGCAGCCCGGCTTCACCTTGCTTGCCGTGCTGACACTGGCGTTGGGCATCGGCTCGACCACCACCATTTTCAGCGCGATCCAGAACATTTTGCTGGATCCGTTCCCCTACACGGATGCGCATCGCATAATCGCCATCCAGATTCACGATATGAGCAGCAGCCGTCCGGGCGGGCGCTCTGGCTTCCAGACGCCGGAGTTTCTCGATTACCAGGAGCAGAACCACGTGTTCGAAGACGTCATGGGCGGTACCAGCGGTGATGCGCTCTACAACGGTGGCGCCGGGGTGGAGCAGTTCTCTTGCGGCTATGTCACGCCCAACACGTTCCGCTTCCTGGGCGTGCCGGCGCGACTCGGCCGTGGCATCACGCCGGACGACGCCAGGCCAGGCGCGCCGCCGGTCTTCGTGATGTCCCATAAACTGTGGGTCAAGCGATTCAACCTGGACCCGACCATTCTGGGCAAGACTTTCACGCTCAACGGGACGCCGACGACGCTGGTTGGGATCATGCCTCCACGCTTCACCTTTTTTAGCGCAGACCTCTGGATCGCCCGGGCAATGGAGCGCGGCGACCCGCGCGCCAACCGCGATTACTGGTACTTCCTGGCGAGGTTGAAGCCCGGCGTCACCGCCCAGCAGTGGTCAAAATCAATATGCTGGAGAGCATGCCCGATTCTCCGGTGAAAGACCCGGTCTTCGAAATCATCGGCGTGATCTCGGACGCCAGGAATCAGGGCATCCAGGAGGCGCCGATGCCGGAAATGTTCGTGCCCTATCGCTGCTCAATAACGTGAGGCGAGAAATTTGGGCCTTGGATCCCAATATCGCGTTGACGCTCACCGGCAGTCTGGAAGATTTCATGAAGCAGTTCAGCTACGCCGAGCCGCGGTTCAGTCTAGTTCTGATGGGAGTCTTTGCAAATGTCGGATTGGCGCTGGTGGCGCTTGGGGTATTCAGCGTGATTGCCTATACGGTCGCGCGGCGGACACACGAGATCGGCATCCGGATGGCGCTCGGCGCAGGACGCGCGGACGTGGTGCGGATGGTTCTGTGGATGGGGTTGAAGTTGGTCGGATTGGGCGTGGGGGTGGGGCTGCTGGCGAGCTTCGCCGTGACGCGAGTGATCGCCAATCAGCTTTGGGGGGTGTCGCCGCGTGATCCGGTGACGCTTGTCGCGGTAGTGGCCGTAGTGGCGCTGGCCGGCTTGGCGGCGTGTTATTTCCCGGCGCGGCGCGCCACGAAGGTAGACCCGTTGGTGGCATTGAGGTACGAATAGAGTGCGACCCGTTCCTCCGAAATGACTCTCGCAGTCAGGGATGGAGGACGAAGACTGAGAGGTCTTTGATAACTTGAGCTTCGTGCAAGTGAAATTCTTGCCCTTCAAATGCAGAGGTGAAGCACATTCCCCACGGTA
>WNFV01012312.1_pt1 | contig 11033 bp, 16 predicted proteins | sample 5400101 | NCBI WGS metagenome assembly WNFV01 (sample SAMN13153361, study PRJNA577476) | soil metagenome | isolation source: 115 cm soil or saprolite under grassland replicate 1 | place: USA:California | collected 2016-06-15
GTCGATGCCGAGGATCCGAGCCACCGCGTCGATGCCCTGCGGCCCGTAGCCGGAGGTGTCGACGAACAGGTCGGGGTCGATCGTGCCGAGCGTGCCGCCGCGGGCGACCAGCCGCTCGTGGTGCACCGGCGCCAGTCCGGCCGCACCGGCGAAGCAGATCCGCAGGCCCGGGAACAGCCGGCGACCACCGAGCGCGTGCCAGGCCCACCAGGCGGCCTGCAGCTGGCCGGTGTAGTCCACCACCGGCGCCCACCAGCCAGGCAGGTCCGCGGCCTCGGCCGCCCGGCCGGGATGCACGAGTAGCGGACGGTTCGCATGCCGGGCCAGCTCGAGCAGGTCGCCGAGCGCCTCCCAGCCGCCGGGTGTGACGAGCGCGTCGGCGGGCAGCTGGATGCCGACGAAGCCGGCGTCGAGCAGTCCGGCGAAGGTCGCGAGGTCGGGCTCGGGCAGCCGCGGTGATGCCCAGGTCCGGAACGGCTCGGGCAGCTCGGCCGTGCCGTTGTGCCAGGCGTCCAGCAGTGCCGGGTCGGCGAGCCGCTCGATGCCCAGCGGGCTGGACAGCGACAGCGCGACCAGCGCGGTCCTATCGTCCTGCTCGCGGGCGAGCCGCTTGTCGATCTCGTGCGCCGCCGGGTCCACGTCGTACGGCCGCTCGTCGGCGGTGAACAGCGTCCAGCCACGCAGGTACGGCGGCTCGTGGCGCGCGCGCAGCTCCTCGACGAAGGCACGCGGCCAGAGGTGCTGATGCACGTCGATGGCGCCGGACACCGGGATGAAAATTGACCAATCCAGTCGACTTAGGTCGTGTCCACGATGTGGCCATCACGCCTCCCTTCTGGTCACGGCCGCTCGGCGAACGGTCTGGTTTAAACGCTTCAATGCATCCTTGACTGAAGCGCTTCAAAGGTGGGTTGTCAAGTGGTCCGCCAAGGCCGGGGGCACGACGTTGTCCGAGGAGACGGCTAGGCTGCCGAGCATGTCCGGTACGGCCCGGCGGCCCACGCTGAAGGACATCGCCACGGACACCGGTCTCTCGATGGCGGCGGTGTCCTACGCGCTGCGCGGTCTGCACGGCACGGAGGAGACCCGGCAGAAAGTCCAGGAGGCGGCGGAGCGGCTCGGCTACTCAGCGGATCCCGTCGCGCGGGCGCTGGCGTCCGGCCGCAGCGGCTCGGTCGGCGTACTGTGCGCCTCCCTCGAGGACCTCTGGCAGCAGCGCCTGGCGGCCGCTCTCGGCCGGGAGCTGCTCGCCCCCGACCGGAACGCGTGGATCATCGACTCCGCCGGTGACGCCGACCGCCAGCTGGAGCTCGCGCAGCACCTGGTCGACCATCGCGCGGACGCCGTCGTGGTGATCCCGATCGACCCGTCGGCCAAGCAGTGGTCCCGGATCGCCCGGAAGGTGCCCCTGATCACGGTCGGCGACCCGCTGCTGGCGGTCCGTCGTACCTCCGAGGTGCTGTTCGACAACGAGACCGGCGTCAGCGCGGCGCTGCAGGCGCTGGCCGAGGCCGGGCACCGGTCGGTCGCCGTGCTCAGCCCGACCCGGCGGTTCCCGACCGAGCGACCGGCCGAGGCGATCGCGCAGCGGGTCGGCAGCCGGCTGGAGCTGCGAATCCGGCTGCTCCAGTGTCCGCACGACCTGGCCGGCGCCACCGAGGTGGCGCGTGCGCTGCTGACCGGCTCCGAGCGGCCGACCGGGATCCTCGCGCTTGCCGACTCGATGGCGTACGGCGTCTACGCGGCCTGCCGCGAGCTCGGGCTCGCCATCCCGGAGGACCTGTCACTGCTCGGGTACGACGATCAGCCGACCTCGCAACTGCTCACCCCGGCACTGTCGTCGTTCCACTGGCCGCTCGACGAGCTGGTCGCCGACGTCGTCACCCGGGTCGTCTCGATCGTCAACGGCAACCGCCCGATCCGCCGCACGACGCTGGCTCCGACGCTGATGCTGCGCGACTCCCTCGGGCCGGCACCGGCGTCCTGACGGTCAACGGCCGAACGGTCCGCGCAGCGCCTCGGTCGCAGGTGACGCCCGGGGAGCGCGACATGCGGACAGGGGCCGGGAGCGGACCCTGTGAGGCAGGTCCGCTCCCGGCATGCTCCAGGGACTACTCCGCACAGGCCCCCAGCGCGGCTCCGAACAGCGCGCCGTACGCCTCCTCGATGTGGTCGAGGCCACTGCCGTCGGCAAGGTTCGGGTTCGCGCTGCCCTCGCCGATGGTCTTGTCCGACCGCACCGTGAAGCCCTCCGGCCCTCCGTGACCGAGCCAGTACGCCAGGAAGCAGTCGGGGTCCACGCCCGGCGGGAACTCTTCGCTGTTCACGAAGTCCTCGACCGTGACGGTCACCCAGCGGCTCGAGTGCGTCGCGCCCAGGTTGCCCTGGTCGGACCGGTTCGCGATGAAACACTCGTGTGCCCAGGCCGTGCTCGACGTTCCCAGCGCCAGCGCGGCCGTGGCGGCGGCGAGCGCCACCTTTCGTCCTCTCATGTTTCTTTCCCTCCCCTAGGCCCGGCACGAAGGCCGGGAACAGTTCCCCCGACTGCCTTCTCTCGAAGGTTGCACCAGGCATCGAAGAGGTCAACGATTTATCGACCTTTCTTGTACGCAAGGGCTTACGGCTCACGCACCGGGTTCGCGGTGCCGCGCTGCGTGCCCGGCCGGCGGCGCTTCCGGCCGGTCGCCGCGGATCGCCGCGATCAGTGCGGGCAGGCTGTTCAGCAGCGCGTCGCGGTGGGCGGTGTCCAGCGCTGACACCGCCTCGACGAAGTGGTCGTGCATCGCGGTCCGCACGCGAGCGTGCGCCGCCCGGCCGGCGGGCGTCAACCGGATCCGGTTGAACCGGCGGTTGGCCGGATCCCGCTCGCGCACCACGTACTCCTTGCGCTCCAGCTCCGCCACCAGTCGGCTGACCGTGCTCTTCTCCAGGCTCAGCCGGTCGGCGAGGTCCTGCTGGGACAGCGCGCCGTCGATGTCCAGCTCGTGCAGCGCGAACGCCTGCGACATCGTGACCGGGGCCGCCGGCATCGCGTGGTCGGGCTGCAGCAGCCCCGCGACCCGAATCAGGTCCATCACCAGGTGGTGCAACCGGTGCGGGTCGTTCGGCTCCACGCGCCGCCTCCTCGGATAAGAGTTGTGTCATACAACTGTGCGTCGTACTGTGGATCGCGACAGTTGTTCCATACAACTCCAGGAGCGCACCATGGGCAACCGCACGCACCTCTTCGCCGGCCGGCACTCCGTGATGTTCGAAGGCCGCCACGCCCGGATGTACGACGTCCTCGCGCGCCGGCTGATCCGCGGCCTCTACCGCCGGATCGCCGAGGACGCCGCGGGCCTGGCGCCCGAGGGCGGCGCCGTGCTCGACGCCGGCACCGGCCCGGGCGTCCTGCCCGTGGAACTCGCGACCCGGCGGCCGGACCTGCGGGTCACCGCCGTCGACCTGTCCACCGACATGGCCGCCGCGGCCGCCCGGAACCTGTCCGGGTTCGGCGACCGGGCCGAGGCCCGGCAGGCCGACGTCGCCGCCCTGCCGTTCGCCGACGGCACCTTCGACCTGGTCGTCGCCTCGCTCACCGCGCACCACTGGACCGACCCCGCCGCCGCAACCGCCGAGATCGCCCGGGTGCTGCGGCCCGGCGGCCGGTTCGCGGTGTACGACGTCACCTCCGCGCCGTACGACGTCATCGACCGGGCCGCCCGGGACCTGTTCGGCGGACCGGCGCGGCACACCCCGTTCAAGGCGGGCCGCTGGCCGGTCCCGAAGCTGTTCCGGCATGTGCTGGGCTGATCAGCCTTCTCGCACCGGCACGCGGACACCACGCTCGGCCGCGACCTGGCCTGCCTGCTCGTAGCCCGCGTCAACGTGCCGGATGACGCCCATGCCGCGATCGTTGGTGAGCACCCGCTCCAGGTTCTGCCGGGCCAGGTCGGCGCCGTCGGCAACCGATACCTGGCCGGCGTGGATGGACCGGCCGATGCCGACGCCACCGCCGTGGTGGATCGACGCCCAGGACGGCCCGCCGCGCAGGCGGTGTCTGAAATCCGAGACGTACCGATCCGGTGTGGAGAAAGGTTTCGTCACCCCCGGGCTTTACATCCGTGACCAGTCCGTTATCTTTGGCCCTGCGTCGGGGGGCGAACCGATGCACCAGTAAGGAACGACATGCAGTTTCGACACACGCGCCGGTCCGTCCTCGTGACCGGCGTGGCGGTCGTTGCCCTGGCAGCCGGCGCAACCGCCCTCGCTGTCACACGAGGGCACGACAACGCGTCGCGGACGGCCGCGGCGACCGGACAGGAGCCGGGCACCGCCCTGGAGGCGGACGCCACTGCGACGGCCACACCGTCCGCGGGGGCGGCGGCCAAGTCGCCGACCCGGCCGGCGAAACGACCGACGAAGCACCCGAAACCGACTCCGTCGCCGACGCCCACCGCCACCAGCACGACAACGACCACGCCGCAGCCGACCCAGACCACCCAGACCACCCAGCCGACGGCGGAGCCGACCTGGTCGCCGACCGGACCCGCTCAGGGCAACCCGCTGGCGATGACGGGCGGCCTGTACGTCGACCCCCAGTCGGAGCCGGCGTACTGGGTCAGCTCGCACCCGACCGACTCGCGTCGCACCGCGATCAAGAACGGGATCGCCGACGTGCCGATGGCGCGCTGGTACAACGGCAACAGCGAGGACGCCTCCGACGCCCGCTCCTACGTCGCGGCGGCGGACGCGGCGAACAAGCTGCCGGCGCTGGTTGCCTACAACATCCCCGGCCGCGGCTGCGGTGGCGGTGAGGGCGCGGGCAGCGCCGACGCGTACCGGGCCTGGGTCGACGGGCTGGCGGCCGCGATCGGCAGCCGCCCGGCCGTGGTCGTGCTGGAACCCGACGCGCTGCCGCAGCTCGGCTGCCTCAGCTCCACCGCGCAGTCGACCCGGCTCGCGCTGCTCGGCTACGCGGTGGACAGGTTCGCCGCCGCGGCGCCGAACACGTGGACCTACCTCGACGCCGGCCACGACGCCTGGACGCCGGCAGCGACGATGGCGGCTCGGCTCAAGGCGGCGCACGTCGCGAACGCGCGCGGGTTCTCGCTGAACGTGTCCAACTACCAGTCCACGGCGCGCAACGTCAGCTATGCGCAGGCGGTCGACGCGAGCCTGGGGATGTCCAAGGCGTTCGTCATCGACGTCAGCCGCAACGGCCGGCCGCTCGAGGGCGACGACTGGTGCAACCCGTCCGGTGAGCTGATCGGACCGGCGCCGCGCGCCGGCGGGGCGACCGGGCTGGACCTGCAGCTGTGGGTCAAGCCCCCGGGCGAGTCCGACGGCGACTGCGGCATCGGCGCGGGCACCTACGCCGGTGAGTTCGTCCCGTCCATCGCGATGAAGCTGCTGGGCTACTGACCCGAGACGTTGCCGCCCGCCGGCACGGCGGTCAGGATGATGGCATGAGCCTGGTCCTGCTCGCTGTGCTGGCGGCGGTCGCCGGGTGGCGGTCGCGGAGCTGGTGGCTGCTCGCGCTGCCACCGGCCGCGGGACTCGTCGCCCTGCTATGGCTGTCCACCGGCGCCTTCGCGACCGACAATCCGGTGCTGTTCCTCGTCGCGCTCCTCGAGGCCGCATCGGCCGCCGGCATCGTGGCCGGCCGGCATGCCGCGCGTGTCAGGCCCGATCGCGTCTAGCCAGATCGCGTCTAGGAGGAGCAGCGGCAGCGCGGCATACCATCGGCGGATGGACTTCGAGATTCGTGACGCCGGGCTGGAGGACGCCGCCGGGATCGCCGCGATCTGGCGGGAGGTGCTGCCGTTCCTGGTGAAGACGGCGGCCGGGATCGCGTACGACCTGCGCACCAGCCGGGCGCGGTCCGTGGTCGTGGCGACCGACGGCGACGTCATGGCCGGGTACGGGTCGTGCTGGCATCCCGAGGAGCCAGGCACGCCGAGCCGGATCAACGCGATCGTGCCGCCGGCGTACCGCGGGCGCGGCATCGGGACCGCGCTGACCGAGCGGGTCTCGGAGGTCGCGGCCGGCTTGGGGGCGAGCGACCTGCTGGCCGCGGTGACGCCGGACGCACGCGAGTTCGCGGTACGACGCGGGTTCACGATCGAGCGCGAGCTGTCCCACTCGCGGGCCGACCTGGCCGGCCTGCCGGCCCCGGCCCCGGTCCCGGACGGGCTACGGCTGGCGGACTTCACCGAGGTCGAGCCGCGGTCGGTCTGGGAGGCGTCCCGGGCCGTGTCCGGGGACGACCCGAGCGGGTTGTCCGGCATCCCGTCGTACGACGAATGGCTGGGCATGGAGTGGGAGCACCCGGACCACGCGCTCGACCTGAGTATGGCGGTGCTGGACGGCGGCACCGTGGCGTCGTTCGTGTCGACGACGGCGGACCACGAGCGCGGCGTGGTGTGGTCGGACCTGACCGGGACCCGGCCGCAGTATCGCGGCCGCGGGCTGGCGAAGGTTGTCAAGTCGCACGCCCTGGCGCGCTGCCGGGAGGCCGGGATCACCGAGGCGCTGACCGGGAACGACGCGAACAACCACGCGATGCTCGCGGTGAACGCCTGGCTCGGCTACGTGGTCACCGGCTCGCAGTGGACGGCGCACAAGTCGCTCCGATGAGTTTTGGGTACGGGGCTGTCTGTATTGGGTGACAGGTCGTCCTAGACACAGAAGGAGCATGACCATGGCTGAGCTGACCACCTGCCTGTGGTTCGACAACCAGGCCCAGGAGGCCGCCAACTACTACGCGACGGTGTTCCCCGGCGCGAAGGTCGGCGCGGTGACGCGGTACCCGGAGGGTTTCCCGGGTGAGCCGGGCAGCGTGATGACCGTGGACTTCGAGATCTTCGGGCAGAAGTTCGTCGGCCTGAACGGCGGGCCTGACTTCTCGTTCAGCGAGGCGATCTCGTTCCAGGTCCCGTGTGAGACGCAGGACGATGTCGACCGGTACTGGTCGACGCTGAGCGAGGGCGGCGAGGAAGGCCCGTGCGGCTGGCTGAAGGACAAGTACGGCGTGTCCTGGCAGATCGTGCCGACCGCGCTGCCGCAGATGCTGAGCGACTCGGACCCCGCGCGGTCGTCCCGGGTGGCGAAGGCCCTCGGCCACATGAAGAAGATCATCATCGCCGACCTCGAGTCCGCCGCGGCCGCCTCCGCGTGAGGTAAGCAGGTCTCGGATCCGAGACGCTGACGGGTAGGCTCGCCGGCATGAGCGGCAACGTGCCGGCGGCCACCCGTGCGCTGCGGGTGCTGCGGTTCCTCGCCGAGCAGCCGGGATCGGTGCTAAGCCAACCATTGCTTATATAAGCGACTGCTGATAAATTGCCAGACGTGCAGGCATTCGACGTTCTCGGCGATCCGGTCCGGCGGCGGATCCTGGAACTGCTCGCCGACGGGGAGCAGCCTTCGGGCGCGATCACCGCCGTGATCCGCGACGAGTTCGGGATCTCGCAGCCCGCGGTCTCCCAGCACCTCCGCGTGCTGCGAGACAGCGGGTTCGCCACGGTCCGGGCCGCCGGCACCCGCCGCCTGTACGCGGTGGACGCCATCCCGCTGCGCGAGATCGACCGGTGGCTCGACCAGTTCCGCGGCTTCTGGGAGCAGCGGCTGGACGCGCTCGGCACCGAGCTCGCCCGCGGCAGGCGTCGTACGACGAAGAGCAGGGAGCAGGACAGATGAGCGACATCCTCAGCGAACTGGACGCGGTACATCGCCAGGTCGGTGCCACCGGCAACGACCGGACCGTGCTGCTGCGGCGCGGCTATGACGCGGAGATCGAGGACGTCTGGGACGCGGTCACCGACCCGGACCGGATCGCGCGGTGGTTCCTGCCGGTCAGCGGCGAGCTGCGGCTCGGCGGGCGGTACCAGCTGGAGGGCAACGCTGGTGGCGAGATCCTCCGCTGCGAACCGCCGCGGCTGCTCGCCGTCACCTGGGTGTTCGGCGAGAGCACGAGCACGGTCGAGGTCCGGCTGACGGAGGACCCGGCGCGCGGCACCGAGCTGGTGCTGGAACACACGCTCGCGGCCGACGCGCACTGGGCCGAGTACGGACCGGGCGCGGTCGGCGTCGGCTGGGACCTGACGCTGCTCGGCCTCGGCATGCACCTGGCCGGCGGCGAGATGTCGGCCGAGGAGCGTGCGGCCTGGCCGCGGACCGAGGAGGCCGGCGAATTCATGACCCGCAGCGCGCAGGCCTGGGGCGCGGCGCACGAGGCGTCGGGCGAACCGTCCGACCAGGCCGGCACCGCGGCACAGAAGACGGCGGCCGCGTATGGGGCCTAGACGCAGGCGGCGAGCTGGTCGCGGATGACGGTGGGCAGCAGGTTGATGGTGGCCAGGTCGTGGACGTTGGTCCACACCAGCTCGTAGCTGTTGTCCGGGTCGTTCGCCGCGGCCTCCTCGCCGCCGAGCCGGGCCATCCCGGTCACCGGGCCCATCAGGTAGTACCGCTCGGTGCGCCCGTCGTTCTCCAGCACCCACAGCGCCTCGTCGATCTCGCCGACCAGCCCGGTCTCCTCACGAAGCTCGCGCACGCACGCCTGCTCGGGGGTCTCGTCGTCCTCGACCGTGCCGCCGGGCAGCGTGTAGTACTCCTTGCCAGCCTTGACGCGATGGATCAGCAGTACGGCGTCTCCACGCAGGACGATGGCCGCGGCCCGAGGGTTCACCCCGCAGAGTCTTCCAGCACCCGGCGACCGGCTCCGCGACACCCCGGGCGGCCGGCGTTCACCTGATCGGCACCCGGAGTTCAGCCTGACGCGTCAGGCTTCGGGTCGTTCGGTGTCCGCCGGGGTGGTTGGAGGCTCACGATGTCCGGAATCCGTCAGGCAGCCAAGGCGACCGCGCTGGTCGCGGGCCTCGCCGGTCTCGTCCTCGGGACGCAGGCCACGGCGCAGGCCGCGCAGCGCGACGAGACCTACGCCATCGCCGTGATCGGCGACGTGCCGTACGGCGGGATGCTGATCGAGCACTTCCCGGCCTTCATCGGCCAGATCAACGCCGACCCGGATGTCCGGATGGTCACCCACCTCGGTGACATCAAGAACGGCTCCTCGGTCTGCAGCGACGACTACTTCAACCTGAACGTCCGCTACACCCGCAACGGGATCTCGTTCGCCGCGCTGAACATCCCGGGCAGCAACAACTCGACGCTGCCGTGGTCGGGTCTGGGCTATACCGCGCCGACCGCCGAGCAGCTCGCCGAGGTCTCCGGCCGGACCGCCGCCGACCTGGCGCTGCTGGACGACGTGTTCGCCCAGGCCAAGGCGGACGGCAACCGCGCGGTGGTGCTGCAGATCCAGGCCGACATGTTCGACCCGACCGTGACCGACCCGAGCTGGAGCGACTACAGCGCCTTCCAGCCGATCGTGCGCAAGATCGTCGAGGAGTCGAACGCCTTCGCCGGCCCGGTCTACCTGCTGAACGGCGACAGCCACGTCTACAACGTCGACCAGCCGCTCGCCACCGGCTCGTCCTGGCTGTCCTTCTACGGCGTCACCGGCGCGGCCGGCAACCTGACCCGCATCACCGTCAACGGCTCCAGCCCCGAGAAGGGCTGGCTCAAGGTCACCACCCACTCGATCGGCGCCCCGCTCACCTGGGAGACCGTCCCCGCCAGCTGATCCTTCGTGACCAGCGGCCGGCTGAACGAATCGCACGGACCTCACTCGGGGAGGACGGCGAAGGCCTCGATCTCCATGAGGAAGTCGGGCTCGACCAGGGCGGCGACCTGGACGGCGCTGGAGGCGGGCAGCTTCGACGGGTCCATGACGGCGTCGCGAGCCGCGCGAATGGCGGGCAGGTGCGCGACGTCGGTGAGGAAGAAGGTCAGCTTCACCACGTCGGCGAACGTAGCGCCGGCCGCGGCGAGGCAGCGGCGCAGGTTCTCGAAGACCTGCTTCGCCTGCGCGGCCGGGTCACCCAGGCCGACCACCTCGCCGTTCTCGTCCAGCGCGATCTGACCGGAGATCGCGACGAACCGGCCGGTGCCGAGCACGACGTGGCTGTAGCCGGTGGCGGGCGCGATGCCGTCCGGCACCGGGATGTGCGTGAGCGCGGTCATGCGCCCATCCTGTACGGCGAGACCAAGCCCTCAGGGCTCGAAGCGGTAGCCCATGCCGGGCTCGGTGATCAGGTGGCGTGGCCGGGCGGTGTCGGGTTCGAGCTTGCGGCGCAGCTGGCCCATGTAGAAGCGCAGGTTGCCGTGCGCGGTCTCGTACCCCGGGCCCCAGACCTCCGTGAGCAGCTGGCGCTGTGAGATCAGCTTGCCGGGGTGCCGGACCAGCACCTCGAGCAGGTGCCACTCGGTGGGGGTGAGCCGTACGTCGGCGCCGTCCACGGTGACCCGGCGCGCCGCGAGGTCTACGGTGGCGTCGCCGACCTCGACGACGGGCTGGTCGTCGGCGGAGGTCGTACGACGAAGCACCGCGCGCAGCCGGGCCAGCAGCTCGTCGATGCCGAACGGCTTGGTCAGGTAGTCGTCGGCCCCGGCGTCCAGCGCCTCGACCTTGTCGGTGCTGTCAGACCGGCCGGACAGGACGACGACCGGGGCCTGCGTCCAGCCGCGCAGGCCCCGGATCACGTCGACGCCGTCCAGGTCGGGCAGGCCGAGGTCGAGGATCACCAGCTCGGGCGGGTGCTGCGCGGCGACCTTCAGCGCGGCGGTGCCGGTGCCCGCCACGTGCACCTCGTAGCCGCGTGCCTTCAGGTTGATCTGCAGCGCGCGGACGATCTGCGGTTCGTCGTCTACGACCAGCACCCTCGTCACGTGCCGACCTCCCGTTCGCGCGTGCCGGGCTCGGGCACCATCCGGTCCGAGTCCGTTGCTATGGGCAACGATACGACCATGGTCAGGCCGCCGCCCGGCGTGTCCTCGGGGGTCAGGGTGCCGCCCATCGCCTCGGTCAGGCCGCGGGCCAGCGCGAGCCCGAGCCCGACGCCGGCCCGGTTGTCGGTGTCGCCGAGCCGCTGGAACGGCGCGAAGACCCGGTCGCGGTGCTCCTGCGGGATCCCCGGGCCGCGGTCGACGACGCG
>WNFV01010041.1_pt1 | contig 11032 bp, 9 predicted proteins | sample 5400101 | NCBI WGS metagenome assembly WNFV01 (sample SAMN13153361, study PRJNA577476) | soil metagenome | isolation source: 115 cm soil or saprolite under grassland replicate 1 | place: USA:California | collected 2016-06-15
CAGATACAGCGGCAATGCCACCGCCGACAGAATGCCGACGATGAGAATGACGATCAGCAGCTCGACCAGGGTGAAGCCCAGATCGCGCTCCCTGCCGAACAGCACCTTCCGCATCTGTGTGAACATCCCTGCTCCTCCTGCTTGGGGTATGATCCAAGCATTGCCGGAAGGAATCGATTTCCCGGAACAGCGGTTCTCGCCCCCGCCCACTCCCGGGACGCGAGTGGCAGCAGAAAATATCACACCCTCACTCCTTTAGGCAAGACACCCCGAGGGTGGTGGGGACTTCCCCACCACCCTCGGAGAAGAGCCGAAGACCTGCGGTTAACCGCCTAGCAGGCGACGCCGGCAGTCGAGGTGGTCGGGGGCGTCGCGCTGGCCGGATCGCAGCGCAGGACCACTCCTGCGGTGGTCGTTGTCGCGAACATCGACAGTGACATGCCGGAGGCGTTCCCGGCGACGCCGGCGACCTTGATCACGCCGTCCAGCCCCGGCGGGTTGTTGGCGTTGACTGTCAGGTCGGCCTGGGTGATCTGCCACCGCCCGTCGTAAGTCGTGAAGTTGTTCGTGCCCACGCCTACCCGCGGCGCGATATCGCTGACCCGGCAGAATCCGCCGGCGCCCTGCACCTGCACGCAGCCCGACAGCGCCGTCATGGTCGACCCACCCAGCGCCTTTGCCTCCGCCAGGTGCGCGTCACGGGTGTAGCCCAGATACAGCGGCAATGCCACCGCCGACAGAATGCCGACGATGAGAATGACGATCAGCAGCTCGACCAGGGTGAAGCCCAGATCGCGCTCCCTGCCGAACAGCACCTTCCGCATCTGTGTGAACATCCCTGCTCCTCCTTTGCCAGCCGGCCCCAGGGGGACCAAGCGCTAAGTCGAACTGTAAACAGAGCAAACCGTGTGCCCAATTATTTCAAGATGCTTCGACCTTATAAATCAATATCTTACGACCGAACAAATATAGGCCCAGAGAGGCCGACAATCCCCAAAAATCTGAGATTCCTACAAAATTTGATGATCGGAAGCGGGCCCGGCTTGCCGGGATGCCGTTAGCGCACCTGGATCACCTCGTTCGGCACCCCGAGCCGGACGATCTCCCGGCTGGCGGCTTCGGCTTCCTGGCGGGTCGCGAAATTCCCGTGACGGAGAGTGATGTAACCCGCCCGGCTCGCCTCACCGATGACTCGGGCTTCGTAGCCCGCTCCGCGCAGCTGCTCGGCCGTCTTCACCGCCGTCCGCAGGGGAACGGACTGGGCGACGCGAACCGCGAGCCCGTCCTTGGCCGCGAGCACCACGGCCTGGTCGAATCGCTCCTGGCGCAGCCGCTCGACGATCCCCTGGGCTTCGTCGGTATCGCGAATCTCGGGAATCAGCACGCTGAACAACTTGGCCGACGCCTGCTGCCGGAAGCGCACGGTGGAAAACCCGGCCTGATTCAGCCGAGCCTCGATCCGCTCGGCGTCGTCGGCGAGCGGGAAGGTTCCAATGGCCAACGCGTAGCGCAGGAGGGCTGGCGAGGCGGAGGAAGCCGTCGCCGGGGCGAGCGCCTCGCTTCGCGTCGGGGCGCTCGCCCCCTCGGGCGCGATGGGATCAGCAGGCTTGGCGGACGCGGCCTCAGGCACTGTCTGCGGCTGTGGCTCGCTCGCGGCGGCGGTATCGCCGAGATCGGAGGCCGGCATGGGGGAGGACGCCGGAGCCGACGCCACCTCGGGCGCCGGCGCTGGGGCTTCCGGGGCGGTGCGCAAGGCGGGCCAGACCTGGATCAGCCGGCTGAGCCCGCCGGTCGGGCCCGGAGAGAGAAAATGATCGCCCCAGATCAGCAGCGCGGCCAGCAGCACGCAGAGCGCGGCCAGCAGCATGATGCCCGGCCAGGCATGGCGATATCTCACCGGAGTCCTCGCGATTCGAAATCTGCCGTCGTCATCATACGCTCGACTTGATAGAGTACACGACATGACCCGCCTGGTCGTCAGGGGAACGCTGGTCGTGCTGCTCCTCGGAGCCGCGGCGACGGCCGGCTACCTGCTCCGGGATCATTCGACCCCCCCGGTGACGGCCGAGATCGGGACCGCGAAAAGCCCGGCCGACCTCACGGTCGCCGAAGCGCTGCAGGGCAGCTTCGTCGGAGTGGCCGAGCACGTGCGTCCCGCCGTCGTCCATGTGGGCACGATCCAGCGAGCCAAACCCCGACGCGGCCCGGCCGTGCCGCCAGGAGCCGAGGATCCCTTCTTCCGCGATTTCTTCAATCAGTTCTTCGGCTCCGAAGGCCCCGACCCGCGCTCGGAATTCCGCCGGCCGGGCCTGGGCTCCGGCGTCATCATCGACAAGCGCGGCATGGTGCTGACGAATTATCACGTGGTCAAGGGCGCCGATGAGATCCTGATCCGGCTCTCCGACAAACGCGAGTACCGCGGCCAGATCCTCGGGAGCGATCCGAAAACCGACCTGGCGGTGATCAGATTCCAGCCGGACCAGCCCTTGACGATTGCGGCCCTGGGGAATTCGGACGCCCTGCGAGTGGGCGAATGGGCCATCGCCATCGGCAACCCCTTCGGCCTCGACCAGACGGTGACGGTCGGCGTGATCAGCGCCACGGGCCGGTCGGACGTGGGCGTCGCGACCTACGAGAACTTCATCCAGACCGACGCCTCGATCAATCCCGGTAACTCCGGCGGGCCGCTGCTCAACCTCAAGGGCGAAGTCGTCGGCATCAATACGGCCATCGTCGCCGCCGGGCAGGGCATCGGCTTCGCGATCCCGATCAATATGGTCAAGCGGGTGGTCGATCAGCTCGTGGACAAGGGCAAGGTGGTCCGCGGCTGGATCGGCGTGGGGCTCGAGCCGCTCTCCGCGGAGCTGGCGCAGACGCTCGGCGCTCCCGGCACGGGAGGCGCCGTCGTCAGCTCCACGATCGCCGGGGGCCCGGCCGCCAAGGCAGGCCTCCAGTCGGGCGATGTGATCCTGACCTACGACAAGGTTCCCGTCGAAGACTACCGGCATATGCAGCGCCTGGTGGCTGAGACCAAGGTCGGCACGAGCGTGCCCCTCGAGCTGCTCAGGAAAAAGCAGAAGGTCGGCGTCACCGTCACGATCGCCGAGCTGCCCGACGAGGGCGCTCGCCGAGGAACAGGGCCGCCGCCCCGGCAATAGACTCCTACGCGACAAACGGCGGAATCGGCGGAATGTCCACCTGCTGCGCCTTGACGTCGCGGACTCCCGGCACGCCCCGCGCGACCTCGAGCGCCTCGTCCATCGCCGCGGTGCCCTCCAGGGTCACAATGCCTGTCCTTGCCTCCACCGTGATGCGATACTTGCGCGTCTCGGGATGCGTCGCGAGCGCCACTTGGACCCGCGAGGCCAGCGAGCGATCGGCGACGAGCTGCGCGCCCGCCTCGGTCGTCTGCATCTCCGGACGCCGCGCCACACCCGCGATGACCTCGATGGCGGCTGCGACCACGAGCTTCTCCGTGTTGATCATCAGCTCGTACAGCGCCGGGTCGGTCAAATCCGCCTCGTAGAGATACCGCATCCGCCCCGCCTTCTCGTTGTCGTCACGCCGGGCCATCTCGGTCACGGTCCGCAGATTGGTCTGCTCCCCCATCGAGCCGGCCAGCTTCTTGGCGAGCCGTTTGACGCGGAGCTCGAAAGGGGCCATGACGCGGACGCGCAGGACATGGGGGATGCCGCGCAGCAGCCACTGGCCGCCGCGGCCCATCAGCACCACGTTGTCCTGCTCGGCGAACTCGTAGAGCGAGGTCTGGATGGCGGTGATGTAGCGGCGGGTCTCGGCATCGAACCGCTCGAACAGCGAGGGCTTGGATTCGTCAAGGTGCGAGAGCTTCTCTTCGAGGAGCCCATAGCGGTGGGCCGTCTCCGAGATGAGCTCCTGGTCCACATGCTTGTAGCCCAAACGCTCGGCCAGCTGCTGGCCGATCTCCGGGCCGCCCGATCCGATCTCGTGCGAGATGGTCACGATGGACATGGCGTGTCACTCCTTCCGGTACTTGGCCTTGAGTGCGGCCGGCGCGATCGCGATGCGCTTGCCGCTGACGTCGTCGAGCACGTAGACTTCATCGGCCAGTGTCCCGCTGGCGAATACCTCGAACACCTCGAGGGCCTCCTCCAGGGTACTCCCCGGCGGCCGTCCCTCCATCATCCGCTCCACGTCGTCCCGCTTGAGTCGCACCGCGGCGCTAGCCGAGAGCCTTCTCGGCCTTGTCGGCATTGGGCACGGCCACCACGACCTGGCATGAGGCGCCGCCGGGCGTCGGGGTCGTCGCGTATGCGCACTTGATATTGATCTTGGCCGCCGCCAGCCGCGAGGCGACGGTAGCCAAGGCGCCGGGCCGATCCTCGAGCGAGAGCAGCAGGGCCGGCTCTTCCCCGCACCGGATCTTGGCGCCGGCCAGCGCCTGCTTGGCCCGAGCAGGATCGCTGACCACCAGCCGGATCTTGCCGCGTCCCGCTGACTCACCGGCGCAGATCGCGGCGATGTTGACTCCGGCGTCGGCCAGCGTCCGGGCCACCTTGGCCAGGACGCCGGGCTTGGATTGAGCGCTCACGGTGAGCTGGGTGATCTTTGCCATGGGTGTGCCCTCCTTGAAGCCCGCGACTCGGCTCCTGAGTATCAGGAAAATGGGGAGAAAACAAGGGGGCCGGCGGGCCAAGGTCGGCCGGAGACGGGGCCGGCTCCGCGATCTTGTCCGACCGGTCGAAATGGGCGAGGATCTTGGCCACGACGGCGGAGTCCTCCGGCCTAGCGATCAGGAGTGCCGGCGTGGGGATCCCACACAGCGCGTTCAGGGCGCCCGACGGAGTCCCTGAAGAGCCCCCGGCTGATTAGCCCATCGGGTGTCTCGCATCCCTGCTCACTCCCAAAAGTACCCGTACTTCTTTGCCGGGAAGGCCTTGATTTCCACACGCAGGGCCTCAAGGGCAAGAACCAGATTTCCCAGAAAGCCACCGCTGTTCGTGACTTGAGCTGTGATAATGTCGACCCCCTTTCTGTTCTGCGCCAGCCAGCTTTCCCAATCCGACATGCCATCACACTCGGTCTGGTACTTGCTGTCCATGAGGCTCCTCAGGTCCTCCGGCACGAACGGCCCGATCTTCCGCCGCATCAGGTACAACATTGAGCACTCGCCCGCCGCGTCGAATCCCTGCGTCAACAGTCTCCTGCTCCTACCTTCCACGAATTCGCCGAAGGATTCTCTTACGATTCCGGCTGACCTTAGCTTCTCCACGAAGTCCGGCGCGAAGTTCAACAACACGAGATTCTTGACAGGCAGCATGAGGTGATACTGGCGCTCGAACGAGAGCACGCCGAATGCTTCGTCAAACCGTGGAAAGTTCGTCCGGTAGAAGTCGATATCCAACTCTGCAATCAGCGGCGCTATGTCCACTATACTCTTGTTGTGACCGTGTACCCCAAAACGTTCCGTTCGGACGCGTGCTACATATGGATCCGTCAGCAGTGGGTGCAACACCTTTACCTGTGGGCCCATGAAGAAGTTGACGGCACACGCTGCGCTCACCACCTTGTACGATCCGATACGCTCGGCCAGAGCTCCGAATTCTAGCCCGCCGCGCCCATAGTGTGAAGACGCGTCAAAGTGCCAGTCGGACAGTTTCGGATTCGCCAATGCGAATGAACCGAATCTTTCCCTCTTCCATTCGTCGGTGTAGCCATGTCGATAGAGGGCGGTTTCCCGCTGAGCGGGTGGCTCATTCAGTATTTGCAATCGACTGTTAACTGTTTGCATCAGAAACACGAGCGAAATGATGATTAGTGCTCCGCACTGGACTAACACGTGCCGCATCTTTCCCCGCGTTACCGTGGCCGCGATCCACTCGAGCGCCTGACCCGCGTAACCACTCGCCAAGCCAGCTAGCACGAACACGACGACGAGCGGTTGCAGCAGGAATCGAGCATGCCTGTAGTCTCCTCCCTGAAACAGCACGTACAAGACATGCAGCGCCCCAGCCACAAGAAGAATCATCGCCGCGCGCAGGAGGGGAGGTAATCGGCCACGCCAGCGCCATAAGGTATGCGCGAATGACACTGTGACGAACAGCAAAACAAACCAGATGTTGTACAGATCAAATGTGTCGCGGATGTACTCCGCTCCGAACTTCCAATGTGTCAGGTCTGCGGCACCCTTCGTATACGCGGTAATGGGCAGGAAGGCGGCGTAATAGTGGACCCGAAAGGCCAGATACACAAACGTAGGAACCAGGACCCCAGCCGCCACCCAGCCCGTTCCCGACTGACGCCTTACCCTCAGGCTCAAGATTCCAGCCATCGAGTACAGCGCTTGCTCCGGCCGAATTAGCGGGCCAATACCTAACCCAATGATCGACTCCGTCTTACCCGGAGACTCCTTGAGCATCCAGCAGCAAAACCATGCGGTGTGCAGGAGCACTAGAGGCGTCTCCAGTCCGGTGGTGAAGAAAGATGTCGCTGCATAACATGTTACAAGGAGTACAAGTGGCATATGAAGCTCGACTCTCGGATCTTCGGTTAACACCGAACTTGGCACCCCGGCCAGCAACAGGAACGTCCCCGCGTAGCACAGATAGCCAGCTACGAATACGATGTGGTGATAGTCGAAATCGCCGACCACCTTCGCACCGAGAAGCAGCAGCATCCAGGCTGGGCTACTGAAGGCTTCGACATACTCGCCCTTGGAATACACCAAGCCGTTACCGTTCAGCACGTTCACTACGTACCTGGCATAGATAAAGCCGTCTTCGCTCACAACCTGCTTCCGGAGGACCTGCCAGAGTCCGTACGTGAACAGCGCGAGCAGTATCAAGTTCGAACTGCTCACCGCCCTCGCGACTCGGTCTCGTGAGAACACCAACTTAAGCGATTTCGGACAGCGTGTAGATGGGGATGAAGCGGCTGACCCCCCTCTTAAAGGGGTGGCATACACCGCCCCACAGAGAAATCACGCGCTTGCCGGCGCAAGGAGAAGTGGTCCACGCATGAACCATAGTGGCATCGATGTCCAAGAGAAGGAAAGTCAGATCTGCTTCCCTACCCGAGGCAAGCGAATTGATCGAGTGGTGGGTGCGGACCGAGCCGCGGCGCGTCGGCGAGGGGTCGTTACGGACCCGAAGTTCACGCCCATCTACGGAACACGGCGCCGGAAGGTGAAGACCCGTCGCAGGGATGCCCGGGCGCTGGCGCGCAGGAAAAGCAGAGGCCCGTTATGGGACCAACCGGGACCACGGGCGCCGAGGCGCGAAGCATGGAGGCGCGGTGGCCGGGTCCATACCGCTGGCCGCGCTGCTACTGGCCCAAGGCATCGGTCCCGATCTTGTCTGATGGGCACGGGACAGTCAACACGCCGATCGCCGAGAGTATGCCGAGGTGTCGCGGGAGGGTATCAGATGGCCGACAAGCCCGAACGTGGGAAGACCCTCGATGAATAACTACCGCGCCACGGACTGTCACATCAAGGCGACGATCAGACGACATCCAGCAGACACTGGACCCGCTGCGGAAAAACTTGCCGATACTCGCCACCCTCGTCGGAAGGTTACCGTGCGCGACAGAATTCGAGCGGACACCGCCGCCGCTCGGTGACACCTATTTCTGAGCATCACGGGGGCCGCGGATGGCACCATGAAGGGGCGATGGGACTACCAGCGCCATGGGCCCCGGCCGTCCGCTGGGTCGTCGTTGTGCTGCTGCTCGGCGCCTGCACCCGCGCCATCGTCACCACGCCCCCCGTGCCCGCCCGGTTGGGCACCGAGGAGACGGGCATGGCCTCTTGGTACGGCAGCCCTCACCACGGACGGCCCACCGCGGGCGGCGAGGTCTACGACATGCGCGATCTCACGGCTGCTCACCGCACCTTTCCCTTCGGGACACGCCTCATGGTGACCAATCTCGACACCGGCGAGGCTGTGGAGGTGCGCGTCAACGACCGGGGGCCCTTCGTGCAAGGGCGCATCCTCGATCTCTCCTATGGCGCCGCGCGCATCATCGGAGCCATCGGGCCGGGGGTGATTCCGGTGCGGCTGCGCGTCATCGCTCTGCCCGGCAGCGGGCCGGCCGGTGGCCCGGGCTTTTCCGTTCAGCTCGGAGCCTTCACGGGGCGGGCCCGGGCCGAATCGCTGCGGGATGCCGCGCACCGGGACGGCTCGGAGGCGACGATCCTGGAAACCGTGGTGGGAGGCGAGACCTTCTACCGCGTGCGAGTCGGCGCCTATCCGGATCGCGCAGCGGCTCAGCGGGCCGCGCAGCAGCTCGCGGCGCGCGGCTACCGGGCGCTGGTCGTCGAGCGCTGAGCCGCGGCCTCGAGCTCCGCAGCTTCCTTGGCGAGCGCGGCCGCTTCCTGCCGCCGCCCCTTGGCCACGAGCTCTTCAGCGCGGACACGCAGCGCCTTCGTGAGCGCCGCCCGGAGCTCCCGCGCGCCTGGCGCCATCGACTGCGCCTGGCGAAGCAGGGGAATGGCCTCTTCGGAGCGGCCCTCCTCCATGAGAAGCTGGCCCAGCAAGCCCGGCCCCGACGGAAGCTCCGGATGCTTCGCCATCAAGTCCCTGAACGCCGCTTCCGATTCCGGGTAGCGCTTCTGCATCGCGAGCGTGGTGGCAAGATTCAGATACGCGCTCGAGCGGTCCGGGCGCAGACTGATGGCAATCCGGAATTGATCTTCAGCCTCCGCCACGCGCCCCGGCGTGAGAGGCTGGGCATCGATGATCGCGGCTCCCAGGTTGTTGTGGCAGACGGCGCACGCGGGATCCCGGTCGATGGCCCAGCGCCAGAGGGGCTCGGAATCCCGCCAGACCCGAGACTGCCGCCAGGAGTCGGCGCCCCACGTCAGCACGACGAGGGCCGCCGTGGCGACGAGCAGGCCCACGATGGGCGGGCGCAGCTGTCCGCGCTCTCCGGCGCCGAGCACCCAGGCGAGAGCCGCTCCCGCCAAGACCGCGAATCCGAGGCCCGAGAGATAGCTGTAGCGGTCATGGGCGAGCTGAAACCCCGCATGGATTACCCCGCCCACCGGCAGCACCATGATGGCCGAGTACGCCCACGCGGTGAGCCCTCCGGGCCACTGACGCCTCAAGACGATCAGCGCGGCGGTGACCACGGGGACGACGATGATCGGGAGGAGGAACTGCGGCGCCAGCGGGTCGACCCCGGCCGGGAGCTCGTAGAGCGGCGACAGCCCGGACGGCCAGAGAAATTTCCACGGGTAGAAGACCAGGCTGTAGGCGGTCATCGCGACCCGCGCCCCGGCTCCATAGCTTTGGTAGCTGGTCACCGTCACGCCGCTGATTCGGAGCGCAGCGAGCGCGAGCGCTGCGCCCCCGGCGGCCAGCGCGAAGTGGGGCAGCTTCTCCAGCAGCACCGCTTTCCAGCCCCGCGCCCTCAGGCGCCCGAGCGGATAGAGATCCAGCAGGACGAGTACGACCGGCAGCGGCATGGACACCGCCTTGGACAGCAGAGAGGCAGCGAAGACCGCGAGTGAGAGGATTTGCCATCGCCGATCGGGACCTCCCGGCCGCTCGATCGCGCGCAGCCAGGCCAGGATCGCCAGGAGGAAGAAGAAGCCGCACAGCACGTCCCGTCGCTCGGTGATCCAGGCCACCGACTCGACGCGCAGCGGATGCATCCCGAAGACCAGCGCGGCGAAGGCGGCGCCCGCGGTCAGCCGCCATGTCTGGGGAGTCGCGCCCTCGATCCCCGCGGCGAGGAACCGCCGGGCGACGAGGTAGAAGAGCGCCGCATTGGCGCCGTGCAGGAGCAGGTTGAGCAGGTGATAGCCCCAGGGATTCAGACCGCCCAGCGCGTAGTTGAGCCCGAAGGTCATCCACGTGAGGGGAATGTAGTGGCCAAGCACGGTCGTGGTGAGCATCCAGCGGAGCTGGGCCCAGCCGAGGCCGCGGTAGCCCGTGTTGCGCAGGAGATTTTCCCGGTCGTCCCAGTCGAGGAATTGGCCGTTCAGGGAGGGCAAAAACGAGAGGAAGACGACCACGAAGATCGCGAGAGGGACGAACCGGCGCGCCGTCGCCATCATCGGCGCGCGTCCGACTGGACGGCGGCCGCGTCCCTGGCCAAAGCGATTCTCTCCTCGCGCCGGCCCGCGCCGTCCAGCGCCTCGGCATGGGCCGTCAGCGACCGCGCGATCCGTAACGGCACGCTCGAGCGAGACGGCGCCATCGCGATGGCCTGCCGCAGCAGTGGCAGGGCCTCCTCATAGCGCGCCAAGTCCATGTAGAGCAGGCCGAGCGTTGCGGGTCCTTCGGCGGAGCCCGGCTCGAGCCGGATGAACTCGCGATAGGCGGCTTCGGCCTCTCCATAGCGGCGCTGAGCTGCGAGAGCCAGCCCGAGGTCGTACTGGGCCGGCGCCAGGTCCGGGCGCAGGGAGATTGCCCGCCGAAGGTATGCCTCGGCCTCACGCACCCGGGCGGGATCTTCGGGGGAGTCGAAGAGGATCTGCGCCGCCAGATTCTGGATGCAGGTGGCGCACTCCGGTTCCACCTCCACCGCCCACCGGAACAAAGTCTCGGTGTCCCGCCACACCTTGCTTTGCCGCCAGCTCCCGATTCCCCATCCGGCGAGGACGAGCGCGAAAGCCAAAGCGAGCGCCGCCGCGGGCACGAGCCTCAGTCGACCTAACCGCCAGGCCGCGGCCAGCCCCGCCGCCGCGCCGCCGCCGAGGAGGGCGAAGCCCAGGCCGGAGAGGTAGCTGTAGCGGTCATGGGCGAGCTGATGGCCGGCATGCACGAGGCCGCTGACGGGCAGGACCATCAGGGCCGAGTAGCTCCAGGCCGCCAGGGCCGCCGGCCAGCGGCGGCGCGCCAGGACGAGGGCGATCGTCACCAGCAGGACGGCCAGCAGGGCCACGGCGAAGCGCCCCTCGGTCAGGGCCACGCGGGCGGGCAGCTCGTAGAGGGGGGAGAGTCCCGCCGGCCAGAGGAACGTGAGCGGGTAGAAGCCGAGGCTATAGGCGACCATGCCCAGGCGGGCGGCGGGGCCGTACTGGGCATAGCCGGTGACGGCGCCGGCC
>WNFV01010704.1_pt1 | contig 11032 bp, 9 predicted proteins | sample 5400101 | NCBI WGS metagenome assembly WNFV01 (sample SAMN13153361, study PRJNA577476) | soil metagenome | isolation source: 115 cm soil or saprolite under grassland replicate 1 | place: USA:California | collected 2016-06-15
GACAGCTGCTGACGTCCAACTTCTACGACTACCACGTGCCCCATGCACTCGACCTACCCGAGATCAAGACCGGCCACATCGAGAGCCCGTCGCCGTTCTCCTCGCTGGGGACGAAGGGAATGGGCGAGGGCGGCGGCGCCGCGATCCACGCGATCTGCGCGGCGATCCAGGACGCGCTCCGCCGCGCGGGCAAGCCTGCGATCGTGAACGACTCGTTCAACCCGCCCGAGCGGGTCTGGCGCATGATCCAGACGCCGGAGGAGACGGCGGCGCTGGTGGAGGTGACGCAGCAGTGAAGGTCGAGGGGACGAGAGAGTTCGACGCACCGGCGCAGCTGGTGTGGGACGTGCTCAACGACCCGAGCAAGATGGCGAAGCTGCTCCCCGGCGTCGAGAGCTTCGAGATTCAGGACGACCGCCACTGGACGGCCGCGGTCAAGATCCCGCTCGGCATGGGCGGGCTGAAGCTCAACTTCAACTTCGAGAAGCTCGAGGAGCGGCCGATCGAGTACGCGAAGCTGAGCTCCAAGGGCCAGGGCGTGGGCGCGATCGTCGCGATGGAGACGCAATTCCACCTCACCCCGGACGGCGACCGGACGAGCATGCGCTGGGAGGCCGACGTGCGCGTCGCCGGCCCGATCGGCAGCATGGGCCAGCGCGTCTTCCAGCCGATCGTCAACCAGCAGGTGACGAACGTCCTCAACGCGCTCGAGGCGCAGGTCGCCGAGGCAAAGGGCGGCGGGACCGGCGGGGCCGAGGAAGGCATCGACGCCGGCTCGCCGGAAGCGTACTCGTCAGACCCAGAAGGCCCGACGCACTCCACCGAGACGTAAGCGGGGGTCAGGGACTCGTCGCGGCCACCTCGGCGGAGGGGGCGCTGACGTTGCCGGAGGTGTCGAACGAGCGAACCACGTAGTACGCGGCTGCTCCGCGAGGCGAGGTCGTGTCGATGAAGGCAGGTCGGTCGAGGAACGGGCCTATCGGCTGGTATGGGCCGCCGCTCGACGAGGATCGATAGACGCGGTAGCCGGCCAGGTCGGGTTCGGCCCCGTACGTCCAGCCGAGCGCGAGGATTCCGGCGCCACCGGCGGTGATCGCCGGCGTCGAAGGCGCCGCGGGAGCGGTCCGATCGGAGAAGAGGAACGGGAGCTTCGCGAGGACCGGGACGACGCCAACCTCCCTGTTCTCGGAGACCGGGAAATCCCCGCTGCCGGGCAGCTCGTCGCGCAGGCAGATGGCGGTGCTGACGGCGTTCGCCTCGTGCTCGGCCGTCCACTGAAGCGTTCCCTGCCCTGCGCCCGATGCGGCCAGCTTCGCCGCGAGCGCTCGCCGCCGCAGCTCGTCCCGGATGACATCGCGTGCTGCGTCGAGCGATGCGTGCGACCGGGTCAGGGCTTCGAGATACCCCCGCCGCTTCCCGTGGAAGATCCGGGCGATCGCGCTGTCTTCGACATCGAGAACGGCCTGGTCCTCCACCGATGCCGCCGACTGCAGCACGGCTCGCCCGAAGACGGCCGAAAGGGCGCCACGGCGGCTGTGCGTGACGGGGGCGAGCGCGTCGAGGGCGGCGGTCTTCACGCTCCCGCCGTCGAACGTGCAGGCCACACCGGCTGGGAGCACGATCTGCCCCTCGTCGCGTGACGCGTTGAACGCCGGGCCTGCCCTCGTCCGGGCGTCGCATAGCGACGGGTCGCGCGCCCAGAGGTAGACGCAGGCGGTGACGACCTTGTCCGGATCCTCTGCACCGAACAGCGCCCAGCCCCAGGACCAGATCGATCCGAGCCCCGTCTCCTTCGCACCCTGCGCGGTGGCGAGCGCTTCCCACTTGACCACGCGCAGCCACGCCTCCACCGGCTGGAGCCCCTGGCGACCCCCGATGCCGGCGACCCGGGCGGAGTGGAAGCCGAGCGCGATCCCGAGCTTGCGTTCGGCGATGCCGAGCCCGTGGAACTGCGCCACGAAGGCGCGACCGCCCTCCCGCACTCGCCGGGCTCCGAGCACCGGACCGAGCTCGGACAGCCGTGCGCCACTGAAGTACAGCTCGTACACGATCGAGCCGACGGCGGCGACCTGGCGCCACCAGTCGGCAGCTGCGCCGTCGGTGTTCGGATCGCCGTGCACGAAGAGCACCGGCCTTGCTCCGCGGTCGCTAAGGCGTTTCATCAGCGCGAGGACGTTCGCGCGATAGATCGTGTTCGTCGACGACCAGGGTGTCTTCAACGACTCACCGAAGAGCTCGTTCAGCGCGATCACGGGTGTCACGCACGCGGTCGAGACCGACGCCTTCTGGAACAGCGCGTCCGCGATCGCGTCGATCTGCGCCGGGTCGGTGGGATCCGACGGCTGTCCGACGAGCGCCGGCAGGTGCAACTCGAAGTACGTAGTGGCGGCGCCATGGTCGCGGAACGACTTCGGGATCACGGTGCCGCTGGCGGTCACGACCACGTCGGGCTGCGCGAAAAGCGCGCGCACCTCGGGGGCGACGCTGCCCTCGGCGTAGTCGATCCAGACCGGTGGGGTGGTCGGAATGCCACAGGGATCCTTGGCCTGCCGTGGCGCCGCGCCGGCCCCTCGCACGAGGCCGGCTCCGGCTGCGACCGCGACCAGGAGGCAGAAGATCCGCGTCCCGAGCCTGCCCGTGCGAGCGACCATCGCGACTCCTACCTGGTCGACGAGTATGCGGCCCGCACGCTACTCCTACGTGACGACCGGCACAAGTCGGCGTCAGCGCCACCAGGTGGCGCACTCCGGCGAGTGGTCTCCAGGATCGCCGCATAGCCCCGCCCTAAGGCAGGCGCGCCGAGCCTTCGGCCGGGTAACGGGCCTGTGATCTCCTCGCAGGCCTAGCCGCGATCCCACGCGGGCCAAGAGGCGGCGGCAACCGGCGGCGGCTGCGGGAGCTCGTCCGTGCCGGCGCCCGTCGCCTCGAGAGACGCCTCGATCTCGGCCAAAGCCTGCTCGTCCAGCTCCAGATCGCCGGCGCCGAGCCAGTCGTCGAGCTGGGACGGGCGCCGCGCACCGACGATCGCTCCAGTCACGCCCGGCACCGAAAGTACCCAGGCAAGCGAGAGCGACGCGACGGTCACGCCCAGCCGAGCAGCGATCGGCTCCAGCCGTTCTACGAACGCAAGGCTCTTGGAGAGCTTCGGCTCCTGGAAGGCCGGCGCGCGCCGGCGCCAGTCGTCTTCGGCAAGCCTGCCGAGCCCCTCGCGGTTGAACGAGCCGGTCAGGAGCCCGGACGCCATCGGGGAGTAGGCGATCGCGCCCGTGCCGTGCTCGCGGGCCCAAGGAATCAGCTCCCCGTAAGCGTCACGGTTGAGGAGCGAGAATGGCGGCTGGAGCGAGTCGACGTGCCTAATCGCCTCGCAGCGCTCGAGCCTCGGTATGTCGAAGTTGCAAACGCCGGCCCAGCGCACCTTGCCTTCCCCGATGAGCTCCACAATCGTCCCCCACGACTCTTCGACTGTTGTGCCGGTGGCGTAGTCCGGCCAGTGGAACTGGTACAGGTCGATCCGCTCGACGCGAAGGCGCCTCAGGCTCGCTTCGCATTCCTCGCGGATCGACTCCGGTCGCAGGTCGAAGTAGACCTCACCGTCACGCCACGGCCGACCGCACTTGGTGAACACGAGCACCTCTTCGCCCGCCCGAAACGGCTGGAGCGCACGGCCGACGACCTCCTCGGAGTGGCCGTCGCCGTACGTCGGCGCCGTATCGATCCAGCTCACCCCGGCCTCGACCGCGCGCCGGATCGCGGCGATCGACTCCTCGTCGTCCACCGCTCCCCAGCCGTAGCGGTAGCGGCCCGCCAGGGCCCAGGTGCCGAAGCCGAGAGTGGTGATCTCCGGCCCCTCGCGACCGAGACGGCGCTTCACCACGGTGCGGTCACCCCGTCCTTGAGCCTGCCGTCGGAGTCGAGGTAGTCACGCCAGGAGCGGCGCGGCTCCCAGCCCAGGAGCCGCCGCGCCTTCGAGCAGTCGATGGCGGAGGCGTCGGGTCGAGCGAGCGGTCTCAGCTCGACCCGCGACGCACCGTGATAGCGCCGCACGATCTCCTCGAGCGGATGACCGCCGATCGTGTCCGGTGAGGCGACGTAGAAGACCTCGTGCCCCGGCAGGTTGGACTCGACCGCGAGCACGGTCGCCTCGCAGAGGTCGTAGACGTCCACGTAGGAGCAGAAGTTGCCGACGAGGACGGACGGGTCGCGCACGATCGGCCCGAGGTTGCGCTCGTAGCTCGCGACATCCTGCACCCAGCAGGGTCGGATCGAGACGGTCGCGATGTCCGCGCGCCCCGGCGCCCGCTCCATCAGCAGCTCGCCGAACCACTTCGCGGTCGCGTACGAGTCCTGCGGGCGGACGGGATGCTCCTCGTCGATCGGGAGGTAGTCCGGCTCGAACGGCCGGGAGGCGAAGATGAAGCCGGGCACCGTCTCGCTGGAGAAGTTGACGAAGCGGCGTACTCCCGCCGCGATCGCCGCCTCGAGCAGGTTGAACGTGGACATCAGGTTGTTCGCGAAGACGACCTGGGGCGCGTTGTGGATCGGCTGCGGGATCGCGGCGGTGTGGACGACCGCCTCGCAACCGCGCACGAGCGCGTCGACGGCTCCGGCGTCGGTCAGGTCGACTTGCCAGTAGTCCTCCGCCTCCCGCGGGTCTTCCACGCGGTCCCAGGTAGGCCGGGTGAGGTCGCTCGCGCGGACGTCGTGTCCCGCCCGCATCAGCGCAGGGACGAGCACACGGCCGACCTTTCCGTGCGCGCCGGTGACGAGAATCTTCACAGGTACGTCACTGCGTCCGCGACCACGGGGGAGCGACCACGGAGGAAGTCGAAGTCGCAGCCCTCGTTCGCCTGCAGGACATGGTCTTCGTAGAGCCTCCGGTAGCCGCGTTCGTCTTTGCGCTCCGGGCGCTCCCAGGCCTCACGTCGCCGCTCGAGCTCCCGGTTGTCGACGAGCAGGTCGAGGCGCCGCTCCTGCACGTCGAGGTGGATCCGGTCGCCCGTCTCCACGAGCGCTAGCGGGCCGCCCACGGCCGACTCCGGGGCGACGTGGAGGACAACCGCTCCGTACGAGGTTCCGCTCATGCGTGCGTCGGAGATGCGGAGGAGATCCGTGACGCCGCGCTTCAGGAGCTTGGCCGGGATCGGAAGGTGCCCCCACTCCGGCATCCCGGGAGCGCCGACGGGTCCGGCGTTCCGCAGCACCATCACCGAGTCCTCGTCGATCTCGAGCGCCTCGTCGTCGACTCGAGTCGCGAGGTCGTGAATGTGCTCGAACACGACCGCCCGCCCCTCGTGCTGGAGCAGCCGTGGGTCGGCGGCCGAGATCTTCATCACCGCCCCGTCGGGACAAAGCGATCCCCGGAGCACGACCAGGCTGCCGCCCGTGTCGAGCGGGTCGTCGGCAGGGCGAATGACGTCGCGGTCGACGATCTCCGTCGGTGACTCCTCGAGGTTGTCGCCGAGCGTCTGCCCCGTCACCGTCATCGCCCCGAGGTCGAGCAGGTCCGCGATCTGCGCCATCAGCGCAGGCAGCCCGCCCGCGTAGAAGAAGTCCTCCATCAGGTGCTCGCCCGCCGGTTTCAGGTCGACCAGCCACGGCGTCGAGCGACAGAGGTCGTCGAAGAGCTGGAGCGGCAGATCGACGCCCACGCGGCCTGCGTACGCGATCAGGTGCAGAATCGCGTTGGTCGAGCCCGAGATCGCGTGCAGGACGCGGATCGCGTTCTCGAAGGCGGGGCGGGTGAGGATCTCGGAAGGCTTCAGGTCTCGCTCGACGAGCTCCACGATCTGCCGGCCTGCGGCTTCGGCGACCTGCGCCCTCCGCGAGTCGACGGCAGGGATCGCGGCCCCTCCGGGCAGCGTCAAGCCGAGCGCCTCGGTCACGCACGCCATCGTCGAGGCGGTACCCATGGTCATGCAGTGGCCGTTCGAGCGCGACATCGAGTTCTCGATCTCCTCGAACTCGGCCTCCGTGATCCGGCCGGCGCGCAGCTCCTCGTTGTAGTGCCAGCAGTCGGAGCACGAGCCCAGCTCTCTTCCGCGCCAGTGGCCGTTCAGCATCGGCCCGCCGGTGACGACGATTGTGGGGATGTTCGCGCTCGCCGCGCCCATGATCGACGCGGAATTCGTCTTGTCGCAGCCGGTGAGGAGGACGACGCCGTCGAGCGGGTACGAGCGAATCGACTCCTCGACGTCCATCGCCATCAGGTTCCGGTAGAGCATCGTGGTCGGCTTCATCAGCGATTCGCCAAGCGAGATCACCGGGAACTCGAGGGGAACGCCGCCGGCCTGGAGGACGCCGCGCTTGACCGCCTGGGCGAGACCACGAAGGTGCACGTTGCAGTTGACGAGCTCGCTCCAGCTGTTGCAGATGCCGATAACCGGCCGTCCGCGGAAGGTCTCGTCGCTCATCCCCGTCGACTTCAGCCACGATCGGTGCAGGAAGCCGTCGAGATCGCGCCGATCGAACCACTCGCTCGAGCGGCGCCCGTTTGGCTGGCCGTAACTCGCGTTCCGAATCGTTGGCACCTCACTCCTCCTTGCCGGAATGGCTGAGATCGCTGACGGTGGCCCTCAGGACTAGCGGACTCGCCGGAGCACGAACGCCTGCATGATCAGCGCACCGACGATCACGGCGCCGTAGATCACCTGCGTGAGCAGGCCGGTCCAGCCGATCGAGACGAGGCCCGGCTCGATCGCGCCGATCACGAATGCGCCGACGACGGTCCCGAAGATCGTTCCGCGGCCGCCGAAGATCGAGGTGCCGCCCAGGAAGACCGCGGCGACCGTCGGCAGCATCGCGCCGCTCCCGACCGTCGGCCAGAAGTAGTTGGTCTCCAGCGTCGACGCGATGCCGGCGAAGGCCGCGGACAGCCCGACGAGCGCGAAGACGGCGATCCGCACGCGATCGGTGCGGACGCCCATCATTCGCGCGCTTTGCTCGTTGTCGCCGACGAGGTAGACGTGGGCGCCGAAGCGGTGTCGGTTGAGCAGGAGCCAGAGCACGATCGCGATACCCACCATCCACGGGAACTCGGCCGGGACGCCGTGGATACGGCCGGTGACGAGGCTCGAGACGAAGCCGTGCGCGAACTCGGTGCCGGCCCCCTTGCCCTCCGTCCCGTAGAGCACGATTCCGCCCCAGAAGAACCACGTCCCGATCGTGGCGACGAGCGAGGGAATACCGAAGCGGACGACGAGGATCCCATTCAGCAGCCCGACGCCCAAGCCGGCGGCGAGGCCGGCGAGGAGACCGAGCTCCGGCTGCCCGACGGCGATGAAGGCCCAGCTCCCCACCGCCATCACCGAGCCGAACGAGAGGTCGATCTCGCGGGCGATGACGACGAGCGTCAGCGAGAGGGCAATGATTCCCGTGAGCGGCACTGTCGACATCAGCGAGCTGTAGATGTCGAAGCGCAGCCAGGTCTCCGACGAGCCGACCGCGAACACCGTCCAGAGCGCGAGCGCCATCACGAAGGTGCCGACCTGGAGGCCGTACCGGCGCACGGAGATGACGTTGCGCAACGCCGCCATCGCCGTCTCTGCCGGTGCTGGCATGCCGGTCTGAGCCTCGACCCGGCTCATGCCAGCGCCCCCTGCAGCCTGCCCGTCTCGGCCACATGGCGCATCTGCTCGACGAGCTCGTGCACGGTCATCTCGGCCGGCTTGAACCCTCCCGCCACCCGCCCGCGGTCGATGACGACCACGCGCTCGCAGATCTCGTGCACGTTGAAGAGGTTGTGGTCGATGAAGATGCACGCCTTGCCGGCGTCCTTGATCCCGCGCACGAAGTCGAGCGTCTTCCTCGTCTCGGTCACCGACAGCCCCATCGTCGGCTCGTCGAGGATGACGAGCTCGGCCTCGAAGTGGAGGGCCCGGGCGATGGCCACGCCCTGGCGCTCGCCTCCCGACATCGAGCCGACGAAGGACTCAGGCGTGACCGCCTGGGACGTGAAGCGCAGGAACTCCAGCATCAGCTGGTCGGTCTCGGCCCGCATGGCCGGGAGATCGAGCAGCCCGAAGCGGTTCGTTCGCTCGCGGCCCATGAAGATGTTCCGCCACAGCGACTGCTGATCGGCGAGCGCCCGCTCCTGGTAGACGGTCTCGATCCCGAGCTCGCGGGCGCGCTGCACCGAGAGGTGGCCGATCTGCTCGCCCTTCCAGCTGATGGTGCCGCTGTCGGGCGCGTGGAACCCGGTGACGATCTTGATCACCGTCGACTTGCCGGCACCGTTGTCGCCGAGCAGCCCGACGATCTCGTTGGCGCCGACCGCGAGGCTCACGTCCTCGACCGCGCGCACGCCGTCGAACGACTTCGAGATGTGCTCGAGCTCGAGCAGGTTCGCCTTCTCCATGGGGCGTGTCTCGCAGTTTCGCAGAGAGCGGCGGCGCAGGCTCCTGCGCCGCCGCTCTCGTCGCGAATCTCGGGTCGGAACCTCCCGCTACCTGATCAGCTTCTTGACGAGGGGGATGAGCGGCGTGACGTTGCTCTTGTTGATGATCCCCGATCCCGTGTCGACGTAGAGGCCGGCGAACTTGTAGACCTTCGTCAGGCAGATCTGCAGGATCGGCAGGTAGCCTTGCAGCCACTCCTGCTGGTCGAGGATGAGGTCGGTCCAGCCGCCCTGGATTGCCGTGATCGTCGCGGGCGAGAGGTCGAACCCGGCGATCCCGATGTCGTTCGGGCCCTTGTGCGTCGCTTTCAGGTAGGTCTCCGCGGTCGCAGTCAGGGCGCCGTGGTCGGTGACGACCAGCTTCACGTCGGGATGCGAGCTGACGTACGCCGTGAAGGTCGGCACGCCCGCGGCCGGGTCGGCGTTCGCCTGCTTGTTGATCTCGATGTAGTCGACCTTCAGCCCGGCCTTCTTCAGGGCGTCGATCGCCCCCTTCGTGCGCAGGCCACGCGTCGGCTGGGAGAGAAGCCCCCAAACCATCGCTCGGTCGCCCTTCTTGAGCTTCAGCTGCGACACGGCCGACTGGCCGAGCAGAACGCCGGAGTTGTAGAGGTTCTGACCGACGTAGCCGAAGCCCTTGGCCTGGTACGCCGAGAAGAGCGTCGGCAGCTCGGTGTTCTGGCTCGTGACGATGATCCCCTGGGCTTCCGCCTTGCGCACCCACGGCTTGAGCGCCGCATCACCCGGGTGTCCCATCACGGCGATCCCGACCGGCCTGGTCGCGATCGCCGACTTGAACTGGCTCACCATCGTCTCGGGATCCCAGTTCGACCAGACGTACCGGACGTTCGCGCCAAGGTCGGCGGCAGCCTGCTTCGCGCCGTTGTAGACGTTGACGGCGAACACGCCGCCCGCGGGCCCGCCCGGGAAGAACACGATCTTTTGGCCTGCACACCACTTGCCGGCGGCGGCGCTTGCGCCGGCCGACTGCGCTGCGTTCCCGTTTCCGCCGCCGACGAATGCGGCGGCGACGAGCGCGATCGCCCCGGCCGCGATGGGTGCCGCCAGCACACGAAGGTACCGTCTCACTCTTCCTCCCTTCAGGTCATACGACCGCCCTACTGAGCCCGCGAGCGTAACATCCTTCAAAGTCGATGTCTAGTTATAGAATTATCGTATGACTAAAGGACGCACTTACCCTCGCAGGGGCCTGCACGGCGCAGTCGTGCACGAGATCGGGATGCGCATCCTCAACGGCGAGCTGATGCCCGGTGACACGCTTCCGGACAACGGACTCGTCGACGAGCCGGCCGTGAGCCGAACCGTCGTCCGTGAGGCGATCAAGGTGCTCGCCGCGAAAGGGCTCGTGGAGTCGCGGCCCAAGATCGGCACGCTCGTGCGGCCGAGACGAGATTGGAATCTCCTCGACCCCGACGTCCTCGCCTGGCAGATCGAGGCCGGCCTGGACGCTCGGTTTCTCGAGCAGGCGCTCGAGCTGCGCCGCATGATCGAGCCGGGCGCCGCCCGCCTCGCGGCCGAGCGCGCCACCGACGAGCACGTCGCAGCGCTCTTCGAGCTGCCGCAACGAGCTACTCGAGCACATGAACGAGATCTTCAGCGCCGTCCTACGCACGGTCTTCGCGTACTCGTCGAGCAGCTCGCGGAACTATGCGCGCGCCGCACGGCGGCACAGGGCGATCGTGAAGGCGATCGAGGCCCGCGATCCGGACGCCGCCGAGCAGGCCGTTCTCCGCCTGATCGACGACACGAAGAAGAACCTCGCCTCCGCCCGGAGACAGGGCTCGCGGTAGCGCTCCACCCGGTCTGTGCTCGACCCGTTGGACGTAGGATCGCGTGGCGATGCCTCCGCCCTTCCGGATCGGGGTCATGCAGCTGACCATGGAGCCGCTCGACCAAATCCTCGAGCACGCGCGGGCGATGGACGAGGGCGGCTTCGACACGATCTGGCTCGCCGAGGCCTACCCCTGGTGGCGCAAGCACTCGATGGAGGCCCGTTCCTCGACCGCCCTGTCGCCGCTGATCGCACGCGAGACCGAGCGGCTCGCCGTCGGGTGGGGGATCATCTCGCCGTTCACTCGCCATCCGATCCAGATCGCGATGGAGGCGCGTGTGACGCAGGAGGCGGCCGGACCGGGCCGCTTCTACCTCGGGCTCGGCGTCTCGAAGATCTTCATGCGACACGCGAACATCGACTCGAAGCCGGTCGCGGCGATGAAGGAGGCGGCGCAGATCGTCCGCGGACTCCTGGCCGGCGAGGCGCTCGACGTGGACGGCAAGGTCTTCTCGGCGCACGTCCCGGCGCTGAAGGAGGACGCCGAGGCGCCCCGCTGGGAGGTGCCGATCTACTTCGCCGGCACCGGGCCGATGATGCTCCGCGCAGCCGGGCGGGCAGCTGCCGGGCTCTTGACCGCCTCGATCACCACACCCGCGTTCGTCCGCTACGTCCGCGAGCAGGTCGCCGAGACCGGCCGCGATCCCGACTCGCTCGACCTCGGCTGCACGATCGTCGCCTCGATCGACGAAGATCGCGAGCGCGGGCGCGACGGCGCCCGGGAGATTGCAGGCATGTACCTGGCAAACAAGGTCCAGAACATCCAGGCCGCGGCCGACACGCTGCTC
>WNFV01018606.1_pt1 | contig 11030 bp, 10 predicted proteins | sample 5400101 | NCBI WGS metagenome assembly WNFV01 (sample SAMN13153361, study PRJNA577476) | soil metagenome | isolation source: 115 cm soil or saprolite under grassland replicate 1 | place: USA:California | collected 2016-06-15
TCCCGTCAGGCCCGGCGAGTTCGTCCGCCCGCGAGGCGAGGACATGCGCGCGGGTGAGCTGGTGCTCGAGCGTGGGCGGCTGATCGGCCCGGCCGAGCTTGGGCTCCTGGCTGCGCTGGGCCATGCGCAGGTGCGCGTGATCCGACGGCCGCGCGTGGGTATTCTCTCGACGTGGAATGAGATCGTCGATCTGGGTGGCCGCCTGAGCCCGGGCCAGATCCACAATTCCAACACCTACTCGCTGATGGGTCAGGTAAGGGAAGCCGGTGGCGAGCCCTTGGCCCTGGGTGTGGCAGCCGACCGCCTGGACGACATCGAGGCGCGCTTCCGCTGGGGGCTCGGCTGCGATCTGCTGATCTCGTCGGCGGGCGTCTCGGTGGGGGAGCACGACTTCGTCAAGGCGGCGCTCGAGAGGCTGGGGGCCGAGCAGCATCTTTGGCTCGTCAACATGCGCCCGGGCAAGCCCATAGCCTTCGCGACCATCCCCCACTCCGGTCCGAGCCTGGGCGCGGCCTCGGGGAAGGCCGCGCTTCCGGTCTTCGCGCTGCCCGGCAATCCTGTCTCCGCGATGGTCACCTTCGAGCTCTTCGTGAGGCCGGCGCTGCGCCGCCTCGGCGGCCATGCGCGACTGCAGCGGCCGATGGTCCAGGCTCGCGCGCTCGCCGCCATCCCCAACCCCGGCAGGCGGCGTGGGTTCCTGCGGGTGACGCTCGCCGTGGACGAGTCGGGCGGCTACGGCGCACGGCTCACCGGGGACCAGAGCTCGGGTATCCTTCGCTCCATGGTGGCAGCCGACGGCCTGGCCGTCGTGCCAGGCGATTCAACCATCGACGCCGGCGGGACCGTTCCGGTCATCGTGCTTCGCGACATCCTCTAATGGACGCTCTGGCTCGGCGACGGGATCAGCCCTTCCTTAAATAGAGGGTCCAGAGGGTCAGCCAGCCTCCGGCCAGCATGGAGGCGAGCGCGGTCAGGCTCCCCAGCGCGAGCGTCGCGCCGTTGGTGAGCCCCTGCGTGATATTGCAGCCCTCGGCAAGGATGGCCGAGCTGCCCATGAGGAGGCCGCCGGCGAAGATCTTGACGAGGCTCCAGCCTGGCGGCAGCTTCCATCTGAACTCCCCCGACCTCCGGGCGGCTGCGAAGGCACCCACCGGAACGCCGAGGAGCATCACCATGCTCCAGTTGACGCGGTTGGGGAAGCCGACGAGAGGATAGGTCAAGAGCTCGCCGGTATTGACGGCGAAGGTCAAGCCCACCGCCCGGTCCCCGAAGCCCGACGCCCACCAGCCGCCCGCGATCAGGATGCCGACAGCCGCGCCCGTCACGGCCCACGGCCACTTGCCATGCTGCGGCTCGCTGCGTGCGCGTAGAAGCCACGGGAGGGCGGCGGCGGCCAGCGCGAGGATCACGATCCAGGGCGAGAGCCCGCTGAGGTTCGCCAGGGTGGGCGGCGAGCCGCCGATCGTGAACGAGGGCGCTTGGAGCGCCGCGCGCGCTGCGCCGAGCGCGCCCAGTCGCACGGTGGTGGCGCCCATGGCGAAGCCAAGCACGACCACCCACGCGCCTATCGCGCCCTCGCCGATGCGGTACCAGGTGCTGCCCGAGCAGCCGCCCCCCAGGACCATGCCGGCGCCGAACAGCAAGCCGCCGATCATATTGGACATCCAGTGGAAGGGACGGATGGGGATGTCCACGAGTCCCGAGACCATCAACACCTGAACGCCGGCCATGGCGACCAGCAGGGCAAGCGCGTAGGCGCGAAGAATCGTGGCGTCGCCCATGAGGACGAGGTTCGAGAGCGCGCGCATGAGGCAGAAGCCGCCGCGCTGAGTGACGTAGCCGAATGCGGCGCCCGCGGCCAGTGCCGAAAGATAGAAGGGCCACGCAGTCTCCATCATGGGCGCATGCTAGCGAAAAGGACGGATTGAGTCAAAGACGGCGGTCATGTGAGCCGCAAGTTTGACTTGGCGTGGAGCGCGATGCTACGGTGCCTCATCATGCGTGTTGACCTCCGCGCTCTTACTCTGATCGCCTCCGTCGCGGCACTGACCGGCTGCAGCTCCGGCAAGAACGTCGCGGCGCCTCAGGGAGAGGCCGCGCAGCCTGCCCGGCCCGCACGGCCGGTCACGCTCGATGACGTCAAGAAGACGGCGATCGACGCGCAGCAGGCATTCCTCGTGGCCGAGCTCAAGAGCATCACCGAGCAGCTGGCCAAGCTCAAGACGTCCGTCGACGACGCCCGCTCGGCGGTCGAGGACATGCGGCGGGCCACGCCCGTGGCGCCCACGCCCGCGCCGGCTCCCGCAGACGCGCCATCGCCAGCCGCACCGCCGTCTCCTGCGCCTCAGCGCGCGCCGCTGCCGCCTCCGGCGTCGCGCGGAGGAGGTGCGGGCGCCGCGGTGCCGGTCCGCAATCCCGACGCAGACCGCATGTTCGGCGCGGCGCTCGCCAAGCTTCGCGCCGGCGAAGGCGGTCAGGCCGCGCTCGAGTTCACCGAGTTCGTCACGCAGTTCCCCAACCATCCGCAGGCCGCGGCGGCGCAGAACTGGATCGGCGAGGCGTACTATCGTCAGCGCGATTACCGGCAGGCGATCGCCGAATTTCAGAAGACCGTGGACAACTACACGCAAACCGCTGAAGTGGCCGAGGCGCTGCTGAAGATCGGGCTCTGCAAGCGGGCGCTCGGCGACGCTGCGGCCGCGCGCGCGGCCTGGGCGCAGCTGGTCAAGCAGTACCCGAAGAGCGAGGCGGCGGCGCAGGCGCGAGGGTTTCTCGCAGGTCGACCGAACGGTGGTTCGCGAACACGCTGACGAGCCAGTGTCGGGGGCGCGCGGGGTGGTTTGCTATACTGGGTCGCACTCCATCGTCATGGTGGAGCGACACATGAGCGCGACCCGCCAGCGTATCCAGACCGAGACAGCTGACGCGCCCATCATCATCGGGCGAGGGGAGGCCTCGTATCCTGCCAATCTCGGGGAGATCCCGCTGCCGCCGGAGCGGCTCTGGATGCGCGGTCGTCTCCTCGTGTCGGACGCGCTCGCCATCGCCATCGTCGGGGCGCGGGAGGCGACACCGTATGGTCTCGCCGTGGCCGAGCGGCTGGCCGCGGATCTGGCCGCGCGCGGGGTCACCGTGGTCAGCGGACTGGCGCGCGGCATCGACAGCGCCGCGCACCGCGGCGCGCTCGCCGCTGGAGGCCGCACCATCGCGGTGCTGGGCTCCGGAGTCGACGTGATTTATCCGCCGGAGAACCGGCGGCTCGCGCTGGAGATCGAGGGGCGCAGCGCCGTGCTCTCGCAGTTCGGACCGGGCACGCGCCCTCTGGCCGGCAACTTTCCGGCCCGCAATCGGATCATCGCGGGGCTGTCGCTGGGCGTGGTAGTGGTCGAGGCCGCGGAGAAGAGCGGCTCGCTCATCACGGCGGGGCTGGCGGGCGAGCTCGGACGCGAGGTCATGGCGGTGCCGGGACCACTGACCAGCCTCATGAGCCGCGGCGCGCACCGCCTGATCCAGGACGGCGCCGCGCTGGTGCAGGGATGGGAGGACGTCGTCGCCCAGCTGCCGCTCCGCTGGCGCGACCAGGTGAAGCCGGTGCCAGTCCTGGCTGCACAGACACAAGACGGCGGCACGAACCGTCTCGCCCACGATCAACATGCCGACCGGCATGTTGAGGATGAACATGAGGATGTACCCGCGCTGCTGGGCGTCATCGGGACGGAGCCGGTCGGCATCGATGAGATCATTGAGCGAAGCGGGCTCGAACCTGGGCGGGCGGCGTCGCTGCTCATGATGCTCGAGATCGAGGGTCGGATCCGGCAGCTCGGCGGCAAGCGATTCGTCCAGGTGAAGCTCGCATGAAAGGACAAAGCGTGGCCAAGAAGTCGCTCGTGGTGGTGGAGTCGCCCACCAAGGTGAAGACGATCCAGAAGTACCTGAACTCGAGCTACATCGTGAAGGCGTCGATGGGTCATGTCCGTGACCTGCCCAAGAGCACGCTGGGGGTGGACGAGAAGAAGGGCTTCAGGCCCGAGTACCGCGTGCTGCCCGCCAAGAAGAAGGTGCTCGACGACCTCAAGAAGGCCGCCGAGAAGGTGGACGCGCTCTACATCGCCACCGACCCCGACCGCGAGGGTGAGGCCATCGGCTGGCACTTGGCGCAGGAGCTCGGCGTAGCCAAGGCCAAGACGTACCGGATCATGTTCAACGAGATCACGGAGCGGGCAGTCAAGGCGGCTTTCCAGCATCCGGGCAAGATCGACACCAACAAGGTGGACGCGCAGCAGGCGCGGCGCATCCTCGACCGGCTGGTCGGTTACAAGCTCTCGCCGCTGCTCTGGGAGAAGATCCGGCGCGGGCTCTCGGCCGGGCGCGTGCAGTCCGTGGCCGTCCGCCTGATCACGGAGCGCGAGCGGGAGATCCTGGCCTTCGTGGCGACGGAGTACTGGTCGCTCCACGCGCGTCTCAGGGGCAAGAACCCGCCCGAGTTCACGGCGACGCTGCGCGAGGTGAAGGGCGAGAAGGCGACCCTGCCGTCGGAGGCCGAGACCGTCAAGGTCATGACCTCCCTGCACGGCGCGACGTGGCGGGTCAGGAGCGTCACCCGCGGAGAGCGGAAGCGCAACCCCGCGGCGCCGTTCATCACCTCGACGCTCCAGCAAGAGGCGAGCCGCAAGCTCCACTTCACGGCCAAGAAGACCATGATGCTGGCGCAGCAGCTCTACGAGGGTATCGATCTCGGCTCCGAGGGCGCCGTCGGCCTCATCACGTACATGCGTACCGACGCCGTGCGGGTGTCCCGCGAGGCGCAGGGCGAGGCGCGCGAGTGGATCACGGGGCGACTCGGCCGGGAGTACCTCCCGGACGCGCCGCCCTACTACAAGGCCAAGAAGAGCGCCCAGGAGGCTCACGAGGCCGTCCGGCCGAGTTCGGTCGATCGCGAGCCAAAGGCTGTGGCGCGCTACCTCTCCAAGGACCAGCTCGCGCTCTATCGGCTGGTCTGGGAACGCTTCCTCGCGAGCCAGATGCTGCCGGCCGTGTACGACACGGTGTCGGCCGACATCGAGGCCGGGAAGTGCCTCTTCCGTGCCCAGGGCTCGACGCTCAAGTTCGCCGGCTTCATGGCGGTCTACGTCGAATCGCGGGAGGAGTCGGACGCCCCTCCGGAAGAGGAGCAGGAGGCCGTGGTGCCGCTTCTCACCGAGGGTGAGGTCCTCAAGCTCCTGGCGCTCGATCCCAAGCAGCACTTCACGCAGCCGCCGCCGCGCTACACGGAGGCCTCGCTGGTCAAGACCCTCGAGGAGGAGGGCATCGGGCGGCCGTCCACGTACGCTCAGATTCTGTCGACCATCCAGGATCGCGAGTACGTGCGCCGGGACAAGGGGACGCTCGTCCCGACCGAGCTCGGTATGCAGGTCAACGACATGCTGGTGCCGTACTTCCCCGAGGTCATGGACGTCGAGTTCACGGCACAGCTCGAGGAGTCCCTCGACAAGATCGAGGAGGGGGAGGCCGACTGGGTCAAGACGGTCGAGTCCTTCCACAAGCAGTTCGTGAAGGATCTCAAGCGTGCCGGCAAGGGCATGGACAACTTCAAGGGCGGCGTGGATACGGGCCAGCCGTGCCCGGACTGCGGCAAGCCGCTGGTCGAGAAGTGGGGGCGCTTCGGCAAGTTCCTCGCCTGCTCGGCCTATCCCGACTGCAAATACACCAAGGACCTGGGCGGTCGCGAGAAGCCCGCCGACGAGCCGACGGAGGAGGTGTGCCCGACCTGCGGCAAGCCGATGGTGATCAAGCACGGGCGCTTCGGCAAGTTCATCGCCTGCTCGGGCTACCCCGAGTGCAAGACCACCAAGCCGGTGACGCTCGGGATCGCGTGCGCCGAGACCGGGTGTGACGGCCAGCTCGTCGAGCGCCGGAGCAAGCGCGGCAAGACCTTCTACGCCTGCACCAGGTATCCCGACTGCACGTTCGTGGCCTGGGCTCGCCCCATCCCCGAGCCGTGCCCGAAGTGCGGCGCGTCGTTCCTCACGGAGCGCGTTGCCAAGGGCGGCAAGCGGACGCGGACCTGCATCCGCGGCGAGTGCGGCTACAAGGCCGAGGTCGTCCCCTCGGTCGCCTGAGGGTCCGGGCATGCCGGACGCCGCCGCCCAGTTCCTCCAATACCTCGACCATGAGCGCGGGGCCTCGCCGCATACGCTGCGGGGCTACGCGATCGATCTCGCCGAGTTCCGGGCCTTTCTTGCGCGCCAGAAGGTGATGGACGTGACTCACGCCGATGCGCGCGCCATCCGCGCCTGGCTCGCATGGCTCCACGAGCGAAAGCTCGCCAAGAGCTCCATCGCGCGCAAGCTGGCCACGGTGCGCAGCTGCTTCAAGTTCCTGGCTCGGCGTGGCGTAGTCGAGCTCAACCCGGCGCGGCAGGTGAGAAGCCCGAGGCTGCCCAAGCGGCTGCCGTCCTTCCTGCCCAAGGACGAGTCCAAGGAACTGCTCGACCTGCCGGCCGACCGTTCGGCGGCCGGCCGGCGGGACGGCGCGCTGCTCGAGATGCTGTACGCCACAGGGCTCCGCGCGGCCGAGTGCTGCGCCCTCGACCGGGATGATGTGGACAGCCGCCAGGGCACGGTGCGGGTCATGGGCAAGGGAGGCAAGGAGCGCGTGGTGCCGGTGGGCGATGCGGCGCTTCAGGCGCTGGACGACTGGCTCGCCGCGCGCGGGGAAGTCCGCGGCGCTCTCTTCACCAACCTGCGGGGCGGGCGGCTCAGCACGCGGAGCGTCCACCGTATCGTGAAGCGCCGGGCGCGCGCCGCCGGCATCGGGCGGCGCGTCACGCCCCATACGCTCCGCCACACCTTCGCTACGCACATGCTCGGCGAGGGCGCCGACCTGCGTCTCATCCAGGAGCTGCTGGGGCACAGCCGCCTCAGCACGACCCAGCGCTACACGCACGTGAGCGCCGAGCACCTGATGAAGGTCTACGACTCGGCCCATCCGCGGGCCAACTGATGCCCGGCATCTCGTGATGACACACGTGAGCGCGGATGTGTTTCACGCGACGACGGTGGCCTGCGTGCGCCACAAGGGACGGGTGGCGCTGGCCGGCGACGGGCAGGTGTCCATCGGCCAGACCATCGTCAAGGCGGGGGCGCGGAAGGTGCGGAAGGTCTATCACGGGCGCGTGCTGGCGGGCTTCGCCGGCGCGGCGGCCGACGCCTTCACGCTCTTCTCGAAGTTCGAGGCCAAGCTCGATGAGCACCGCGGCAACCTCTCGCGCGCCGCCGTCGAGCTCGCCAAGGACTGGCGGATGGACCGCGTGCTGCGCCGCCTGGAGGCGCTCCTGGCCGTGGCGGACGCGGAGGTGTCCTTCATCGTGTCTGGCACGGGAGACGTGATCGAGCCCGACGATGGGCTGATCGGCATCGGGTCGGGCGGTCCGTACGCGCTGGCGGCTGCGCGCGCGCTCTGCGCCTACTCCGAGTTGCCGGCGGAGCAGATCGCCGAGCAGGCGCTTCGCATCGCCGCCGGCATCTGCGTGTACACCAACGACCACATCACCGTCGAGACGCTCGAATGAGCGTGGGTGAGAAGTTCTTGAGTTCTGCCGCGTCGCTCACGCCGGTGCAGATCGTCTCGGAGCTGGACCGTTACATCGTCGGCCAGCAGGCGGCGAAGAAGGCGGTGGCCATCGCGCTCCGCAATCGCTGGCGGCGCCAGAACCTGCCGGCGGAGCTCCGCGACGAGGTCGCGCCGAAGAACATCATCATGATCGGGCCAACCGGCGTGGGAAAGACCGAGATCGCCCGGCGGCTGGCCAAGCTCGCGCAGGCGCCCTTCCTCAAGGTCGAGGCCTCCAAGTACACCGAGGTCGGCTACGTCGGGCGGGACGTCGAGTCCATGATTCGCGATCTGACCGAGCTCTCGGTCACCATGGTCAAGGCCGAGATGGCCGCGGCCGTCCGCGAGCGGGCCGAGACCCTGGCCGAAGAGCGGGTCCTGGACCTCCTGCTGCCCCGCCGGCCGGGAGAGGCGTTCTCGAGCGGCACGCTCGAGGAGGTCTCGCCGGACGCCTCCAGGGACGCGACGCGCGACAAGCTTCGCGCCCAGCTCAGGGCGGGTAAGCTGGACGAGCGCATGATCGAGCTGGACGTCCAGGCCCAGGCCGGGCCCATGTTCGAGATCTTTTCCGGCCAGGGCATGGAGGAGGTCGGCATGAACATCAAGGACATGCTGGCCAATCTCATGCCCGGCAGGACTCGCCGTCGCCGGCTCAAGGTGGGCGAGGCGCGACGGCTCCTGGCCCAGGAGGAAGCCCAGAAGCTCGTGGACGTGGACGAGGCCGTGAGCCAGGCCATCCGCAGGGTCGAGAACTCCGGCATCGTCTTCCTCGACGAGCTCGACAAGATCGCCGGGCGAGAGGGCGCTCATGGGCCGGACGTCTCCCGGGAGGGAGTCCAGCGCGACCTCCTGCCCATCGTGGAGGGCTCGACGGTGACGACCAAGTACGGCATGGTCAGGACGGACCACATCCTCTTCATCGCCGCTGGCGCCTTCCACGTCTCCAAGCCGTCGGATCTGATCCCTGAGCTCCAGGGCCGCTTCCCGATCCGGGTCGAGCTCGAGCCCTTGACGCGGGAAGATTTTGTCCGCATCCTGAGCGAGCCGCAGAATGCCCGCATACGCCAGTACGTGGAGCTCTTGAAGACCGAGGGCGTGACGCTCGCGTTCGGGCAGGACGCCGTGGAGGAGGTGGCCGAGATCGCCTCCACCGTCAACCAGCGCGCCGAGAACATCGGCGCACGGAGGCTCTACACGGTGATGGAGAAGCTGCTCGAGGAGGTGTCCTTCGGGGCGCCCGACATGCGCGGCCAGGAAGTGAGGATCGACGCGCATTACGTGCGCGCCCACCTGGCTCCCGTTCTGAGAGCAGTTCGCCCGCGACGTGCTGCTGCTGAGACTGGTCGGGATGCGTCCGGTCATTGTCCACGGTGGCGGCCCCCAGATCGGTGCCCTGATGAAGCGGCTCGGCAAGGAACCCCAGTTCGTGGGTGGCATGCGGGTGACCGACATCGAGACGGTCGAGATCGTCGAGATGGTGCTGGTCGGCAAGATCAACACGGAGATCGTCGGCCTCATCAACTTCCACGGCGGCCGCGCCGTGGGACTCAGCGGCAAGGACGGCTCGCTGATCCGTGCCCGCAAGCGGATGCACCGTCAGGCGGACGGCACGCTGATTGACATCGGCCTCGTGGGCGAGGTCGAGAGCGTCAACCCCAAGCCCATCCGGGTTCTCGAGGAAGGCGGCTTCATTCCCGTCATCGCACCCGTGGGGGTTGGGTCTTCAGGCGAGACGTACAATATCAACGCCGACCTCGTGGCGGGCGACGTGGCCGCGGCCCTCCTGGCCGAGAAGCTGATCCACCTGACGGACGTGCAGGGTATCAACGGCGACGACGGCAAGCACATCTCGACGCTGACCAAGCGGGAGGCGGAGCGGCTGATCAAGGGCAACGTGATCGACGGGGGCATGCTGCCCAAGGTCGAATCCGCGCTCCGTGCCCTGGCGGGTGGAGCCCAGAAAGCGCACATCATCGACGGACGGGTGCCGCACGCGATCCTGCTCGAGGTCCTGACCAAGGAAGGCATCGGGACGGAGATCGTCCTCTAACACGGCATCCACGCGCGGGAGACGCCCGGTGGACACGAAGCAGATGTTCGAGATGTCCGACAAGCACCTCATGACCTTCGCCACGCGGTATCCGGTGGCCCTGGTGCGAGGCGAGGGCATGCGGGTCTGGGACTCGGACGGCAAGGAGTACCTGGATTTCACCGGCGGCATCGCCGTGACCGCGCTTGGCCACAGCCACCCGAAGGTGGTGGGGACGATCCGCGAGCAGGCGGCGACCCTCGTCCACGTGTCGAACTACTTCCACATCCCCCAGCAGGCGCAGCTCGCCCAGCTGCTCTGCGAGCACTCCTTCGCCGACCGCGTGTTCTTCTCGAACTCGGGCGCCGAGGCCAACGAGACGGCGATCAAGCTCGCGCGGAAGTGGGCCAAGGAGCGCGGCTCGAGCGATCGCGGCGACATCATCAGCATGCGGGGCGGCTTCCACGGCCGGACCCTGGCGACCGTCACGGCCACGGCCCAGGAGAAGTACCACCACGGCTTCGAGCCTCTGCCGGCGGGCTTCAAGTACGTCGCGTTCAACGACCTGAAGGCCCTGGAGCGCGCCATCGACAGCCGGACCGCGGCCGTCCTGGTCGAGCCGATCCAGGGGGAGGGCGGCGTCATCGTGCCCGACGACGGGTACCTGCCGGGGCTTCGCAAGCTCTGCGACGAGGCGGCCATCCTCCTCATCCTCGACGAGATCCAGACCGGCATGGGGCGCACCGGCAAGCTCTGGGCGTACGAGCACTCCGGCGTGGCGCCTGACATCATGACCGTCGCCAAGGCGCTGGCCAATGGAGTGCCGATAGGCGCCACGCTCGCCACGGACGACGTCGCGCGGGTCTTCACGCCGGGAACCCACGGCACGACCTTCGGCGGCAATCCCCTCGCCACGGCGGTCGGCGTCACCGTCCTCAGCACGCTCATCGAGGACAAGCTGGCCGACCGCGCCGCGCGTCTGGGCAAGGTGCTGCTGCAGGGACTCGAGGCGATCCGGGCCAGGCACCCGAAAGCCGTGAAGGAGGCCCGCGGTCGCGGCCTCCTGGCTGCCCTGGACCTGGTGCCGCCGGTGGGCGATGCGGTGGCTGCCTGCCGCGAGCGCGGGCTCCTGGCGCTGACGGCCGGGGACAATGCCCTGCGCCTGGCGCCGGCTCTCATCCTGAGCGAGCAGGAGATCGAGCAGGCCTGCGGCATCATCGACTCCGCCCTGAAAAGTGTGGCGGGATGACCGATCACGGCCAGATGGACGCAGAGACGGCGAGCCCATCGGGGGCGAGCCGAGCCGCGGAACTGGGGGAGTGCGGGGGCCATGTCGAGGGGCGGGCGGGATGACCAACCACGGCCAGATGCGCGCAGAGACGGCGAGCCC
>WNFV01022739.1_pt1 | contig 11030 bp, 8 predicted proteins | sample 5400101 | NCBI WGS metagenome assembly WNFV01 (sample SAMN13153361, study PRJNA577476) | soil metagenome | isolation source: 115 cm soil or saprolite under grassland replicate 1 | place: USA:California | collected 2016-06-15
CGCGAGGCGCGGCTGGTTAAGGGCATCGACCGGATCGAGATGCTATCCCAGGCGCTGGCCTACGAGCGCGCCGGCAGCCGCGCGCTGGGCGAGTTCTGGGAAGACATCGCAGATGGCTGGGGCGACGAGTTCCCGATCCTGGGCCAGCTGGCGGCGCAATTGTTGACGCAACGTGAGGAGCTCCGGGGCGCTTCCTGACCTGAGCGCGGCGGTCACCTTCGGTGGGCGTCTTAGCCTGCGGCAGCAAATGTTGGTCGTTGGTTCGCCCTGCGGACGAACCAACGACCAAGGTGCCAAGAAAACGACGGTAGCCTGCGTGCGCCCTGTGATTGAATCATCCCTTGAGCGCCCCCGTCAGCAGGCCGCGCATGAACAGTTTGCCCAGAGCCAGGTAGACCACGATCGTCGGCAGGGCGGCGATCAGCGCGCCGGCCATCTGCACGTTCCACTCGACGGTATAGCTGCCGGCCAGGTTCTGCACCGCCACGTTCACCGGTGCCAGGTTCGGGTTGCTCAGCACCACCACACCGATCAAGAAGTCGTTCCAGATCGTGGTGAACTGCCAGAGCAGCACGACCGCGAAGGCCGGAAACGAGATCGGCAGCAGGATCCAGCGGTAGATGCCGAAGAACCCGCAGCCGTCGATCTTGGCTGAGTCGAGCAGTTCGTTGGGGATACCGGTGAAGTAGCTGCGGAACATCAGCGCGGTGATCGGAATGCCGAAGATGCAGTGCACGAAGATCACGCCGACCAGCGTGCCGTACAGCTTCAAAGCCAGCAGCGTCTGGACCAGCGGGATCAGGATGCCCTGGTAGGGTAGGAACATGCCGACCAGGAATAGGATAAAGATCGTATCCGCGCCGCGGAAGCGCCACTTGGCAAAGATATAGCCGTTGATCGAGCCGATCAGTGACGAAATCACTGCCGCGGGCACGGTGATGATCACGCTGTTCCAGAAGTTCGGCGCCACCTGCGACCATGCCGCCGTGAAGCTGCCGAGGTACAGGCCGCGTGGCAGCTCCCACATACGCGTCACGTTGACGTCGGCGTAGGGCTTCAGCCCGGTGATCACCAGCACGTAGATCGGCATCAGGAAGTATACCGCGAAGCCGATCAGCACCAGATAGATCGCCCCGCGCGTCCAGACGCGCTGTAGCTGAAGGGTCATCGCTCCACCTCCCGCCGCACGCTGAGCAGGTAGGGTACCACCAGAAAGGCCGACAGGATGATCATCACGGCGGCCATCGTCGCGCCGAGCGAGAAGCGATTAGCCTGGAAGGTCATCTGGAACATATTGAACGCCAAGGTATCGGTGGCATAGGCCGCACCGCTGCCGCCCATGGCCGAGACCAGATCGAACACCCGGATCGAGCCCATCCCGGTCAGCACGATTGCGGTGAGCGTGACCGGCGCGAGCAGTGGGATGATGATATAGCGGTAGAGCGCGAGTGTGCCGCAGCCGTCCATCGTCGCGGCCTCACGCACCTCGGTCGGGATGCTGCGCAGCCCGGCCAGGTACAGCGCCATGATATAGCCGGTCATCTGCCAGGATGCCGGGATGCTGACGGCGAAGATGCCATAGTCGGGCGCGGTGTACCACTGCCATTTCAGGAACCCCAGCCCAACCGCGTCGAACAGCAAGTTGATGCCGCTCTCGGGCTGCATCAGCCAGCGCCAGGCCACGCCGGTGACGATCCCCGAGACCGCAAACGGGAAGATGAAGATCGTCCGGAACAACCCCTCGCCCTTGATATGCTGGTCGAGCAGCGCGGCCAGCAGGAAGCCAATCCCGATGCACTGCGCCATAAAGGGCACGGCGAAGAAGACCAGGTTGCGCAGGTCGATCTGGAAGCGATCGTCGCTGAACAGCCGCAGCCAGTTGCGCAGGCCGACGAAGGTGTAGTCGGGCAGGATGTCGTTCCAGTTGACCGTCGAGATATAGAATGTCCAGCCGATGAAGCTGTAGATGAATAGGGCGACGGCGATGATCGACGGGCTTAGCACCAGCACGGCCAGCGCCATGTCGCGGCTCAGGCGCAGGCCACGTCTGCGGATGCGCCGAGGAGGAGCCGCCAACTCCTCCTCGGCCGTCGCCGGCTCACGCTGCAAAGTTTGCATCAGTCGCCGCCTGTACGAGTTTGGTCTGTACCTCGTCGGTGTTCTTCTTGGTGGCCATGATGTTGAGCACGTTGGCGTAGTCGGTCATAAAGCTTTCCTTGGCCGCCGCGCCGTGGACGATGCTCGGGGTGATCTGGTTGCTCTTGAAGTCGCTGATCGCCCCTTTCTGATATTCGTCGTACTTGCTCAGGTCGGCGTCGGTGTGCGCGGGGATCGAGCCTTTCAGCGGGTTGAACGCGTCCTGGCCATCTTTCGAGCCGCAAACCTTGAGCCAGCTGAGCACGTTGTCGCGGTCTTTGGCGCCCTTGGGCAGGCCAAACGAGTCCGAGAGGACCATGAACACGCCCGAGGTGCCCGGCGCGGGCGCCCAGCCGTAGTCTTTGAAGTTCTTCGACTTCAGCAGGCCGTGGGTCCAGTCGCCCATGATCATCGTGGCGACCTTGCCGGCGATAATCAGATCGTTGACGTCGCCCCAGTTGACGCTGGTGTAGTTGGGGTTGGCGTAGTCGAGCGCCTTCTTCAACGTGTTCAGGGCATCGGTCACCTTCGCGTCGTCCCATTTGGTCTTGCCGTTGAAGAGGCCGCGGTAGCCGTCGGGGCCGAGCGAGGCCAGCAGGATATTCTCGAAAACATGACCGGTGAAGCCGGGGCCGTCCTCGGCGATCGCCAGGGCCGGTATGTTCTTGGCCTTGAGCTTGTCGGCCGCGGCGAAGAACTCATCCCAGGTGGCCGGCGGCTTGTCGAGGCCGGCCTGGCCGAACAGGCTCTTGTGGTACCACAGCACATTCGAGCGATGGATGTTGACCGGCACCGAGTAGGGATGGCCCTGGTAGGAGGCAATGTCGATCAGCTGCTTGGGGAAGACGTCGTTCCAACCTTCGGAGGCATACAGCTGATCGAGCGGTTCCATGCGGCCGGGAGTCACATGCGAGTCGATCAGCTCGTGGCCGAGGTGAACCTGGAACGAGTCGGGCGGGTCGCCGCCGAGCATGCGGGTCTTGAGCACGGCCTTCATGTTGCCGCCCGCGCCGGCACCGCCCGCCAGCGCAGCGTTGACGATCTCCACGTTGGGGTACTTCTTTTTGTAGATGTCGTAGAGCGCGTTGAGCGCCTCGACCTCGCCGCCCGACGTCCACCACGAGAAGATCTCCAGCTTGCCGCCACCGCCGGCTGCTGGCTGGCCACCTCCTGACGGTTGGCCACCTCCGGCCGGCTGAGCCGGCGCGCCGCCGCAGGCCGCCAGCAGTGTTGCTTGCACTGCCCCAACTCCCATGAGCTTGAGCATCTGCCTCCGACCGAGTGTTCGTTTCGCATCCACAGGCTGCCTCCTCATTAAGACCATGCCTAAAGCAACGACGGAATCGCTCGAAACAGATCCCACGGAATATCGCTGGCGCGGGTGCGGAAATGTAGGTGTTGTAGCTAATCTGGCGAATGTATCGCGATGCCACCGGGAGGACAGGAAACGTACGTAGCAATACCACTGGACCAGAAAGTCAATTCCTGAGTATCTGCCAACATCACGCAACCGTGTTGAATAAGATGGGAGTTAAAAGGCAAGCCGAGTATAGCACGGCTTCGCCAGGTGAGCAAGTATCGACAGGTGCGAGGCGATCACGATGATCCCATCTACCCGGCGCTGCTGGGCGGCCTGCGCGCGCTCCTCCACCGGATCGGCGCAGATCACCAGCCGTGGCAGAATGCCGCTCTCGGTTTCAGCGTGTGGTCAGCGCCGCCAGCCGCGTATTCGCCTCCTGCTCCAGCCGCTCGTTCTCGGCGACCAGGCGCTGCTGCTCAGCGCCGATCGCGGCCAGCCGATCTTCCAGCTCGCCCAGGGTGGCGACATAGCGCGATCGCAGCGCGCGCTCTTCGTCGATCTGGCCGTAGATCTCCAGCACCCCGGAGAGCGCCTTGAAGGTCGCCTTGTCAAGATAGCGATTCTTGAGGAATTCGCTGAGCTGATTCGGCGTGACGCCGCGCACGCGCTCCCAACGGCTGGTCTCCATACGCTGGTGAACCACAAACGTTGTTTCCGCGCCGGGTGGGCACGCCACCGGCCAGCGCGCCAATCCCTGGGCCTGCTCGGCCGGCGCGGCGGTCTCGGTTAGCTCGTAGCTCGGCAGCAGTGCCTGCTCAAGCATCAGCTCGGCAGCGGCGGGCAGCGTGCTGTGGATGCGATAGCGTGTGTGGCGCACATCCCATTCCTGAAACAGCAGGTAGTCATCGCGCACGCTGATGCCGCGAGTCTGCCGTTCGCCGCTGTGCTCTTCCTGGATGTTGATGCCCAGCTCGACGGCGTATGGCACGATCAGCTCGCCGCCCGCGTGGGTGAAGGGCAGCACCGCTTCGCCGGCGTAATCGCCCTGCTCCAGCACCGTCACCGGCCCGCGCTCCAGCGTCAGCCCGGTTTCGTTGCGCAGGCGCAGGCTGGCGACCGGGTGCTTGGGCAGCTTCTGGCCGTTGTACAGCAGCTCCTTGCGCCCCGCCAAGCGCTGCCCGACGATCGGCACCATGGCCGATTGGCCGCGCGCCACGCTGACCGGGTGAGTCACGCGGTACTGGAACAGCGCGCCACGCTCCTCGCCGGCGCTCGCCACCACCGTCGAGGAATCAAGCGCATCCATCGAGAGCATCTCCTCCCTCGACTCATCGGCCGAGAGCGTCATTGGGCGCGAGCGCTTGGCCATGCCAGGCGGCGCAGCGGCGGCGGCCATCATCGGTGCAGCGACCGGCTGAGGCATCCCACCCGCAAACTCGATCGGCGCGGCCACGGTGCGCTCCTCGTCGGCGATCAGCGGGCGCTCGGGCGTGTGCGGCTCGTACAGCCGGTAGCGAAACGAGACCGGCATGCCGGCCACCAATGTCAGCGCCACGTCCGCCAGATCCTCGTCGAGCTGGTTGTCGAATAGGCCCCAGCCTTGAAGCAAGACCGAGGACGAAGGACGAACGACCAAGGACGAAGGCTTCTCGTCGCTGCTCGATGGTCTTTCGTCTTTCGTCTTTTGTCCTTCGTCCTCAAAAAGAATGCGGTAGCTGCTCGCCATCGGAGAGCCGCAGCGTGGCGGCTCGGCGATCCTCCTCGCTCTGGGCCGCGCGCAGGAAATAGCTCAGATCCTCGGCCGAACGGTCGTCCAGTAGCTCCAGCCGCTTGATCTCGCGCAGGGCATACGTCCGCACGCGGCGCTGCTCGGGCTGGTAGATCGAGACGATCGGCGCGCGCAGCAGATTTTCGTCATCCTCGACATCAATGCCAATCACCAGCCCATCGGCCTGGGTGCGCGAGGGCGGGGGCATCTCGGGCACCGGCGGCCCGTCGTTCTCGGCCGGCTCGCGTGGCTCGGGCGGCTTCCCGCCACGCAGTCCGAAGCCTTTTTTCGGCTCCTCGCGCTCCTCCTCCAGCCACAGCCGCACCCGCCGGCCGCGCAAATCGCGCAGCAGATCGAGCAGGCTGCGGTCGTCGGAAAGATGGATCGAGCCGCGTGCGATCTGCGATGCGCGATCCTCGGGCGTCTCGAAATCGATGCCGTGGACCTGCCCGGCCCCCAGATCGAGCGCGACCAGGCTCTTCAGCACATCGTCCATCGCCGCGCGCGGGAAGCTCAGCCGCAGCGCCGTGCCGCTGACCGCGCCGCTCCGCTCGAAGTAGCCGACGCCGTGCTTATACAGGATCATCCGGCGGATGGGGAGTTCGGGCATGGGCGGCCTCCTTGCCGTGACAGGGTGACAGGGTGACAAGGTGATGGAGTGTTGCTAGAACAGCTCGTCGTAAGCTTCTTCCTCTTCACGGATTGTTTTGTCTTGCTCGGATATCAGCCAGGTCTCTGAATGGTTGATCATGCCGACGAGTGTTCTGAGCGTGGCGTTGTACGGTTGGTACAGCGGTTTGGCATCGTCGCGCCGCATATAGCCGCATTGTACCGCGAACTCCAGCCACACTTGCGTTTCGGCAGCTTCGCTTTCTGAATCGGAGAGCTTGCTGACAAAGGCTTTTTCATAATTTTCTTGCTCAGAGTGTCCTCCTTCGCCAACAACACAAATGGCTAATTCGTAAGAAGGCATTCATTGGCGAGGTAAGCGCTCACCTTGTCACCTTGTCAGGAAGCCTGACAGGATTATAATAGCTATACGCCAGCCGCGCCACGCTGCCGAGCAGGCTCTTGACAGCCGTGTCGGGGTAGCGCTCGCCGGGCTGGTACAAGTAGATTGCGATCACGAAATCGCCGCCGGGCGATCGGACGATCCCAGCGTCGGCTTGGATCTCGGGCGGGATCCAGCCGCTCTTGTGGGCCACCTTGGCGTCCTTCGGCAGGCCGGAAAGCATGCGCGTGTGGTCGCCATTGGTCTCCAGCCAGCCGATCATCTCCTTGCAGCGCGCGGCGGTCAGGTTCTCGCCATACTTCTCTAGCAGCACACCTTTGCCCTGACTGCACTGCTCCAGGTCGATGTAGATCTGCGCGATCTCGAACGGCGTGGTGCGCAGCGTGTTCGAGGCCTTGATGAATGGCGCCTTGCCACCCTTGGCCGGGCCAGTCTTGAACTTGGTCTTGTAGAGTTTGATGAAGTCGCCCGACTCGAACGGCACATACAGGAAGGTGTTCTTCAACCCCAGGTCGGCCAGCATCGCGCTCATCTGGTTGGCGCCCACGAATGCCGAATCTGTCGTCGTGCCGCCGGCCGCCGCCGCCAACAGGTCGTTGGCCTTGAGGTTGTCGCTCTCGACGATCATCTTCTTCAGCGCGGCGGTCTGGCGTTGGTTGAGCTTGGGCACATTCATAAACAGGTTGAGCATGATCGCTACTTTGATCGTGCTGGCAGCGGTGAAGGCGGTCTTCTCATTCAGGCCGGCGATCTGCGCGCCGCCGGCCAGGTCGTAGACATACACGCCAGCGGTGCCCTTCCAGCCCTTCAGCAGCAGCTCGATCTGCTCCTGGAGCTGCGCCGGCGTTGGTCGTGACGCCGCGCCGCCCGCAGCCGTCAGCGGCAGCGTGATCCGCCGCGCACCGCCGACCGAGTGCAGCCGCTCGTCGATCTGCTTAGCCGCCGCGTCGACATCCACCGCCAGCGCGCCGCCGGACAGCGCGAAGCTGCGCGAGATCGCCTTGGTGTCGCTGATCACTGCGATCGCCGCCGGCTGATCCGATTGCGTGGCCATATCGGCCAGCGCCGCGCGTAGTTTGGCCTGGTCGTATGTCACCTGAAGGTCGACTCGTGCGCCCGGCTGGGCCGCCTGGGCCGTCGCCAGCATGGTGTCCAGCGGCAGCTCCAGGCCGATCTGCTCGGGTTTCAGGGCTGTGCTGGTCGCGCCGGCCTGAAGCTCGATCGGCAGCAGCAGCGGCTGGAGCGCACCCTCCAGCTTCTTATGCGCCTCCTCGGGCGTCAGCCCGCCCACATCCACGCCGGCCACCAGTACGCCCTTCGCCAGTGTCGGCAGGGCGGTTGGCGCGGCGGTTGGCGCTGGGGCGCTGGTTGGCGCGGCAGTCGGCGTTGGCGTGGCGCTGGGCGCGGGGGGCACAGTCGGCTCCGATGCGGTGGCCTGGGCCTCCGATCCGGCGCAGGCGGTCAAGATCAGAGCGAGCGCGACAAGCAAGGTCGCGAGTCGGAGTGAACGTGGCATAGAGCTATCTGATCCTCGTGAATATCAACAGATCGCGTATCGGCCGGTAGTATAGTCGAAGTGGGGTTCTTGAACAAATAAATCGCCGCGGCACCTATATTGCTTACCCATTGCGTCCCTACATCGTGTACAATAGAGTCTCGCCGTTTTGTTGAACAATGGAGGGGAAGATGACGCAGCAAGATTCTGCCTATCAGTTCCTGGGCAAGGGCCGTAAGGCGATCGACGGCCTGGAGAAGGTGACCGGCCAGGCGCGCTATGCCGGCGATGTCAGCCTGCCGGGGATGCTGCACGCCCGGCCGGTGCTGAGCCCCTACGCGCACGCCGCCATTGTGTCGATCGACACGTCTGCTGCGCGGCAGATGCCTGGCGTGGTGGCCGTGCTGACTGCTGACGATCTCACCACCAGGGATCGCGCGATCAACTCACGCCACAGCGCGGTGCTGGCGCGCGACAAGGTCTACTTTCGCGGCCAGCCGGTGGTGGTGGTGGTGGCCGAGAGCGAGCAGGCCGCCCGCGACGCCGCCGATGCGGTGGAGATCGAGTACCAGCCGCTGACGCCAGTGGTGGATGTGCTGGCGGCCGCCGCCGCCGATGCGCCGGTGATCTGGCCGAACGGCCTGCCCAAGGAGGGCATCGACCTGACTGCCGCGCACGCTCAGGTCGACAAGGATGTACAAGAGAAAGAGCGCGCGGCGTCGAATGTCCACGCCGAGAACCATTTCGCGCGCGGCGATGTCGAGCAGGGGTTCCGCGATGCCGACGTGGTGATCGAGCGAACCTACAAGACGCCGATCGTCCACCAGACCTATATGGAGCCATGCGCGGTGGTGGCCGAGCCCGATGTGGGCGGCGGCCTGACGCTGTATGTTAGCACGCAAGGCCAGTTCAGCGTGCGCGATGAGGTTGCACGCCTGCTGGGCCTGCCGAAGAGCAAAGTCAAAGTCGTGCCGATGACCGTCGGCGGCGGCTTTGGCGCGAAGTACGGCATCATCGAGGCGCTGGTGGCGGCGGCGGCGATCCAGGTCGGCCGACCGGTGCGCATGGTGCTGACGCGCTCAGAGGATTTTCTGACCACCACACCCTCGCCTGCCGCCGTGATCGAAATGAAGACCGGCGCGAAGAAGGACGGCACGATCACCGCCATCCAGGCGCATGTGCTGATGGACAACGGCGTGTTTCCTTTCGCGCTGGGCGGGATCGTCGGCATTCTGCTGGGCGGCTACTATAAGTGCGCCAACGTCAAGATCGATTGCTTCGAGGTCTTCACCAACAAGCCGCAGGCCGGCGCGTACCGCGCGCCCGGCGCGCCATCGGCCACTTTCGCGCTCGAATCGAATATCGACGACATAGCGCGCGAGCTGGGCATGGATCCGCTGGAGTTCCGCTACCGCAATGCCGTCGAGGCCGGCGACCTGATGGGCAATGGCGACCCCTGGCCCAGCCTGGGGCTGAAAGAATGCCTGGAGCGCATGCGCGAGCACCCGACCTGGAAGGATCGCCAGCCAGGCGAGGGGGTTGGGATCGCGGTTGGCGGCTGGCCGGTCGGCGCGACGCCGGCGGCGGCGGTCTGCCGGGTCGACGACGATGGCACGATCCGCGTCCATGTCGGCTCGGTCGATATCTCGGGCGTCAACAGCAGCTATGTGCTGGTCGCGGCCGAAATCCTGGGCGTCTCGCCCGATCAGGTCGAGATCATCCAGGGCGACACTCAGACCGGCCCCTACGCCGGGCCGAGCGGCGGCAGCCAGACCACCTACAGCGTCTCGGGCGCGGTGGCCAACGCCGCGCGCGAGGTGCGCCGCAAGCTGCTGAACCTAGCCGCCGATCACTTCGAGGCGTCGGTGGACGATCTGGAGATCAAGGATGGCCAGGTGCAGGTCAAGGGCGTGCCCGCGCGCGCGGTGGCGATCGGCGAGCTGGCCGGTATCGCACAGGGCAAGCAGGGCGGGCCGGGGCCGATTGTGGGCGAGGGCACTGCGGCGGTCGAGGAGAACACGGCCGGCTTCGTCGTCCACCTGGCGAAAGTGGCGGTCGATCGCGACACCGGCCAGGTCACGCCGCTGCACTATGTCGCCATTCAGGATGTTGGCTTCGCGCTCAACCCCATGATGGTGTTGGGCCAGATCCACGGCGGCACGGTTCAGGGCATCGGCTGGGGCCTGCATGAGGCCATGGTGTACGATGAGAACGGCCAGCTGCTGACCGGCAGCTTCATGGATTACGACGTGCCCAAGATGGATACGGTGCCGACGCTTGAGACGATTCTGGTGCAGATCCCATCGCCGCACGGCCCCTTCGGCGCGCGCGGCATCGGCGAGCCGCCGATCACCGCCGGCGCGGCCGCGCTAGCCAACGCTGTGCGCGACGCGACAGGAGTACGCGTGACCGAGACGCCGATTCGGCCCGAGCAGCTGTGGCGGGCGCTCCACGACGGGAGTTAGGGGTTAGGGGTTAGGGGTTAGAGTCAAAGATTACGATGATCACAATGATCACGCTGATCTCAACGAATGTAACCCTTAACCCCTAACCCTTACCATTTCGCGTTTGTGCCATTTGACACGAAGAGCGGTCAATGGTACATTAGCCAGCGCAAAGAAGCCCTCCTCCCCTAATATATGCGTAAGCCTACTGTGCGACCTGGAAAGTGTGAAAGCACATGCCTCCCCTGTCTGAACATATCGTGCTGCGCAACCGCGATATCGAAAATATTGCCGACTTCGATGTCTACCTGAAACATGGTGGCTACGAAGCGCTGCGCATGGCCGTCAAAGAAAAGACGCCCGCCGACATCATGCAGATCGTCAAGGACTCGGGGCTACGCGGCCGTGGCGGCGCCGGCTTCCCGACCGGCGTGAAGTGGGGCTTCCCGCCCAAGGATGTGTTCCCGCGCTACCTGGCCTGTAACGCCGACGAGAGCGAGCCGGGTACGTTCAACAACCACGAGATGATCGATAAGAACCCGCATCAGCTGATCGAAGGGATGGCTATTGCAGCCTATGCGATCGGCGGCTGCGCTACCGCGTATATCTACATTCGCGGCGAGTTTGCCCACGGCGCTCGCGTGCTGGAGCGCGCGATCAACAGCGCCTACGACAAGGGCTTCCTGGGTAAGAACATCTTCGGCAGCGACTTTACTATCGACATCACCGTGCATCGTGGCGCCGGCGCCTATATCTGCGGCGAAGAGACCGCGCTGATCGAGTCGCTCGAAGGCAAGATCGGCCAGCCGCGCGCCAAGCCGCCGTTCTTCCCGGCCTCGATCGGCCTGTATTTGAAGCCGACGGTGGTCAATAAT
>WNFV01009143.1_pt1 | contig 11029 bp, 11 predicted proteins | sample 5400101 | NCBI WGS metagenome assembly WNFV01 (sample SAMN13153361, study PRJNA577476) | soil metagenome | isolation source: 115 cm soil or saprolite under grassland replicate 1 | place: USA:California | collected 2016-06-15
CCGGCCCCGGGGAGCCTCGCGGTCGGCCACCGCCTTGAGGTCACGGTCGGTGATGAGCCCATCAAGGCGCGCGACAAACAACCCGGCGCACATGCGAAACCGCACGCCGGGCAGCTGGCAGGAAGCTGCCGGCCGCACTTCAGGAGAACGCGAGGCTGGGGTGGACCCCGGGCAGCCACGGTCCGACCAATTCATCTGGAGGGTCTCACCTCCTGAGCGGTCTTGCCCCGCTCGCCACGAGGCGGGCGGAGCCAGCGTGGCACGAGGGACAGGGGCACGATGAGGACGGCGGCGACGGCGAGGTAGCCGAGCGTCCGATGCGGATCGCCGCGTCCCTCGGAGAGGGCGCCGCCGGTCAGCGTGTACGCCGCGGTGCCCGGCAGCATGCAGAGCCATGAGAGGAGGACGAAGGTCCTGAACCGGAGCCGCGTGAGGCCATACGCGAAGTTCTGGAGATTGAACGGGAAGAGCGGCACCAGCCGCGTGATCATGAGCATGCGCCAGCCGTGCTCCGCCACGGCGGCGTCCAACTCGCGAAGGCGCGGGCTCCGCGCCACCCATCGCTCCACCAGCCCGCGCATGGCGTAGCGGGCGGCGAGGAAGGCCGCCGCGGCGCCGAGCGTAGCGCCGAGCGACACGTAGGCTGTTCCCCGTACCGGCCCGAAGGCCACGCCGCCCAGGACGGTGAGCGGCAGGGCCGGCACGAACACTAACTCGGCCGCCGCGTACCCGACAATGAAGACCGCCGGCCCCCAGGGCCCGTAGCCGTCGATCCACGCCTTGAACCTGGCCACGTCCTCGAGCCGCAGCAGGTCCCAGACGCCCAAGCGCCACGCGAGCACGGCCACGGCCCCGAGCCCGGCTGCGAGCACGATGCCCCGGCCGCCGTACGCCCGTGTCGTCGTGGCGCTGCCGCTCATCAGAACTTCCCGCGGATGCGCTCTTTCGCCGGCAGGTTCTCCAGACAGGTTGTCCACCAGCCGGTCCGGATCGTCTCGGCGAACTCGGCCGGCAACCCCTCTCGCTCGATCTGACGAGCGAGCGTCTCGTGCTCGTAGTGCACGGGAACGAACTCTACGTCGAGATCGGGACCCGTCGAGAGCACCGCGTACCAGACGTTGGTCGAGCCGTCGTTCTCTGGCCGCCCGATGACTCCCACGTTGACGGCGTGCCCGCCTCCGGGCAACGCGCGGTGCCACTTGATCCCGGTATGCGTGCAGAGAAGGACATCGGTCGCCTCGCCCTGCAGGAACCGCCGGAGGAGCCCGTTGGGCGTGGTGGACTCCCAGAGAAACTCGTTGATCACCCGGGGCGAGCCATGACACATGAGCACGCCATGCTCGCCGAGCCTCACCCGGCGATGGCGCGGCAGCGTGCCCAGCCAGGCCCGATTCACGGAGGAGGTGCGCGTGAACGTGTACTCGTAGCTGATCCGCGCGAAGTGGTTGTCACGCGGGTCGGTGTACCCGCACCCGCAGTCGGCGCGTCCCGAGGCGAGCGACTCGTCGTAGTTGCCCTGGATGGCGAGCACGCGGTGCTCGCGGAGCAGCGGGAACACCCGGTCCGGATGGGGGCCGAAGCCACCCATGTCCCCCAGGCAGAAGACGGCCTCCACGTCCCGGCGCCGCGCGTCCTCCAGCATGGCCTCGAGGGCCAGCGAGTTGTTGTAGACGCCGCCGAAGACGGCGATCCGCCGGTACTCGGTTCGCTCGAGCGCCTCGCCCAGAAGCGTCAGGATCGCGGGGTGGAGGAACGGCTCGCCGCCGGTGAAGTAGATCTCCTTCACGCCGAGCGCTTCGGCTTCCCGGATGGCCCGTCTCGCGGTCTCGGCGTCGAGCGGCCGGAGCCACGGATCCTTGGGCCCGCTGGCATTCAGGCAGTGGGTGCATTCCAGGTTGCACCAGGTGCCGGTGATCTGGATCCAGAGCGCCGACAACCGCACGCATGGCGCCGCCGGGATCCGGCTCGGCTCCGATCTCAGCAGGGGAAGGCTGGGGCCCATAGTGTCACGGTGCCGCGGACGCGGACGGTCCGAGGCCTGCTGAAGGAGGCCCCTTCGGCCGACCGGCCGAACCCGCTGCCCTTGACGGCCTCCCTCTCATGGTTGTCGACTCCGTCCCTCTCTTCTTCGATGCCCGGTCGCCCGAGCGTCACCGCTCGCCGGAGGTCCAGGGCTTACCCCGAATCAATGGAACGAGGAAGCGGGCGTCGAAGGGTGTACGATACGGCACGCCCGCTCGCCGATAGGTCTGCTCGGGAATGCCGACGTCGGCCAGGATCACCTCGCCGGCCTTGTCCGGCGCGAGCCCCGTCTTGGGCAACGCCAAGGTCACGGTCCAGCGGGCCCTCACGAAATCCCCGGGCGCATGTCCGGTCGTCGAATCGACCCCCGAGGGCATATCAAGGGCGAGGACCGGCGCTCCGGCGCGCTCAGCCCAACGGATCAGACGAGCCACCGGCCCCACTGGAGCGGAGCGCAGGCCGTACCCAATCAGCGCATCGAGGATGACGTCGAGCGTGCTGTCTTCGAGTTGCGCGATCTCGATCTCCTTGCCTGGAGTCGAGGCGAAGATCTTCCGCTGAAAGGCCGGGAGCGGGCTGAGACGGCCCGGGTCCGCCAGGCAAAGCCTGACGTCGACGCCGCGATTGGCCAAGTGGCGGGCGGCGCAGATCCCTCCGCCTCCGTTCCCCCCGCCACCGGCCAAGACGACAACCCGTCCACCTGGCGCCCAGGACCTCGATCGTCTGCAGGGCGAGGTTGCGACCGGCATTCTCCATCATCTGGAACAGATTCGGCCCGGTCTCCTCGGTAGCGAGGCGATCGATCTCTCGCATCTGGTCCGTGGTCACGGCGGGGACCTCGATCCCGGAATCGGTGACGTAGCGCATGCTTGGACACCGCCGCGGATCGGCCGTGCTTCCGGCTACTCCCGTCCCATCACCCACCGGGTGTCCAGATCTCGCAGAGTGTACAGCGCAAAGCAGGCAGCCAGCATCGGCCACGCCGCGAAGAAGAGGAGGTTCGAGAGCGGAGCAAGATATTGCCGGAACGCTGCCAGCGTCGACATGGCGTGCAGCGCCAGCACGGCGCCGTATGTGATTCGCTTCTGGTAGCCGACCAGGAAGGCCAGGAGCAGCAGCAGCTCTCCCGCGCCGATCGCGTAGAACACGCCGTTGCCCAGTCCGCCGACGCGGTAGAAGTACGTATACACTTGGGCAGCATGACCGGGGCTCAGGAACTTATCCAGCGTCCACATGAACATGACGAGGAACACGCTCAAGCGTAGCAGCAGCAGGGCACGCGGAATTCGTTCGTCGGCTTGCACGACGCCCCCCTCCGTTCTCGTCGCGTCCCGCATCGTCACCCCACGTCGTCGAGTGCCCGGACGCGCATTTCGGACAGTGTTGACGCGGACTTCCCACATGTGACCACTGTCAGCGCCGGTGTCGCCGCTCAGGCCCGCCCCCTTGATGGCGTCAGACCACCGCTGTATTTAACCGGCGTGAGCGGCGATTTATTCCCGCGACGCGATGGCCGCGAAAGCAGGGGCAAAGGCGCTCGCTCACGCCAGCGCGGCGTGGAGCTCGTCGAAGCTCTTGACAACGAGATCGGGCTCGGGCCCCAGCGGGTCCAAGGGCACCCCGGACCGGTTGATCCAGCACACCGTGAAGCCGAAACTCTTGCTTCCGACGACGTCGAACGAGTTCGAGGAGACGAAGAGGATCTCCCGCTTGCGAAGCCGCATGGCCTGTGGCGCGAGCTGGTAGACGGTCGGCGAGGGCTTGTAGATCCTCACGGCGTGCGCGCTGAGCACCCAGCGGAAGTGCGACCGAAGGCCCGCCCGCGCCAACCCGACCTGGAGCATCTTCGGGCTCCCGTTCGAGAGGATCGCGAGGGGGTATCGCTCCTTCAGGCTCGAGACGACGGCGGGGACCTCTGGGTACGGGGTGGGCTGCAGCCAGGCCTCCATCAGCGCCTTCTGCTGGTCGGCGCCGACCGTGAGGCCGAAACGACGGATCGTGAAGGCCAGGGCCTGTTCCGACACCTTCCAGAAATCCCGATACTGCCCCATCGCGCTCCTGAGAAACGTGTACTCAAGTTGCTTGGCCCGCCACTGCATGTTGAAGGCGAGCGGATCCGGAGCAACCGCCTTGCACGCCTCCGCCACCGCCCCAACGTCGACCACCGTGCCGTACATGTCGAAGGCAACACCTTTGACCCGAAGTCTTGCCATAGGTCCTTTCTCCTTGCGCGTCAGGGGTATTTAGGGCTCAGCGAAGCCTGCTGGAGGCGAGAGTAGCACTCCCCTCTGGTCGGCCGGTCAATCGATCCCCTTGCCGAGCATTCGACGGCCCCCTGCCGCCACGGTCCACTCACGATGCCCTCCTCTCCGGGGCGCCGGCGCGGGGCGGCGAGGTCTCGGGGGCCGCCCGATCTGGAGCCAGGTGCGCCTCGAGCCCGTAGGCGCCAAGCGTGTTGAACTTGACGATCTCGAAATTCGGACTCGCGTCGAAGTCCCGGGGCAGCGTTTGCGAGTAGTGTCGGATCGCCGGCAGGATCCCGTTCGGGCCAGCTTCGAGAACCGAGCCGCCCTCGGCCGCAGCGCCAGCGACGACGGGCAGGATGGAGTAACCCACCCGCTGGAACGCCTTGGCGATCATCCCGGAGCAGATCACCTGGAGCTCGGTGCAGTTGCCCAGGCACGCCTCGATGGCGCGTGTCTTCATGGGGCCGAACCTGACCGGAGAGGCCAGCATCAGGGCGAGGTCGAGAAGGTTCCGGTCATCGTAGGCCTTGCCGAGGTCGGCAACGACAGAGTCGACGACCCGATCCAGGTCCGCGGGATGGATGTGCGCGGGTCGGCAGATCCGGATGTTGTGCGTGCTGTATTTCTCGAGAGGCACGGCGTTGACGCCCTCGTCGGTGAGAGCCTCGACGAGCAGGCGATCGGCCAACTCCCCGAAGCGCGCCAGGGCCTCGGCGCGCAGCCGGCCTCCCCGGCGGAGCAGCTCGTCTCCGACGTAGAACGCGCTGTGGCTCCACTGGCTCTGCGTCAGGTACTTGACGAGTTGACTGATGCGGAGCGTTCCCTCCACGAGCACCACGTCGCCTTTCCGAATTTCTCGGTACACGCGCGCCATGTCATTGGAGGCCTTCAGCTCATAGGCGGCGACCTCGCGATTCAGAAAGCGCGAGACGGCGCGCTTCATTCGGGCCTTCAGCGCCGTCAGCGGCGACGGGAACGCCGCCGGCGGCGTCGCGACTCTGGTCCGCGCATCGACAGCCGCGGTCGGCCCCGGCCCGGCCCGACGTCTCATGCCGTCCGGGTCACTCCCGTCGGCCCCCGTGGACGCGATCACCGGCGGCGTCGAGGCGAACGGCAAGAATGCTCGCCCCGACCGCGGCCGGAGGGCGGCTCCCACGCGGCTGATCATCCGGCCCCGGAGCGACCCCCTGCCATGCCGCCAGCGCCGGTAGAGCTTCACGAGCAGATAGATCGCGACGCCCGTTCCGAGCGCCACCGCCAGGATTGCCGAGGCGGCCCGGTACCGCTCCCCCATCGACCCTATCTGCCACCCGAGGCTATAGCCTGCGAGGGCGAACCCGCTCACCCAGGTCAGGGCGCCGATACTATCGAAGAGGAGGAACTTCGTGTACGGCATGCGGGCTGAACCGGCGAGGGGGAAGAGGAATGCGCGGACCCCCATCACGAAGCGGCCGAACACCACGGCCATCGCCCCGCGCAGCTTGTAGAATGCCACGGCCTTCTGAAGGCACTTCCCCGAACCCAGCGTGACCCGGCAATAGCTGTGAAGGAGACGGTCGCCTCCGAGCCGGCCGAGCCAGTACCCCAGGCTGTCCCCGGCCATGGCGGCCACCGCAGCCAGCACGATCCCGCCCTCCAGGTCCATTTGTCCGGTGCGGGCCAGGGCGCCGAAGGTCAGCAGGAGCAGTTCGCCAGGGAGCGGCAAGCCGGCATTATCGAGAAGAATCCCCACGAAGATGATCCAGTAGCCGTACCGAACGAACAGATCGGGGAAGAGTTCCAGGCTCACCGGCGTCACCTCTCTTTCACTCGTTGGCTGCCGCCTTGGGTTTCGCCTACCCCAGCCAGCCGTAAGAGCACCCCCGCCAAGCGGACGATTCGACAAGTTCTCTGAATCCCGGGGGCGACACGAGGCCTCCTAGTGGCAACACAGGCGCGGTTCCCGCGCCTCGTCCAGCGCGCGCGCCGGACACTTTGGGGGAGAGAGGTCGATGCTTCGGTGCCGGGATGTCGTGGAATTGCTTGCCGAATATCTCGATGACCAGCTCGACCCGGCCACGGCCGGCGCCCTCGACGCCCACTTGACCGGTTGTGAGGAATGCGCCGCGTTCACCAACACGTACCGAAAGACCGTGCAAGCGCTGCGTCAGCTGAGGGAGGAGGACCTTCCGAGCCAGCTGCGGGACCGGCTCCGGGCCTTCCTCGAGCGGCAGATGGGTCTCGGCCGGCTCTGATCGGCAGGTCAGCCACTCGGCGAGAAGACGGGGCCGAGCTTCTTCCGGAGGAAGAGCCGGGCCCGATGAACCCGGGACTTGACCGCGGCCACGGTCAGGCCGAGGATGCCCGCGACTTCGTCGTTCGGGAGGCCCTCCACGTCGTGCAAAAGGATGACGGCGGGTATTCCCGACCTCGTCAGCAGCGGGTAGGACCGTCGGAATATAGCTCCCGCTTTGCGGGTTACTGTAACGAGGTGAGGGCCCCGGGCGGCTATGCGGAGTGCCCGCGGAAAGGGGAGAAAGATGGAGTGGATCGGCTTGGTCCTCCTCGGGGTCGGACTCTTGGGCGTGTTTGTTCTGTGGGACATGCTCTTCTGTGGAGGAAAGCGCTGCAAGCAGGTGATTGACCGGCTCACTGACCGCACGTAGCCGAGATGGCGGGTATCCTTCTAACGTGAGCCCGCGTGTTCGGACAGCCAGCGCCGTCGTCGCTCTGCCGAGCGGGATCGGCGAGGAGGAGGCCCTGTTTTTACTGCGCGCGCTTGCCCGCCTGAAGGAACGGAGGTTCGGACGGCTCTTGTTGAGCGTGAGTGACGGGCGAGTCGTGGAAGCCGAGGTGACCGAGAAGATAGACAGAAGGCTGCTGCAAACCTTCTCGCCTTGAAGATGGGCACGCGGGCGCCTGTTTTTCGCTTGACAGCGCTCCGGCGGTAGGCTACCGTCCGCGCTGGGCCGACCTGAAATACAGGAGGCCGCTGAAGCAGCCCTTTGGGTTGCCTCGGCGGCCTCACTTCTTTGTCTTCGGGGACTCTCTCACGCCTGCGGTTGATGGACGGAGGAAGGAGGCCACGGCGATGAATTTGGTCCAGGGGTTGGTGATCGTGGTGATTGCTCTCGCGGTTTCGGGCTGCGGCGCGGTTCTCCAGAGATCGGATCCTCAGAGCATCGCGCTCCGGGAGTGCCCGGCTGACCGCAGCGACGTCTTCGCGTTCCAGTGCTACTGCACTAACGACAATACGGGCGGGTAAGGCAGGACCTGCTCGAAGGCCCGCTCCACTTCCCCGGTCGCCCGTAGACCTCGCGCGACTGGACGACGTGTCTAGCTTCTAGCTCAGTCCTCTCTTCTCGCCGGTCTGCCTCCGCTGTATTCCGCCGCTGAACTCTGTGTCGAACACCCGCCGTCCGTCTGCCTCCGCGGAAGTCGCCCATAAGAACCTCCCATCACATCCTGCGGCCCTCACTGCGTGCAGGGCAGGGGGGCCGCGCTGATTGCTCGACGGTCCGAAGGAGCGCGCAGGGAATAAAGCGGCAGCCGCGGAGTTTATCTTGCAGGGCATTGGCACGACCGATGGAGTGAGTGGCGCCGTCATCGGCGTACGAGACGTCACCCGAGGGCTCCTCTGTGCGCCGTTGTGGAGTGAGACCTCGCGCTCGATCAGGTGCAGTTCCGTGCTGACTCCCGCGGGGCGACATGGAGGGGGACGGCCGCAAGCTGGGAGTTCTGCGCGAGCTCGACGCATCGGGAGCGGATCGGGCACGTCGTCGGAATCAGAGCCCGCGGGCCCCTCATGGCCCGGGGGAGAGAGGAGGCCGAGTATGCGAGCGATCCCATGGCAAGCAGCGGTCACACTCATCGCACTCGTCTCGATCGGCCCTGGTGCCACGGTCGCCCGGGCCCAGACGGTGGACGAGCTCAAGCAGCGCCTCCAGGAGCTCGAGCGCTCGACGCGCGAGCAGGTCGACGCGCTCAAGCGGATGATCCAGGAGCAAGAGACCAAGCGCGTGGAGGAGCGGCGCGCGGCGGAGGAGCGCGAGCGCACCTTCCAGCTCCTCAAGGAGCAGGTCGACAGCCAGCGAGTGGCTCTACAGGCGCAGGAGCAGCGGGTCGGAAGGTTCCTTGACGGGTGGGAGAACTTCTTCGACCTCCAGGCCGGCCGGAAGCAGAGTAACAACGACCCCAACCCCCTCGGCAAGGACATCCAGGGCAACGTCTACGCGGGCGACCTTTTCAAGATCCGTCTGGGCGGCTCGCTGCGCCTCCACGTGCAGCACAATGACACGCCGGTCGGCGAGTCGGTGTCCCAGGCCCTGTTCCCCGACACCACGGTGCCCGGGGGAGGCGACAACGGCGGCCGGGACAACTTCCGCGCCTTCGCCGGGCGCACGCGCCTGAACCTGGCCATCGGGGGGCCCGAGACCCTCGGCGGCAAAACCCAGGGCTTCTTCGAGATGGACTTCAACCGGCAGTTCACCGCGGGGGAGAGCGGGGCCATCAACAACAACCCGCGCCTTCGTCACGCCTTCGGCCGCTGGAGCTTCTCGGACCTCCTGGCCAAGGGCGATGAGCTTGTGCTCACTATGGGCCAGACGACCAGCTTTGCCGACCTGTCCCCCGACACGGTCGACTTCAACACCATGCTGGGCGGTCTGGGCGCCGCCCTGCGCCGCAACCCCCGCTTCGAGATCTTGCATCGGTATCCCGTCCCCGGCTGGCTCAAGTTGGTCAGCTCCATCGGCTTCGAGCGGCCCTTCTTCGGCAACGACTTCATCGGCACGGACCTGGGCCCGGGCGATCTGAGCGGGTTTCCGGCGGTGAGCGGCGGGATCGGTCTCGAGGCGAACCGCCTCGGTGAGGGGTTCGGGATCGGCAGCTCCCGGCTCTACGTGCGCACGACCTGGGGCGAGGCGGAGGAGCGCTTCAGCACGACCGCCGTTCCGGTGTCCAACTTCGGCGCCCAGACCAACTTCAGCGAACAGAGCTTCACGAACCAGGCGGTCCACGGGGCCATCATCCTGGACCGCATCGGCTTCAACAAGACCGGCCGCGCCTTGACGCTCAAGCTCCAGGGCGGCGGAGTCTGGGCCCGCGGAGATGCCCTGCATCTCAATGCGGAGTTCGGCCCGCGGGTCATCCTGGACGCCGACGGAAGGCTGACCGCGGCTCAGAGTGCCGGCGGGTGGATCAACCCGATCTTCTATCTCACCGACACGCTGAGCATCCGCTGGGCCGGCGGCATCCAGCACTTCATCGACGACGACCGGCCGGTTCTCGCCGGGGCGCCTTCATCGGGAAGCATCGCCGCCAACACCGCCTTCTTCCGCACCCTGAACCGGCAGTCCGAGGTCAGCATCTGGTGGACGCCCGGCCCCTTCACCTTCGCCTTGTCCTATAACCACACCTCCACACGCTTCAAGCACCTCAATCTCCCGCCCGCGAGGGGCTCGGAGAGCCGCGAGAACGAGAACAACAAGATCGAGTTCATCAGTTGGTTCAGCTTCTAGACCGCCTCCGGCGGGGCGGGGCTGTGCGCTCGCGCCCCGTTATCCTCGTCCACCACGCAACGGCTGCGGCGGCGATCGTCGCCCTGGTAGCGGCGGGGTGTGGCCGCATGTCTCTGGTCCTGCCGGTCCGGCTGGAGCACGAGACGATCTCGGCGCCCCTTCGCCCCGGTCCAATAACGGGCTGCGAGTCCGCGGGCCGGGTTATCGCGGCGATCATCGTGACGGAGTTGGCGCTTCCGCTCCCCCAGCAATTCACCGCGTTCGTCTATCCAAGCCGCGCCGCGTACGAGCAGGGGCTCGTCCGCATGGCAGGTATCCAGCCTGTGCGGGCGGCGGAGATCGCCGACTACTCGGTTGGCCTCGGTCAACATCGCCAGCTGTTCATCAACGACGAGGCCTTGCGGGGGGCTCCCCGGACCGACTGGCTAGGTGTCGTGGCTCACGAGCTCGCCCACGCGGCGCAGTACGAGCTCTCCGGCGGGCGCCGTGGGAAGTCGGAGCAGTGGCTCCGCGAGGGCATGGCGGATTGGGTCCGATTCCTGGTGCTCGAGCGCCTGGAGGAGAAGACGTTTCGCCATCAGCGGGAGCGTGCGCTCAGCGCCGTCGCGCGGGCGTTGCCTGCGCTGCAAGACGATCCACCCGACCTGCTCGTCCTGGGCAGTCCTCCGGGGTGGTCGGCACGGACTGCCCGCTCGGGCGATCGACTCACGTACGGACTCGCCTTCTTGCTGACCGACGACCTGATCCGACACCGTGGGCTCGAGAGTCTGCGCGCCTACTTCCGGGCGTTCGCGCACTCCGATGATCGCTTCGGCCACTTCCGGCGCGCGTTCGGACGTTCCTTGGCGGAATTTCAATCCGAAGCGCTGGATCGGATCCGCACCGAGTTGGAGCGTGCCCAGGGGCAGAAGGGTGGTGAATCCGTTTCCCTGGCTGACGCGCGGCCCGAGGCACGTGTTTTCGATTGGGAGGCGCAGGCAGCGGGGATCTGGATTGAAAAGGGACCGACATCCGCTCCCTTCACGTCTCGGTGACGATATCAATGAAGGACACCGGCGTCCTCGGCGTTTCGTTCCATTTCCACTGAAAGACAGGGTGCTATGAAAGGCCCAGGTCCCTTCAGCGTGTAGCCGTGCAGAACCAGCTCGCGACTGTCCAGCTCGCCCCGTAACACGACCTCTACCGCATCCGGCGGCAAGGCGGTCGTGTGTCCCGACTCGAGGATTTCCTTCCCCCGGATCCCGAAGAAGAGGGTGTCGGCTC
>WNFV01009145.1_pt1 | contig 11028 bp, 12 predicted proteins | sample 5400101 | NCBI WGS metagenome assembly WNFV01 (sample SAMN13153361, study PRJNA577476) | soil metagenome | isolation source: 115 cm soil or saprolite under grassland replicate 1 | place: USA:California | collected 2016-06-15
CCTTTCGCCCGGTCCGCGCGTCGAAGCGCCGCACGAGCGTGTCGTCCGTCCGGTTACGGGCGATGAAGTGCCAGGCGCCGTCGGGCGAGAGCCGGCCGTACCCGAGCGAGAACCGCTTCTTGCCCGTGACGACGTCGTAGGCGAGAAGCTGGCCCCAAGGCCCGTTCGGGAGCACCGTCACGAGCGGCGAGCCCGGCTTCGACAGGCTGAGCGTGCCGCAGACGCTGGGTGGGCAGCCGTCGGCGGCGACGCCCTGCGCGACGGCCAGTGCAACGACGGCGAGGAGAAAAGCGAGACACGAGGCACGGCGCATGACGACTCCTTCCACTCGGCGCTTCCTCCTCGTCTACGCGCGAGTGACCGCAGGAGGTCCGTGCGCTACGGGCTCGGCGCGCCCGGAGCGACCGGCTTTCCGAACGTCTGCACGCGGAACGTCGTCGTATCGATGACCGCCATCCGCCCGCGCCCGGGCTGCCGCAGAACGAGCTGCCGCTCGTCGGGCGTCAGAGCTATCCGCAGGCTGAACACCGCCGCTGCGTCGGTCCACGGGAGATCGACACACACGGCCGCGCGGTTCCGGGTGTCGAGCGCGTGCACGAACGACTTGCCGGGATTGGTATAGAGCGTGTACGCCCAGCCGCCGTCTCGCGTCGTCGCGCGCGTGACCGGGATGCCCTGCATGTCGGACTCTCGCTCCCGCTTGTCGACGATCACGCCGGGCACGAGCCGGCCCGACGTCAGGTCGAGCGCGCGGACCCGGTAGTCCGGGCCGTTGCCGGCGGTGAACTCGATCAAATACACCGTGCTCGCGTCGGGTGAGATCACGTCGAATGCGAACGAGCCCCGCAGCGTGACGACGCGCCGGAGCTTGAGCGTCTTCGTCGAGACGACTGCGAAGCGCGAGGTTCGCTGCAGCCCACCGGTCTGCCCGAGGACGAGCGTCCGCCCGTCGGCCGAGACGCCTGCCGTCGAGCCGTCGTTCGCGACGAGCGGGACGCCGTATGCGCCCTGGATCGAGGCAGACCTCAGAACTCGACCGTCGCGAACGCGGATGGCAGCGACGCTCGTGACGCCGTGTGCGGGCTTCGCGACGTACCGCACGAAGCCGCTCGGCCCCAACACTCCCGTACCGCCGACGAGCACCCCGGGCGCCGGGCGGCCGCCGGCGAGCGCGGTTGCCGCCAGGGCCGCCGCGGCGAAGAGAGCGAGCGCGAGCCGAGCGAACGTGGTCATAGCTTCCTCCTTCGAGACGTCACGATCGATACACCGCGCGGCCGCCTCGGGTTCCGCGGGACCTCACACGCCCCGCCGCTCGTATGCGAGGCGGTGGACCTCTCGCCGCAGCTCGCTCGTATAGTCGGCGCGCGATGCCGACTCGTCGGGACGAGCGCGCCCTCGTACGGGGCGCCCAGCGAGGATCGGCCTCTGACCTCGAGGCGCTCTTCCGCGCGCACTGGCGCAGCGCTTATCGGGCGGCCTACCTCGTCTGCGGCGACGGAGCGGCCTCCGAGGACATCGCTCAGGAGGCCTTCCTCGCCGCCGTGCGGGCGCTCGACCGCTTCGACCGCCGCCGGCCGTTCGGGCCCTGGCTGCACAGGATCGTCGTCAACCGCGCGATCGACTTCACGCGAGCCCGCCGCCTGCGAGCCGAGGTCGAGCTGGTCGAAGGCTCTGCGTCCGCCGAGGATCCCGACCCGGATTCCGGGGCGTTTTCGCGGCTTGCCGAGCTGTCGCCCGAGCATCGCGCCGTGATTGTCCTTCGCTACCTGCTCGAGTACACGCCCGGTGAGATCGCCGAGTTGCTCGGTCTGCCGCGCGGCACCGTCAACTCGAGGCTGCGCCGCGGACTCGACGCGCTGAAGGAGCGGCCCGAATGAAGCTCGGCGACGACGTCCGGATTCCGGAAGGCTCCGAGGAGCGCGCCTGGCAAGTCGTTCGCGCTGCCTACGACGAGCGGATCCCGTCGCCGCGCGAGCGACGGCCGCTCCGACCGGCGCTCGCGCTGGCGGCCGCACTCGTCGTGATCGGAGCTGCGATCAGTCCGCCCGGCCAGGCGGTGCTCGACTCGATCCGGGAGACCGTCGGCGTCGAGAAGGCTCAGCCGGCGCTGTTCCGGCTACCGGCCGCGGGCCGGCTGCTCGTCTCCTCCCAGGCAGGCGCCTGGGTCGTGGATGCGGACGGGTCGAAGCGGCGGCTCGGCGACTGGCAGCAGGCGTCGTGGTCACCGTTCGGGCGCTTCGTCGTCGTGGCGCGCGGGAACGAGATCGCCGCAGTCGAGCCGAACGGAGACGTCCATTGGAAGCTCTCGCGGAAGTCCGTGCGCCTCCCCCGCTGGGGCGGAACACGGATCGATACGAGGATCGCCTATCTCAGCGGCAGCGTCCTGCGTGTCGTGGCCGGCGACGGGCGGAACGACCATCGCGTCGCTCGCCAGGCCCGGCCCGTCGGGCTGGCCTGGCGGCCCGGCCCAGCGCACGTCCTGGCTTACGCACGCGGAGACGGCTTCATCCGCGTCGTCGACAGCGACCGCGGCACGGTGCTGCTGAAGAAGCCCATCCCGGAGGAGCCGCTCGCGCTCGACTGGGTGGCCGACCGGCTCCTCGTGCTCACGCGGACGACGCTGCGCCTGTACGACGACAGCGGCGGCGTCGTCCTGAGGCGACGCGGCTCGTTCACGGCGGCCGCGTTAGCGCCGCGCGCGCAGGGCGTCGCGGTCGTTCACCGCGAGGGAAGCGTCAGCACGGTGGACGTGCTCTCCCGCCGGGGGCCCGCGCGCCGCGCCTTCGCCGGCATCGGCCGCTTCGACACGCTCGTCTGGTCTCCGGACGGACGCTGGCTGCTCGTCGGCTGGCCCGCCGCCGACCAGTGGGTCTTCGTCCGCGTGACTGGCCCCCGCCGCATCGTCGCCGTCTCGAACGTCTCGCGGCAGTTCGACAGCGACTCGTTCCCGAGGATCGCGGGCTGGTGCTGCGCCTCGTCTTGATCGCAGCGACGCTGGTCGTGCTGGGCGGCGGCGCAGCGCACGGACGCGGACTCGGCGGGCGTGCGATCGCCTATGTCGCCGCCGAGGACGCGGCTCAGCTCGTTGCAGTCGACCCGTACAGCAAGGAGGTGCTAGCGCGGATTCCCGTCGCGCGCGGGCCGCACAACGTGGCCGCCTCGCCGAACCGGGAGCAGCTACTCGTGACGAGCCCACCAGCCGGGCGCGTGACGTTCGTCGACGGGGTGCGGCGTCGCACGATCAAGGTCTTCTCCGGGTTCGCGTACCCGCACGACGTCGAGTTCGGGCCCGGGTGGGGTCCGCTCAATCGCGCGCGCTTCGCCTACGTGACCGACGAGCGACGTGGCGAGCTCGTCGTCATCGACATCCAGAAGCTGAAGATCATCCGCCGCGTGCAGGTAGGTGCAGGCGCCCACGACCTGGCGCTTCGTCCCGACGGTGCCCGCGTCTGGGTCACCCACGGGCCGCGCGAGGCACGGATCACGATCGTCGACACCTCCGTTCCGGCGAAGGCGCGCGTCGTCGGCTACGCGGCTTCGCCCGGAGCCCACGACATCGCTTTCGCGCCGGACGGGCTCTACGTCTGGGTCACATACTGGGACTCCGGCATCGTGGGCCAGATCCGGGCTTACCCGCGCACCGGCCGGCTGCGGCTTCACCAGCGCGCGGGCGAGCTCGTCCACCACGTCCAAGTCCAAGAGATCAGCTCGAAGCGCGGCTGGGAGCTCTGGGCGACCGACCACGGGAACGGCCGGACATACCGGCTGGCACGAAGCGGACGGCCGGTCCGCACGCTCACCGGCTGTCCGGGAGCGCACCACGTCGCGTTCGTCGGCGACGCCGCGGTGGTGGTCGCGTGCCACGACGCTGACGCGATCGCCGTCTACGACCGCCGGACATGGCGTCGGACACTCGTCCCGGCAGGCGCCGGCCCGCACGGTGTCGCCGTCATCGTCGCCTGATCTCCGGCTCCAGTAATCTCGGACGATGCTCGAGGTCGGCGACAAGATCCCCGCCGCGGTCGTCTGGCACGGCCCGCGTGAGCCCGAGGCGCTGACCGACCTCGTCGCCGACGGCCCCTGTCTCTTCCTCTTCTACCTCTTCGACTGGTCGTCGACCTGAACGAACGAGCTCGAGCTCCTGCGTGACAGGAGCGAGCAGTTCCTCGACGCCTTCGTCCGCCCGTTCGGGATCTCGCGCGACTCGCCGTGGACGCACATCTCGTGGTCGCAGACGCTCGACCTCACCTTCCCGCTCCTCTCCGACTGGAACGGCGACGCCATCGAGGGCTTCGGCGTCTCGCAGGAGTTCCGCGGGATGAGGAACGTGCCCGTGCGCTCGGCCTTCCTCGTCGACGCGACGGGTAGCGTCCGCGGCGCATGGCGCTACGGCAACTCAGAGGTGCCCGACTTCGACGTGCTGCTCGCAGCCGCGCAGGGCTTGTAGCCCTCGTCTGCGGGCTCTACCTCGCCGCTGGCGTCGCCGCGACCTGGCCGGCGGTGAAGGAGATGCGTTCGGTGTATCTCGCCGGAGGCGCCCCCGGGCGCGGCGAGATGGCCGCCGGCGATCACCTCCAGACCGGCTACCGGCTCTGGCTCGTCGGCGATCAGCTGGAGCACTGGAACGCTCCGTGGCGCGATCCGTACTCGTTCCAGCCGGAGGCGGAACCGCAGTGGAATCCGGCCGGCTGGCCGTTCGGCCTCCCCTACTGGCCGCTCTCGGCGCTCCTCGGGCCCGTGCTCGCGTGGAACGTGTTCACGCTGCTGGCGTACCTCGGCGCGGGCGGGTTCACGTACCTCTGGCTCCGCTCGCTCGACCTGGACCGCGGGCCGGCGCTCGTCGGCGGGCTCGCGTTCGCGCTCGCGCCGTACCGCGTCCAGCAGAGCGTCGGTCATCTGCTGGGGCCGATCTCGATGCTGCTGCCGCTGACGCTTTGGTCGATCGAGCGGCGGCGCTGGTGGCTCGCGACGGCGGCGCTCGCCTCGATTCCGCTTTCGGGCCAGGTCCACCTCGCGCTCGGCGCGATTCCGCTCGCTGCCGGCTACGCCGTCGTTCGGCGCCGTGACCCGAGAGCGCTCCTCGGCGCAGCCGCCGCGGTCGGCTCGGCGGTCGTGGCGGGGGTGCTCGTCCAGCGTGCCGTGATCGCCGGCTCGCTCGACGCTGCCGGGCGGACGCTCCAGGAGGTCGCTCGCTACTCCGCCGACTGGGCCGACTTCCTCTCCCGGGACGAGCGGCACGGGTCCGAGAGCTTCGTCTTCCTGGGCTGGCTGACGCCGCTCGTCGCGCTTGCGGGGCTCGCCGCGCTGGTCGCCGCGAAACGCGTCGCGCTCGCCGCTTGCCTCGCCGTCGCGGCGCTCCTCCCGGCGCTGCTCTCGCTCGGGACGAACCTGCCGCTCTACTCGACCCTCTGGCGCCACGTCGAGCCGTTTCGGTTCCCGCGCGTGCCCGAGCGGCTGATGCCGATCGCGTGCCTGGCGATCGCGGCGCTCGTCGCCTTCGCCGTAGAGCGGTTACGGGCGCCGCTGCTGGTGGCGGTCGCGGTGGCGGCGATCGCGGTCGATCTCGACGTGAGGGCCTACGGGCGGTCGGCGGCCGACACCGACAACGTCGCGTACGCCGCCGTCCGGGCCGCGCTGCCGGGTCGCCTGCTCGAGCTCCCGGTGTTCACGCCGGACCTCCACTACGGGAGCGTCTACATGGCCTACGACATGCAGCTTCGCCGCGAGCGTCCCGGGGGCTACTCGACGCTCGCGCCGCTCGTAGCCGACGTCACGGCGCGACAGCTCGCGCGTCTCAACTGCGGCGAGCCGCCGAAGGTCGAGCTGGCTGCGCTCGGCGTGCGCTACGTCGCCGTTCATCACGGGCTCTATCGGGCGGCGCGGCTCCGCCCCGGCTGCGCGAGCGCCGCGGTCGTCCAGCTCGAGCGTCTCGGGTTCACGCGCCTGGCAGCCGGCGGAGCGGTTACGGTCTACCGGCGCTGACCCATCGAACCGGAGAGGAGACATGGAACGCACCAGCACCGCACCCACGTCGTCGTCGCTCGTGACGCCGCTTGCCGGCCTCGGCCTGCTGGTCGGCATCGTCGTCTTCGGGTGGGCGGCACCGTCCTCGTTCCAGCTGTACAAGATGCTGCACGTCTTCGCAGCTGTCGTCTGGGTCGGCGGCGGAGCGCTGCTCACCGTGCTGGCGATCCTCACCGAGCGATCGAACGACCCGGTCGCGCTCGCCAACATCGGCCGTCAGGCGGAGCTCGTGGGAACGCGCATCTTCGTGCCCTCTTCGCTCGTGGTCGTCGTCTTCGGCGTCGCCATGATCGAGAAGGGCGACCTCGGCTACGGCGAGTTCTGGATCGTCGCTGCGCTGATCGGGTGGGCGATCACGTTCCTGACCGGGATCGGCTTCTTCGCGCCCCAGACCAAACGGCTGAACACGCTGGTCGAGGAGCACGGGGTCGAGCACCCGATCGTGCAGGCGAAGCTGAAGCAGATCCTGCTCGTGGCACGCCTCGACATCGCGATGCTGCTGCTGATCGTCGCGGACATGGCGGCGAAGCCCTTCGCCTAGCATGGAGCAGCGACTCAGCCTGATCACGCTCGGCGTCGCCGATCTCGCGCGAGCGCGAGCCTTCTACGAGGCGCTCGGGTGGACGACCGGCGCGGAGCCGGACGACGACGTCGTCTTCTTCCAGGCCGGCGGGATGATCGTCGCGCTCTGGGACCGCGCGCGACTGGCCGAGGACACGGTCGTCACGGACAGCGGCGGGTGGGGCGGGATCACGCTCGCGTACAACGCGCGCTCGCCGGCTGAGGTCGATGCTGTCCTCGCCGAGGCCGAGTCGGCCGGCGCGACGATCAAACGCCCAGGCGCTGCAACGTTCTGGGGTGGCTACTCGGGCGTATTCGCCGACCCGGACGGCCATCCGTGGGAGGTAGCGCACAACCCGCACTGGACGATCGCCGACGACGGCTCGATTCGCCTCGCCTAGCGCCGGAAAAGCCGCCCCAAGAACCGCGCGATCGAGCGTCCCAGGGCGGGGAACCCCAGCGAGAGCCCGCGCACGGGCTCGGCCGAGTTCGCGACGGCCGCTTCGGCTTCCGCGGGGGCGGCGACGAGCTGCGCCTCGAGGCAGTCGGCGAACCGCCTGACGAGCTGCGACGAGACGTCCTCGACGATCCCGCGCCCGTACTGCGCGACCGCGCCCGCCAGCGAGAGGTCGGTGACGATGTCGACCCTCGTGCCGCCGTCGACGGCCACGAGGCTGGACTCGATCGTGGCCTGACCGGTGCCCCGGCCGCGAAGCTCGCGCGCCTTCGCTCGGAGCCGGACGCGGCGGGCCGTCTCGTCGACCTCTTCCCGCTCGACGTCCGTCGCGAAGGTGAGCGAGATCGGCCCGAGCTTGACCAGCATGGTGGCCTTCCAGTTGGTCTCGTCGACGATCTCGTTCAGCTCGGCGCCCGGCATGCATGGGATCACGCGCGGGACGTCCATCAGCAGCGCCCACGCCTGCTCCGGAGGCCCCGGCACCTCGAAGGAGTTCTCGAGCTTCACGTCGTGACGCTCTCCAGGTACCGAACGGGATCCGCCTCGAAGCGCTTGCGGCAGTGCGGGTTGCAGAAGAAGTACGTAACGCCCTCGTAGACGGCCGTCGCCGGGGCGCTGTCGATCGCGACCGTCATGCCGCAGACGGGGTCGACCGCCTCGGCCGGCGCCGCTGCGGCGAGCGGCCGGGTATGCCGCCAGGCCACGAGCTCGGCGAGGATCGCGACGGCGATCTCCTCCTGCCGGGCGGGGCCGAGGTCGAGGCCGGCCGGGCTGCGGACGCGCGCGAGCGCCTCCTCGTCGAGGCCGCGTTCCCTCAGCGCGCCCAGCACCGCAGCCGCCCGCCGAGAGCTGGCGACGAGGCCGACGTAGCCGGCGCCGGCCGCCAGCGCGCTCGCGAGCGCGTCCTCGTCGCGGCGCCCCATCGTCGCGACGACCACGGCGTCGGCCGATTCGAGCTGCGTCGAGACGCGCCAGCCGATCGTCCGCGCCAGCTCGGCGAGCGTCACCGCAGCGGGACTCTCGCCGACGACGGCCAGGAGCGGCATCGGCAGCGACGGCTCGATCAGCACCTCGACCGTCCCCTCCGAGGCGCACGAGCTCTCCGCAACGACCACGTCAGGAGGAGCGTCCACCCCGACGCCGCGCGGGCCGATCCGCACGAGGCGCGGCTCGCCGTCCACAAGCGCCCGTAGCGCTTCGCGGATCACCGTCGGCTCGGAGCAGGCGCCGCCGACCCAGCCGACGAGCGACCCGCCAGGCGTCACGAGCGCCCGGTCGCCGCGCTTGGTCGAGGCGGGACGCTCGACGCTGACAACCGTCGCGAGCACGTACGGCGTGCCCGCGCTCGCGAGGCGCGCCGCCTCGATCACCACCTCCTCGGGCCTCATTGGGCCAGCCCGGCCTCGACGAGCGCTCGCCAGACCTTGTCGGAGGTCACCGGCATGTCGATGTTGCGGATGCCGGCGTGGGCGAGCGCGTCGACGACGGCGTTCACGTAGGCGGCCGGCGACCCGACCGTCGCCGACTCACCGACCCCTTTTGCCCCGAGCGGATGGTGCGGCGAGGGCGTCACGGTCTGGTCGAGCTCGAACGCCGGCGTCTCCCACGAGGTCGGCAATAGGTAGTCCATGAAGGTCGCGCCGATGCAGTTGCCGTCCTCGTCGAAGGTGATCAGCTGCATCGCGGCGATGCCGAAGCCCTCGGTCAGGCCACCCATGATCTGCCCCTCGACGATCATCGGGTTGATCCGGACACCGCAGTCGTCGACCGCCACGACACGCTCGACCTTCCACTGGCCGGTGCCGCGGTCGATCTCGACCACGACCGCGTAGGCGCCGTACGGGAAGGTCATGTTCGGCGGGTCGTAGTAGTGGACCCCCTCGAGCCCGGCCTGGAGGCCGTCCGGGAGGTTCGTGTAAGCCGCGAACGCGATCTCCTGGATCGTCTTTGCGCGGTCCGGTGAGCCCTTGACGAAGAAGCGGCCCGGTTCCCACTCGAGGTCGTCCTCCGACGCCTCGAGGAGGTGCGCGGCAATTTTCTTCGCTTTGTCGCGCAGCTCGCGCGAGATCATCGCCGCCGCGGCGCCTGCGACCGGCGTGGAGCGACTCGCGTATGTGCCGAGCCCGTAGGGCGTGTTGTCGGTGTCGCCCTCCTGCACCTCGACGTCCTCGTAGGGGATGCCGAGCTCCTGGGCGATGATCTGCGCGAACGTCGTCTCGTGGCCCTGCCCCTGCGACTTGACGCCGAGCTTGAGGATCGCCTTGCCCGTCGGGTGCACGCGCAGCTCTGCGGAATCGAACATCCGCAGGCCGGCGATGTCGTAGTCCTTGCCGTGTCCGGCGCCGACGACCTCGGTGAAGAACGCGAGGCCGATCCCGAGCAGCCTCCCCTGCTCGCGCGCCTCCGCCTGCTCGCGCCGAAGCTCCTCGTAGCCGAGCCGCTCCAGCGCTAGGTCGAGCGCCTTCGGGTAGTCGCCCGAGTCGTAGACGAAGCCCGTCGCCGACTTGTACGGCATCTGCTCCGGCCGGATGAAGTTCCGACGCCGCAGCTCCGCCGGGTCGACCCCGAGCTCGTACGCCGCCGTCTGCACGAGCCGCTCGATCAGGTACGACGCCTCGGTGACCCGGAACGAGCAGCGGTAGGCGACCCCGCCCGGGGCCTTGTTCGTGTAGGCGCCCTCCGCCTCCACGTAGGCGGCCGGGATGTCGTACGAGCCGGTGACGATGTGGAAGAGGCCCGCCCTGAGCTTCGACGGCTGCGCGTCGGCGAAGAACGCGCCGTTGTCGGAGAGCAGCCTGACCCTCAGCCCGGTCATGCGGTCGCCCTGAAGCGCCAGCTCGCCGTGCATGTGGTAGTCGCGGGCGAAGCCGGTCGAGATCAGGTTGCCAGTGCGATCCTCGACCCACTTGACCGGCCGCCCGATCAGGAGCGACGCTGCGGTCGCACAAACGTAGCCCGGGTAGATCGGCACCTTGTTGCCGAAGCCGCCGCCGATGTCGGGCGAGATGATCCGGATCTGGTGCTCCGGCAACCCGGCGACGATCGCGAACAGCGTGCGGTGCGCGTGCGGCGCCTGCGAGGTCATGTAGATCGTGGCCTTGCCCGTCGCCGGGTTGACGTCGGCGACGCAGCCGCAGCACTCGAGCGGCGCCGGGTGGCAGCGCGGGTAGAAGGTGTCGAGGCTGACCACGCGGTCGGCCGCCGCGAAGGCGCGCTCGGTCGCCTCCTTTTCACCCGCGCTCCAGGTGTAGATGTGGTTCGAGGTCTGGCCCTCCTTGTCGTCGCGGATGACCGGTGCGCCCTCGGCAAGCGCCTGCTGGGGCGTCGTCACCGCGGGGAGCGGGTCATAGTCGACGTCGATCAGCTCGAGCGCGTCCTTCGCGACGTACGGCGACTCGGCGACGACCGCCGCGACCTCCTGGCCCTGGAAGCGCACTTTGTCGGTGGCGAGGACCGCCTGGGTGTCGGCCGAGAGCGTCGGCATCCACGCGAGGTTGTGCGCCGCGAGCGCCTCGCCGGTGATCACGGCGACGACGCCCGGCAACGCCTGCGCGCGCGAGACGTCGATCGAGCGGATGCGTGCGTGCGCGAAGGGGCTGCGCAGGAGCTCCATGTGGAGCATCCCGGGCAGGTTGACGTCGTCGACGTAGTTGCCCTTGCCGCGGATGAAGCGCTCGTCCTCCTTCCGCTTGACGGAGTGGCCGAGTCCGCGGACCTCCGGCACGGTGGCCATCACGCCCTCCCTTCCGCGAGCTTGGCGCCCGCCCTGGAGACGGCCTTGACGATGTTCTGGTAGCCGGTGCAGCGGCAGATGTTGCCGGAGATCGCCCAGCGGATCTCTTCCTCGGTGGGGCTCGGGTTCTCGGAGAGCAAGGCGACCGAGGTCAGCATCATCCCGGGCGTACAGAAGCCGCACTGGAGCCCGTGCTCCTCTTTGAACGCCTCCTGGATCGGATGCAGCGCGGCGCCTTGCTGGAGCCCTTCGA